>Ga0209880_1000115_pt1 | contig 16818 bp, 9 predicted proteins | sample PersoiDNA2013191_FD_185803 | JGI IMG/M metagenome (GOLD analysis project Ga0209880, IMG submission 185803) | Permafrost soil microbial communities from the Arctic, to analyse light accelerated degradation of dissolved organic matter (DOM) -... | ecosystem: Environmental > Terrestrial > Soil >... | reverse complement strand
TCCTCCTCCCGCGTTTTGTCAGCTAAAGGGAATAAGGGGAAATTGTTCCCTGAGAAATTTGTAGCACTGCATCGTCTGGATTCGGAGAATGCAACGCAAAGTGCCAGTAAAATAGTTGAACCTTACAACCTTAGGGCTTTGCTACTTATCGATGGCAGGGATTATAGGGGCCGGTCATCGAATCCTTATCCGCTTACGCAAATTGACTCTTCCTGATGACTATGATTCCCTCTCTTTTTCAAGGGAGACGTCCTGTCACTCTCAAGTTTTAACTGGTCAGAAAAGCCCCAAGCAGGTCATAGAGGACTGCGACCATGTTCTAAAGACATTTTCGCTAATGTTTGAGTATGCTTCGGTTGAACCTGATCCCAGGAAAAACGCCACTCCCAGTTGCCAGTCGGTTGACTGGGAAAGTTCATGCGATGATCGCCGGAAAGCCCGAGCACATCCTGCATGGGGAAAATGACTATATTCGCCACCGAGTTGGAAATGGCACGCATCATATCCCACTGAATCTCATGCCCGTCACTGTCCAGATAGTGCTGAGCAAAAGCTTTTTCCTGATCGGACACTGAGTTCCACCAGCCGAGGATGGTGTCGTTGTCATGTGTACCAGTATAGGCGATTGTATTGGGCACATAGTGGTGCGGTAAGAAGAGGTTGTCCTCCCCTTCGGCAAAGGCGAATTGCAGGATACGCATACCTGGCAGTTTGAATTTATCACGAAGGTCCACTACGTCAGGCGTGATTAAACCCAAGTCTTCGGCGATGATGGGCAGGTGTGGAAAGGCTTTTTCGAATGCTTCAAACAGCTTTTTCCCGGGGCCAGCTATCCACTTCCCATTAATAGCGTTGGGTGCATCTGCCGGTACTTCCCAATAGGCGACAAAGCCTCGAAAATGATCAATACGCACCAAGTCAGCCAGTTGCAGTGCATGTCTGAGGCGCGCTATCCACCAAGCGTAGCCGGTCTTTTCGTGGATGTCCCAGCGGTAGAGCGGATTCCCCCAGAGCTGACCGGTCTCGCTGAAGTAGTCGGGTGGCACACCGGCTACAACTGATGGACGGCCATTTTCGTCCAGTTCGAACAGTTCCTGATGTGACCATACGTCGGCACTTTGATAGGCCACAAATATCGGCACGTCGCCAATGATTCGGACCCCACGCCCGTTGGCATATAGCCTCAAATTTGACCATTGGCGGGCAAAGCACCATTGGCAGAATTTCCAGAAACCAACTTCGTCAGCACAGGTCTTTTTCATAAGGCGTAGTGCCTGCGGTTTCCTATGCGCGAGCTCCTTGGACCAGTGACTCCATTCACTCCAACTTTCGCGCTCCGAAATTGTCATGAATAATGCGTAGTCCTCAAGCCATTCGTTTTCAGCAATGCAGAACTCGGTATACGCCCGGTGCATATTATCGTGACCGCTCGCAAAGAAGTTCCTGGCGGCGCGGCGCAGTCGCTCCATGCGGAATGGTCGCAAGAGTGTGAAATCTACCCGGTCAGGCCGAAAATCGGGATGTGGCGTTAGATCCTCGGAACTGAGCCAACCATGACTGGACAATTCAGCGAGGTCAATAAGAAGGATGCTGCCGGCGAAAGCAGAACTACTCATGTATGGAGAATTTCCAGGGCCGATCTCGCCAAGCGGTAGAACCTGCCAATAAGTTTGACCGGCACTTACCAGCCAGTCGACAAATTGGTATGCATCCGAGCCGAAATCACCAGCACCGAACGCACCGGGTAGCGATGTCGGGTGTAGCAATATGCCACTGACGCGATCCGTTAACACGTTAATAACATAAGTGAAGCAGGCATGTTATTCAGAGGCGCGGCGCATCGCTCCGCCTGCCTCGGGAGCGCCACCGCCCTGGCTGATAGGCTCTGACAATTTCAGTGGGGCCGACAATTTCAACAGGTGATACAACTCGGTCAAATTGTGGCGGAACAGTCGATCAAAGCTGGCTACCGAGTGCGAGGGGTTATAGTCCCCAAACCACCAGAACCAGTCCGAGCTTTCGCAAGAACAAAGCTGCTTCTCGGCTGCATCTTGCTCGGCTTGGTTGAGTCGACCACTAGACATGACCATGTCGAAACTTTGCTTTGCGACACACAGCAAATCCCAAGCGTGATTTTTGTCCTTGGAGCCTATCCAGGTTGAAAAGTTACCACACACCCAGCTCCCCGCAACAATACTGGGCAAGCTGTGCTGCCTCGCGTTACCAGTACCTATCGTGCTTAGCTTCAGATAGTCGCTGTAAGTGCTGGTGTGAATTTGGGGGTGCGCCTCAAGCTCGGCATATAGCTCGTCAAGGAAGTAAAAACCATTGTAGGGATAATATTCCCACGCGTTTTCACCATCCAGAATGACGCTGACGACAGGCGTTTCATCACCCGGTGCGTGTTGGGCAATCGCTTCGATCTGGTCGACAAAATGCCTTGCCGCATCTTTGCCATGCCAGCGCGAATACTCAAAACCAATCAAATCAGACAAACGGTCATCACGGAAAAAGCAACTCAAGCCATCCGCACCCTTTTCCAGTTGATAAGGGCGGTACAAGTATTGCGCGTGCTCAGGAACGGGTTGCTGCATGTGATGCAAACTATTGACTAATACGCCCTCCCCGCTGGCTACCCAGCGACAACCCTCGGACGCAAACACCTCCAGAGTTTCTGATGAAATCGACCCTTCGGCTGGCCACATTCCCTGTGGCTCGGAGCCAAAACGTACGCGATGACTATTCTTGGCTGACTGAATTTGCGCTATTACGCGCTGCCTGCCCCTAGGGTAATGTGGGGAGTTAGGCATAGGAGCATCCGGCATAGCTTCTTTGGCGCTGGCGAAATCAATCAACAGCGGAGCTAGTGGATGGTAATGCGGCGTAGCGGATAGCTCGATTTGCCCGGATTCGGCCAGCTTGCGATAGCGCGGAATGATGCCACCAATTAATTCACCGATAAGGTCGAACAATTGTTTGCGGTCTTTGTAACTGAAGCATTCGGCCTTACTCATCAAACGCACTACCAAGGCATGTTCGCGACGCACGCTTTCGCCGCACCAGGCCAAGTGATACCAGGTCAGCAAATCAGCCACATACTGTCCCGACAAATAGGACAATGCGGTTTCACTTTCGGCTTGCAAAAGTTTGAACAGTTCCCATAGGCGTTTATAAGCCGGATAGGGTGAAATCATTCTGGTGTGATTGCTGCGGAAGCACGCGTCGAAGGCCAATTTCCGATGTTCTGCAGAGAGATTACCGGAATTTACATGTATCAACAGGCGCAACAACGGATCGCGCAACTGTCCAGTGGTAAACTGATCCGTGTAATCATCCAATTGGTCGAGCAAGATTGGCACGAAATTCACCACGGCGTGGACTTTGGGGTGTCTCTCAAGGTAATAAGCCATGTCGGTGTAATCCTTGATGGCGTGCAAATAGGTCCACGGCAACACAAAATCGCCGCTGGCATAATCGCGGTAATCCGGCTGGTGCATGTGCCAGAGAAAAACTAAATCAACGGTTTTTTTCATCGGAGGAAACCCCGCCATTCGGCAGCGGGAAATTAAAATCAGCGGAACTGATGTGTCATTTGCCCGAGCATTTCCGGGGTAATGAGCGTCACACCGTTCGGGCTGACATGAAAACGCTTGCGATCTTCTTCCGGATTGACCCCGACTACCAAACCGTCCGGAATCTCGCAGTTCTTGTCCACAATGACGCGTTTCAATGTGACGTCGCTACCCACATTCACGTTGGGCAATAATACCGAGTCTTCGATGATGCAATAACCATTCACGCGCACATCAGAAAACAGCAATGAGCGACGCACTGTCGAACCGCTGACGATGCAACCGCCGGAAACCAGCGAGTCAATTGCCATACCGCGACGACCATCTTCGTCAAATACGAATTTTGCCGGGGGCAATTGTTCCTGATGCGTCCAAATTGGCCACTCCTGATCGTACATATTCAAATCGGGAATCACTTTAGTCAATTCCATGTTGGCTTCCCAATAGGAATCGATGGTTCCAACATCGCGCCAATAAGGCAGGTTGTCAGCGCCCACCCCGACACAACTTTGCTCGAAACTTTGCGCGAACACATGATATTTTTCAATCATGTAAGGGATCAAGTCCTTGCCAAAATCATGGCTGGAATGCTTATCGTCGGCATCGCGTATCAATTGTTCGAAAAGGAACTTGGTATTGAACACGTAGATGCCCATGCTGGCAAGCGACTTGTCGGGTTTGCCGAGAATAGATGCAGGGTTTGCCGGTTTCTCGGCAAATTCGACAACGCGAGAATTTTCATCCACGCCCATCACGCCAAACGCGGGTGCCTCGGCAATGGGTACTTCCAAACAGGCTACCGTCATATCGGCTTTATTTTCCACATGGAAAGCCAACAACTTGCCATAGTCCATTTTGTACACATGATCACCGGCCAGTATCAATACAAAGTCGGGGTTAGATGTACGCAAGATGTCAAGATTCTGGAACACCGCATCTGCGGTACCTTTATACCAGTACTCTTCGCTGACACGCTGCTGCGCCGGCAACAAGTCAACAAACTCGCCGAGTTGTCCATTCAAGAATGACCAGCCGCGCTGAATGTGTTGAATCAGGCTGTGCGATTTGTACTGCGTCGCCACACCGATATGGCGGATACCGGAATTCACGCAATTGGACAACACGAAATCAATGATGCGAAACTTGCCGCCAAAAGGAACCGCCGGCTTGGCACGCCAATCAGTGAGTTGATGCAGACGGCTACCGCGACCGCCTGCCAACACCATCGCATAAGTGTTTTTGGTAATGCGACTGACGAAACGCGGAGCAGGATTGCTCGCCTTGACATAATTCTTTTTTTGGAGGTAATCCAACTCTGCATTCATTTTTCGCTCCCTATAAACATTCTCGAGTGTCGTCATTATCGTTTACAATTACCCTACTAGACAAGATAAATGAGGGATTTATATGGATACGATGATCGAATCGCTGCTGCAAACCCGTCTCTACGACCCGTTTGGTTTACTCGGCCTGCATCATGAAGGCACGGAGTGGGTCATCCGCGTATACGAGCCTTATGCCACGCAAGTTGCACTGCTCACCAAGAGCGAAAGCGAGCCACTTATGCGCATTCACCCGGCAGGGATATTTGAATGGCGCGGCAAAAAAGAGCCGGCCCGCCCCTACCGTCTGCGCATGCACTATGGCAGCGCGACCCACGAAATCTTTGATCCCTACCAATTCCCTTCACATATTTCCCAGCAGGATTTGTATTTGTTCAGTGAAGGCAAGTTGCGCCAAGGCTATCGGATGCTCGGCTCGCACGCTGTCGAAATCAATGGCGTGAAGGGTGTCAGGTTTGCCGTTTGGGCTCCGAACGCGGAACGTGCCAGCGTGGTGGGTGAATTCAATCAGTGGGATGGTCGCGTACACCCGATGCGTTCGCTTGGTTCCAGCGGGGTGTGGGAATTATTCATTCCTGAAATTCAGCAACACGCGCTATACCGCTTTGAAATACGCAATCGTGACACAGGCCAAGTACTGGCCAAAACCGACCCTTACGCGCAAGGTTACGAATTGCGTCCCGGCACCGCAGCACTCGCCGCCGCAGCCAACCAGCATCACTGGCAAGATATGGAATGGATGCTGCAACGCGGCCAATGGGACTGGTTGCATGGTGCGATCAATATTTACGAGGTGCATGCCGGTTCGTGGAAACGCCACCCTGATGGTCGTTTCTATTCCTATAGCGAATTGGCAACCGACCTCGTACCTTACGTCAAAGGCTTGGGCTACACGCACATTGAACTAATGCCGATTTCCGAACACCCTCTGGATGAATCGTGGGGCTATCAAGCCACCGGTTATTTTGCCGCGACCAGCCGCTTTGGTTCTCCCGACGAGTTGCGTTATCTCATCGACACCTGCCACCAGGCGGGCATTGGTGTGATCCTTGATTGGGTGCCGGCACATTTCCCGCAAGATAGCTGGGCACTGGCGCGCTTTGATGGCACGGCACTGTATGAACACGAAGACCCGCGTCTTGGCTTCCATCAGGATTGGGGAACGCACATTTTCAACTACGGACGCAGCGAAGTTAAATGCTTCCTGATGTCCAGCGCGCACTTCTGGTTGTCCGAATTTCACTTCGATGGCCTGCGCGTGGATGCTGTCGCTTCAATGTTGTATCTGGATTATTCGCGCAAGGCAGATGAATGGATACCCAACAAATATGGCGGCCGAGAAAACCTTGAAGCGGTAGATTTCCTGCGCGAACTGAATGTGATGGTGCATGATGAGTTTCCCGGTGCCTTGACTATGGCTGAAGAGTCCACCGCCTGGCCGGGTGTGTCGCGCCCCGTCTATCTTGGCGGGTTGGGATTCTCGATAAAGTGGAACATGGGCTGGATGAACGACACACTGGGTTATTTCCAGCACGAGCCGGTGCATCGCCGCTATCACCAGAACGAGCTCACTTTCGGCCAACTTTACGCCTATACCGAAAACTTCGTCATGCCGTTCTCGCATGACGAAGTCGTGCATGGCAAGGGTTCGCTGTTGTCCAAAATGCCCGGCGATGCCTGGCAGAAGTTCGCCAACCTGCGCTTGCTGCTGACTTATCAAATGACCAGCCCGGGCAAAAAGCTCAACTTCATGGGCAACGAAATCGCTCAGGGACGCGAGTGGCAAGCTAAATGGGAATTGGACTGGTGGCAACTCGCCCAGGAATACCATCGCGGCATGCAGAATCTGACCCACGATCTCAACCAGCTGTATCGCAAACTGTCCGCGTTGCACGACCTGGATTTTCAGCACGAGGGTTTCTCGTGGATAGACTGCAACGATGCGGAACAATCGGTGTTGTCGTATCAGCGTCGCGCTCGCGACGGCTCCAGTGCCATTATCGCCTTGAATCTGACGCCCGTACCTCGCTACCACTATCGCATCGGCCTGCCTATCAAATCCCAATATCGTGAAGTGCTGAACAGCGATTCGCAGTATTACGCGGGCAGCAACCTCGGCAATGCCGGTTTGATAAATGCGGAGGCGATACCCTGGATGGGTCTGCCCTACTCCGCCGAGATTGCTTTGCCACCGTTGGCCGGTGTTATTCTCGTGCCTGAGGCATAATCGTTGGCTGTTGATTTGAATTAACCATCATGCCAAAACTTACCCGATCTGCCGCATGGCAAGCACTCAGCGCGCATTACGCTGCCATCAAACCACTCCAGATGCGCCAAATGTTTCAGGAAGATGCGGCGCGCTTCGATAATTTTTCGCTGCGACTCGGCAGCCTGTTTTTCGATTACTCCAAGAATCGCATCAACGCTGAAACCATCAAGCTGCTGGTGGCACTCGCCGAACAAGCCGAGTTGCCCGCTTACATCGAACGCATGTTCAGTGGCGAAAAAATCAATTCCACCGAACAGCGTGCCGCGTTGCACACTGCGTTGCGCAACCATTCCGACCAGCCCGTTTACGTAGACGGCAAGAACGTCATGCCCGATGTGCAACGCGTGTTGGGACTGATGCGCCGCTTCTCCGATGCGGTGCGCAATGGCCAGCATGCCGGACACACCGGCAAAGCAATCCGCGACATCGTCAACATCGGCATTGGTGGTTCCGATCTCGGCCCACTGATGGTATGTGAAGCACTCAAGCCTTATGCCAGTCAGAATCTGCGCGCGCATTTTGTTTCCAACATCGACAGCTCACACTTGAACGAAACGCTGAAAAACCTGGATGCGGAAACCACACTGTTCATTGTCAGCTCGAAAACCTTCACCACGCAGGAAACCTTGACCAATGCCCGTTCGGCTCGTGCCTGGCTGGTCGGGGAATTGGGTGATGAGCAGGCCGTGGCAAAACATTTTGCAGCCGTCTCCACCAATCTTGAAGCCACCGCAAAATTCGGCATCAATCCGCAAAACGTCTTCGAATTCTGGGATTGGGTCGGTGGACGTTATTCGTTATGGTCAGCCATCGGCCTGCCCATCGCGCTGTATGTGGGCATGGACAAGTTCGAGGAATTGCTGGGCGGCGGTTATGCGATGGATGAACACTTCCGCAGCGCGCCGTTGGACAAAAACATTCCGGTGCTAATGGGGCTGCTCGGCATCTGGTATGGCAACTTCTTCGGTGCCGGTTCGAATGCCGTGTTCCCTTATGATCAGTACCTGCACCGCTTCGCCGCCTATCTGCAACAACTGGATATGGAGAGCAACGGCAAGGGCGTGGATCGCGACGGCAATACGGTGGATTACGATACCGGCATGGTGGTATGGGGCGAACCCGGCACTAACGGCCAGCACGCCTTCTATCAACTCATCCACCAAGGCACGCGGATGATACCGGCGGATTTCCTCGCGCCGCTGCACAGCCAGAATCCGCTCGGTGAACATCACGCCATCCTGCTTGCCAACTGCTTCGCGCAAACCGAAGCCTTGATGATAGGCAAAACCGCAGCGGAAGCACGCGCCGAACTGGTCGCGCAAGGCTTGCGAGGTGATGCTCTTGAAGCCTTGCTGCCGCACAAGATTTTTGCGGGCAACAAACCGACCAACACCCTGCTGTTCGATAAACTCGACCCGCACACACTGGGCATGTTGATCGCGCTGTATGAGCACAAGGTGTTCGTGCAAAGTGTGGTGTGGAACATCAACCCCTTCGACCAATGGGGCGTGGAACTGGGCAAACAACTGGCGGGGAAAATCCTGCCGGAACTGCGCGATCCGGACGTTGCTTCTCAGCACGACGCTTCGACCAGTGGACTGATCAATTACTTCCACCAACACCGTTAGGTCACGAATCATCTCTACCCAAGCCACACAAATCCTGCGCTCCGTGTTTGGCTACACCGCCTTTCGCGGTGAACAACAGGCGATTGTCGAACACGTCGCATTAGGTGGAAATGCGCTGGTTTTGATGCCCACCGGCGGCGGCAAGTCGCTGTGCTATCAGATTCCCGCGCTGCTGCGTTCGGGGGTTGGCATCGTGGTGTCGCCGCTGATTGCGTTAATGCAGGATCAAGTGGATGCGCTACGCCAGCTCGGAGTGAAGACCGCTTTCCTCAATTCCAGCATGACTGCCGATGCCGCGCGCGAGGTGCAAGGGCGACTGCTGCGCGGCGAACTCGATCTGCTTTACGTCGCCCCGGAACGCCTGCTTATGCCAAGCTTCCTCAGCCTGCTGGAGCAAGTACAGGAAGACTCCGGGCTGGCATTATTCGCCATCGACGAAGCGCACTGTGTCTCGCAATGGGGCCATGACTTCCGCCCCGAATATCGCGCATTGACCGTGTTGCACGAACGCTTCCCCACCGTGCCGCGCATCGCGCTCACCGCGACAGCGGACACCCCGACGCGCGGCGAGATCGTCGAGCGGCTGGCACTGGAACAGGCGCGCCAATTCGTCTCCAGCTTCGACCGCCCCAACATCCGCTACCGTGTCACGCAGAAAAATAATGCAAGGCTACAGTTGCAGTCTTTCTTGGAAGCCGAACACCCGAACGACGCGGGCATCGTGTATTGCCTGTCGCGCAAGAAAGTGGAAGAAACCGCCGCCTGGTTAAAAGAACAAGGCTGGGACGCCCTGCCTTATCATGCCGGGTTGGATAGCGCGACACGCAGCGCAAACCAGAACCGCTTCCTGCGCGAAGAAGGCGTGGTAATGGTGGCGACGGTGGCCTTCGGCATGGGCATCGACAAACCCAACGTGCGCTTTGTCGCGCATCTCGACCTGCCCAAAAGTATGGAAGGCTACTATCAGGAAACCGGACGCGCCGGACGCGACGGCCTGCCCGCCAACGCTTGGCTGGCCTATGGTCTGGGCGATGTCGTATCGATGCGCCAGATGATCGACAGCGGCGATGCGCCCGAGGAGCGCAAGCGGCTGGAACGACAGAAGCTGGACGCGCTGTTGGGCTACTGTGAATCCACCGCCTGCCGCCATCAAACCGTACTGCGCTATTTCGGCGAAGAACATCCGGGCAATTGCAGCGAGTGCGATAACTGCCTGGAACCGGTGGATACATGGGATGCGACTCAAGCCGCACAAATGGCACTGTCCTGCGTATACCGCACCGGACAACGCTTCGGTGCGGGACACTTAAGCGACGTGCTGATCGGCAAGGCCACTGAGCGAGTCGAAAAATTCAATCATCAACGACTCTCCACCTTCGGCATCGGCAAGGAACTCAGCGCCGCGCAATGGAGCAGCGTGTATCGCCAACTGGTGGCGAGCGGCTTGTTGGAATCAGACATTGAGGCTTACGGCGGACTGAAACTCACCGAAGCCGCGCGCCCGATACTGCGTGGCGAACAATCTGTATGGTTGCGCCGCGATGCTGACCCAATCAAACGCAAAGTGCAACGCGCTGAACGCACTGCCAAGGCACGCGAACCTTTTGCCGGTGCAAATGATGATCACCTGTGGCTCGCCCTCAAAGCCAAACGCATGGAACTCGCGCGCGAACAAGGGGTGCCGCCCTACGTCATCTTCCACGACAGCACCCTGCTGGAAATCCTCAACCACCGCCCCGCCACGCTGGAAGAAATGGCGCAGGTCAGCGGAGTCGGGCAGGCCAAGCTGGCGCGCTATGGGGATGCATTCCTTGGTGTGTTGAGAGATGTGGCGCATTGACACCCTACCTTACGCTTACCGCCCCAACACCTTCAAATAAACTACACGATACGCCTCGGCACTGCTTTCCCAACTGAAGTCCTTGCTCATGCAGTTTTTGCATAAGGCTTTCCATTTGCGTTGGTCGTGGTAGAGGTCAACCGCGCGTTGAATGGCATCGAACAGATTTTCAGCGTTCATGCCGCTGAACATGAAGCCGCTGGCCGTGCCGTCCTTGAGGGTTGCGGCGGTGCAGTCCACTACTGAATCCACAAGGCCGCCGGTGGCGTGGACGATGGGCGGAGTGCCATAGCGTTGGCTATACAGCTGGTTCAAGCCGCAGGGTTCAAAGCGCGACGGCATGACGAACATATCCGCTCCGGCTTCGATTTGATGCGAGAGCTCTTCGCTGAAACCGATCACCACGCCGATCTTGCCGGGATAGAGATGCGATAAGTCACGCGCGGTTTTCTGCATTTGCGCATCGCCGCTGCCGAGCATGGCCAATTGCACTGGCAGCTTAGTCAGGAGCGGCGCGATTTCCAGCAACAAGTCCAAACCCTTCTGCTCGGTGAAGCGACTGACCACACCGAGCAGCGGCACATCCGGCTCAAGGTTCAAGCCCAGTTTGCTTTGCAAGGCTTCCTTGTTGGCGGCTTTGCCGGTCATGTGCGTGTTGTTGTATGTCTTGGCGAGGTACTTGTCGCTTGCCGGATCCCACTCATTCGTGTCGATGCCGTTGAGTATGCCGGTGAGACTGGCGCGACGCGTGGTCAGCAAACCCTGCATACCAAAACCGAGTGCTTCTTGCTGGATTTCTTTGGCGTAGTTCGGGCTGACAGTGGTGATGTGGTCGGCATAGAACATCCCCGCTTTGAGAAAGGACAGACTGCCGAAGAACTCCACGCCATTGATGCTGAAACAAGATGGCGGCAAGTGCAACTTTGCCAGCGTCGCGGGTGGGAAAATCCCTTGGAAAGCCAAGTTGTGTATGGTCATCACGCTGGGTACTGCGCCCTGCGCGAAATGCAGATAAGCTGGTGTCAAACCGGATTGCCAGTCGTTGCAATGCACCAGGTCGGGATGCCAGTTAAGTGGTGATGCGCTGCTGCCCAGTACGGCGGCAACTTTGGAGAGCAAGCCGAAACGCTGCGCGTTGTCCGCCCAGTCGTGACCGCTGGTATTCTGATAAGGTCCGCCTCCGCGCTGATACAAGCTCGGACAATCGAGCACAAACACCGGTACGTCATTCGCCATTTTGCCAGACAACAGTCGTGCGGAAGGAAAGCCCAACAGGCCATCGAAGGTCGCCGCGACTCCATGCTGCGCCAGTTGTGACATGACTTGGTTATAACCCGGTACCAGCACGCGCACATCCACACCGATGGCGCGCAAGGCGGCGGGTAACGCACCGCTGACATCGGCCAACCCGCCCGTTTTGATCAAAGGAGCGACTTCGGAAGTCGCAAACAGGACTTTTAATTCGGCCATTTCAATTTTTCTTTCAAGACCACTCCATAACGTGGTGAGCGGAGGTGCTGTCACAGGTGCATGAGGAGAAAAATGGCGGGAAACCTGTATGTGTGAGTTTATCTGCCACTTCACGATCCCGGATTTTGAACCAATTTTCGACTAAGTATCACCACGCGATGTAGCTGTGATTACAGCCAGCGCATCATGCCCATCTCGAACGGATGGGTCAGCATCTCATGGTATGGGTAAGTACGAACATGGTACTCCAGTTTGCCGCATTGCTCTGGTTGCACTTCCAGGGCGAATACGTTTTCGCCCGCTTTGGTCATTGTGCCGGTGGCTTCAAAACGGTAATGGCGTGAGCTCCTCAATTTTTCACGTTTGGTAAACAAACCCAGCAACATCTCTACCACTACGTCGTTAGGATTGAGACCATTCAGCTTGACCCCTACTTCAAAACGCAAACTTTCGCCGTAATTGATTTCCATTTGTTCGGCATCCAGACGGCGCAACGCAACACTCGACCAGGCGTGGCGTACGCGTGCTTTCCATTCGGCGATGATGTGCGAATTTTCATATTGGCTTTGTTTGTACAAACGATGTTGCTGGCTGGCCGGCAGGTAGCATTTGGCAAGATATTCGCCTACCATGCGCTTGGAGTTGAAGCGCGGCATGATGGTCGCCATCGAGCGTTTGGCCATCTTCACCCAGTTTGGCGAGAAGCCCATCTTGCCGTGATCATAGTATAGCGGCACGACTTGATCCTGCAACAATTCGTAGAGTGTGCGGGTTTCTTCGCGAGTGCGAACTTCTTCGCTCAACGATTCCGATACCGGTTTGATCGCCCAACCGTTCTCGCCGTCATAGCTTTCGCCCCACCAGCCATCCAGTATCGATAAGTTGATGGTGCCGTTGATACCCGCCTTCATGCCGGATGTGCCGCTGGCTTCCAGCGGGTACAACGGGTTGTTCAACCAGACATCCACCCCGGAAACCAGCTTGCGCGACAAGCCAAGATCGTAGCCCTCCACCATCAAGACCTTGCCGATAAATTCCGGCATCTTGGAAATCTGGGTGATGCGGCGTATCAGGTCCTGCCCGGGAATGTCCGCCGGATGCGCCTTGCCGGCAAAAATGAACACCGCCGGACGTTCCGGATCGTTCAGAATTTCACGCAGCCAATCGAGGTCGCCGAACAACATCGTCGCTCGTTTGTAAGTCGCAAAGCGGCGCGCAAATCCGATGGTGAGGATGTTCGGATTTTCCGGATTGACATACTTGAGCAGACGATCCAGGTGTGCCTCTGAACCTTGATTGCGGAAGTGCTGCGCACTGACGCGTTCGCGCACCATGTTCAACATCTTGGCTTTCAGCGATTGGCGCACACTCCAGAACAAGTGGTCAGGAATGTTCATGACGTCTTCCCAGAATTCCACGTCATTCATGCGCGCGCTCCATTCCAATCCGAGATGACGTTCCAGCACTTCGACCCACTCGGACGCCAGAAAAGTCGGCGCATGCACACCATTGGTGATATAGGTCATCGGATTTTCCTTGTGCTCGATTTCCGGCCACATGAATCCGCAAATATCCGCCGACACATTGCCATGGATGCGCGATACGCCATTGTTGAAACGTGTGCCGCGAATGGCCAGTGCGGTCATATTGAAATCGGGGCTATCCTTGGCACGGCCAAGCTCCAGGAATTCCTCGCGGCTGAGCTTGAGTTCCGGGTAGTAGTGTTCGAAGTAGGTCTGCACCATACCCTCGTTGAAATGGTCATGACCGGCCGGCACCGGCGTGTGCGTGGTAAAGACGGTGTTGACCGCCACATATTCGAGCGCGGATGCGAAATCCAGACCGTCGTCGGTGATCTTCTGACGAATCCGTTCCAGCACCAAAAACGCCGAATGTCCTTCGTTGATGTGCCAAACGGTCGGCTTCAGACCGAGCACTTGCAACGCACGCACCCCGCCGATGCCGAGCACGATTTCCTGCTCCATGCGCATCACCTTGTCGCCGCCATACAGGCGGTGCGTGACGTCACGGTCACGCGGGCTGTTGCTTTCCAGATCGGTGTCCAGCAGGTACAGCGTGATGTGTCCGACCTTTGCTTGCCAAATCTTGATATTGAGCTTGCGGCCCAGCAAGTCCACCGACGTGTAAGCTTCAGAACCGTCAGCGAGCTTGGCCGGAACGATGGGCAAATCTTCAAAATGAGAGTCGTTGTTGGAGGCGATCTGGTTGCCGTCGCCGTCTATGGTTTGATGAAAATAACCTTGACGATACAGCAAGCCGATGCCGATGAACGGCAAGCGTAAATCACTCGCCGCTTTGCAGTGGTCGCCCGCCAGGATACCCAAACCGCCGGAGTAGATCGGGAAACTTTCGTGAAAGCCGAATTCGGCGCAAAAGTAAGCAACCAAATCTTCTTTGCGCAGCCAGTCCGAGCCGCTGGCCGGCAAACGATGATCATGGTAAGTATCGTAGGCCGCCAATACGCGATTGAGATTGCCGATGAACACCTGATCGTCCGCCGCCTCCAGCAGAAGTTGTTCGTCAACGCGCTTCAAGAATGCCTTCGGGCTTTGCCCGGTGGCATTCCACAAACCCGGATGCAAACGCGCAAACAGCGCGCGGGTGGGACGATCCCAGCTATACCAAAGGTTGTTTGCGAGTTCGTCGAGACGCGCCAGGCGGGCCGGAACTTTTGGACGAACTTGCAAAATATAGGAGGTACTTTTTTCCATGGTTTTAATATTCAGTCAATAATCAAAAAAGTCGATGCGTAGGAGCGCGGATTATAACGCAAACCCTTCCCATCTCGATGCAGTTCTAAGCGAAGTGAAGCAAGAGAAATGCCAAGCTGAAAAAGTCAGATCTTTGAGACATGCAACGCAGGGCCATACAGCGCAGCACGGTCATTCAGGATCACACTGACTGGCATCGCCTCCAGCAAGGGCCGCATCCGCCCCTTGCTGAAAAAAGTGTCAAGGAATGTGCCGTTTTGCAGACGCGGCAATATTTTAGGTGCGATACCACCGCCCAGATACAAACCGCCACGACTCATTACTTTCAGTGCGAGATTACCGGCTTCCGCACCATACAGGCGTACGAACCAATCCAGGGCTTCGACACACAAGTCATCACGCTCGCTCAGAGCAGCCTCGGCAATTACGGCAGCCGCATCGCCCTGCTGCATCTCGCCTTTCTGCATCTCGTGGCTCAGCCAATCGGGTAGTGGTACACCACGGTGTTGGCAAAGGAACCCATGCAGGCTGACCAAGCCGGGGCCGGAAACGATGCGTTCCCAACTGACATGTTCATGACGCTGTTGCAAATGTCGCAACAAAGCGATTTCCATGTCATTGCATGGACTAAAGCTGGCATGGCCGCCTTCTGTAGCAAAAGGGTGGTAGCGCTGCCCATCCCAGAACAAACCCGCCTCGCCTAACCCGGTCCCTGCCGCAATGATCGCCGCGTTACCCCCGGTGTTGATCCCTGCGTCGTTCGGTGCGCCCGCGTGCAAGGTCAATAAATCCTCCTTGCCCAGAGCTGACAAGCCAGTTGCAGTTGCTTCAAGATCGTTGAGCAGTGTGCAGTGGCCAAAACCGAATCTACTTTGCAAAGCATCGGCATCAATGCGCCAAGGCAAATTGGTGGTTTGTGCCACCCTGCCTTGCACTGGTCCGGCAATACCGAAAGCCGCTCGAGCCGGAATATCCGAGCCTTGTAAAAATTCGCCAAGCAATTCCTCGAACACGGCGTAATCACGGCTCGCATAGGTCTGTTCGCTCTCCAAGTGCAACTGGGTGCCATCCACTGCAATAACGGCAAGACGGGTCTTGGTGCCGCCGATGTCGCCGCTTAATATTCGAATAGGTGTTGATTGCATTTTTAAGGTAAAAGTGGTGAAACGGGTTTGTGGTACATGAGAGATTCTAGCAGTTTGATTGGTGCCGGAACCGGAATCGACAACAAGGTCAGGCAATGGATTTCGGGCATTCGATGAAAAGTTACTGCAAATGTTACTGCATTTCCAGTTCGCTTGTCCTCTGAGTACCCGGACTGTTGGAAGTATACCAAACATCCAGAGCATACCTGAGCTGGTTCCTAACTGAAAATACAAGTGCTAGAAGTGCATTACTACGCAACCGCCCACTCCTGAGACAACAACTCAGCCTGCTCCAACACAGTCTGCGTTGCCTTCTCTTGCTTGTCAGGCGGGTAGCCGTACTTACGCAGTATGCGCTTCACAATCACACGCAGTTGCGCGCGCACGTTCTCGCGTACAGTCCAGTCAATGGTGACATTCTTCTTCACAGTCTCCACCAGCTCGCGTGCGATATGCACCAGTGTCGGCTCACCGAGCACCTTGACCGCGCTATCGTTGACTTCCAGCGCATCATAAAAAGCCAGCTCATCGTCGTTCAGTTTCAACGCCTCGCCGCGCGCATCGGCAGCGCGCATGTCTTTCGCGAGCTGAATCAGTTCCTCGATCACCTGCGCGGTCTCAATCGCGCGGTTCTGGTATTTACGCACCGTCTGCTCCAACAGCTCGGCGAAGGAACGCGCCTGCACCACATTGCGCCGCGAACGCAACCTGATCTCGCCCTTCAGCAATTTTTGCAGCAGCTCCACCGCAAGATTCCTTTGCGGCATACCTTGCACTTCCGCGAGAAACTCTTCGGAGAGAATCGAGATGTCCGGCTTC
>Ga0209880_1000114_pt1 | contig 16828 bp, 21 predicted proteins | sample PersoiDNA2013191_FD_185803 | JGI IMG/M metagenome (GOLD analysis project Ga0209880, IMG submission 185803) | Permafrost soil microbial communities from the Arctic, to analyse light accelerated degradation of dissolved organic matter (DOM) -... | ecosystem: Environmental > Terrestrial > Soil >... | reverse complement strand
GTTCACCAGCGATGCGCTCACTGACAACGTCCCCTATGGCGTGAGCAAGGGTGCGCTTGACCGGATCGTCAGGGCTGCCGCAGTGGAGTTGGGATCGCGTGGAATCCGGGCCAACTGCATCAACCCAGGGCCCACCGAGACTGGCTGGATCTCTCAGGAACTCCGCGCTGAGATCTCCCGGAGGGCACCATTGGGTCGGCCCAGCTTGCCGCAGGACAGCGCCAATCTGGTCGCATTTCTACTTTCCAAGGAAGGCGGCTGGATTACCGGCCAGCTCCTCCACTCCAATGGGGGTCTCCCGTAACCACGGGGGCCGTCCTGAGACTACAGGTGTCGCCGTCGATGGCAGTGATGTTGGCCGCCCGCATGAGGCCTGGTGATGCCCACCCCCGCTGAACTCACTTCGGTTATTCGCGACGTCGCGCCCGAGCTGCGGCGCCTGGGCTTTAAGCGGTTCGGCACCACCTTTAACCGCGAGGCAGAGCCGGGACTAGTCCACGTCATCGGGTTCCAAGGCAGTCAGTCGGACAGGAGGTTCACGGTGAACCTGGGCATCTATGTTCGCGAGGTGGACGTGCTCCTCCACGACTGGTGGGGGCGCAGCGGAAAGCAGGGAACGCCAGGGCGCGACTCGGCCGTACGAGAGGAAGTCTGTTGGCTGCGAACCCGTTTAGGCCGCGTCGGATCTGGCGGCGATGCTTGGTGGGGCTACGCCGCAGCGGCCAGTGCCGCCACGGAAGTTGCCGGACTTCTGGTTCGAGAAGGCGAGGCGACCTTCGGCGAAGCCTCAAGCCGTGCGGCACTCGTCAAGTGGTGGCGGGAGCGGGCCGACAAGCCTGTGAAATGGAGGATCGAGCGGCCAACGCCACTGGGATTCGCGCTCCTGCTCAAGGAAATGGGTGAGGTTGAAGAGGCACGGGCAATAATCGAGACTGTTTGCCGGGACGCTCACGGCAGTCCCTTCTTTCACATGGCCTCGACCTGGGCGGAGGAACTGGGCTTCGCCTGCCCAGAGGCCGACCCGGTGGCTACCCCATCCGGTTAGACGGACGGCCTCCACCGGTGATCGGCGGCTTTCGCTGTCACCAGGAGATCGCCAGACGGGGCCCGTGTCGGGCAAGCCGGGGGTGGGGCGACCGTTGCCGGGGGTCGCGGCTCACGGGGTCGCCGTCCGAGTTCAAGCGCGCTGTATATCCAGTCGGAGGCACGTCAAGACATCGCCTTCCACCTCTGCTTCGATTCGGGAGCGAGGGACTCTAGCCTGATAATCGGCGAAGGATGGGCCGCATCGTGAAGTCGATAGGTCTCGTTCTAACGCTGCGGGTGTCGGGGATCTTGTGGGGGACGGACACTGATGTGCTGTTGTCGGCATCGACGCCGATGATCGCTTGGATAGCAGTGGTTGTGCTCTGGGTCGAGATCGGCGCGTTGATCGCCACCTTCGTCCTGAGGTATCGGACCCAGCGCCGGAGCCTCACCCCCGTCCTCCTGGTGGGGGCGGCCGGCCTTGTGATTAACCTTGCCGGCTATATCGTTCTGCTCCCCGCGATTGCTATGGGCTTTTGATGAGGCTGCCGCACGCTTCGCAAGGTCTGGTAGCGGTTTCGACGATTGTCGGCGCACTCGTGGTCTTCGGGGCATTTGGAACAGCCTTCGTCGTGCAGAGGCTGTATTTCCATGGCCCTCCGTATGCCGAGTCGGCCCTCCAAGTTTCGGTTCCTTCCCCCTGGACATCCGGCCAATTCACCGGCATGGACCACTTCACGGCTGATGAACTGACTCGAATCCACCAGGGCGCCCAGTGGGGTCCGATCAGTTACGTCTCATCCGACGTCCCTTCCGTGCGGCCCGACATGGTCTCGGTGAATGCGATCGATCCCTATACATGGGGTGCTGCCGCGTTTTCATGGCGTACCCATCGCTGCTACCTGATTCTGTTGGCGTTGGATGCAACCAATCCAATGTATGGGGCCACGTTCTACGGGGAGCTGTCGGGCAATGGACAATGCATAGGAGCGACGGCGACCCGCGCGACCGTCACAGGGGCCCAGGAGCCTCTGGAGTGATTACGCCGTCGAGTTCAAGTTGATGCACCGCAAACGTTTTCTCCAACGTCGTCGCCGCCCTCGGCTAGCGGCGACTCGTCAATCGTGAAGCGCATGCGTTCCCGCCCGGCTCAAGTCGGGCGGGTAGGCCGCTAGGCTGAGGTGGTGACTGAGGTCCCAATCGTGGGCACCCGTGGGGCGGAAGGTCCAGTTCCTGAGTCGATCACCTATCGCTTTGTGGGTTACCGGGCACTGACGTTCATCATCTTCGTCGGGCTTGGTTTGGGAGCCGTGGCCATGGTCGTGAACCAACTTTCGGGCGGGGTGGGGCCGGGGCCCGTGTTTGTGGTTCTGTGGGTGGCGGCCTACCTGTGGGGCGCATATTGGTTTCTGTTTCGCATCGCATTCGAGGTGGGCGTGGTCGATGGTTCGATCCTTCGGTGGCGTTTCATCACCTCGCGCCACGAAATACCACTGACCCATGTCAGGGGTATAAGTACCCCTTTTCCGCCGTTCGGCTACGGATCCAAGAGAATCGCCGTCGAGGGTGATCGTTCTCCGTACATCGTCGCCAACCAGGGATACCGCGACGTCATCGCCATGATCGTGCAGTTCCGCCCGGACCTTGTGGTTCCAGACACCCGGTCTGACCGGTTCTTCGAACGCTTCGCACAACGCTCGGTTTGGTGGCGGAGGGTGTAAGCGGACGGGAAGCCGAGTGCGAGGCGGCTTAGACAGAAGATCCAGGCGGACCGACTAGTTCACTCGACCCCGCCGCCGAGCTTGAATGCCTTTCGCACCAATCATTTGACGTCCGGCCGCTCAGCGTCGACCGGAGCGCGCAGCTTGATGAACCGCGAGTCTTTTCCTCCGCCCTGAAGGAGACCGCTCCCCCTCGTCGAGCTCGCGGCCTCTGTGGCTGGCGAACGTGCCGATGCGGACACTCCCAATCGATGAGGCGTGGGGTTGCGAGGGCTCGGCCTTGGGGGCTGATCTGGCCGCCAGCCGGATCACAGCCGGATCACGCATTCCCGGCACCATACGGTCCTATCAGGTCACGGGAGGACACGAAGACAACGGCAGTTGAGTTCAAGAGGCCCCGTGCCGAGCCGGCAGGACACTCGAGGACAAGCAACCAAGACGGTTCGGGACCGTGAGCCCCGGGTTCAAATTCGAGTTCGCCGTGGCTGTATATCCAGTCCGAGGCACTTCAAGGCGTGGCCGCGCACCTCGGGCCCGTTGAGTCCGTACACCTTAAGAAAATACGGGGCACCCGGCCTTGGCCGAGTCGCTGCCGCCGTAGCGGACTCACTCACCTGCTGATCGTCACCGGAGCGCTCGTTGGTGTCGTCATCGCGTTCCAGTAGCCGAGCGTGAAAAAAAGCTTGTAGGAGCCCGGCGCTTCATCCTGTGGGACCGCGAGTCGTATTTCGAACGTCAGGCTCGCCGTGGGCTGGATGGTGCCGGCGGGTGTGCAGTTGAGTTGGAACGTGGGCTTGATCCCGCGAATGGGGCCGCCCTTAGGGTCAATGAGAACCAACTCTTCACCATAGTTGGGACAGTTCGCGATCAGATCCATGGGCTGCCGCGTGCCGTTGGTCAGCGTCACCTGGTAAACGAGCACTCCACCAGCTCGCACACTCGAAGGGACCTTCAGCGCTATCGCGGGCAGCGGCAGTACCGTTGGCTCCTCGACCGGTGGTGGCGGGCCTTCGAAGGCGCCGATGCCAAGTCCCTGGCATGTGTAGGCCTCGGGTGCGGTTGGGAGGGTTACGGTGAGGGCGGGGCCACCGCTAGGGAGGGTGATCTTGGCCATGGCAATCTGGACTCCCGCATTGCCTTGGCACTGCTCCGGTTGACTGGCCCAGTCGATGGTTAGGGCAGCCTGACCATTTTTCAGGTTGGTGTAGGGATCAGGCAAAGGTCCGGGCTCGACCACGACAGGCCCAGTCGAGAGCGACCCTGCAAAAAGCGGGCGCGGCTTGAATGGCAACACATGTCCGGAGGGATCGAAAAGCGCCACTGCCGGAGTTCCCTGGACAAAGCAGACAGTCGTCCCGGTGCCTGAGAACCCGAAACTTCTGAAGACGTGGCCGCCAGCGCCATTGCTCCCCAGGACATCGACTTGCAGCTGGGCCGGAGTGCAGGCCTGGGTCCCGGCTGGGAGTGGGCTCGGCGTAGGTGACGGAACAACGGGCGCCTCAAGCTGCGCGGGCAGCGACAGCCATGGGATCACACCAGTCGGCTTGATGCCCGGAACGGTCCGCTGGTTCTCGCGTGCGACGAGCAGCGTCGCCACGATGGCAGCCGCCAGGAGCACCGCGACCAAACCTGCCGCCGCCTGCCAGCGTCTCACTGGTCTCCGCGTCGCGTGGCTGATGCTGGCCAGGACACGCTGGCGCGCCCCTGGCGGCGGAGCACCAATTTCGCGTTCGAAAAGCTCTCGGAGGTCGTCGCCCAGTGGTCGATTCATAAGGCAGTCTCCAATTCCAATTCCGGGCGCAGCGCCCTCAGGGTTCGGTACAACCTGGTCTTCGCCGCCGCGCCTGAGATGCCAAGGACGCGGCCGGCCTCCTCATGCGACAGGTCCAGGTAGAAATGGAGGAACAGCAGCAGCCGCGCCGACCTGTCGAGGGCCGCTACCGCCCGCTCAAGGTCGGCCCGTCCAGCGGCCACGTCGGCCACGTCCGCCTGAGTTGCGATTCTTGGTTCGGCCACACGGAGCGTCCTGAACCACCGACCACGGCGTCGCGAACGGCACTCGTTAGCGACGACCGTAAGGAACCATGGGCGGAACCGAGACGTTCCCTCGCGGAGCTTCTTCGTTGCCCGCCATGATTTGAGCGCAGCTTCCTGAACAGCGTCCTCCGCCTCCTGCCAATCGCCCAACATCACAAAGGCGAGCTTGCAGGCCGGTTCGACGTGGGGTCCCAGCAAGCTCTGGAAGGCTCCGTTGTCGCCCTCCCGCGCCAGCGCGATCAGCCGCTGTTCGTCATCCAACGCCTAATACAACGCCATGAACCGGCGATTGGTGCCATCACCTTGAGCCGAATGGAAAACGGGTGAGAGTTCTTTGCCCTCGATTGAGGGCTCAGAATCGCCCCCCAGACAGAACTGGGGCTGCCTGTAGCGGAAGAATGCGAACCGTGGTGCAACGGGTGCCGGTTTCACGACGATGGGTTGATTGGGTGTGCCTCTGGCAGACCTCCGAGTTCAAGTTGATGGACTTATAGCGAATAGGGGGCTCTTAGCCCGCCGCACGGGTCTGGGCGGTGAGGCCGTCCGAGTTCAATCGCGCTGTATATCCAGTCGGAGGCACGTCAAGACATCGCCTTCCACCTCCTCGCGGCGTCACCTTATCTATGTGGGCTCCGTTAGAAGGTGAAACGACCCCGCCGGGAACCAACACGTCCGCCGTCATGGAGGAAAGGAAGACTACGTTGATCAACGAGACTTTCAGGTCTCCGTCGCCCTCTCGTCGCGAGCAATGGCTGGCCGGCAGCGTCTTGCTGGCATGGGCTGTCTTGCTCGTGCCATCGCTGGTGATATCACCTGACCGGCAGCCAGGGTTCGTGCCCATCGCGCAATTCAGCTTATGCGGGCTGTTATTAGGGGTCGGCCGCCAGGGAATCGACGTACTCGCGCTGCGGGTGCTACTCGTCGCCCCGATGGTCGTGATTGAAGTAATCGTCGGCCGTCATCTTCACGCGAGTTTCCCGCTGTGCTCGGACTCGCAAGGCGTGACGTGCATCCAAAGCTTGACGGTTGCCGTGCTCTTCGGCGGCTTCTCGTTGGCAATCATTTTGGCGGCGATCGCAATCCCGACGACGATCCTGTGGAGGAAGGGAGTTCGGCATTTGCGGCCGGAGCTGCCCTGGAGCCGAGTGCCGAAACCCAAAACGTGGGAGGGGTGGGTGCTGCTTGCTGTGGTGCTGCTGTTTGGGTTGCCCATCCTGCTTGGTATCCCGTACGCGCCTTAGGCGTCTACCCCAACCGCCGGCCGGGAACAACCGTTGATCACGTTCCCCAGGAAGGGCACTTTCCGATAGCCGAACGAGTGGCGGCTAGCTCGAGCTGTCGGGCAGCTGGGACAGTCTGTAGTCCGTACACCTTAAGGAAATACAGGGCACGCGGCGGCCATTGGCTCGAGTCCGTCAGGGCCCACCAGCTTTTTGATCTCAGGGGGCCCGGCCGGTGGCCGAAAGGTGGTTTAGGCGGGGACTGTGCGGCAGAGCCGCCGTAGCATTTGGCTCGACGTGAGCCCCGCCTGGACTCGTGGGTGGGCGCGGGCGAATGATTGCCTTCTGGTTGAGTCAAATTGCTATCAAGCAGTCCGGCCACGCGGGGGAGAGGGCTAGATTGAGCCAGATGAGACCTGACAACGATGCAGTTGAAGGGGTTTCCCCATTTGTGGATTACCTGAGTCGGTATGAGAGGGAGCACGGACGCAAGAGCAAGGAGTTATTCAAGCTCCAGGACTTGATCAATTCTCTGAAATGGAAGTCATCCACGACCTTGGACTTGAAAAGCAAGGATGGCCAAGGAAAGGAAGGCGTAAAGGGACGGGCGAAGGCCAGATATGAGGCGAACAATATCTTCAGCGTCAGCGAGGTCAGGGCCTTTAACGACAGATTCACCGGAGATGCGCTCTACACACCGGGAAAAGAGCCGGCGTGGCACTGGGATCTTTTTCCACCCCACACAGCCAACGAGGGCTTATCGGGGCAGTTAGCACCACTTGTGGCGAATATCAGCACCAGGATGCACGGAACTCTGACGGACGAGGATAGGAGTGACGTCCAAGCCATGGTGGAGAGGATGATGGCCGACTACCTCGCACGTGACAAAACCCAGCGATTGATAGCCGAGATCGATAAGACTGAGGCCCTGTTTGACCAGGAATGGGCTAGAGAGGAGGCGATGTACACGGCTGAGCTTGAGCGTGGTGGTGGGGGTTCTGCGCCTGTTTAGCTCGTCCTTTTCTTGCTTGTTAGCTTTGAGCGGTTGACCAGCGTGGAAACACGTGGACCTGGCCCAGACATTGGTATGGGGGCCCTCGCACTTGAAAAGGAGCTCGATCGCCAACTTTGACGTTGGTGAAGCGACGCTCGCGGAGCGCGTCGCGGTGGGTGTGCTCGTCGAAATGATCGTTTTTTGGCGCGAACATTCCCGATCATTGGTGACCGGCCTAGGACAGTCTGAGGAAGCCCGCAACTTCGCCGAGGCGGTCGCGGTAGACCTTCACGAGTTCAAGGACGCCCCGGCCGGGTCCACCTTGCAGCTCGGACGGTCTGTAGTCCGTACACCTTAAGGAAATACAGGGCACGCCGGAGGCTTATGGTTCGAGTCTGCGGGGACCACCAAAATCCCGGCAACGCGCGCACGAAGTTAGCCTCGTCGAAGTAGACGATGTCCTCTCTTCTACCACTCAAGAGGGACGCCGAGATAATCTGCTAGCGATTGCAGCCCATCTCGGCCCCAGAAGAACCCGGGCGTGCTGCACAACGTTGATCCGTCAGACCGGAGAAACAGCGTGTTTCTCGTGATTGGCGAGTTAGTCGCCCTGATGCGAGCCACCTCTCGACGGTTGAAGGTGTTTCGGCGCGCGGCAAATGAGGTCAGGGCCGGCCCAAACGTGATGGTTGAGTCGTCCACCAGAATGTAGGCCTTCGGAGCCCAAACGGCCACAGCAACCATGCACGCCGCAGCTAGCCGGCGGCGGCTTGGGGGATCACGATCGCCCAGGACACCGCGAAGGCTAGGAGGTAGAACACCGCGACCGACCGCACGCCACGGTCTTGACTTCCCACCCGCAGAACTTTCGCACGGTCTCCGGCCTTTTGCGGTGTCGGGCACCCGAAGGCGGCGGCGCATTTCTAACCTACCTTGGGAGCAAGTCGTTCATCGAGAGCAAGGTTAGTCGCCCGGTCGGCTCGGGCTGGAACCCTAGGCAAGGCTTCTGTGCACGGCCGATTTACGTCAATTTCGAGTTCGCCGTGGCTCTATATCCAGTCGGAGGCACGTCAAGACATCGCCTGCCACCTCCCCCCGGGTCCGAGCCGGCCCAGTAGGTCCCACGGTTGCTGTGCTTGCCCGTATGGCCCCGAGAGGCCACAATTGGACGGAGGCCATGGGCTATCCCGATCCGCGGCAAGCCATAGTGGCGCAGCTGGCTCAGCCAAGAAGAAAACCCGTATGGCAAAGTACGCCCTCTCCGGGGGGCCCGCGAGCGGCTATCTCTCGTGGCGGCGGCCACGACGCGGATCCAGACACGGTGCGCTTCGTTAAGCAGCGCGGCATCCCTGGCCACGAACTCCACGCCGTCGCTTTCGCCGATCGAGACGGAAGGAACTATCGGTATCTCGTTGGTGTCGTCCAGGACGCGAAGGGCGGCTGGCAGGTTAAGGGTCTAGCAGGTGGGGGCGGAAACGACCCTCCCCGCAACCAGCCATGGGTTAACTTCTGCGGCTGGGGCTGGCCGCGCTCGTTTTGCGGCGGCGGCTGGGTCATCGGCAGCGGCTCTGATGCTGCCACCCGTGTCCGTCTGCACTTCCGAGAAGGACCGATGCTCGAGGATACTGTCGACGACGGGGTTGTTCTGTTGATCGCCGATGTCCGAGTTGATGTGCCGGCGACCGCAGACATTCTCGACGCAACGGGCTCTCTGCTGGCCAGCCACTCCGCTTTCTGAGAGTGAGCTCGAGGTCACTCCCCTACACAGTTCGGGACCGTGAGGGCCCGGGTTCAAATCCAGGCCCCAGACTAGCGTTGAAGTCGGATGCCGGGCCACCGACTATCTGCGGGCGTATTTCGACCCGACGTTTGTCGTCGACCCGCCTTATGAGGATTGGGAAGTCGAGCTCCACCGACCTCCGCCTCTGACGGACGCCCCGTAAGCGTGGTTGGTGGGGCCGGGGCAATGCCAAGGGCATGCGGCTTGTGGTCTGAGAGAAATCGTTCGAGCTGTCCGCACGTTGGGAATTGGCCGAGCGGAAGTGAGCCCTCCACTTAAGCTTTCAGGATGCTGACCAGCGCGTGGATCGAGAGTCAGCCTGAGTCGCGACTAACGTTTCCCGGCGCAACTGTTCTGCACTCGGACTCACGTGAGGAGGAGCCCGTCGACCCCGGCGATCCGCACCAAACGTCAGCGTACGTTCGCGCCTTCCTCAGCGCGCCGGCGGATCGCGAGACCGTTGCGCAGTGGTACGGCGACTAGCTGGAGCAGTTGCACTGGCGACTCGCCAGGGCGCCGCTCGACCACCCCCAGCACTACCGGCGCTATCTCCGGGACAACCTCGCCTTCAACCTATTCTTCTACGACCGATCCCCCTTCGACAGGGACGGGATGGGGGTGCCCGGCCCGGCGGCATTCCGCGCCGGACAGACAGTGCACCAGCTGTTCCTCGAAGGGCGTGAGAACGGGTTTTCCGACTGACGACCTGCGCCTGAAGCGGTTATTCGGGCGCGAGCGCGAGCCGTCTGCAGTAGGCAGGACGCGAATTTCTTTCCTGCGGGTGTCCGTACACCTTAAGGAAATACGGGGCACCCAGAGGATCGTGTGTATCAACCAAAGGTTGGAATTGCTCGGCCTTGCCAAATGGTGCTCGCGCAGGAGAGTCGCCACCGGGTGGCTTGACTGTTAGCGCAGTTGGGAATAGTCTCGATCGAGACTATGGCGCTCCAACAGGCGCTGGCTGCACTTCTCCTCAGTGGTCCTTCACACGGCTATCAGTTGATGGCCACCCTGCAGGCCGAATTGGGGCCCCTCTGGGAGACTCGGAGCAGTCGCGTTTATCTGACCCTGGCTCGCATGGAACGCGAAGGCTTGGTCACGAGCAGTCGGATCCGCCAAGACAGCCGGCCTGACCGCCACGTGCTTCGCCTGACCCAGCGTGGTCGCGGCGTCGCTGAGCAATGGTTAGAAGGCCTCGGTCCAGCCGATGAGACGGTCGTTCGCTTGGCGGTCGCTCGACTGGTCATTCCGGATCGTTTCGAGGCGCTAGCGGCAGAGATAGCGAGTCAAAGAGCTGCGAGTTTGCAGCGACTCCGGGAGCTCCGCCGCCAGGCAACCGAAGGCTTTCAACCTGAAGCCCTTGATGCCGAAATCGCAAGGGCGCAATCGGACTTGCGCTGGCTAGCGCTAGTTCGCGAGCGCCATGTAGAAATAGTTGCCAGGCCCACAGCAAAGAGAAGGTCAGGAATTGCTTCAGCTGAGCGCACGGGCTGATCCAGCGATCACGCTGACCAGGGTCGCGCGAGCCTTCCAGAGCGGGGGCGACGAAGTGGTCGCGCTCGCCGAAGTGTCACTAACGATCGCGATAGGGGAGACTACCGCGATCACCGGGCCCTCGGGCTCGGGCAAGACGACGCTGCTCAATCTGGTGGCCGGTCTGGACCGACCCACGTCGGGGACGGTCATCGTGCTCGGCCAGGATCTGACGTCTCTCAAGGAGCGCGACTTGACCGCCTTTCGCGCGAAATCCTTGGGTCTGGTCTTTCAGGATCCCCACCTGCTCCCTGGATTGACAGCCCTGGAAAACGTAATTGCAGCCAGGCTGCCTTGGACCAAGCGTCAGCTGCTCGAGCCCGAGGCGCGCAAATTGTTGAAGGTGGTCGGGCTCGGCTCGCGCATGAATCATCCGCCGGCGCGGCTCTCAGGCGGCGAACGTCAGCGGGTCGGAATCGCCCGCGCTCTCTTAGGTCAGCCCCGGCTGCTGCTCGCTGACGAGCCGACCGGCAACCTCGATATTGGCAGCACCGAGGAGCTGCTGAATTTGTTCGAAGAGCTCCGTAGCGATCTTGGGCTAACGGTTGTGGTCGCTACTCACGATCCGGCTGTGGCGGCCATTGCGCATCGAGTCATCCGGTTGAGCGGCGGCCGCATCGTCGAGGATCGACTTCAGCCCTCGGCCGAGCGCATCGAAGTGCGGGAGTTGGAGTAGCCAGCATGTTGCTTTTGGCGCTGCGTGAGCTGATGTCACGACGAACGGCGACCTTACTCGCGGGCACGGGCCTGCTTACAGCAACGCTCGGATTCATGGTCCTGGCCAGTACATCCCAGACTACGGAGGCAGTCCTCAAAGGCGACATCAACAAAGCCTGGGCCGCGCCCTACGACTTGCTTGTCCGTCCTGCAGGTTCTGCCACGCCGTTGGAGGTTAGTGAGGGCCTGGTGCGGCCGAACTTCCTCTCCAGCGGCGACGGCGGGATCACGATGCAGCAGTTGAACGCCATACGCCAGGTGGGTGGGGTAGACGTGGCGGCTCCGATCGCCATCTTGGGGTATGTCTACTGGCCTGCTTATGTGCCGATAAACCTGAGCTCGCTTCTACAGCCCAACCAAGAGGTCCAGGCGTTTCGCATGCAAACAACTGCTCACGCGGACGCCGGTATGTCGACCATTCCATTCACTTCCGCGCCCTACGAGGTCGTCGCTCCACACGGCACCCTGCACGCTCGCGGCGGCCCCAACGTCGCGACGATGACGACCACGCTGACTTTCCCGGGCGGATCTGTCGACTGCACATCGTTCCATGTGCCGGTCGAAAGCTGCTGGGCTCCGAACATCGACTGCCCACGATGTGTGGCTGCGAGTCCCGCTTCAGCGGGTCCGAGTACTCCTGGGTTTACGGAGTACGTGGCGCAACCGCTTCTGGTTGCCGCGATCGACCCGGCTGCCGAGGCCAAGCTCACTGGAATCGACTCTTGTGTCACAAATGGCTCATACCTCAAATCTGGAACGCTGCAAATGACGACGCCACCGAATTCTCCGCCGATCCTTTCCATTCCTGCATTCGTGAGCAACACGTCCTTCGTTGATGAGACGTTTCATGTCCAGGTCGATCGATCGTCACAGGCGGCATCGCTTGAGCGCGGTGGCCTCCCCGAGCAGCTTGGGGACTGGACCCCTGTCCTGACCAAGGACTTCACCGCCCAGTCCGTGTATAGCAGCTTCGTCGGTCAAGCCCCGATCGTGGGTGGGGCAACGCTGTTCGTTCGCCCCGGCGACGTCACATACCAGGTGACTGGACCTGATCATCTGGTGGCCGAGCTCCAGCCGCAGAACCTCGACGTATATGGCGATGCACTCTTCCAGGGTCCTGCCGCACAACAGGCGCCATCGGAGGCGCTTGACGATTGGTTTCGACCGCTAACTAAGGCGAACTGGGATAACACCTCGGCCAACACGCACTCGACGCTGGCAGGTTGGCAACCGGTCGGCAGTTATGACCCAAGTTGTATTCCGGGCTTCAATCAGTTGGGGGCTGGACAGCTCCAGACATATGCCCCGCCTCAGGTGACGCTGCCAAACGGTGAGAAGCTATTGCCCTCGCGCTCAGCTGCCGGCTATGTCAACACACCTCCTCTGCTGCTCACGACCCTTCAAGCGGCTCAGTTCTTCTCCGATCCCATCCAGTACCCGGGGGGGCTGGGCGACAAGTTCATCAGCGCGATCCGGGTGCGCGTCACCGGAGTGGACACCCCGGGTCCGGTTTCGCAAGCTCGACTGAGCCGAGTCGCTGCCCAGATAAAGGAAGCGACCGGGCTGTCGGTCGACATCATTCGTGGATCGTCACCCCGCGCGATCCAGGTCGACCTGCCGGCTGGGAAGTTCGGACGCCCGGCTTTGACCGTGAGCGAACCGTGGGCGGTGAAGGGCGTCGCCTTCAAATTCCTTCGCGCAGTGAGCGCCCAGAACCTAGCTCTCTTCGGGCTGGTCCTGGTCGGCGCGATGGTCCTGGTAGGTGAGACCGGTTACATCTCCGTCCGCCGTCGCCGCCGTGAGTTTGGCGTCTTGCGAGGCTTGGGCTGGCGCGCCTCATCGATCGCCTGGCTCGTCGAACTGGAGATGTTGGTGCTCGGACTCGGTGCCGGAGTCATAGCGCTTGTTGCAGGAATACCGATCGTCTCGCGCCTTGGCATGGGCACGTCCCCCTGGCAGCTCGCCGCTGTGGTACCGATGGCGGTGGCCATCGCCGCGCTTGCGGGCCTTGTTCCGGCGCTCTCGGCCGGGCGGGGCAGCGCAGCCGCTGTGATGGAATCGACTGGCCATGCGGGCATCACAAATCGGCGGCCGCCGAATGGGCTGGTCGGAGTGGCCTGGCGGGAGATGCGCGGACAATGGCGCGCTGAAGCAGCACTCGGCGCAGCCGCGATCGCGCTGGGAGCTGCGATCTTGGGGGTTGTTGTATTGATCTCCGTCGCATTCAGAGGACAGCTCGACACATCAGTGTTGGGAACCTACCTGTCCGGACAAGTTCGTCCCTTCCACTTGGTTTTGGCTGGCCTGACTCTGATCGTGGGCGCAATGGCAGCTGCCGAAGTTGTGACTCTCAGCTACCTGGAGCGGCGCTCCCATCTTGGCGCCCTACGCGCGCTCGGCTGGCCTGCCTGGGCGGTGGTCAAGCTTCTGGCCATTCAAGCGAGCCTTCTCGGGCTGGCTGGGGGTCTCGTCGCAGCGGTCGTGGTCTCAGGCGCCGGCGTCCTGCTCCAAGCACCTTACGCGGCGATCGGATGGGGCCTCTTGGCCGCAGTTGGGATGACGTTTGTCGCGACCGCAATCGCTGTGGCCGCCCCTCTGGCGCATGCGTATCGAGCTAATCCCGCCGATGCCCTCCGCGGCGAGTAAAGCGCGAGCTGAGCCCGGCCGGAGCCTTAATCGAATTCAAGTTGATGCACTTTTGGCGAACACGGGGCACCAGCGGCTCGTGTGCATCAACCGAAATGGAATCGTGCATTCACTAGCGATCAATTTGCCCAGGTGCCCCCAATCGACTGAGCGTGGGACCGCCTGGGCGATTGATAACAAATGATGCAGCCAGAATGTAATCATTCAACGGGTTCACCAGGCCGCTACCGTTGTGCCAGGCTCTCGAGCCGGTCACGGTGGGCCCTGATGAGATCGAGGACGCCGCCGCGGACTTTGCCCGGTCGGTTCAAATAGTGTCCCCCCTCCCCGACTTTCTTGGACCAGAGTTCTCCTATTTAAACTCGCACCAAGAAGACGCGGAGCCTGCCGCAACTCGACCCCAGCCGGTTCGTCTCCGACACCGTCCGTCACGCCGTCCGCCGTTTGACCACGAGCACGGTCGCGAAGATGAGGAGTGCCGCAAGTCCGACGAATATCACGGCCTCGATCGCCTGGAAGGTCCAGAAGCGGTCGGCCGGCTGGTAGAGGGATCGAAGTCGGGACGAGAACACCGGGCTGATTCGATGATGTCCAGGCAACGGTCCAGGCGCCGGGCGGCTCTGGCGGGTGGGTGTTGATCGCGGGCATGTAGTTGGGCCGAAGAAAGGTGGCCACGGCGGCTCGGATGGCTGCGTAGGCAATGCCCGTCATAACCATTGCCAGCAGAGTCCGCCCGATAAGCGCGCCGATGAACAGACCAAGAGCGACCGCGAAGACGATGTATGTGGGGAGGACCAGAGCCGACTGGTCGAAGTAGTTCGGCGATCTCAGCCAGTTGGGACTGATCCTTTGGGCTTCGCGCTGGCCGTGTCGGACGACAACTTCGTCCCAATGATTGACCCTGCCTGAGCTCCTCCGCCGAAACTTGCTGGCAGCTCTAAGATCAGTTCGAATTCGCCAGGGTAGCGATGAATCTTCTGGGGGCTGCTCAAACTGAGTTTTCTAATCGACGTCGCCGGCCCTGTCTTCAGGTTATTGGGAGGCTGACTTTGGAAGGGCCGAAGCAGGACTTCTTGATCGTTTACGATTACGGTAGCGGCGGCCTCTGGGGGGTCATGCGAGCCCGCTCTGCGGAGGAAATCCTCGCTAGATACCCAGAGCTCAGCGTCGAGAGTGAGCGTCCCGACTGGATGACGGACGCGCTGATGGCGGATATCAAGCGCGTGGAGACCCACGACATCGACGACGAGCCTCAAGGGCTTCTTAAGGCTCTTCTAGCTGATCGGAGGCCGTGACTAGGTCAACTTGGTGCATCGAGTCCATACCGTAGTCGTCGAAGCGTTCGTAGAGGATCGGGCGTGCCGCCATTGTCCGGCCCCCCGATAACGGCGTATTTCTGCCAGCCGAATTCCACTGGCACATGCACACCGACGAGTATTACGCTTACATCACATCAAGACTTAGGGACGCGGCACCTGGGACAATCCGTGGCGTCCTTAACGACCTTAGAGAGGAGATGTTGGCCGCCCTGGGATGAAAGTCTTCCGAGCCGTCCCCCAATTTAATGACTTCCAGTACCTGTTGCTCGCCGACAGCGAATCGACAGGTTCCGATCAGTTCCGCTTCGATTGCACACCAATCTCCGATTGGCGGACGCTCGCGGTGTTTTCGTTTAAACCTAAGCTCATGGCGGGCGACTTCTGGGGTTTCGAGATGCTAAGGTCGACTTGGGCCACCACTGCGCAGGCCACCGAGAAGTTGCGCGAGTTCTTGGTTATGGCTGGTCAGTTGCTGCCGGTTGCGTTCGAGAGCAACGAGTTCTCAGTAATCAACGTGACGGAGTGCATCAATTGCCTTGACACGACAAATACTGAATGGATTCATGAGAAGTCCTCTGGACGGCCGATTCGAATTGCGAAGTATGCCTTCCACCCCGACCGTATGTCGGAGTCCTCAATCTTCAAGATTCCAGAGACAGCCAAATCTGAAATCCTGTGCTATGAGGGGTTGAAGGATTCAGCCGATGAATTCAAGGGGTTCGTGGAAGCTAACCATATGACAGGCATCCGGTTCGAAGAGGTTTGGCCCACCGACCGGAGTCAGTCGCCCTTCGCTCGAAAGAAGTGAGCGCGGAGCTGGGTCCATTAGCGAAAACGAAGCCAGTTGACGGTCGGCCTCATGTACAGCCTCAACGCCAGTCTGAAAGTCCCCAGTTCTCGCCGTCTGAAATTCCCGATTTCAGACGAAAGCTATTGATTTCGGGAGAGTACGCAAAATGACTCACGCCTGGTTTAGCTGCATGGTCCGAATGGTCGGCCTCATCGATGGCGTTGGGAAATCTAGCGACCAACGATCTGTGTTTGTGTTTGAAGCACCGTCGTGGCCAGAAGCGCAACGGATCGCCTTATCTCTTGGTCGGAGCCTCGAGAAGCGGTATGTGAACGAGGCGGGCCAGAGGGTCCGGATCGCACTGAGGGACTTGGTGACATTGGATGAACTCGGATCTTTGGAGTCGCCAGGGCGAGAGGTCTTCGCTGAAATCGACATTTTGGAGGTGCCCGACGTTACGGTGGGATTCGACGTTGAATTCCATCCAGAAGACTCAGGGCCAATGCAAACAGGGGTTTAGTCCCGCTTGGTTGTGAAGGCGACTCGACCACGATCTCCGGCTCTGATGTCTCGTCAGCGTCCCAATCGGAATCTGACGCTCATTGGGTCGGTGACTCCCACCAAATAAGCTCATGGCCGACGGTGCATCGCCCGCTCTCGTCGTGGGGCTGCACATGACGTAAATGGGAGATCAACTGGGAGGGCATCCGGCGCGCGTTCCTAAGCCAGTGATATTGATGGCGGTACTTCTGCCATATGCGTCTGCGACGATGCTGACACTGGCGGGAGTGATCGCGCTGGTAGCGATTTCGGGTGTGGGATGCAAATATCCCGTCACGGGTCAACCAGCCTCTTGAGCCAGTCATCGGTTGGCCTCAAGGATATCGAGCACCCAAGCAGCCTGCTCCCGATCCGAGTTCAAGCGCGCTGTATATCCAGTGAGAGGCACGTCAAGCGCGGCCTCGCCTTCTACACCCGCGTGCATCATCCGCGCGTAGCACTCGGCCATCGCAATCAGGCCCGCAAAGTTCGCTTGTAAGAGGGC
>Ga0209880_1000113_pt1 | contig 16869 bp, 10 predicted proteins | sample PersoiDNA2013191_FD_185803 | JGI IMG/M metagenome (GOLD analysis project Ga0209880, IMG submission 185803) | Permafrost soil microbial communities from the Arctic, to analyse light accelerated degradation of dissolved organic matter (DOM) -... | ecosystem: Environmental > Terrestrial > Soil >... | reverse complement strand
GGAACTAGACATGAACCCAAAGAAAAAGCCTTGCAACGCTTCGCGTGGCTACGGGCTTTATTATTTCCATCCCTTTGAAAAGCAAGCTTTTCTCGGTCTGCAAACAATAAAGCCCTGCCGTTTCACGGCAAGGCTTTATCTTTGTAGCGGAGGAAGGATTCGAACCTCCGACCTTTGGGTTATGAGCCCAACGAGCTACCACTGCTCCACCCCGCAATATCGAGGGGCAAATGTAGTACATCATGGCCAATTACCAAAACAATTCTGAAATTATTTTATTTTTGAGTCCGATGGCCGGAGTCAGAAGACCGATGACCATAGAACAGAATACATTACTGACTTCCGGCTGCCGACTTCTGACTACCGGTTTCATTACAATTTCAAATTAAATTTACTAAGTTTGTTGGCAAATGTTGCATCATAGTTGTTATACAGGTGAATTATAGTTTTAACTCAAAATAAATTACTATGCCGAGGGTATTTAAAGCAACCGAGATAGAAAAGGAAGACAAAGAGGTAAAACGCGATTATCTCGACAGACATATGCCACATGTTTTCTGTCCTGACACTGTTAAGCGAGGAGAGAAATTTGAGGTTAAAGTAAAGCTTGGTGATGAGTATCCCCATCCTGACGAACATGACCATTTTATAAGTGTAATCCAGCTTTGGAACAGGGAAACACTTCTTGCAGAAGCACGTTATACTGCGGGAGTTTATGGCAATATTCCTTCTCATTTTGAGATCGATTTTTATATTGTGGCTCCTGACGTATCAATGAACCTATCGGCAATGTCAGTCTGTACAAAACATGGGCTCTGGCAGAGTGAAGACAAACCAGTTAAGATAGTTTAACAGGTTTAAATTCCCATTTTTGATTCCGTTTACTCATTTGATGCGGCAGGATTATTATCTTTGCAGGCCAATCAAATTGTAGAAAATGGCTAAGGACGATAAGAAAAAAAGCAACTGGCGCGATAAATACAGGTTTTCTGTAATAAATGATCATACTCTGGAAGAGGTTTGGCGGGTAATATTAACCAGGTATAATGCATTCCTCCTGATTACGTTTCTACTTGTTTTTATTATTTGGAGTACCAGCACTCTGATTTCATTCACTAATCTCAGAGAATTTATTCCCGGATATCCGAATGTTACAATGCGCCGTAATATCCTTATGAGTGCGATCCGCCTTGATTCTCTCGATCGTGAACTGAAATTAAGGGATAAGTATTTCGACAACCTGAATTCAATTATATCGGGAAACCAACCACTCCCACTGTCTTTGAGACAAGACTCAGCAAAAAATTATAAAGCAATCAAATTCAGTACTTCACCCGAGGATTCTGTCTTACGAACTCGTGTTGAAAATGAGGAAAGATATAATCTTACACTCGGACCAACAACTTCTGAATCAGTATCAGGTCTGGCCAGTCTGCATTTTTTCCCTCCTGTAAAAGGAATTGTCTCAGCCAGGTATGAAATAAGAACAAAACATTTTGGTACAGATATCGTTACAAAACCTAAAGCGCTGGTTTCCGCCGTTCTTGACGGAACAGTTATTTTCACAGGATGGACTATGGAAACAGGATTTGTAATTGAAGTTCAACATCCGAATAATATTGTTTCTGTGTATAAGCATAATGCCAGCCTTCTTAAAGAGACTGGTGATCTCGTTCGGGCTGGTGATGCGATTTCTGTAGTTGGTGATTCTGGTGAACTCTATACCTCCGGTCCTCACCTTCATTTTGAGATCTGGTACAAAGGTAGCCCACTGGATCCGGAGAAACATATTTTATTCTAATAACCAGGAGACTAAGTATGCCGGAAAGAATCGCATTGTTGGGATCTACTGGATCGATCGGTACTCAGGCTCTCGATATCATTTCAAAATATCCTGATAAGTTCCAGATTGAGGTTTTGATAGCAGGAAATAATATTGACCTTCTGATACAACAAGCTCATAAGTACCAACCCGATTCAGTCGTAATTGCGAATCCCGATCATTACCGTCAGTTAAAGGAAAGTCTTCAAAATACAAATATAAAGGTCTATGCAGGTAATGAGGCTGTAGAGCAGGTAGTTACCTCATCTACTGTTGATGTAGTCATTGCTTCTATAGTTGGTTATTCAGGAGTGCGACCAACTATTGCCGCAATAAAAGCCGGGAAGAAAATAGCCCTGGCAAATAAGGAAACCCTTGTTGTGGCAGGCGAGATTATTGGAAGACTGGTAAGCGAATCAGGCAGTATTATTATTCCGGTAGATTCAGAACACTCAGCAATTTTTCAATGTCTTGCCGGTGAGGCGGGAAACCCCATCGAGAAAATTACACTCACAGCTTCAGGAGGACCTTTTCTGAATCTGTCAGAAGATCAGTTGAAGTTCGTGAAACCATGCGATGCTCTTAAACATCCAAATTGGAATATGGGCTGTAAAGTTACTATTGACTCTGCCTCACTCATGAATAAAGGGCTGGAAGTGATTGAAGCGAAATGGCTTTTTGATCTTACTCCCGAACAGATTTCAGTTATTGTTCACCCACAATCAATAATTCATTCTTTAGTCCACTTTGCTGATGGATCGGTAAAAGCTCAGCTTGGGGTACCCGATATGAGGGTTCCTATCCTTTATGCACTGTCCTATCCGGACAGACTGCAATCCGATCTCCCGCGACTAGTGCTTAATGAGTGTAAAGCTCTTACATTTAGTGATCCGGACATTAAAAAGTTCCGGAACCTTTCTCTTGCCTATGAGGCTCTTAAAAGGGGTGGAAATATGCCATGTATTTTAAATGCAGCCAATGAGATTGCAGTCAGGGCATTTCTTGACGAGAAGATTGGATTTACGCAAATGCCTGATATTGTGGAATACACAATGGAAAATAGTTTATATTACCCTACACCTGATCTGGATTTACTGGAAGTCACCGATTCAAGCGCAAGGGAAACAGCTCTCAGTTTTATTAATAAACTTCAAAAAGAAAGATGACTATACTTATTAAAATCCTGCAGTTTGTAATGAGCCTTTCAATTCTTGTAGTAATACATGAATTAGGCCATTTTACACTCGCCAAAATATTCAAAACAAGAGTAGAAAAATTTTATCTCTTCTTCGATCCCTGGTTTTCACTTTTCAAATATAAGAGGGGCGAAACAGAATATGGTATAGGATGGCTCCCTCTTGGAGGCTATGTTAAGATTTCCGGTATGATAGATGAATCGATGGATAAGGAGCAGATGAAACTACCTCCTCAACCCTATGAATTCAGATCAAAGACGTCATGGCAACGACTTCTGATTATGACCGGAGGGGTTATCTTCAATTTTATTTCGGCGATGCTGATCTTTATTTTTGTCTTATTTGCATGGGGTGAAACATATCTGCCAACATCTAATGTTAAATATGGAATTGTTACTGACTCGGTCGGGTATGCCATTGGTCTCAGAAACGGAGACAAGATCCTTTCCGTCGACAATCACAAGGTCGAAAACTTCCATGAAATAACTTTAGATATTGTACTCAACAATCGAAAAACAATTCAGGTTGAGCGCGATGGCGTTGTCAGGAATATTGAAATACCAAAGGAATATGTTCCAAAGATGTTGAAGGGTAAAGGTCAGATTGATTCCAGGGTACCTTTTGGACCTTTTGTGATTGAAAGCTTTGGAAAGAAATCTGCTGCCAGAACAGCCGGTGTTCTTATTAATGATCAACTCATTGGTATTGACGATAAAAAATTTACTTACTATGATGAATTTCAAAAATATCTTTTCGATAACAAAGAACATCCGGTAATTCTTAATCTCTTGCGGAAAGGAGAAAACCTGAATATCTCTGTAACACCTGACACTCTGGGAGCGCTTGGGATAGGCAGGTCCGTCGTATCACTTAGTCAGATATTTGAGCTTAAAACTATCAGATACGGGTTGTTGCAATCAGTTCCTGCAGGTATTGATAAAGGTATTAAGACAATAAGCGATTACCTGAAGCAATTCAAGCTCATATTTTCAAAACATGCAAAAGGATATGAATCACTTGGAGGCTTTATAACGATAGGAAGTATTTTCCCCGGAGTATGGGACTGGCAAACGTTTTGGAACCTGACAGCATTCCTTTCAATTATTCTGGCAGTAATGAATATTCTGCCGATTCCAGCTCTGGACGGAGGTCATGTTCTCTTTTTATTATTTGAGGTAGTAACCGGGAAAAAGCCAAGCGACAAGTTCCTTGAATATGCACAGATTGCCGGAATGATTTTATTATTGGCACTTTTGCTTTATGCCAATGGGAATGATGTTCTGAGGTTGATAAGGAAATAGATTTTATATTAATCATATCTTGTATATCCATAAAGTATTTATATATTTGTATAAATTCTAATACTAAAAGAGATGGGAAAGATAGGCATGACAGAAATATTACTGATATTAGCTGTAGTAGTACTCCTTTTTGGAGGTCGTAAGATTCCTGAACTTATGAAAGGAATTGGTCAGGGGATGAAAGAATTTAAAAAGGCTTCTAAATATGATCCCGCTAATGATGATAGTGAAGTAGCGCATAAAGGCTAAATCTGACATTACAATATTTAAAAGGAAACCTGCATTAACGTGCAGGTTTTTTTACCATTTCATATTTCTGATTTCTTCTCCCCGGTATAAATCCTGCTTCTTTTATAATTGACTGCATTTCTTCTGCATTGAAACGGTTATTAGCCCCTGCGGCACTAACCACATTCTCCTCAATCATAATAGAACCAAGGTCGTTGGCCCCTGCATGAAGTGACAACATCCCAATTTCCTTCCCAACAGTTAATATTGAAGCTTGTATATTACTGATGTTATTTAACAGGATTCGGCTTATGGCTATCATCCTGATATAATCCGGACCATTATAGCTGCTTCTGACTCCATGTTTTTTCAGAAGGACTGTTCCTTCATCCTGAAAGGGCCAGGGGATAAAAGTTATAAATCCAAAATGATTTTCCTGTTTTTCAGCCTGAAGATCCCTGATCCGTATAAGGTGTTCAATCCTCTCCCTGGCTGTTTCCACGTGACCAAACATCATGGTTGCCGAAGTTGGCAGGTTTAATATATGGGCCTCTCTCATTACATCAAGCCACTCTTCGGATGTGGCTTTTGCCGGAGAAACAATTTTCCTTACCCTGTCAGAAAGAATTTCGGCGCCGGCGCCAGGCAGACTGTCGAGCCCTGCTTTAATCAGCTGTGATAGTACTTCAGAAAAAGATAATCTCTCCTTCTTTGCCAGGTAAACAATCTCCGCAGGTCCGAGTGCATGGAGTTTTAATGACGGGTATAATTTCTTTAGATTTTTGAAAAGATCAATATAAAAACTCAGACCAAGATCGGGATTCATCCCCCCCTGCAAAAGAAGCTGATCTCCTCCTAGTGAATATAATTCTTCAATTTTCGATTTATAGTCATCTATCGATGTAATATACGCACCTGACGATCCTTTTTTTCTGCAAAAATTACAGAAGGAACATTGAGAAAAACAGATATTGGTTATGTTAACGTTCCTGTCAATAATCCATCCCACGATATTACCCGGATTATGCAGTTGTCTGAGTTTATTTGCAACAAACATCAACTCTTCAACAGGGGCAGTAGTATAAAGCTCAACTCCTTCATCCACATCCATAGGAATGAGTTGGAGAGCTTTTTCATATAATTCTTCTAAAAGCATCTATAGAAACAGATTAACATAAACAATTTAAACAATAAAATGCTTTTTTACCCGAAGTAATTTAGCAGGGTAAAGGTAACTCTTTGAAAACGAAACAATCAATATTTTAGTTAACTTTACATCTTCAAAAACCACCGTATAGTAAAATGAAACCTCAAATTGAAAGAATATCTCAAATATCATCTGACCAATCTGTTATATGTATTCTGGGAAGCGACCATATACCTGAAAGGTTAAAACCAGGTAAATCAGAAATCGAATTTGCTCAAACGCAACTGCAGGCTAAGGAAGAATATGTTTTCATTAATTCTTATAACAGGTGCATATACCTGATCAGATTAAAAGATGGAATTTCTAAGTACAAAGTCAAAGAAGAACTCAGGAGAACATCGTATAATTTAAGAAAGCTCATAAAAGATAACAACCATACTGACCTTGTCATAACTTCCGATAGCGCCTATAATGGAGCAATTGAAGATTTTACAGAAGGACTGCTCCTGAGTATTTATTCTTTCGATAAATACAAGACGAAAGCAGGAAAGGATGAGAAAAAATATTATCCGAAAAGACTTCTGTTGCAGGGTGAGATAGCTGATTCCGAGATAAAATGGCTTGTTGATCTTACTGATGCTGTCTATTTTACCCGCGACCTTATAAATGAACCGGTAAATCAGTTGAATGCAACTTCCCTTGCAGAGGCGATTACAAAAATAGGCGATTCAGCAGGATTCAGGGTTGAAGTTTTGACAAAGGGAAAGATAGAAGCGCTAAAGATGGGCGGACTTCTGGCAGTAAACAGAGGAAGCGTCGATCCTCCGGTTTTCTGTATCCTGGAATGGCATCCTGCAAACAGCCTGAATAATAAACCGATTGTTCTTGTTGGCAAGGGAATTGTCTATGATACAGGGGGATTGAATATTAAAACCGGCGATTTTATGGCCGGAATGAACGGCGACATGGCCGGAGCTGCGATCGTAACAGGTGTTATGCATACAGTGGCAAAAACAGGAATTCCGCTTCATATTATCGGATTGATTCCATCCACTGATAATCGTCCCGGAGGCAATGCTTATACCCAGGGTGATATCATTACAATGTATAATAAAATGACTGTCGAAATCGGGAATACCGATGCTGAAGGAAGACTCATCCTCGCTGATGCAATCGGTTATGCTTCAAAATATTCTCCGGAACTGATCATCGATATAGCAACTCTTACCGGCTCGGCAGCAATGACTTTTGGAAATCAGGCTATTGCAGTGATGACAAATGCCGATAGAAAATATATCGACTTGCTTGAAGAATGTGGTAACGACGTTTATGAAAGAATTGCAGAACTACCTTTCTGGGATGAGTACGGGGAGTTACTGAATTCTGATGTTGCTGATCTTAGAAATGTTGGCGGTCGTGAAGCAGGCGCTATTATAGCCGGCAAGTTTCTGGAGAGGTTTGCAGAATTCCCTTTGATTCATATGGATATTGCAGGGACTGAAATGCTGAAGAAGGATGATTTTTACAGAGCAAAAAACGGAACCGCATCGGGATTAAGGTTACTGTCGGCTTTCCTGCGAAGAATTGCAGTTAACTATTCAGAAAAGAAATAATTATTTATGGAAAAGAAAACAATACTTGCCGGCATCTCACAAGGAGATATAAACGGCATCGGATATGAAGTTATTATTAAAACTCTTTCTGACCCCACAATAAATGATATTTGTACTCCTGTTGTATATGGTTCCCCAAAGGTAGGTGCTTATCATCGTAAAGCATTGAACATTAATAATTTTACCTTTAATAATATCAGGACACCCGATGAGGCTCATGCCCGGAAGGTTAACATGATAAATTGTCTGGATGACGATATCAGGGTAGAACTTGGAAAGTCAACAACACAGGGAGGAGAAGCTGCTATTATCTCACTCAGAAAAGCAGTAGAAGATCTTAAAAGTGGTAAAATAGATGTCCTTATTACTGCACCCATCGACAAAAAAAATGTTCAATCCGAGAATTTTCATTTTAAGGGGCATACTGATTATCTGAAATCTGTAGCTGGTGCTGAAGAGGTCCTGATGTTTATGATAAGTGAAAGTATGAGAATAGGTATAGCTACCGACCATGTTCCGCTTCGTAATGTTCCGGGATTGATAACTTTCGAGACCCTTTTACATAAAATCAGATTAATGAATCAGTCACTTATCCTTGATTTTGGTATCCGCAAACCAAGGATTGCGGTTCTTGGACTTAATCCCCATGCAGGCGATAACTCTTTGCTGGGAACTGAAGAGGCTGAAATACTTTCACCCGCAATTCAACAGGCTCAAAAAGAAGGAATAATGACTTTTGGACCTTTCCCGGCAGATGGATTTTTTGGTGCAGGGTCATTTACAAAATTCGATGGGATCCTTGCCATGTATCACGATCAGGGGCTTGCTCCATTCAAAGCATTATCATTTGATTCCGGGGTTAACTTCACTGCCGGATTACCTTTTATAAGAACATCACCGGTGCATGGCACTGCTTTCGCTATCGCCGGGAAGGGCGAAGCTTCAGAAAATTCATTCCGTCAGGCTTTATACCTCGCATGCGACATTTTCAGAAACAGGGAGATATATACCGAAATATCAAAAAATCCATTAAAACATCAGGATATTGAAATTCATAGTGACCGGATTGATGAACTTCCTCCTGATATTTTTAATCCTGAACCATAAACATGATAGATTATATCAAAGGTGACATTACCCTGATCACGCCTACATTCCTCACGATGGAAACAGGTGGGATAGGATACCTGATCAATATCTCGATAACAACATTTTCAAAACTTGAAGCCAAAAAAGAATTTAAAATTCTTATACATGAAGTCATCAGGGAAGACAGCCACCAGCTCTTTGGATTTGCAGATACTGAGGAACGGGATATTTTCAGGTTGCTGATTTCTGTTACAGGGGTGGGAGCGAATACCGCCAGGATGATGCTCTCCTCACTTAATCCGGGTGAGATAGAAAAGGCAATTTTAGGCTCAGATATAAATATTCTTAAAAGTGTTAAGGGAATAGGCTTAAAAACAGCCCAAAGGATTATTATTGACCTGAAAGACAAGTTAGGCAAACATACAGGAGGTGGTGAAATATTTGCATTTGCAGACAATACGAAACGCGAAGAAGCGTTATCTGCATTAGTAATGCTGGGATTTGCCAAAAGCGCTGTCTCCAAGGTCCTTGATAAGATAGTCAGAGAAGAAAAAAACCTGACGGTTGAGGATATGATAAAGAGAGCCCTTAAAAACTTGTAATTCTGAATATAAGCCGGATTGGGATCAGGGATATCATATAAAAGTATTCTGATATTTTCGTATCTACTGCTGTTAGCTTCTTTACTCTTAAAGTCCACAGAAGCAAGTAGTCAGACTGCTGTACAGAGAGGCGGTACATCGGATACAACCCGCAAATCAATCCTGAAACTTAAGGACGATTCAGGAATACCCTGGGAATCACAACAAAAGGCTCCACTTTTTCTCAATAAACCATCAAATTATAAATCCACTGTAACTTATAATCCCGATAAGAACGAATATATCCTTTATGAGAAAATTGGAGCATTAGATTATCGCCCCCCCGTGCATATGAACCCCGACGAATTCAGAAAATATGAATATGCCAGGGCGATGCGCGAATACTGGGATTCGCGTATATCAGGCACTCAAGCCGGGTACAAATCAAACCTGATACCTCAAATAGAAATCGGAGGGGCAGCATTTGATAAAATATTTGGGAGCAACACTATAAATATAATCCCGCAGGGATCTGCTGAACTTATCTTCGGGATAAACATTTCCAAAACTCAAAATCCAACCCTTCCGGTAAAACTCCAGACAATTCCAACTTTCGATTTCAAGGAAAAAATTCAGATGAATGTCACAGGTACAATTGGTGACAAGATGCAGCTTGGTGTTAATTATAATACCGATGCTATGTTCGAATTTGAGAACAGGACTAAACTTCAGTATGCTGGCAAGGAAGATGAAATATTGAAAAAAGTTGAGGCCGGAGATGTTACTCTGCCTCTGACCGGAACTCTTATCACAGGAAGTTATAGCTTGTTTGGACTCAAAACAGAAATGCAGTTTGGAAAGCTTTCTGTTACCACCGTACTTTCCCAACAAAAAGGACAATCTTCTGTGATACAAGCAAAGGGTGGCGCTCAACTGACAGATTTTGAAGTGTTTGCAGACGATTATGAAGCTAACAGGCATTTCTTTCTTTCTCAATACTTCAGAGACACTTATGATGAAGCTCTTAAAAACTTACCTATTGTCAGTTCAAGTGTTAATATCGAACGGATCGAAGTATGGGTAACAAATAAATCAAGCAGTTTTGAAGATGCCAGCAACAGAAATATAGTTGCATTCATGGATCTTGGTGAAAGCTCAAAGCATATCTTTAATAAGGTGCCGGCTTTCCAGGTAACCTCAGGCACCCTGGTATACCCCGATAATAACGCCAACAAAATGTATTTGCAGCTCACTACTTCCTATGGAATGATACGAAATGTGGATCAGGTAACAAATGCATTTGCCCCGTTATATCCGGGATTTCAGATCGGACGGGATTTTGAGAAAATAGAGAACGCGAGAAAACTTGATGAAAGGGAGTATATCTTCAACAGGCAACTGGGGTATATTTCACTGAATACTTCCCTGAATACAGATGAGGTTCTTGCAGTTGCCTATGAATATACAATCGGTGGACATTTATTCAAGATCGGCGAGTTTTCAACCGATGGAATAACTGCCCCACAGGCCCTGGTACTTAAGTTAATTAAAGGAACCACTCTGAGTCCGAAATTACCCAATTGGAGCCTGATGATGAAGAACATTTATTCTCTCGGATCAGGAAAACTGGATAGAAAGGATTTTGTACTTAATGTTCTCTACCAGGATGACAAAACAGGCAATTCAATCAATTATATTCCGGAAGGGGGTCTGGCAGATAAGATCCTGCTGCAGGTTATGGGTCTCGATAATCTCAATTCCCAGCTTGACAGGCAGCCAGACGGTTTTTTTGATTTTATTGATGGTGTTACTGTTATGGTTGACAGGGGGAAAATTATTTTTCCTGAAATTGAACCCTTCGGAAGCTATCTTAAAAAGATGATTGCCGATCCTAAAATAGCCAGCAAATATGTCTTTCAGGAGCTATATGACTCAACCCAGACAGCTGCCCGGCAGATGGCTGAAAAAAATAAATTCAAACTTACAGGGCAATACTCCTCTGTATCCGGATCTGTTATCAGACTCAATGCCACAAGTATACCAAAAGGATCAGTTAAGGTCACTGCCGGAGGTGTCCCTCTCGCTGAGAACGTTGATTATACTGTTGATTATAATATGGGTACAGTAACTATAATAAACAGTGCACTTATTGAGTCGCAAACACCTATACAGGTTTCTCTGGAGAATAATCAGTTCTTTGGGTTCCAGACCAAAACACTTGTTGGTACTCATCTCGATTACAGAGTTTCTGATAACTTCGATATAGGAGGAACAATACTCCACCTTACAGAAAGGCCATATACTCAGAAAGTAAATTTTGGCGAGGAACCGATTTCTAATACAATATGGGGATTAAATACTTCATATAAAACAGAATCTCAATTACTCACAAAAATAATTGATAAAATTCCGCTTCTCAATACTAAAGCTCCCTCATCTCTCTCATTCTTCGGAGAGTTTGCCAATTTGATTCCGGGTCATTCAAAAGCGATATCAAAAGCTGGTAATTCATATATCGATGACTTTGAAGCAAGTGAAATACCACTTGACCTTAAATCATTTAATGCGTGGACGATTGCCAGTATCCCTCAGGGACAGGACCAGTTTTTTCCTGAAGCAAGGTTTAATAATAATCTTGTAAGCGGTTTTAACAGGGCTAAATTGGCCTGGTATGTGATAGACCCGCTCTTCTTACGCAACGGGTCATCAACCCCCGAATATATAAGACAACATGCTGATGAGCAGTCAAGTCATTTTGTCAGAGAGATTTATGAAAATGAAATTTTCCCTTTAACAGAAAGCCCAAGTGGAATTCCGACGAATTTAACTATTTTAAACCTCGCGTATTATCCTGCCGAAAAAGGTCCGTATAACTTTGATACTGACCCTGGCGCCTATTCTCAAGGTATGAATTCAGGCGGAAAACTTAACGACCCTAAATCAAGATGGGGTGGTATAATGAGAGAAGTTCTCACGAGCGATTTCGAGACTGCAAACATTCAGTATGTTAAGTTTTGGGTTATGGATCCATTTGTTGATAACCCTGACCAGGAGGGAGGAGATCTTTATATTAATCTTGGAAATATTTCAGAAGATATATTGCGGGATTCACGAAAAAGTTTTGAAAACGGACTCCCAAGTTCATCTTTGGTAAAAAACGTAGACACAACCGCCTGGGGAAGAGTGCCAACTATTCAGGCAGTTGTTCACGCTTTTGACAATGACCCTAAATCCAGGTTATTTCAGGATGTCGGATTGGATGGCCTCATGGACCAGGATGAACAAACCTTTTTCTCGAATTATCTTCAGAAATCTGCGCTGATTGTCAACCCTGACGCTTACCAGGAAATTTTTAAAGACCCTTCCGGGGATGATTATCATTATTTCAGGGGATCGGATTACGACGCTCAGCAGTTGGGCATTCTCGACAGGTATAAAAAGTATAATGGAGAGGAAGGCAACTCACCTACCTCCGAGATGTCTAAGGAATCTTATCCGACTTCCGGATCAACATTGCCGGATATGGAAGACATCAACCGTGATAATACGTTAAGTGAAACAGAAAGCTACTATCAGTATAAAGTCAGTATCCGTCCGGGCGATATTAAAGTTGGTTCAAATTATGTTGTTGACGAGATTGAGTATGAAGCTACGTTTGCAAATACTAAAAAATCAAAAGTTAAATGGTATCAGTTTAAGATCCCTATCACGGATTATCAGAAGGTAGTTGGACCGATTAAAGATTTTAAATCAATCCGTTTCATGAGAATGTTTCTCAAGGGATTCAACGACCCGGTTATTCTTCGTTTTGCTAAGCTCGACCTGGTCCGCGCCGAATGGAGAAAATACAACATTTCATTTATGGAAGGCGGGGAAAGAGTTACTATACCTGAAGCAACGGATGGGACGTTTGAAATAAGCTCGGTAAGTATCGAAGAGAATTCCGGTAAAGTACCTGTTAATTATGTTTTACCTCCGGGATTTGACAGAATAACCGACCCGCAGAATCCGCAGTTGAGACAGCTCAACGAACAATCGATGGTACTCAAAATTCTGAATCTTGAAGATGGAGATGCCCGTGCTGCTTTCAGAAATGTAAATCTCGATATAAGGCAGTACCGCAAGTTACGAATGGAGGTTCATGCCGAAGCAATGATTGGACAACCATTAAAGGATGATGACCTTACTGCATTTATTAGAATAGGTTCAGATTATAAGGGGAATTTTTATGAATATGAGATACCATTAAAACTTACACAACCAGGTCATTATGATAATAATTCTGATGATCAAAGGGCAAAAGTGTGGCCTATAGAAAATAGTTTTGATATTGATCTCTCTGTCTTGCAGGTTGCTAAACAGGAACGTAACCGTCAGATGCAGCTTCCAGGCTCTTCCTTAAGTGTATCTGATGTCTTTGTATATCAAAATGGTACTGCCCGCGTATCAGTTTCAGGAAACCCAAATCTTAGCAATATAAAAGTCATAATGATAGGCGTCAGGAATCCTATAAAAACAAGAAGCAGAGCGACTGATGACGGAAATCCAAAATACGCAGAAGTATGGGTTAACGAACTGAGACTCAGTGATTTTATCGAAAACGGAGGATGGGCTGCAAATGCACACCTGCAGGCTCGTCTTGCCGATCTGGGTACTGTAGATATGGTAGGACAAGCCAGTACACCGGGATGGGGAAGTATCGAGAAAAAAGTTAATGAGAGGAGCAAGGAGGACATAGCCAAATATGATATATCATCCAGTATGGAACTGGGGAAATTTTTCCCCGAAAAGATTGGAGTAAGACTTCCGGTTTATGTTGGATATTCTGAAACGCGGATAAAACCTCAATATAATCCTCTCGATCCGGATGTCCTTCTTAAGGATGCTCTGGCTGCTGCTAAAAATAAGACTGTCAGAGACTCAATATTAGCCATTTCGGAAGATTTTTCACGTCGTAAAACAATTACCGTAAGCAATGCCGGTATAACAAAACGGGGTGTTAAGCCTCATGTGTGGGATCCCGCGAACTTAAGTGTGAACTATACCTATAATGAAATCTATAGTAGCAATACCAATACAGAGATTAACCTTGAGAAAAATTATAGGGGCGGCCTGAATTACGACTACCAGGCACAGCCTGCCAATGTTATGCCGTTTAAGAACGTAAGATTCCTGAATTCCCCTATTTTTAAAATTGTCAAAGATTTTAACTTTTATGTTTTCCCAAAAAGTCTGTCATTCAGGACCGATCTGAGTCGGTATTATAATGAATTAATAACAAGGAATATTGACAACCCCTACCTTAAAGTTACTCCTTCATTCAAGAAGGATTTTGAATGGAGCAGGATTTATGATTTTAAATACGACATAACACGTCAACTGAAATTTGATTTTACTGCAACAGATCTTGCAAGAATTGATGAACCTCAGGGAGGTGTTGACAAAAAGAGATATAGCAGCGGTTATAATTCCTGGCGCGATTCAGTATTGGTTAATTTAAGAAATGGAGGCAGAACCACTACTTACAATCACTTTATAAATATTACCTACACTCTTCCCGTAAATAAGCTTCCTCTGTTTTCATGGGTAAATGCCAATGCCCGGTATAGCTCAGATTATACATGGCTTGCCGGCCCGCTTTTTCCCGATAGTATGAAGATCAACCTGGGGAATTCAATTAAGAATCATAGCGAGATGACATTCACCGCAATGGCAAACTTTTCCAGCCTCTATACAAAGTTGAAATTTCTTAAGAATATTGAAAATAATACAATGCCCGGCGCCGCACAAAGGATGAAGGCAGAATTAAAAACAGTTACATATACCAGGGAAAACGTAAACTTCAAAGCAAACACTGTTAAAGCTATTTATCATAATCTTAAGTCAAAAGATGTAAAAGTTAAGGTTTTCGGGAAAAGCGGGGAAGAGGTGAAAGGCAAGGTGGAAATTGTAAACGACAATAAGGTTAATTTCACGGCAGCTCAGCAGGCAGATGGCGCAAGAGTAGTTGTTGAGGGCAAGGTTAAAAAAAACAGGAATCCGCTTACAGTTACAGGCGAATATCTGATCAGGGCAATAATGGGTATCAGGTCGGCAAGTCTGACCTATACAACATCACAGGGACAATTTCTACCTGGCTATTCCCCGGAAACTAAATTTCTGGGAATGTCAAACTATGAAGGTAACCTCGCCCCCGGTTGGCCATTCATTCTGGGATACAGCGATAGAAATTTCTTTGACAAAGCGGTAACAAACGGATGGTTATCAAAAGATACCTTACTTAATACTCCGGCTATTTACGATAATAAACGTGATCTGTCTTTGAGAAGTCTGGTTGAACCTTTTCCCGGTTTAAGAATTGATATAAATGCCGATAGAAGATTCCTGGAGTCAGAAAGCGCTTACTATATCGCTGATTATAACGGGAACTTCCCTGACAGTACACGTAACCGGATTATTTCCGGTAACTTCTCAATATCTATTATATCATGGGGAACTTCATTTGAAAAGATCTCAAAGACGAATGACTATGTATCGCCTGCGTTTGAAGCTTTTAAGAAGAATATCGTTATTATATCGGAAAGGAGAGCAGCGGATAGACAAAAGATAGATCCTACGTATAACCCCGACAGTGACCCTGTAACCGGTAACCCCATCGAAGGACCCTATAAAAGCGGATACGGTGAAACATCCAGGGAAGTTATGATACCTGCATTCCTGGCTGCTTATTCTAAATCAAATCCAAATAAAATAGGACTTGCAACATTTCCATCAGCCTTAAGAATGATGCCAAACTGGAGAATAAACTTTGATGGGTTATCGAAATTTGAGTTTATTCAAAGAGTATTCAGATCTATAAATTTGATGCATCAATATCGAAGCACTTACCAGATCGGCTCATATACCACTAATCTGAGCTATGAGGCAGATGTCGACGGAATCAGCAGATTAAGAGATCTTCAGAATAACTTTGTTCAACAATATGAGATAAATGTTGTGACAATAAGTGAACAGTTCAGCCCTTTAATCAATGTGGATATGAACTGGAAAAACAGCCTTACTACCCGGTTTGAATGGAGAAAATCCCGTACAGTCACACTTAATTTAACCAGTAACCAGGTTGCTGATGCACGAATTAATGAACTGATATTCGGCGCCGGATACAGATTTGATAATGTTCAGATAATTCTCAAGACGGGTGGGGGACAACGGGCATTGAAAAGCGATCTGAATTTGCGTTTTGATCTTTCGATAAGGGATAACAAAACACTCGCTCGCAAACTGGTTGAGGATGTTAATCAACCTGTTGTAGGTCAGAAAATATTTTCCATAGGTGCCACTGCAGATTACGTGCTAAGCGACAGGTTTAATCTTCAGATATTTGCAGACCGAAGTATGAATAATCCCTTTGTTGCCAATACTTTTCCGACATCCAATACCAATTTCGGCTTCAGTCTGAAATTTACATTGGTACAGTAGTGAAACTTTACAGCTGAATGTCAGTCATATCTGGTTTCTTACCCCTAAATTCCACTTGGCTTTCACTTAGTCTCATCGATTCAAAACCGGGGGAGCCAGAGGGGTAAAAAAACAATAGCAGAAAATATTTAGCTACTCGGGCACTTTATTTTGTTTTTCAGCAATCGTTTGAAAAATAAGGGATGCGGTCTTTCTGTCTGAAAATCAGCGAATATGCCATAAAATAAGTGACAAATATGTGCCATTTATCGAACCATTTTTTTATTTTTGGAAAGGAATGGGAGATTAAAATGTAGTTCATAAAATTTAGCCCTAACATATGAAAAAGTCAAAACCGCGTTTATCCTTCTGGCAGATCTGGAACATGAGTTTTGGATTTCTCGGAATTCAGTTCGGATTTGCTCTTCAAAATG
>Ga0209880_1000110_pt1 | contig 16989 bp, 12 predicted proteins | sample PersoiDNA2013191_FD_185803 | JGI IMG/M metagenome (GOLD analysis project Ga0209880, IMG submission 185803) | Permafrost soil microbial communities from the Arctic, to analyse light accelerated degradation of dissolved organic matter (DOM) -... | ecosystem: Environmental > Terrestrial > Soil >... | reverse complement strand
CCCGCCCCGCCGAGGAGAAGGCCTGTGCGCGAACCGGAGGCTTCGAGCGCCAGGGGCGCGGCGACGAGCGCGATGAGAGCGAGCACGCGCCGGGCGGCGTCCGTGGAGGAGCCGCGCCGGACGACGGCCGCGAAAAGGAGAGGCACGAGGAGGCCGATGCCGACGCCGAGGGCGTTCGGGTCCGTGAACGTCCCCGCGCGGCGGTGCATCTCGGACCACGGATGGAAAGAGGGATCGAGAGACGTCCAGCGGCTCACGGCGGCGAAGACGAAGGCGGCCGCCGCGCCCACGGCGGTCGCGAGGAGGAGGCGGTCGCGGTCCTCGGGGGTACGAGAAAAGCGCGTGAAGACTTCGAGCGCGAGGAGCAGAAGCACGAGCCCGAGAAACGTCAGGATGGCGTCGCGGCTTCTTTCGGCCGCTGTCATGCCGAGCGCGTTCACGGGCAACGGGTCGACCCGCCCGCGGAAGAGGAGGTAGAGCGTCTCGCCGCGCGCGACGGAGGCGGCCGCGGAGAAGGCGGCGAGCACGAGAAACGCGGCGGCGAACCTCAGGAGGCGAGGTGGGAGGAGCGACCTCTCGCCGCGCGCGAAGGAGCCCGCGAGCGCGCTTCCGAGCACGGCGAACGCCAGCGCGGCCAGGACGGGCGCCCCGGAGCGGTCGCCGGAAAGGCGCACGAGGCCGGGTGCGAGCGGCACCAAGAACACGAGCGTCGAGGTCGCGATACGCGGGCGGAGGAAACCGACCGCGAGTCCGGCGGCCGAAAGGCCGAACGTGACCCCGCGCGTGACCTGCGCCGTCGAGCCCGGAAACGAGCCGAAAGCCAGGGCCAAAAGGACGATCGTCGCGCCGAAGGCGAGAGCCCCGCGGCGCGCCGGAGTCAGACGCGTACCTCCTCCTGGAGGGGAGTGTACGTAAGCGCGCCCGCGGCACGGGCGCGGATTGCCTCGAGCGCCGCCGACGCCGCCGAGAGCGTCGTCAGGCACGGCACGTCGCGGTCCAGCGCCGTGCGGCGGATCGCGACCTCGTCGTAGAACGACTCCCTGCCGAGCGGCGTGTTCACGATGAGGTCGACGCTGCCGTTGATCATGAGATCCACGATGTTCGGGCGGCCCTCGTTCACCTTGAGCACCGTTTTCGCTGTCAGGCCGCCCCGGGCGAGCGCCTTCGCCGTGCCGGCCGTGGCGAACAGGCGGAATCCCAGGGAGTCGAGCTCACGCGCGAGCGGCAGCAGCGCGTCCTTGTCGCCGTCATGAACGGAGAGGAACGCGTTGCCCTTTTCGGGCAGGCGGATGCCGGCACCGAGCGCGGCCTTCAGGAACGCGAGGCCGAAGCTGCGGTCGCGCCCCATGACCTCTCCCGTCGAGCGCATCTCCGGGCCGAGGATGGTGTCGACCCCTTCGAAGCGCCGGAACGGAAACACGGGAGCCTTGATGGAGAAGCCGAGGACGGGCGGCTCCTCGGTGAGACCGACGCCCGGAAGGGTCTCGCCGAGACAGAGGCGCGCGGCGAGGCGCGCGAACGGCACGCCGGTGGACTTCGCCACGAACGGGACCGTGCGCGAGGCGCGCGGGTTCACCTCGAGGACGAAGAGCTCGCCGCCGCGGATCGCGAACTGGACGTTCATGAGGCCCACGACCTCGAGCGCCTGCCCGAGCTTGGCCGTGGCCTGCCGGATTTCGCCGAGCGCCGCGCGCGGCACGCGCCGGTAGGGCGGCAGGACGGCGTACGAATCGCCCGAATGGATGCCCGCCTCCTCGATGTGCTGCATGACGCCCGCGATGACGACGTGTTCTCCGTCGCCGAGGGCGTCGACGTCGAGCTCGTAGGCATCCTCGAGAAACCGGTCGATCAGGACGGGGCGGTCCGGAAAGGCGGCGATGGCCTCTTCGAGGACCGCCTCGAGGGCGTCCTCGTCGTAGGCGATGCGCATCGCGCGGCCGCCGAGCACGTAGCTCGGGCGGACGAGAAGCGGGAAGCCGAGCCGGCGGCCGACTTTGAGGCCCTCGGCCACGTCGCGTGCGGCACCCCACGGCGGCGCCTGCAGGTTCACGTCACGCAGCAGCTCGCCGAAGCGCTCACGGTCCTCGGCGCGGTCGATCGCGTCCGGAGAGGTGCCGAGGATCGGGACGCCGGCGGCTTCGAGCGCCTTCGCGAGCTTCAGCGGCGTCTGGCCGCCGAACTGCACGAGAACGCCCTTCGGCTTCTCGCGTTCGACGACCGCGAGGACGTCCTCGAACGTGAGAGGCTCGAAGTAGAGCCGGTCGGACGTGTCGTAGTCCGTCGAGACCGTCTCGGGATTGCAGTTGATCATCACCGACTCGTACCCGGCGGCGGTGATCGCCTCGGCCGCGTGCACGCAGCAGTAGTCGAACTCGAGACCTTGCCCGATCCGGTTCGGGCCGGAACCCAGCACGATGACCTTCTCCCGGCTCGAGGGGTTCGATTCGTCCTCGGTCTCGTAGCAGGAGTAAAGGTACGGCGTGAGGGATTCGAACTCCGCCGCGCACGTGTCGACCCGGTTGAAGACGGGCGTCACGCCGCGTTCGAGCCGGGCGGCGCGGACCTCGGCGGTGCTCCGGCCCGAGAGCTTCGCGAGGTCCGGGTCCGAAAAGCCGCTCTGTTTGGCGCGAAGGAGAAGGCCCGCGTCGGCGAGCGCGCCTCCTCCCTTGCGCCGGACGAGAGTCTCGGTCTCGAGTACCTCCGTGAACCGGTCCAGGAACCACGGGTCGATGCCGGTGATCTCCGCGACCGTCGCGACCGGCGTGCCGGTGCGGAGGGCCGCGAGGACGGAGAAGATTCGCTCGGGCCGCGGGACGCGCATCGCATCCGGCCGAACGGCGGGCGCGGGGGTGGCCGTCGCCGCGTCCGCGTCGATCCAGCCGGCCCGTCCCGTCTCGAGCGAGCGGAGGGCCTTCCCGAACGACTCGGCGAACGTGCGGCCGAGGGCCATGACCTCGCCCACGGACTTCATCTGGACGCCTAGGGTCGTGTCGGCGCCGGGGAACTTCTCGAACGTGAAGCGCGGAATCTTGACGACGACGTAGTCGAGGGACGGCTCGAAGGACGCCGGAGTCTTCTTCGTGATGTCGTTCGGGATCTCGTCGAGGTGGTAGCCGACGGCGAGAAGCGCGGCGATCTTCGCGATCGGGAACCCGGTCGCTTTCGAGGCGAGCGCGGACGAGCGCGAGACGCGCGGGTTCATCTCGATGACGATCCGGCGCCCGGTCTTCGGGTGGACGGCGAACTGGATGTTCGACCCGCCCGTCGCGACGCCCACGGCGCGGATGACCTTTTTCGCGTCGTCCCGCATGGCCTGGTACTCGACGTCGGAAAGCGTCATCTGCGGCGCAACCGTGATGGAGTCGCCCGTATGGACTCCCATCGGGTCGAGGTTCTCGATCGAGCACACGACGACGAACGTGTCGGCCGTGTCGCGCATGACCTCGAGCTCGAACTCCTTCCACCCGAGCACCGACTCCTCGATGAGGAGCTCGTGCACGGGGGAGAGCGTGAGCCCGCGCTTCACGATGGCTTCGAAATCGTCCTTGTTGAAGGCGATGCCGCCCCCGGTGCCGCCGAGCGTGAACGAGGGGCGGACGACGACCGGATAGCCGAACGGCACCGCGACGGCGCGCGCCTCGTCGAGGCTTCGGGCGATACCCGAGCGCAGGACGTCGACGCCGGCTTCCTGCATGGCCTGCTTGAAGAGGAGGCGGTCCTCGCCGAGCTTGACCGAATGGATCGACGCGCCGAGGGTCTCGAGTCCGTATTTCGCGAGGACGCCCGCTTCGTCGAGGGCCACGGCGAGGTTGAGCGCGGTCTGACCGCCGACGGTCGGCAGCAGCGCGTCCGGCCTCTCCTGAGCGATGATCGCCGCGACGGTGTCCCTGTCCAGGGGCTCGATGTAGGTCGCGTCCGCGAACTCGGGGTCCGTCATGATCGTCGCCGGGTTCGAATTCACGAGAACGACGCGGTAGCCCTCGCGCCGGAGCGCCCGGCACGCCTGTGTCCCCGAATAGTCGAATTCGCAGGCTTGGCCGATCACGATCGGACCCGACCCCAGTACAAGAATCGACTTGATGTCGGTGCGCTTCGGCATCGGTCGCGGAGTTTACGGGATGCGCACCGGCGGCGTTTGGCGGCGGACGCGCGTCCGCGATAGAGTCTCGCGAAACCCGGGATCGAGAGAAAAGGAGATTCTGCGAATGAGAAGAGCTCTTTGGAACGGCCTCGCGGCGTGTGTCGCGATCGTGGCTCTGCTGGCGTCGCCCGCGGCCCTCGCCGCCAAGAAGAAGACGCCGACGCCGGCCGCCGGGGCGTCGAGCGCCTCCACGGCGGCCGACAAGGCCGCAAAGACCGAGAAGGTCAACCTGAACACGGCCGACGAAAAGGCGATCGCCGGCGCCAAGGGCGTAGGGGACAAGCTCGCTAAGGAGCTCGTCAAGAACCGCCCTTACAAGACGTGGGAAGAGGTCTCGAAGGTCAAGGGCGTCGGCTCGGGCAAGAAGCTCGACTCCCTCAAGAAGGTTCTCAAGCTGACCGAAGGCATCGCCACGAAGGACGAGGCGACGTCCGCATCCTCTTCACCTTCTAAGAAATCCTCCTCTTCTTCTTCCGAGAAGCTCGCGCCCGGGACGAAGATCAACATCAACACGGCCTCGAAGGAAGAGCTCGACGCGCTGCCGGAGATCGGCCCCGTGAAGGCGCAGGCCATCGTCGACTACCGCAACGCGAACGGCAAATTCGCGGCGCCCGAGGACATCATGAAGGTGCCGGGTATCAAGGAAGGCACGTTCGCCAAGATCAAAGACTACGTCGTCGTCAGGTAGGGTCGCCGTCATGGGTCTCCTCGACGACGTCACGATTCGGGCGGCGCTGCTGCTGGCGTGCCTTCTTTCGGCCAGGACGGAATGCCAGACGGAGACGCGTGCGACGACCGTCGCCGCTCAGCCCATCCCGCAGGCGACCCTCTCGCCCCGCGCTGAGCTCATCGCGCGGGCGAAGTCGCTCGAGCTCGACACGCCGTACGTTCCGCCTCCGGGCGACCCACTGGATCACCACACGGCTGGATTCGCCAAGATCATGTGCTCAGCGGTGTTCATCACCGGGCTGGATCCGGAATTCGCCGGCGAGAACGTCGGGTACTTCACGAGCCCCTACGCGGAGCGCGCGAAAGTGGGGAAACCGGTCATCGATCGCGAAAGGAAGGAAGTGCGCATCACGGAACCCAGTGGCGTCGTGCGCACGGCCAGATATCTCGGTGACCAGGGATGTGTGACGCTTCCAATCGGGAAGAACGGGGTCAGTTTCACACCCATCACGGTGAAGAGGACGCTGCCCGACCCGTCGACACAGCCGTGGCCCATGGGTGACGTGCTGCCCAGGGACCCGCTGCCCGCGGAGCTCGATTCGGCGAAGGTGAAGCGGGCCGTAGACGCGGCCTTCCAAACGCCTGCGGGGATGACGGCCGCCTTTGTGGTGACGTGGAGAGGACGCCTCATCGGTGAGCGGTACGGGGAAAACATCACTCTGCGGACACCCCTCGAGAGCTGGTCGATGGGTAAGAGCGTGACGGCCGCGCTGATGGGAATCCTCGTCAAGCAGGGCGTCTACGACCTCTGGCAGCCGGCGCCTGTCCCAGAGTGGCAAGGCGCGGGTGATCCGCGCGCCAGAATTCGCATCGCTGATCTCCTGCACATGTCGAGCGGGCTGCGGATCAAGGCGCCGCAAGACCCCGACTACGACCCGTCGGGAACTTATCCCGATCATGTCTATCTCTACACAGGAGGCATCAACTCCTTTCAATATGCCGCCACGCGCCCGCTGCAATGGCCGCCCGACACGGTGGGCCGCTATCACAACACCGATCCCGTGTTGATCAACTACCTCATTCGCCTCGCCGTCGAAAAGCGGGGTGAAGAGTATTTGTCGTTCCCGCAGCGCGCGCTGTTCGACAGAGTCGGCGTTCGGACGATGGTGATCGAAACCGACCCGTTTGGAAACCTGCTGACCCAAGGGTATGAGTTTGCGTCCGGACGCGACTGGGCACGCATCGGAAACCTCTACCTGCAGGATGGTGTCTGGAACGGTGAGCGGATTCTGCCGGAAGGCTTCGTGAGGTTCGTGAGCACTTTGGCGCCTGCGTGGAAGGCTGACAAGCGGCCGATCTACGGGGGCTTCTTCTGGATCAACGGCGACGGCGGGTACCCGGTCCCGAAGGACGCTTACTACATGTCCGGCGCGGGCGGCCAGACGACGCTGATCATCCCGTCCCACGATCTCGTAGTCGTGCGCCTCGGGCACTACAAAGGCAGCGCTCCGGGTTCCGTGGACTTCAAGAAGGCTCTCGCGCTCCTCATGGAGGCTGTGCCGGTCCGGAAATAAGCGTGAGGTGGTCTCAGCGCCCCCAGCTTTCGACGGCCAGCGCCTCGAACGCCCGAAAGTCGGCGACGTTGCGCGTCACGAGGATGAGTCCGTTGACGCGGGCGATCGCCGCGATTTGACCATCGGCGAACGGAGGCGTTTTCCCGAGGCGGGAAAGCCGGGCGCGCTCGATCGCGTGAACCTCGGCAGCAGGAGTGTCGTACGAAAAGACCGGGAGGGTCGGTCCGACGACCTCCCGTAGATACGTTTCGATCAGCCCGCGCTTCCGGGCGCTTTTCGAGATCCCCGCGCCGAACAGCATTTCATGCCACGTGACGCTCGAGGTCGCGATCTCGCCCTGATGCTTTTCGAGGCGGCTGAGGATCGAAGGCTCGGGTATGGGCCGAAGCGGCTCCGAGAGAATGTCGGTGTCGAGCAGGTAGCGGGAGCTCAGATGTTCACCGGGCGCCCGGGCGACTTGTCACGGAGCCTTCCGAAGAAGGACCGGTCGATTCCGCCGCTCTTGAGGTCGTTTGCCTTTCGAAACCGGCGAAGGGCGGAAGCGAAGGAACCCCGGGCTCCCGCGAGCGTCTCGAACTCGCGAACCGAAACGATCATGGCGACGGGCCTTCCCCGCCGCGTCAGCTCCACGGGCGGCCCGGTTTCGACGTCATGAACGACCTTTGCGAGGCGATTTCGCGCGTCGGCGATGGACAGGCTTTTCGGCATGTGACCTCCAGATAGCCATCCAGAGCGCCATCATACAGCCTCAGAACGTCCGCGTGTAGACGTACGTGAAGCCGGTGACCCGGCACTTTTTGACCGGGGGCTGGAACGTGACGCTCTGGACCTCGCTCTTCGCCATCTCCGCGCGCTCCGGAGAGCCCGTCCTCGTGTCCGCGAGCTTCACATGCAGCCATCCGTCCCTTTCTTCGAAAGAGGTCAGGCGGGCCCCCTTGCTCAGCCTGGCGACACTTGCGGCCTTCGTAGACGCGGTCTCTCGGACGTTGACGGACTTCGACGTGACGAGCCACGAGACGTCTACCGACGCCGGCGGCGGCCGCGAAAACGCGCCTCATCGCGCCGGGCCTCCGAGAGCTTTCGCGAGAAACGCGAGCTGATCCGTGGCCTCGTCGATGAGCTTTGACGTGGGCTTGCCCGCGCCGTGGCCCGCGCGGGTCTCGATGCGGATCAGGACCGGCGCCTCGCCGGCCTGCGCTTCCTGGAGCGTCGCTGCGTACTTGAACGAATGTGCCGGCACCACACGGTCGTCGTGGTCGGCGGTCGTGATGAGGACCGGCGGATAGGCGAAGCCCTTGCGGATGTTGTGGAGCGGGGAATAGGGGTAGATGAACTTGAACTGCTCGGCGTTTTCCGCCGAGCCGTACTCGCTGGTCCACGCCCAGCCGATCGTGAACTTCTGGAAGCGGAGCATGTCCATGACGCCCACGGCGGGAAGCGCCGCGCCGAAGAGCTCGGGATGCTGGTTCAAGACGGCGCCCACGAGGAGGCCCCCGTTCGACCCGCCCGCGATCGCGAGCTTCTTCGCCGACGTGACCTTGTTTTGAATGAGCCACCGGGCCGCGGCCGCGAAGTCGTCGAAGACGTTCTGCTTCTTCTCCAGCATCCCGCCCTTGTGCCACTCCTCGCCATATTCCGAGCCGCCGCGCAGGCACGCCTGCGCGAACACGCCCCCGCGCTCGACGAAGGCGAGGTATTTCACGGAGAAGGACGGCAGCTCGGGAACGTTGAAGCCGCCGTAGGCCGTGAGAAGGGTCGGGTTCGTGCCGTCCCACGCGATGCCCTTCTTCGCGACGAGAAACATCGGCACTTTCGTGCCGTCCTTGCTGGAATAGAAGATCTCTTTCGTCTCGAAGGCGGCCGGATCGAAGTCCACGCGCGGCCTTTGAAAGACGGTTGCGGTGGCCGACGCGAGGTTGAGCCGGTAGACGGTCGACGGGACCGTGAAGGAGGCGAACGTGAAGAAAGTGTCCGCGTCCGGCCTTCGCCCCGAAAAGCCGCTCACCGTGCCGAGGACGGGCAGCGCAATCTCCTTGCCGGGCTTGCCGTCTCGCCCGTAAATCCGCACGCGCTCGGAGGCGTCCCGCATCGTGACGACGACGAATCGGCCCCCCACCGCGTGGACGGACCGGAGGACGGCATCGCCCTCTCGGATCACGTCCACGAGGACCGGGGTCGCGGCTGTGGCCGCGAGGTTCACGGACACGAGCCGGCCGCGCGGGGCGTCCCGGTCCGTGCGCAGGTAAGCGGTCGTGCCCTCGCTGTCGACCCAGGCCCATCGCGACGAGAAGTCGTCGAAGAGCTTGAGGAAGGGCGCGCCTTCCCGGGAAAGGTCCTTCACCCAGAGGCGGTTCTTCCCGCTCGAGCCGCGGGAGATCGACAGGACGAGCCAGCGCCCGTCCAAAGAGACGCGCACCTGATGGAGAAAGCCCGGGTCTTCGGAGGCATGGACGAGCACGTCGGACGCCTGCGGCGAGCCGAGGCGGTGGAAGAAGATCTTCTGGTTCTTCACGACGGCATCCAGCTCCCGGCCGGAAGCGGGCGCGTCGTAGCGGGCGTAATAGAACCCTCTGCCGTCCTTCGTGAAGGCAGGCGCCGAGAACTTGATCCACTTCAGGACGTCGCCCGTGTCGCGTGAGGACGCGACGTCGAGGACGCGCCACTCCTGCCAGTCCGACCCGCCCGAGGCCACGCCGTACGCGAGGGTTTTGCCGTCACGGGAGATCGCGATGCCAGAGAGTGCGACGGTGCCGTCCTTCGAAAGTACGTTCGGATCGAGCAGGACGCGGGGCGCGGCGCCGCCTACGTCCACGACGTAGAGAACCGCCTGGTTCTGGAGGCCGTCGTTGCGGGAGTAGAAGAGGCGCCCGCCCTCCCTCACGGGCGTCGTGAAGCGCTCGTAGTTCCAGAGCTTCGTCAGGCGCCGCTCGAGCGCGGGCCGCTCGGGAATCGCGTCGAGGGTGGAGCGCGTCAGCGCGTTCTCGGCGTCGATCCACGCGCGCGTCGCGGGCGCATCCGGGTCCTCGAGCGGGCGGAAGGGATCCGCGACCCTGGTCCCGTGGTAGTCGTCCACCTGGTCGGCGCGCGGGGCCTTCGGGTAAGCGGGGCGGGTGGCCGCGTCCCCCGCGAGAGCGCCCCCGGTCGAGAGGGCGAGAGACAGGCACAGCCCAAAGGACCTCGAGGTGGCGTGATTCATGCGCCCGATCCTAACGCCAGGGGCGGCGGCTGTACCATCCCGAGGCATGTCTCGAACCCCTCGCACGATCGCCATCCACAAATTCGGCGGGACCTCCCTGGGCGACGCGTCCCGCATCCGGAATGCCGCCCGTCTCCTCGCCGCCGCCCGAAGGAGGCGACCCGTCGTGGCCGTCGCCTCCGCCATGGGGGGCGTGACGGACGTCCTTCTCGAGGCCGCGCGCGACGCCGAGAGGGGCCGTCTCGGCCTCGCCCGGAAGGCCGTCGAATCGCTGAGGGCGCGCCACGCCGCAGCCGCCCGGGAGCTGGGGGTGTGCTTCGACGAGGCGCCGCTCCGCGAGCTCGATGCCGCGCTCCAGGGCGTCTCTCTTCTCCGCGAGCGGACGGTCCGTGTGACCGACCTCGTCTCCTCGTTCGGAGAACGCCTCTCGGCGCCGCTCCTCGCGGCCGCGCTCGCGAAGGCCGGCGTTCAGGGGCGCGCCGTCGATGCCCGCGACATGCTCGTCACGGACGACTGCCACGGCGCCGCCACGTGCGACCGCAAGCGAAGCGACCCACGCATCAAACGCAGGCTCCTCCCGATCCTCTCGGCGGGCGTCCTGCCCGTCGTGACGGGCTTCATCGCCCGGAGCGTGAAGGGCGAGACGACGACGCTCGGCCGCTCCGGTTCCGACACGACTGCCGCCCTGCTCGGGGCCGCGCTCCTGGCCCGGGAGGTCGTCATCTGGACGGACGTGGACGGCGTCCTCTCGGCGGATCCCCGCCTCGTGAAAGGGGCGCGCCTCCTTCCGCGCCTCTCGTACCGCGAGGCGGCGGAGATGACGTTCTTCGGGGCGAAGGTCCTGCATTTTCCGGCGGTCCTCCCCGCGATCGCGGCGGGGATCCCGCTCGTCATCCGCAACTCCTTCCGGCCGGAAATTCGCGGCACGACGATCGCAGCGAAGGGCGACGGCGCGTCGGGCATCCGGGCCGTCACCGCGGTTCCGGGGATGTGCCTTCTCTCGCTGGACGGCCGCGGGATGACGGGGATTCCGGGCATCGCGGCCCGCGTGTTCTCGGCCACGGCGCGTCTCGGCGTCTCGGTGGTCATGTTCTCGCAGGCGTCCTCGGAACAGAACATCGCGCTCGTGATCCCGGAGGGCGACCGCGCCCGCACGGTCGCGGCCCTCGAGCAGGAATTCCGCTGGGAGCGCCTGACGGGCTCGATCGACGCCGTGAACGCGCGCGCGCCGATCGCGGTCGTCGCGGCGGTGGGCGAGGGCATGCGCGGCACGCCCGGGATCGCCGCGAAAGTCTTCGCGGCCGTCGCGCGCGCGAAGGTGAACGTCGAGTCGATCGCGCAGGGCTCGTCCGAGTGCAACATCTCGTTCGCCGTAGACGAGCGGGACCGCGTCGCGGCGGTGCGCGCGCTCCACAAGGTGGTGGGGTGAACACGGTCTCCGTCTTCGCCCCTGCCTCCGTCGCGAACTTCGGGGTCGGCTTCGACGTCCTCGGTGCCGCGCTGGACGGGCCGGGAGACGTCGTCACGGCCCGGTTCGCCTCGACTCCCGGTGTGCGCGTCCTCGCCATCACGGGCGACGGAGGGCGCTTGCCGCTCGATCCGCGCCGCAACACTGCCGCCGTGGCCGCCGCCGCGGTCCTCGCGGAATGCGACGGTCGTGGGCGAGGACTGGCGCGCGGGATCGAGCTCTCCCTCGAGAAGGGCCTGGCCCTTTCGAGCGGCCTTGGGTCGTCCGCTGCTTCCGCCGCCGCCGGAGCCTTGGCCGTGGGACTGCTCCTCGGCGTGACCGACCGACACCGGCTGCTCCTCGCAGCGCTGAAGGGCGAGCGCGCGGCCGACGGCTCGTGGCACGGCGACAACGTCTTCGCGTCGCTCCTCGGAGGGATCGTCCTCGTGCCGTCGTCCGATCCCCATGGCGCCCTCAAGCCCGTTTCGCTGCATGTACCGCTGAGACTTCGTCTGATCCTCGTGCAGCCGGCGCTCGAGCTGCCCACGCGCCGCGCGCGCGGCGTGCTGCCGAAGACGATTTCGATGGCCGCTCACACCGCCCACGCGGGCGCGCTCGCGCGTCTCGTCCTCGCACTTTCCACGGGCGATCTCGCGGCGGCGGGCGCGTGCCTTCTCGCGGACCGCCTCGTCGATCCGAGCCGCCTTCCGCTCGTCCCGGGCGGGCGCGCCGTCCTCGACGCGCTCCTCAGGGCGGGCGCGCACGGCGCCTGTCTCGCGGGGGCCGGGCCCTCGCTCGTCGCTCTGACCGAAGAGTCGGCCGATACGGAGAGGATCTGCCGGTCCGCGGTGGCCGCATGGAAGCGATCGGGGGTCGCGGCCCGCGCCCGCGTCCACCGGCTCGACCGCCGTGGAGCCCGGCTCGTCCGGCGCGCCCGGACGAGAGCTTGAGGCGCGCATGAAGGGCCTGTCTTCCTTCAAATGCGTCGCCTGCGCGGCGTCGTTCCCCCTCGCCGAGGCGCGCACGGCCTGTTCCCTTTGCGGCTCTCTCCTCGACGTCGTCTCCGACCTCCACGCGTTCGGCCGGACGGGTGCCGCGTGGCAGGACATCTTCGACAGGCGACGCGCGGCGCCGCATTCGGAGGCGTCGCGGCCCTTCGAGACAAGCGGCGTCTGGCGCTTCCGGGAGCACGTGCTCCCGGACCTTCCTGAGAGCGGCATCGTGAGCAAGCCCGAGGGGGCGACGCGGCTTTACGCAGGCGGCGCTCTCGGCGAGGAGCTCTCCCTCGCGCGGCTCTTCGTCAAGCACGAGGGCGAGAACCCGACCCTTTCCTTCAAGGACCGCGGCATGACGGTCGGCGTGTCGTGGGCGCGCGCGTGCGGATTCTCGACCGTCGCGTGCGCCTCGACGGGCGACACCTCGGCGGCGCTCGCGGCGTACGCCGCCGCGGTGCCCGGCATGCGCGCCGTCGTCCTCCTGCCGCAGGGAAAAATCACGGACGAACAGCTCAGCCAGGCGCTCGCATACGGGGCGACGACGCTCGGCCTCGATACGGATTTCGACGGCTGCATGCGCCTCGTCGACGAGCTGACCGCCGCGCGGCCGGTCTTCCTCCTCAACTCGAAGAACGCCGTGCGGATCGAAGGGCAGAAGACGATCGGGTGGGAGGCCGTTCAGGATCTCGGCTGGCGCGTCCCCGACTGGATCGTCATGCCGGTGGGAAACGCGGGCAACCTGTCGGCGATCGGCAAGGGCCTCCGGGAGTGGCTCGACCTCGGCGTGATCGGCAAGAAGCCGCGGCTCGCGGGCATCCAGGCCGCCGCCGCGGATCCCTTCTACCAGTCGTACCGGAAAGGCTTCGTAGAACGCGTCACGCGCGTCGCGGACGACACGGCAGCCTCGGCGATCCGCATCGGCGCGCCCGTGTCACACCCGAAGGCCGAACGCGAGATCCGTTTCTTCGACGGCGTCGTCGAGAGCGTCACGGAGCCCGAGCTCCTCGACGCGTTCGCGCTCGCGAACCGCCACGGCTTCGCGATCTGCCCGAACTCGGCGGTCGCGCTCGCGGGAGCCGCGAAGCTGCGGCAGGCGGGCGTGATCAAGAAAGACGACCTCGTCGTCGTCGTCGCGACCGCGCACGCGCTGAAGTTCTCGGGAACGATGTCTCAGTACCACCGCGGCGCAGGGCGCCTCGCGAACCCGCCGCGCCTCCTGCCGGCGACGCTCGACGCGATCCTCGCGGCGCTCGGCTGACGCCGTCCGCGGCTCACCGGCTGCCGGCGGTGCTCCCCTAGACGTTGCCCGACGGGCTCTCGCGCGCGAAGCTGCGGATGAGCATGAGCGTCGTCGTGCCGATCTCGAATTCCGTGCGGTTTTCGAGCTCGGCCCGGTTCACGCGCTGGTCGTTCACGTAGGTGCCGTTCGTGGAGTTCAGATCCACGACGAAGGTGTGCTCGTCCATGACCTCGATCGCCGCATGCTGGCGTGAGCACTGGATGTCCGCGACGACGATGTCGGCGTTCGCGCGCCCGATGACGACCCGCGGTTTGTCGATCTCGAAGATCCGTCCCGAGTCCGGACCGGAGATGCACGCGAGCGAGAGGCGTTGGTCGGCTGGCAGCCGGAGCTGCCGCGCCGGGTTTCTGAGGGCGCCTGTAATCGGCACCCGGTCGGTCGTGCCGGCGGCTTCGGGCATTCCGATCGGCCCCGTTCCTTCGGACGCGAGCGACGTTGACGGCATGACCGCGCGCGCGGGCGCTCCCGGAACGCCGGCCAGCGGGTTATTGTGCTTGCGGGCCTTGGAGAGCGCCGTTTCGTCCAGGGAAAACTCGTCCGGGGACGGGCCGGCCGCGGAGCGCGCCGGTGAAGCGGCAGGAACGGGTGACACCGCCGGATTGCGGATTTCGAAGACCGTCGTGCACTTCGTGCACTTGATCTTCTTCACGGACGCGCCGCCGAAACGCGACTCGTCGTAATGGTAGCGGGCCTGACACGACGTGCACTGGATGATCACGCGAGGAAACTCCCGGTCGAAAGCACGGACGGCGCCATTAGAGCGTGTCCCGCATCGCCGATCAAGCCCGTACGGTTTCTCGGGCGCGCGCCACGACGCGCGGAACCGCCTCGAGGAGCCGGTCGATGTCCTCTTCGCGCGAGCCGCGCCCGAACGAGAACCGGAGCGTTGCCTTGGCTTCCGCGGGCGAGAGGCCGAGGGCGAGTAGGACGCGGCTGGGAGAGGTCGTGCCGGCATGGCAGGCCGAGCCCGCCGAGACCGCGATCCCGTCGAGATCGAGCGCCGCGACGAGCGTTTCGGCTTCCGTGCCGGGAAAGACCGCCGACGTGGCGGTCGGGAGGCGGCAGCCGTTCGCGGCGTGTATCCGGGCGCCTGGCACGCGAGCGAGCAGGCCGGCCTCGAACCGGTCGCGCAGGCCGGCGAGGCGCGCCGCTTCGGATGAAAGTCGCGCCGAGGCGAGCCGGATCGCCGCGCCGAGACCCACGATCCCCGCGACGTTCTCGGTGCCGCCGCGCCGGCCGCGCTCCTGCCCGCCGCCGGCGGCGAGAGGCTGAAGCCGGACCCCCTTGCGCACGAAGAGGGCGCCGGCGCCCTTCGGGCCGCCGAACTTGTGGGCGGTGAGCGCGAGGAGATCCACCCCGAGCGCCCGCGCGTTCACGGGAATCTTCCCGACAGCCTGAACGGCGTCCGTGTGGACGACGGCCCCACGAGCGCGGGCCGGCGCCACGAACGCGGCGAGCGTGTCGAAGACGGCACCCGTCTCGTTGTTCGCGAGGATGATGGACAAGAGCGCCGCGGTTGCGGTCTCGCAGGGCGCGTCCAGGGCCGCTGCCGCCGGCACGCCGCGGGCGTCCACCGGAAGCTCCACGGGCTCGAAGCCGTCCGCGCGAAGCGAGAGCGCCGCTTCCCGGACCGCCGCGTGCTCGGCGGCCGTGAAGAGAACGCGCGTGCGCGCGGGATCGGTCTCGCGGGCCGCGCGGGCGCCCCCGCGCACGGCGAGGTTGTCGGCCTCGGTGCCGCCGGAGGTGAACACGATCTCGGAAGGCTCCGCGCCGAGCGCGACCGCGACTTCGGCGCGGGCCGTCTCGACCGCTTCGCGCGCGGCCCGGCCGGGACCGTGGGTGGACGAGGGATTCGCCGAAAGGCCCTCCAGCCACGGGCGCATCGCCGCGAAGACCTCGGGGTCGAGGGGCGTCGTGGCGTGGTGGTCGGCGTAGACGAGGCGAGCGTCGGCGATCAAGAAACCGAACCTCCGGACGGCCGATTGTAGGGTCCGGGGACGCCCGGAAACCGATTGCCGGGGGGCCCGGACGTAATAAAAGGACGTCGAGACGTGGAATCTGTCTTGCGAGCGTTTGCCGGGGAGAGGCTCGCCGACGGAGAATCGGAGCTTCCACCGGAGGTCAGGATGCGGTCGGGCCGGTCGTTCTTGGGAGTCGTCGCCCTCCTGGCCGCTGCCCGGCTGGGGGCCGACGGCCCTCCTGGCTCGCCCACACCCGCGCCGTCTGCGTCTCCCACGGCGCCCCCACTCGTAGCCGTGAATCCGCCGGCTCCCGCGCCCCAGTTGGCCCGTGGCCCGGAAGCGATCAAGCTCTTCGGGCGCCTGGACGACGACCGGTCGACCGTGTTTATCGCATCGGGGACGCCGGACGCACGCGTGACGGTGCGCTGCCCCGACACGTTCCGCACGCTCGAGATCTGGACGTACCTCGAGCACCCGACGCTCGGGAAGAACGCCCGCATCGTGTTCTATCCGGAGTCCCCGACCGGAACCTACCGCTACTGGACCGTGCTCGAGGGTGAAGGCGTTCTCCTCGCGCCGGCGGCGAAGGGAGGGCTCGCGGCGGTCGAGGCGGCGCCCGGCGCCTGCGCGGACGCGCTCCTCGTCGTCTCGGCCGTGAAGGACGTCATGCGGCGTCAGGGCGACAACAACGGCGGCCTCGCCGAGCGCGGCGCCCTTGCCGTGCCGCACCTGCTTCCTCCGGCCGGCGCGAAGGTGGAGGCGCCTCCGCCGCTCCTCGTCTCGAACAAGCCGCTCACGGGGAAAGAGCGCAAGAAGCTCATGGCCGAGACGCCGGAGAAGTACCGGCAGTTTCTCACGGACGTGGAACCGATCATCACGGACGTCGAACGCGACACGCTGCTCAAGCTCGGCGAGGACTATCAGCGCGAGCACTTCCTCGACGACTTCTGGAAGCGCCGCTCGCTCGCGCCGGACGGGATGCGCATCGCGTTCAGGGACATCTACGAAATGCGTCTCCAGCAGGCCAAAGAGCGCTTCCGGAACACGAATACGGACCAGGGCCGCATCTATCTCGTGAACGGGCCGCCGGACGGCATCAAGAAGATCGACTGCCAGGACATCTACTGGCCGATTCAGATCTGGTACTACGAGCGGCTCGAGTCGCTTCGCCTCTCGAAGGTACTCCTACTCTTCTACGAGCCGTTCAGCGTGGGCGACTACAAACTGTGGACCCCGCTCGACGGGCCTCAGGCGATCGTCGCGGGGGGCGTCCCGGGTGGGCTCGGGGCCGGCGCCGCCCGCCGCGTGGACTTCTCGCGTTGCATGGATTCGCGGGACGTGCAGAGCGCGATGAGCGCCGCGTCGGCCATGTTCGGACAGGCGGGCGCCCTGAAGCTGGCCGACGACATCCGCCAGGGCCCGAAGCCGGACGCCGAAGGCGCGGACCGCATCCTCCAGATGACGACCGACATACAGGCGGGCGCCGTGACGCTGCCGCTCCAGCGCGTGTTCCGCTTCCCGGAGGCGATCGGGAGCCGGATTCGGATGGAGCTCGCGGTCCTCCTCGAGCGGGACTCGCTCACGAAAAAGCAGATTGGGGAGGAGACCTTTTTCGACGTTGACGTCGTCGGAGAGGTCGTGCGCGACGGCCGCCTCATCGACAACTTCCGCTATCGTTTCGATTTTCCGGCCAGTACGGTCAGCGG
>Ga0209880_1000109_pt1 | contig 17082 bp, 13 predicted proteins | sample PersoiDNA2013191_FD_185803 | JGI IMG/M metagenome (GOLD analysis project Ga0209880, IMG submission 185803) | Permafrost soil microbial communities from the Arctic, to analyse light accelerated degradation of dissolved organic matter (DOM) -... | ecosystem: Environmental > Terrestrial > Soil >... | reverse complement strand
TGAATCAATCTTCGAAAAATTTGTTCCCCCTATTCCGGTTGCCCTGGAGATCAGGTATTTGTACGGACCATTTGCAGGGATAGTATCGAGTTTTTTGGGCTTTTTCCAAGAAAGAAAAATCGATCCTTTTACAGCATCGGTATTTCTTACGCTCACATTTTTAATTATCGGAACTCCGGATACAAGAGTTGATGTGATCTCATTTGAAGCTTTGCTTTCGGTTCCATTTGGGTAAACAGCAACTATTCTGTAAGTATATTCCTTACCAAACTGCAGACTTTGTCCGTTATCATTATCCGAATAAGATGTAGTAGAACTGCCACCAATATACCCTACTTTTATAAAACCTGTGGATGAAGGAATACCCTCTGTGCATGAATCGGGTTTGAAAGTAGAGGCTCCATCTCTTCTGTAGATGTTGAATCCTGATATTACATTGGTAACATAGTGTGACCAGGTTAAACTGATTGATTTACCTACCGGAACTGCATTAATTAGATGAGGAGCAGGTCCAAGCACCCTGATATTTATATTGTGGATGTCAGAAAGCCTGACATCGGGATTGGAGTCATCCGATTTAAAAATTACATTATAAGGTTGTTTTCTGACTGCCTCATGACATGGTTTCCATTTGAATCTTGAGGATGCAAATCCAGCTACAGAATCAACTTTTGTAAATGAGGCTTTGCATGGGTTAAGACCAAATACTCCTGACGTGGCATGGAGAGCCAAAAAATCTTTATCAGGGTCCGTAGCGGTAAAAAGGAAATCAATACTATCACCTGCTTCTACACAATAATCTTTGAGAGGACCATTTTCAGGAGGTTTGTTGGTGGTATTAAAGACCTCGATCTGCATATCCCGTTCCAACAATCCGATAATTTTCCCGTTTCGCCATTCCTCAATATTCATTGCCACATTAAATTTTCCGGTGTCTGCGGGGGTATCCCAAATCAGGTCTCCACTTATAGAATCTACTCTTATTGAGCGAGTTGCAGGCGGCAAGGTATATCCAACTATTGGTTTTGCATCTTCACGTGTACAGACAGTAAGCTTATATGAGAGACTGTCACCGTCAGGATCGAAGGCTGAGGGATTATGAATAAATAAATAATGATAAGCTGCTTTATCATAAGGGGGATTAAGCAGTACTGGCGAATTGTCACGCCCCATTGCCGGATTAACTGTCAGAATTGTTGATATTGAAAAAATGACATTAACTGAATTAGGAATGTTTTTAACTCCCGCGTTCCTGTTTGGGTCCTGAACCACAATTTTATATATTCCCGGGCCAGGATAGGTGTGATCTATAACATAAATATTCCTCTTGTAAAAATTCGGTAGAATTAAAGTACTTTGTCTCTGGGCGGTTGATATCGAATTGTCGCCCCATTCAATATCGAGTTGAGGTCTGTCTGCGAAACTTAAGGTATAAGTAAATGTAGTTATCGTGATCCTGTATGTGAGGTCCGACAACTGGATATAGGTAATTTCACCAGCCCGGTTATGGGTAGCATTCAGACTGGCAAAATAAAATGATACCAGTACCAGTAAAAAAAGTTTCTTTGAAATAAGTTTTTTCACGCCTAGGGTTATTTTATTTTAAAAGTTCGCTCAGTAATTTCCGAAGTTAATATAACTACTTCTTCAAAATCATCAAAATACATTCTCACAAGCACTCTAAAAGAAACAATTGCGGAACACACTGGTTGCATATAAACTTATATGAACCGGATGAAAAAAAACCATACTAAAAAACAGAACTCTTAACATTATTATTCAGTTTCAGGCCTTATTTAATCATCAAAAATCAGACCAATTATAAATCATCTTTTATACTAACCCGATCTTTCAGATAATGAACCGATCCAACCTCAATAAATGAAAAACCTGAACCTCCTGAAAAGTTTCCTGCAAGTACCACCACAATATCCTCGCTTTTGAGATTATGTGTTTTTGTCAGGTCTTTCAGAGCAATATGAATGAACTCATCTACGGACTTCTTTTTGACCTGAAGGCTAGAATATACTCCATATGACAACGCAAGTTCCCGCATCGTATTTTCTGAGTAACATTGTGCAAGGATCAGATTTATTCCTCTGTATGAAGCCATATCCCTGATTGTTCTTCCTCCTAAAGTATCTGCAATGATTCCCCTTGCTCCTATCCTGAATGCAGTTTTGACCGCTACTTTGGCAAGATATGCCGAGATTTCTCCTGTAACATTCAGGTATGGAATATTCATGAACTTCTCCTTATTCTTCTCAACTTCAAGAGCAACTTTTGTCATGGTTTTTACCGACTCAACCGGATATTTTCCATTGGCTGTTTCACCACTGAGCATAATCGCATCAGTCTGTGAATAAATTGCATTGGCGATATCGCTTACCTCAGCCCTGGTAGGCCTTGGATTGTTAATCATCGAGTGAAGCATCTGAGTTGCTACAATCACCGGTTTCCTCGAGATTATACATTTCGTGATGATCATCTTCTGGATACCCGGAATCTTTTCATAAGGTATTTCTATGCCAAGGTCTCCCCTGGCAACCATAATACCATAAACATTATCAATGATATCATCAAGATTGTCCACACCTTCCTGATTTTCGATTTTGGCAATTATTTTAATTTTACTGTTAAAAGAATTGAGAACAGCCTTGACATCAAGCACATCCTGTTTTGATCGCACAAATGAATGGGCAATAAAATCGACATTATTCTTAACAGCCATTTCAATAAAGGTTTTATCCTTCTCAGTCAGAGATGGGAGTAAAATCTTTACACTCGGAATATTAACACTTTTCCTTGATCCCAGGATTCCATCATTTTCAATAATACATTCAAGTGCATTTCCCTGCTTTCTTAAAACTCTCAGCTCTAATTCCCCGTCATCCATCAGAATCAGTGATCCAAGTGGAATATCTGAAGAAAATGCCTTATAACTAACATATATTGCTTCCGGAGAACTCTTTTTCCCAGGGTCACCGATAATATTTATTGTGGCCCCTTTTATCAGTTGAATAGGAGAATCACAGATAGTAGTACGTATTTCAGGACCCTTGGTGTCGATAAGAATTGCAATTTTATCAGAGACTTCACGGGCATTCTTAATTATCCGGAGTGCTCCCTCAATATCAAGGTGTGCTGAGTTTATCCTGATCACATTCATCCCAGCCTCAAATAATTCCTTAATAAAACCTGATTCACAGTGTTTATCAGAGATAGTAGCTACAATCTTAGTCCTTTTAGCATCCATAAATTATATCTTCTTTGTTTTAATTATTTCAATAAGTGCCTCCACGGCTAGCCTGTAACTATCCAGACCAAAACCTGATATACTTCCCAAACAATTCCTCCCAATCAGACTTGTGTGACGGAAATCCTCCCTGGCAGAAATATTAGTAATGTGGACTTCAATAACCGGTGCCTTTACGGCAGCTATTGCATCAGTAATTGATACAGAAGTATGAGTGTAACCACCAGCATTCAGAATTATCCCATCAGATGAAAAGCCTGTTTTCTGAATCTCATTAATTATTTCACCTTCTGTGTTCGACTGATAATATTTGAATCCGATATCCGGAAAACGCGATTTAAGAACCAAAAGATAATCTTCAAAAGAAGAATGACCGTACTTTTCAGGTTCTCTCGTGCCGAGAAGATTCAGATTTGGACCATTAATAATTTCAATAATCATCTGCATTTAAGTGTATTATAGCAATATGTAGAGTTTTGACATTACCATTAATATACTGTAAAAATAGGAAAAAATATTTAAAGAGATGAACTTATAACGGTTGTCTTACTTTGTGTTACTTTGCAAGGGACTTTGTGGTCAGATATTTTAGATTTACATATGAGTTTAACCTGGAAACAGTCATTCAGAAATTTTGAAACCTATCTCAGGTTGGAGAAGTCGTTGTCGGACAATAGTGTCGAAGCCTATCTGAGTGATGTTTATAAACTTGAAAAATACTTTAAAGAGGCCGGAATAGATATTTCACCAGCCAGTGTGTTATACTCAGATCTTAAAGCATTTCTGGTCTGGTATGGCGCTAACAATAAAAATACACGAACCCAGTCAAGAGTACTTTCGGGTGTCAGGGCTTTCTTCAGATATCTTCTTATTGAAGGTGAAATTGAAGAGAATCCTTCTTCGCTATTAGAATCGCCAAAAATCGGACTTAAGCTTCCTGAGGTACTATCGGTAATTGAGATTGACAGGATAATCAATGAAATTGATCTAACTAAACCGGAGGGCCAAAGGAATAAAGCAATCATTGAAACGCTTTATGGTTGCGGACTAAGGGTTTCAGAGCTCGTGAACCTTCGTATGACAGATATACATTACAATGAAGAATATGTTGTTGTAACAGGGAAAGGCAATAAACAGAGACTTGTTCCGGTCAGCAAAAAGGCACTGAGTGAGATGGATAAATATAAACAGGACAGGAACAGACTTGCTGTAATCACTGATCAGAATATTCTTTTTCTAAACCGTCGCGGAAAGCGTCTTACCAGGGCAATGATTTTCACCATTATTAAAGACCTTGCGGCCAGGGCCGGAATAAGGAAAAATATCAGCCCTCATACATTCAGGCACTCATTCGCAACTCATATGATAGAAGCAGGTGCAGATCTCAGGGCAGTTCAGGAAATGCTCGGGCACGAATCTATTCTTACAACCGAAATTTATACTCATATCGACAGGAGTTTCCTGCGCGATACTCTTATTATGTTCCATCCGAGAGCTTAAAGTTTTTCACTTTTAAAAAATTCAATTATAAATATTAACTTTGCGGCTTATTTTGCAAAATCTATAATTTAAACTTATATCAAATCAATAAAATTATGTCACAACTTAAAAGAGTCTACTCCTTTGGAAAGAAAACTGCAGAGGGTAAAACCGGCATGAAAAACCTCCTTGGAGGTAAAGGTGCTAACCTTGCTGAAATGTGTCTGTTAGGTTTACCAGTTCCTGCAGGGTTCACAATTACAACTGAAGCCTGTAATGAATATTATAAGAACAATCTTACTCTTCCGGCAGAATTGATGCCTGAAGTTTGGGCAGCTATGAAGAAGACTGAAGAAACAATGAATATGAAATATGGTGATGCGCAGAACGCACTACTGGTCTCATGTCGTTCAGGTGCACGCAGTTCAATGCCAGGAATGATGGATACAGTCCTTAATATCGGTCTTTGCCCGGCAACTATTCCCGGCTTTCTTAAGAAGACCAACAATCCGCGTTTTGTATGGGATTCATATCGCCGGCTTATTATGATGTATGCCGACGTTGTTATGGAAAAGGCAGAAGGGATTGATCCTGGTGAAGGTAAAGGAATACGTAAGCAGCTTGACGAAAAACTTAATGCGTTTAAAAAGCAGAAAGGTTATAAATCAGATACTGAAATTTCGGCTGATGAACTTAAACTTCTCTCGGAAGAATTTAAAACAATAATTAAAAAAGCTCTTGGAAAACCTTTCCCTGATGATGCAAAAGAACAACTTGAAGGCAGTATTAAAGCTGTATTTAAAAGCTGGAATGGTAAAAAAGCTGTTTCATACCGTCGTATAGAAGGCATTCCTGATGATTGGGGAACTGCAGTAAGCGTACAGGCAATGGTATTTGGCAACATGGGCGACACATCCGCAACGGGTGTTGCATTCACCCGTAACCCTGCAACGGGCGAAAACCTTTTCTATGGCGAGTGGCTTGTAAATGCTCAGGGAGAAGATGTTGTAGCAGGTATCCGTACCCCGAGTCCTCTTAATGATGATACAAAAAATGATCAGAATCAGCATCTTCACAGTATGCAGGAGGCAATGCCCGGTACATACAAGGAGCTATGGGATATCCGGAATATTCTTGAAAAGTCGTTCCACGATATGCTTGATATAGAATTCACAATTCAGGAAGGTACACTTTATATGCTTCAATGCCGTACTGGTAAAAGAACCGGAACAGCCGCACTTATCATGGCAATGGACATGCTTCACGAAAAACTGATTGATGAAAAAACAGTTGTTATGCGTGTTGATCCTGCACAGCTCGACGAGCTTCTTCATCCGATCTGCGATCCTAATGCTGAGAAGAAAGTTAAACCTGTAGTAAAAGGTTTACCTGCAGGTCCGGGAGCAACAGTTGGAAAAGTTGTTTTCAATGCTGAGGATGCTGTTGCATGGTTCCGCAGAGGTGAAAAAGTTATTCTTTTACGCGAAGAGACTAATCCTGAAGACGTTGAAGGCATGCGCGCTGCTGAAGGTATCCTGACTGCACGTGGAGGTATGACATCTCATGCTGCTCTGGTTGCCCGTGGCTGGGGGAAATGCTGTATTGTCGGCGCAGGAGGTCTTCATGTTGACGCTTCAAAAAAGATTGCTAAAATTACCGGCTCAGACATAATAATTAAGGAAGGCGATGTCCTTACACTTAACGGTACTAAAGGTAACGTTTATACCGGAGCTGTTACCCTGATGGACGCAACAGAAAACCCACGTTTTAAGGAATTTATGACAATTGTTGATAAGTATCGTAAAATGGGTGTCCGTACCAATGCTGAAACTCCTGAAGATGCTGTAATTGCACGTAATTATGGTGCAGAGGGAATCGGTCTGTTCCGTACCGAACATATGTTTTATGGTAAAGGGTCTGAGGTACCTTTGTTTCTTCTTCGTAAAATGATCCTCAGTGCTAATGAAACGGAACGCCGCAAAGCTCTCGACGAACTTTTCTCACACGTTAAAAAAGATATGAAAGCCACCATGGTTGCCATGGATGGTCTACCAGTTACTTTCAGGCTTCTTGATCCTCCTCTTCATGAGTTTGTACCTCAGGGTGCAGAAAAACAGGAAGAACTGGCAAAAGCTCTCGGCATTAAAAAAGAAGATATTGCTAAACGTGGTGAAGCTCTGCACGAATCAAACCCAATGATGGGGCACCGGGGCGTACGTCTTGGTATCACATTCCCCGAGATATCAGAGATGCAGATTCGCGCAATATTTGAGTCTTCCCTGGAACTTATTAAAGAAGGGAAACATCCTCATCCCGAGATAATGGTTCCTGTAACTGGTGAAGTCAACGAATTAGACTATACTAAAAAGGTTGTTGACAGAGTTTATGACGAAGTCTGCAAAAAGTTTGGGGTGAAAACTATTGAGTATAAATATGGTACAATGATAGAAATACCTCGTGCATGCCTTCTCTCAGACCGTATGGCAAAAAGCGCCGAATTCTTCTCATTCGGAACCAACGACCTTACCCAGATGACTTTCGGTTTCAGCCGCGATGATACAGGTGGATTCCTTCACGATTATCTCGACAAAAAGATATTATCTGCTGATCCTTTCCAGACAATTGATCAGGATGGTGTTGGCCAGCTTATCAAAATGTCGGTTGAGAAAGGCCGCACTACGAGGCCCGATCTTAAAGTTGGTATCTGTGGGGAACAGGGTGGCGATCCTGCTTCTGTTGAATTCTGTTTCAAAGCAGGTTTAACTTATGTAAGCTGTTCTCCATTCAGGGTTCCGATTGCAAGACTGGCAGCAGCCCAGGCTTCAATCAAATTTGGCAAATAACCGGTCACACTTATATAAAAATCCAAATTTAGAAATCATGTAAGTTAAAACTTTCTTTACTAAGAATTTGTTGATTTAAAACCAAATTTCTCAAAATGATTGAGCCCCGCGATTTATTAGATTATGGTATTCAGGACGTGAATGAGATCATCTATAATCCGTCTTATAATATACTATTTGCAGAGGAGACAAAACCCGGACTTGAAGGTTATGAGAAAGGGATTATAACCCGGACAGGCGCAATTTCTGTTGATACCGGGATTTTTACCGGACGTTCGCCTAAAGATAAATGCGTTGTTCTCGATGATAAAACAAGGGACACCCTATGGTGGAAATCGGAAATGGGAAAAGTCTCCGATAACAAACCAATTTCGCAAGGAATTTGGAACCACTGCAAAAATATTGCTTTGAAACAATTATCGGGAAAGAGACTATTTGTAACAGACTGTTTCAGCGGAGCTAATAAGAATACCCGGCTAAGAGTGAGATTTATTCTCGAGGTTGCATGGCAGGCTCATTTCGTAAAAAATATGTTTATCAGACCTGAACCGGAAGAGCTTGATGAATTCAAACCCGATTTTGTTGTCCTTAATGCCTCCAAGGCTAAAAACCCTGACTGGCAGCAACAGGGGCTCAATTCAGAAAATTTTATATTCTTTAATCTGACTGAAGGTATGTCAGTAATTGGTGGTACATGGTATGGTGGGGAGATGAAAAAAGGTATTTTTTCTGTTATGAATTATTACCTGCCACTCAGGGGAATAGCCTCAATGCACTGTTCTGCGAATGTAGGGAAAGATGGCGACACTGCTATCTTCTTCGGACTCTCCGGAACCGGAAAAACAACCCTCTCGGTCGACCCGGAAAGAGCACTTGTCGGTGATGACGAACATGGCTGGGATGATGAAGGTGTCTTCAATTTTGAGGGAGGTTGTTATGCCAAGTGTATCAATTTAAGCAAGAAGAACGAACCGGATATCTATAACGCAATAAGGCGTGACGCTCTTCTGGAAAACCTTGTTGTATTATCTGATGGCACTATTGATTTCAACAATAGTTCAAAAACAGAAAACACCAGGGTATCGTATCCTATTTACCATATTAATAACATAGTAAAACCTGTTTCAAAAGCAGGACATGCTAAAAAAGTTATCTTCCTTACGGCAGATGCATTCGGTGTTTTGCCGCCGGTAAGCCGACTTACCGAGGAGCAAACCAGATATTATTTCCTCAGTGGATACACCGCAAAAGTCGCTGGAACAGAAAGGGGAATCGTTGAACCGGTACCTTCTTTCTCCGCTTGTTTTGGTGCGGCTTTCCTTATGCTCGATCCTATCATTTATGCAAACGAACTAACAAAAAAAATGAAATTGCATAATACAGAAGCCTGGTTAGTAAATACAGGTTGGATGGCAGGCCCTTATGGAATAGGAACACGAATCGACCTGCCTTCGACACGACTGATAATTAATGCAATCCTTGACGGTTCTATAATGGATTGTGAGTTTTTTTCGCTTCCGGTTTTTAATCTGAGTATTCCTTCCCGGATTAAGGGAGTGGATAATAATATTCTTGATCCGGGAAAAGTATGGGACACGCCATCCAAATGGCGTGTTGCAGCAACTGACCTGGCTCTGAAGTTCATCAATAATTTCAGCAAATTTACAGCAAATAAAGAAGCTGCCGGTCTGGTCAGCTTTGGACCCATAATTTGAATAAGAAGAGGTTTATTATTATTGTTATATTTGCCATCTGAAAATTATTTTGGAGTATGAATATTCTGAATACGACACTCGCGGTTGTACTTGCTTATTTTTTGGGATCAATTCCCTCGGCTGTATGGATCGGGAAACGATTTCACAACATTGATGTAAGAGAACATGGCAGCGGAAATGCAGGTACAACAAATACTATAAGGGTACTTGGATGGGTAACAGGAATTCCGGTTTTGCTTATCGATATCGCCAAAGGCTGGCTGGCTGCTATATTACCGGTTTTCTTTCATCTCGCTGAACCCGGGAGTGCACTCCTTACGGATTTGCAGTTGATGACTGGCATAATAGCTATTATCGGCCATATATTTCCTGTATTTGCCGGATTCAGGGGAGGGAAAGGAGTTGCAACTGTATTCGGTGTTTTTCTTGCTTTGCAAACTTTGCTTACATTATGCAGTATGGGCGTATTTCTGGTTGTTTTGTTTATTACGGGTATTGTATCAGTGTCATCAATGAGTGCAGGAATATCCTTTCCGGTTTTACTATTTCTGTTTTTTGACACTCCATCAAGTCTATTCAAAATATTTGCAATAATAGTGGGTGTAGCCCTGCTGGTGACTCACAGGGAGAACATAGGCAGAATATTGAGAGGAGAAGAAACCAAGCTGCTAAAGTTCAGCAAAAAAAAGGAATAAGTACTTAATGGCATTAGGGCAATATGCCTTTGTTCCGTTAAAATTGTTCCAGCAGTTGAATCCTTTTGTCGATAGGTGGATGTGTTGCGAATAACGAATTAAGCGAGAAAGAGGACTTTTTCTCTTTAACCTGTGGATTTTCAATAAAAATCTGGGCGATATCTTTTCTCTTCACTGCTTCTATTGTTGGATCCACAGAAATCTTTCTGAGAGCGGATGCAAGCGCCAGAGGTCTATGGGTAAGTTCAGCCGATCCTGCATCTGCAAGATATTCCCGCTTCCGCGATAGAGCAAACCTTAAAAGTGATGAGATCAATAAGCCTACAAGAGCAAGCAAGAGACCAATAATTATAGTCCATCCTCCCCCATCCTTCTTGCTCCTTCCGCCCCCGCCAAATTGTAGGGTTCTGAATATTGCCTGTGAAATGAATGCAAAAATCCCGACGAAAATAATTGAGATTATAAGCAATCTGACATCCCGGTTCTTAATATGAGTCAGTTCGTGTGCAATAACTGCTTCAAGTTCTTCATCATTAAGCTTTTCGATTATGCCTTTAGAAAGTGATATTGAAAATGTTTTTTGATTAATTCCGCTAGCAAAAGCATTTAAAGAATCATCGTCAATAATATTAATTTGGGGCAATGTCATCCCGGTAGATATGCACAGATTCTCAACCAGGTTATAGACCCTCTTATTTTCATTTCTGGCAAGAGGTTTGGAATCAGTAGCAGAATTTATCATTGATGAATGAGAAAACCATGCTATTATAAACCAGAGAAGTACCCCAATTATTATAAAAGGAACAGTTATCAGGAAGTTCTGATTTATCTGGCTGATTGTTCTATGTACTTCAGAGCTGAAGGATACGAAATAAAAGAAAAGCCAGGTAAGTACAAAAAAGATGATGGGAAACAATACCAATAACAGCACTGAATTGGAATTATTTCTCCATATCTGGTTCTGCAGACCAAAATATTTCATATTGTCAGAACTGGATTTTCGGAGGTTGCTCAGCTGCAACCCTTTGATCTCCAAGTTCAAACATCGGTTCGCGTTTGAAATTAAACAGAGTGGCAATCATGTTTGAGGGGAACAGTTCGGTTGCAACATTAAGCTCTTTAGTAGCCGAATTAAAGAACCGGCGTGCAGCAGCTATCTTGTTTTCAATATCTGAAATCTCATTCTGCAAGTCGAGAAAATTCTGACTTGCCTTCAGATCGGGATACGCTTCTACTGACACTTTCAAACCTTCAAGTGCGGTAGATAATTTGTTTTCGGCTTCTATCTTTTCATTAATAGTTGTTGCCTTCATAGCATTGGAGCGCGCTTCAGTAATCTCCGTCAGTACACCACGCTCATGCCCCATATAACCTTTAACCGAGTCAACCAGCTGAGGTATAAGATCGTGTCTTTGTTTCAGTTGCACATCAACATCAGCAAAAGCCTGCTCCCTGTTATTTCTCAACCTGACAAGTCTGTTATATAATGAGACAGCCATCAGAATAAAAAGAACAATTATCGCCAGAAAAAATAGTACAATTATCATCTTCGTATTTTTTAAAATTATTTTTTATCCAACTTACAAATACAACTAAATTTGCAAATAAAGATAGTTATATTTACTATAATTATATTGTGAAATATATCATTTTAAAATTATTGATATTTATAATTCATTAAAGTTATATGGCATGGAAAAAAGTTTAAAAGGAACAAAGACTGAACAGAACCTGCTGAAGGCTTTTGCCGGAGAATCGCAGGCTAAAAACAGATACGAATTTGCAGCTAAAGTTGCAAAAGAAGAAGGTTTTGAACAGATTTCCGGAATCTTTCTTGCAACTGCATTACAGGAACAACAACATTCTAAAAGATTCTTCAGGTTTCTTGAAGGCGGAATGGTTGAAATAACAGCGTCCTATCCTGCCGGTAAAATTGAAACTACAAAAGATAATCTTTTTGCAGCAGCAGAAGGTGAACATGAAGAATGGAGCGATCTTTATCCTGCTTTTGCAAAGACAGCAGAAGAAGAGGGATTTAAAAACATTTCATCTGCTTTTAAAGCTATTGCGGTAGCAGAAAAGACTCACGAAGAAAGATACAGAAAGTTACTCGCGAATGTGATGCAGGATAAAGTATTCCGGCGTGATGAAAAGGTTTTCTGGTATTGCAGAAAGTGTGGTTATATACACTTCGGTACAAAACCTCTTAAGAATTGTCCTGCCTGTCTGCACCCTGAGGCCTATTTCGAACTCCTTCCAAATAATTACTAATAATGGTTGATGGTAAAAATATTCTGGACCTTATAATAAGTCGTCAGAGCGACAGAAAATATAGTGACAAGCCTATTGAAAAGGTAATTCTTGAAAGGATAGTTGAAGCCGGCAGGATGGCGCCTTCTGCATGCAATGCGCAACCCTGGAAATTCATTGTTGTAAATGATCCGGAACTTGTGATGAAGATCGCGGACGCAGCCTCTGCAAAACTGATCGGGATGAATAACTTTGTTGCCCAGGCACCTGTAGTTATTGTTATTGTAAGAGAAAAGTCAAACATGTCATCTAAAGTCGGGGCTACCATTAAAAACAAAGATTATTCTCTTTTCGATATAGGTATCGCGACTGAAAATATCTGTCTGCAGGCTAAAGCCGAAGGAATCGGATCCTGCATAATCGGATGGTTTGATGAAAAAATGATAAGAAAACTGCTTTCCATCCCGAGATCAAAACGAGTTGAGCTGATTATCTCATTAGGATATTCACAGAGTGAGCAAAGGGAGAAAAGGAGAAAACCTGCGGCCGAGACTGTATCGTATAATAAATACTGAGTAATATTAGCGTAATTTCCCCAGAGCCCCTTTTATTCTCTTAACAGCCTCTATCAGAAGATCATCTGACGTTGCGTATGATATTCTCAGGCACTCAGGAGCGCCAAAAGCATCTCCTCCTATAGTGGCTACCTGTGCCTTATCAAGTAAGTATAGAGCAAGTTCATCAGAGTTGGTGATTTTGGTTTCACCATCCGTCTTACCAAAGTAGGAGCTTATATCCGGCATCACATAAAAGGCTCCCTGTGGGATTCTAACTTTAATTCCTTTCACCTCTTTTAAAAGCCCGCATATCAGGTCGCGCCGGCGTAGAAAGGCCGCTTTCATCATTCGCTGGGAATCTCCATTGCCCTGTAACGCGGCCAGTGCAGCACGTTGTGCGATTGAGCAGACACCTGATGTGAACTGCCCCTGCAATTTATTACATGCTTTTGCTATCCATAGCGGAGCTCCAATATAACCGATTCTCCAGCCGGTCATTGCATATCCTTTTGATACTCCATTAACCGTAATTACCCTGTCGTATATAAAATCAAAAGAAGCCAGACTTACATGTTCTCCTGTGAATATGATATGCTCATAAATCTCATCCGAAATAATAAATACTCCATCATGTTTTTCGACTACCCTTGCAATTTTCTCAATCTCATTCCGGTCATATACCATACCTGTTGGATTTGATGGAGAATTGAAAATAATTAACCTTGTTTTGCTGGTGATTGCAGCCTCCAGCTGTTCAGGTCTTATTTTGAAATCATTCTCAATCTTAGCCCCGATTACAACAGCTTTTCCTTCTGCGATGATTACCTGATCGTAATAACTTACCCAGTAAGGTGCAAGAATAATAACCTCATCACCCGGATTAACTATCGATAAAATAACGTTTATAAGGGAATGCTTTGCTCCTGCGGATACAATAATCTGATCGGGAGAATAAGTGACTCCGTTCTCCACTTTAAACTTCCTGGATATTGCTTCCCGGAGATCTGCATAACCCGGCACAGGAGGGTACTTAGAATAATTTTCATCAATAGCCTTCTTTGCTGCCTCTTTGATATAATCAGGAGTATTGAAGTCTGGTTCCCCGAGACCAAGGCTTATAATGTCTATGCCTTTTGCCTTTAATTCCCTGCTCTTCTGAGCCATTGCAAGTGTCTGGGAAACGGATAAAGATTTAACTCTGTCAGATAAATATTCCATGTTTAAAAATATATAGTAATAACATAAAAACGTCCCAACCAAATGTATGAAGTAAAATTGATAAAAAGAATATAAAAAGAGTTGCTTGAACGGCGTTGTAAATAATCTGTAAAAAAACAGGCGTACTGAATCAATAAATATAATTAGGTTTGTATAAAAATTAAAAAATGGAAGCTTTTACAGAAATACTGAAAATCACCATCCCTGCACTGATTGTATTCTTCACTGCATGGGTTCTTCTCAGAAATATGATTAAGAACGACCAGGACAAAAGAAGACAGGAGCTGATACTTCAGAACAGCCGGACTGTGACTCCAATAAAGCTTCAGGCATACGAAAGAATTGTTCTTTTCCTTGAAAGGATCTCCCTTGAATCACTGTTAGTCAGAGTTAGCTTACCTGAGATGACCGCCTCCCAACTACATTATGCATTGCTTAATGCTATAAGGAGTGAATTTGAACATAATTTATCGCAACAGATTTATATGAGCCAGCAGGCTTGGGAAGTTGTCAGGAATGCACGCTCAAATATGATTAAAATAATCAACAGTGAAGTTGAGAAGTTACCTCCGGATTCCTCGGGTATGTTCCTCAGTAAACAGCTGCTTGAAAAAATCATGGAACTCGAGAAGGAGCCTACCAGAGCTGCGATAGATTACGTAAAAAATGAGATAGCGAGAATTATATAAAGGCTCATAGCTAATAGCCCGAAGCTGGTAAAAAGACTTCAAGACTTCAATAATGCAAGACCTTTTATAGCAGCTCCACACTCCTCTTCACAAAAGAGCTCAGCTCTTCCCCTCTCAGCATATTATTTGCCAGTAAAGCCAGATCTATCAACTGTTTAACTACCTTATTGCCGGCACCATACGATTCAAGAATATTTTTTCTGGTGTTTTCGACAGAGGATAGCTCTTTCCGCAATTTTTCAAGATCATCTTTTTCCAGTTGGCTGATCTCATCCGCCTTCTTTTTCTTATGCTCCTGCTCCATGAAGGTAATTTCCTCTTTAATCTTCATTCTCTCCTTGTTGTTCTCTGTCAGTTTATTACCTTCCTGAATCTGAAGATCTTCCGATATTTTATTAACAATCTGATGATTGGGATTAACAACCAGGTTATAGCTATCAGGTAATTCACCATAAAAATTCATCCCTCCGCCCATCGCCGACATATCCTTCATCCTGCGCATGAATTCCGACTGAGTTATAATGACCGGCGATTCATTTTCGTCAAGTGCTTCAAATACAACATTATATATCTCTTTTGACTTTACTTTGACATTAAAAACACTTTTAAGATCATCTTTTTGTACTTCAGATAATTTTGATTCCCTTGTTTCATCTTTTTGAATAAGTTTATCCACAACATCCGAATCGACTCTGACAAATCTTGTATCCTTAAGCTTAGATTCAAGCTGATTTATCAGATGAACATCCAGTTGACCATCAAGGAGCAAAACATCGTATCCTTTGTTTTTGGCTTTTTCGATGTAGGTAAACTGATCCGTTTTATTTGTTGAGTACAAGTAGATGAGAGTCTTGTTTTTATCTGTCTGGTTATCCTTTATTATCTTCTCATACTCTTCAAAAGTGAAGTATTTGTCATCAGTATTCTTCAACAGTGAAAACTTTGAAGCTTTTTCGTAGAACTTCTCTTCGGTTATCATTCCATATTCGATAAACAGTTTGAGATTGTCCCATTTTTTCTCAAACTCCTCTCTGTTATTCTTAAATATATCATTTAACCTGTCGGCCACTTTTTTGGTTATATGGCTCGATATCTTTTTCACATTGGAATCGCTCTGAAGATAACTTCTTGATACGTTGAGAGGGATATCTGGTGAATCAAGTACCCCATGTAACAGTGTAAGGAATTCAGGAACAATGCCTTCCACGGAATCGGTTACAAATACCTGGTTACTGTATAATTGTATCTTATTCTTCTGAATTTCGATATTGCTTTTGATTTTCGGAAAGTAAAGAATACCAGTGAGTTTAAACGGGTAGTCAACATTAAGGTGAATATAAAACAATGGATCATCACCTGACGGATAGAGCTCGTGATAAAATTTGTTGTAATCATCTTCTTTCAGGTCAGCCGGTTTAAGCGTCCAGGCTGGCTTAGTGTTATTTATGATCTTGTCTTTGCCTGTCTCTACAGATTTTCCGTCTTTCCATTCTGTTTCTTTTCCGAATGCTATTTCAACAGGAAGGAACTTGCAGTATTTTTTAAGTAACTGGTCAACCTTTTTCTCTTCAAGAAAATCTTTTGACTCCTTATCAATATATAAAATAACATCAGTTCCAATAGTTTCCTTTTCAATATCTTCAATTGAAAACTCCGGACTACCGTCGCAACTCCATTTAACTGCCTTCGCACCATCCTGATATGATTTAGTGATTACTTCAACCTTGTCAGATACCATGAATGATGAGTAAAAACCCAGACCAAAATGGCCGATTATTGCACTTGACTGGTCTTTATATTTGTCGAGGAAATCATTGGCGCTGGAAAAAGCAATCTGGTTAAGATATTTATCCACTTCTTCCCTGGTCATACCAATACCACTGTCTGAAACTTTAATAGTTTTTTTCTTCTTGTCAACCGACACCCTGATAGTTGTATCACCAATTTCTCCTTTATAATCACCAACAGCAGCCATAGTCCTGAGCTTCTGTGTTGCATCTACTGCATTTGAAATAAGCTCACGAAGGAAAATCTCATGATCAGAATAAAGGAATTTTTTTATAATCGGGAAAATGTTCTCAGTTGTTACTCCAATCTTTCCGGTTTCCATATCAGATAATTTTATAGTTATACATGAATAATCTGCCGATCACTTTCAAAAGGTGTGCCGTTAGTTATCGACTGACAAATAGTCACATCTGATAAATGAAATCAAATTGTAATGAACTCACCCCCTTCCCCCTCTCTAATTCTTAGAGAGGGGGTGTAATACTCACATTATCATGTAGTTTCCCCCTCTTTACGAAGTCTACCCTTTATACACATCTATTTATTGTCAAGATATTCAGATCAATTAGCGGCTCTGAAAGAGCCAAATATG
>Ga0209880_1000107_pt1 | contig 17117 bp, 18 predicted proteins | sample PersoiDNA2013191_FD_185803 | JGI IMG/M metagenome (GOLD analysis project Ga0209880, IMG submission 185803) | Permafrost soil microbial communities from the Arctic, to analyse light accelerated degradation of dissolved organic matter (DOM) -... | ecosystem: Environmental > Terrestrial > Soil >... | reverse complement strand
TGGAACAAGGCGCTGTACGGGAAGGCTCGCGGCCTCGCGGGCCGCACGCTCGGCGTCGTCGGCCTCGGGGCGATCGGCCTCGAGGTCGTCGCGCGCGCGAAGGCCTTCGGGATGCCGGTCGTCGCCTGGAGCCGCTCGCTGGACGACGACCGCGCGTCCCGACTCGGCGTCGCGCGCGCCGACTCGGTCCACGCGCTCGCGGCCGCGTCCGACGTCGTGACCGTGCACTGCGCGCTCACGAAAGAGACGAAGGGCATGCTCGACGCGAAGTTCTTCGAGGCCATGAAGCCGGGCGCGTTCTTCGTGAACACGAGCCGCGGCGACGTCGTGGACCAGCCGGCCCTCGAGGCCGCCATCGCGGAAAAGGGGCTCCGTGCCGGCCTCGACGTCTTTGCGAAGGAGCCGGCCGGTGGCACGGGCGCCTTCGAGGACGGGATCGCGCGTCTCCCGGCGGTCATCGGGACGCACCACGTCGGCGCCTCGACCGAGCAGGCGCAGAACGCGATTGCGGAGGAGACCGTGCGCATCGTCGCGGCGTTCGCCTCGACGGGGGACGTCCCGAACGCCGTGAATCTCGCGAGTCGCACGCCCGCGACGCACGTCCTGTCCGTTCGTCACCGCGACCGGATCGGCGTACTCGCGCACGTCTTTGGCGTGCTGCGCGCGGCGGGAATCAACGTCGAAAAGACGGAGAACGTCGTCTTCGCGGGTGCCGAGGCGGCCTGCGCGCAAATCCAGGTCGGATCGGCGCCGCAGGCCGGGGTGCTGGAGGAAATCCGGGGCTGCGCGGACGTGCTCTCGGTTTCGGTGCGAGCGGTCTGAGCGCCCGCGTGTGCCGCGCGGCGGGCGTAAGGCCTTCTCCGGCATAATGGGGTGGAAGAACGTGCTCGAACCGCTTCCCGCGAAAACTCTCCTGGACTACTTCCGCTTCGCAGCCTCCAGCGGAAAGGCGGAACTTCTCGTTTCCAAGATCGGCGGGTCCTGGACGCCGCTTTCGGCGGCGGAGTTCGCCGAGCGCACCGAGGGCCTCGCTCTCGGCCTCGCGCTTCTCGGGGTCGACCGGGAGGATCGGGTCGCGATCCTTTCCGAGAACCGGCCCGAGTGGCCGATGGCGGACTTCGCGGCGCTTTCGCTCGGCGCGCTGACCGTGCCGATCTACACGAGCTATCTCGCGCCGCAGGTCGAGTACATCCTGCGCGACTCCCTCGCCAAGGTCGTCTTCGTCTCGAACGCGATCGAGCTTCAGAAGGTCGTGGACGTCCGCGATAGATGCCCCGAGCTCAGACACGTGATCGTCCTCGACCACGTGCCGTGGAGCGCGGGAAAGGCCACGCCCTTCGAGACCGTCGTCCAGAAGGGTCTCGCGGCACTGCGCGCCGACCCGGGCGCCTTCGAAGAGCGCGCGTCGGCCGTCCTCCCGGGCGATCTCGCGACGATGATCTACACGTCCGGCACCACGGGAGAGCCCAAGGGCGCCATTCTCACGCACAAGAATTTCGTGTCGAACGTCTCGGCGTGCTCGGCGCTCTTCGACGTCGATGGCGACACGGTGGCCCTCTCGTTCCTGCCCCTCTCGCACGTGTTCGAGCGCATGGTCGACTACCTCTATTTTTCGCGTGCCGCGACCGTCACGTACGCCGAGTCGATCGACAAACTCTCGGAGAACTTCGCCGAGGTGAAGCCCCACTGCTTCGCCGCCGTGCCGCGCGTCTACGAGAAGATGCTCACGCGTGTCCAGGCTGCCGTCGACAAGGCTCCGGCGCTCAGGCGCGCGATCTTCTCGTGGGGCGTGAAGACGGGGGCCCGGCGCCTCGCGATCCTCGACGCGGAGAAAGTGCCGGGGGTTTTTCTCCGGCTCAAGTACGCGCTCGCCGATCGGCTCGTCTTCGGGAAGATCAAGGCCCGCCTCGGGGGCCGCTTCCGCTTCGCCATTTCGGGGGGCGCGCCCCTTTCGCGGGAGGTGGCGGCGTTCTTCCTCGGCGCCGGCGTGGAAGTCTACGAAGGCTACGGTCTCACGGAGACGAGCCCCGTCCTCGCCTGCAATCGTCCCGGCGAATGGCGCCTCGGCACGGTCGGGCGCGCGATCCCGGGCGTCACGCTGCGGCTCGCCGCGGACGGCGAGGTGCTCGCCAAGGGGCCGAACATCATGGAGGGCGGCTACTGGCGGAAGAGCGAGGAAACGGCGAAGGTCTTCGACGAGGACGGGTGGTTCCGGACGGGGGACATCGGCTCCTTCGACGCGGAGGGCTTTCTTTCGCTCACGGACCGCAAGAAGGAAATTCTGATCAATGCGTATGGCAAGAACATCGCGCCGGCGCCGATCGAAGCCGCGCTGAAATCGGTGCGGTACATCTCGTCGGCCGTGCTCATTGGCGACCGCCAGAAGTTCCTCTCGGCCCTCATCGTCCCGAACTTCGAGAAGCTCGAGAGCTGGGCGCACGCCTCGGGCGTGACGTTTCGCGATCACGACGAGCTCGTGAAGGACCCGAAGGCCCTTTCGCTCATCCGGCAGGCGATCGACATCCTGAACGGAGACGAGCCCCACGAACGCCAGATCCGCGCCTTCACGCTCCTCACGGACGACTTCACGATCGAAGGCGGCGAGCTGACGCCCACGATGAAGATCAAGCGCCGCGTCATCGCCGAGAAGTACCGGGACGTCATCGAAAGCATGTACCGAGACGCGGAAAGCGGCGGCAGCGCGTCCGAAGCCGGCCCGGCCGGCGCCTGACCTTCAGCGGCGCGCCGCGAGGAGCGCCGCGATCCGGGCGAGGGCGCGGCGGCTGCCGGGCTCGTTCATCTTCTCCGCGGCCTCGGCGAGCGTGAACCAGCGCAGGTCGATGGACTCGGCGGCGTCGCGGTGGATGGCCCCGGGCGCCAGAGTCGCGAGCGCGTAGCGCACGTCGTGGTGAAGGTGGGGAGGCTCGCCTTTGCCGGCGGGGATCGGATGGACGTCGAGGTCGAGAATCTCGTCCGACAGGAGCACGAGATCGCGCAGCCCCGATTCCTCCGCCGCTTCCCGGAGCGCGGTCGCCCGGGGGTCGTGCTCGCCCTCGTCATGGCCGCCCAGCTGCAGCCAGGCATCGAGACGCCGGTGGTGGTGCAGGAGGACGAGTCCCGTCGCGGGGCAGACGACGAAGGCGCTGCCGGTGACGTGCCCGGGCGTGAACATGTGCCGCGAGAAGCACGCGGCCTCCCTCTCGACGAGGCGGAGGATGGAGTCGCGGTCCTTGGCTTCGTCAGCGTCGGCCGGGGCGTGTCTCCTGAGGGCGAGAGATAGAGCCGCCCGGGCCGGGTCGGAGGGGCCAGGAGCCGTCACGCGCGCGACCTTACAGCACGCATCCGGATCGGGCATCATCCCCGGCATGACGATGACGTTCGACCGGCCCATGCTCACTGTTTTCTGCGGCGCGCGGCCGGGCCTCTCTCCGGTGCACGCGGAAGACGCCGCCGCGATCGGGCGCGCGATCGCCTGCGTCGGAGCGGGACTCGTCTACGGCGGCGGCCGAGTCGGGCTCATGGGCGTCCTGGCGGATGCCGCGCTCGAAGCAGGCGCTCCCGTCTACGGCGTCATTCCCGCGGGCCTCGCGGCGAAGGAGATCGCGCACGGCGGGCTCACGCAGCTCGAGATCGTCGCGACGATGCACGAGCGGAAGGCCCGGATGGCGGAGATGGCCAGCGGCTTCCTCGCGCTCGCAGGCGGCTTCGGGACGCTGGACGAGTTCTTCGAGATCGTCACGTGGCGCCAGCTCGGCCACCATACGCGGCCGATCGTCCTCTTCAACGGGTCCGGCTACTTCGACCCGCTTCTCGCCGCCCTCAAGCACGTGGCGGACGAGGGGTTTGCGCGGGACGGCGCCGAATACTTCACCGTGGAGACGGAGCCCGTGGCTGCGGTCCGGCACGCGCTCGACGGCGGGGAGCGCCCTCAGGCGGCTCGATGGCCCGGACGCCCCTGAACGCGCGCGGGCGCGCGCTCGGGCTCTCGGTCGTCGCCGCGTTCGTCCTGCTTGCGGGCACGGCCGAGGAGCGCACGTTCGGGACCGTGTCGGACGAGCAGCAGATGCTCTATACCGCGATTTCGATTGCGACGACGGGGGAACTCGGGACCGCGCGCGGACAGACGTTCTCGATCCCGCGGCCGGGCGGCGATGCCGTGTCACCTTACGGCATGGGCCTGCCGCTTCTCGAAGTGCCCTTCGCGCTCGCCGCCGGTCCATGGGAAGCGCGCTTCGGCGCGCGCACGTCGCAGACGCTGTTCGTGCTTCTGCAGGTCCTGCTCGTGACGGCCGCGGCCGCCGGGGCAGGCCTCCTCGCGAGAACGCTCGGCGCCGGAGCCTTCGGGCAGGGCCTCGCCGTGTTCGGGACGGCCCTCGGCTCGCCCCTGTGGCCCTACACGGCGTGCGGATTCACCGAGCCGCTGCAGGCGGTCTGCCTCGTCTTCGCGATGACGTTCGCGGTCCGCGCCGTCCGGGCAGACGGCCGCGCGGCAATGTGGCTCGCCTGCGCCGCGGGGTTCTCGGCGGGCTGGCTCGTCCTCACGAAGGTCGTGAACCTCCTCTTTTTTCCCCTGCCGCTCCTGCCACTTCTTCTCGCCGGGCCGTGGCCTCCGTCGCGCGGGCGCGTCCGGACCTGGTGCGCCGCCATGGCGGGAGTCGCAGCGCCGGTCGCGGCAATGCTCGTCTTCGAGGTCGTGCGGTTCGGGCGCCCGTTCTCGTCATACACGCGCGGGCAGCGCTTCTCGCATCCGCCTCTCGACGGTGCGTGGCGGCTCCTCGTCGGCCCGAACAAGGGCCTCTTCCTGTTCTTCCCGCTCGGCCTCCTCGCCGTCACCGGTCTGGCCTCTCTCCTGCGCCGGAAGGAGGCGCGCGGCGCCGCCGTCTCGACGCTCGCACTCTCCGTCGGGCTTCTCGCCCTCTACGCGAGCTGGTGGGCGTGGGACGGAAGCGGAGGCTGGGGTCCCCGCTTCCTCGTCCCGCTCGTGCCGCTTCTCGCGGCTGCGGCGGGGACGGCCGCGGCGACGCCCGTCCGGCGCGCCGCCGGCGTGGTGCTCGCCGTTCTGGGCGTCGCCATGAATGGCCTCGGCACGTTCCAGGCCGAGGCGGCGACGTTTCATTACGTCTCGTCGACCGGGCTTGCGCGCGTCTCGCGGGCGCTCTACGAGGAATATCCGCCGTCTTTCCGGCCCCCCGAGAGTCGCGACGGCGCCTTCTTTCTGCCCCGATACGTTCCCGCGGCATCGGATCCCGCGTTTTCGGCGCTATGCGTGCAACCGTTTCTTCTCGCGAACCGCCTCATGGACGGCGATGAGGACGCGCGCCGCAGCCGTCTGGCCGCGCCCCCGTGGCTCGCGACGAGCCCGGACGCCGTGCCGCGGCTCGCGGCCGCGTCGCCGCAGATCACGACCCAGACGCCGCTCGTCAACTATCTCGCCTCGGCGTTCCGCTGGCCGCACCTCTTCATGAGCGCGACGCATCCTCGGGCCGAGCAACCCGGTACGTACAACACGGCCTGGGTCGCGGGCCTCGCGGACCAGACGATGCGCAGCCTCGACATCGGGAATCCGGAGCGCGCGGCGCGTCTCGCAGGGAGGCTCTTCGCCGTCTCGCCCTCTGCCTATACGGCGGCCCTTCGGGCCGAGGCGCTCCGGCTCGCCGGGCGGCCCGACGAGTACCGGGCCTTCCTCGACTTTCTTCCCGAGCGCGTGCTGGCGGCCCCCGTTCTTTCGCTCGAACGGGCGCTCGCCGCCCGCGATGCGGGCGAGGACATCGTGGCCACCGCGCTTCTCTCCGAGGCGGCGCGCGGGATCCACACCGTCACGCTGAGGCAGGCGCTCGGACGCCCTCCGGCGGAGTGGCCGCGCGGTCTGCGCGCCTTCCTTGCGGAAGTGCAGGACGCGCCCGCCCGGCAGACGGCGACGCCGCGTTGACCGGTTTGGCCGCTGCTAAGATCGCGCCGATGCGTGTTCTTCGATTCCTTCATGCGTGCGCCGCCGGCCTCGTCGCCGTTTCCCTGACCGCCGCGGCGGTGTCGCACGCGGACACGACGGCTCCGAAGAAGGCGGCCGCGAAGGTGGCTCCTGCCAGGACCTCGGTCAGCTGGCGCGCGATCGCCGCTGGCGAGACCGAGTCGAAAAAGAGCGGGAAGCCCGCGCTTTACTTCTTCACGGCGGTCTGGTGCGGGCCGTGCCACTTGCTCGAGGACCAGGTGTTCGCGGTACCCGAAGTGGCGGCGCAGGTCGAGAAGGACTTCGTGCCGATCGTCGTCCAGGACCGCATGCGCGAAACCGGCAAGAACGCGCCGGAGATGCTCGCGCTCGCGGATCGCTACGACCTCCGCGGGTTTCCGACTCTTGTCGTCTCGCGCCCGCATCTCGCCGCCAACGTGATGCTCGTAGGTTGGGAGGGGCACAGGGCGGCCGTCGAGTTCCTGAAAACGGGGAAGAAGCGCTTCCTCGATGTCGAGAAGAAGCCGGGGGCGAAGAAATGAGTGACGTGAAGATTCAGGTCAAACCTAACGGCCCGCTCCTCGTGAGCGGGAACATCAGCCTCGTGGACGGCACGGAGAAAGCGTTCGGCCTCGGCGGCCGCGCGACAGTCGCCCTTTGCCGCTGCGGCCAGTCCGCGAGCAAGCCGTTCTGCGACGGCGCGCACAACAAGGTGAGCTTCCAGTCGGACCCGCCGGCGTGCGATCTGCCGCCCCGGGCTCCGAAGGTCTAGGCCGGAGAACGCGCGCCCCGTGAAACCACCCGTAGGAACGCCTCGAGGCGATCGTCGGCCGGGCGCTGCCGCAGCTCGGCCGGCTTGCCCGCCTGCGCGACGAACCCGTCGAAGAGCACGACGATGTGCTCGGCGAGGGCGAACGCTTCCGGCTGGTCGTGCGTGACGAGGAGCGTCGTGAGGCCCGTTTCGTCGTGAAGCCTGAGGAGCCACTCGCCGAGCTCGAGCCGCACGCCGGCGTCGAGAGCCCCGAAGGGCTCGTCGAGGAGGAGGACTCGCGGGCTCACGGCGAGCGCCCGCGCGAAGGCGACGCGCTGCCGCTGGCCGCCCGAGAGCTCCGACGGACGGCGGTCGGCGAAGCCGTCCAGCTGGACGCGGTGGAGGAGATCGTTCGCGCGCGCGACGGCTTCCTTTCGCGGAACGTCGCGGACACGCAGGCCGAAGACGACGTTCTCGCGCACCGAGAGGTGCCCGAAGAGCGCGTAGCCCTGGAAGACGAAACCGACGCCCCGCTTCTGCACGGGCGTGTCCGTCACGTCCTCGCCGTCCAGGATCACGCGGCCCTCATCCGGCTCCTCCAGCCCCGCGATGAGCCGGAGGACCGTCGATTTGCCGGCGCCGGAGGGGCCGAGGATCGCCGTGATCGCGCCCGTGGGCGCGGTGAACGAGACGCCCGCGACGGCGGGCGGACCATCCTCCGTGAAGCGCCGCTTGAGATTCGTCACGATGACGCTCATCGGGCCTTCTCCCGAGCCTCTTCGAACTTGCGGGCCGCGAGCGTGACGAGAGCGAGGAGCGTGAGGAGCGACGCGACCGCGAAGGCTCCCGTGAGGTCGTACTCGTTGTAGAGGATCTCGGCGTGGAGCGGCAGCGTATTCGTCACCCCGCGGATATGCCCCGACACGACCGACACGGCGCCGAACTCGCCCATCGCGCGCGCGTTACACAGAATCGCCCCCGTGAGGATGCCAGCGCGCGCCTTCGGCAGCGTCACGCGGAAGAACGTCTGCCATCCGCCGGCACCGAGCGTGAGGGCCGCCTCTTCTTCTTCGTTACCCTGCGCCTCCAGGACCGCGAGCACCTCGCGCGTTACGTACGGGAAGGTGACGAAGATCGTGGCGAGGACGATGCCCGGCACCGCGAAGATGATCTTCACATCGTGGGCCGCGAGGAACGGGCCGAGAAATCCCTGCCGCCCGAAGAGGAGGACGAAGAGCAGCCCGGCGATGACCGGGGAGACCGCGAAGGGCACGTCGATGAGCGACACGAGGAGGCCCCTCCCCGGGAAGCGGAATTTCGCGACGAGCCACGCGGTGAGGACGCCGAAGACGAGGTGCAGCGGCACCGCGATCGCCGCCGTGAGGAGTGTGAGGCGTATGGCAGAGAGGGCGGCGGGCTGTGAGATGGCCGCGAGGTAAGCGGCCGGTCCCTTTCGGAGCGCCTGCGCGAAGACGGCCGCGAGCGGCACGAAGAGGAGGAGGGCGAGAAGAAGGAAGGCGCCCGCCACGAGGCTGCGCCGGAGGGCCGGAGAATCGGAGAGGGCCGGCGCGCGGCGGAACCCGCGTCCGATCACGGTGGACGCACCCGCGCGGCGGCGCGTCCAGCGCTGCAGGGCGTTGATCGTGAAGACGAGGAGGAAGGACGCGACGAGCAGGACGAGCGCGATCGCGGTCGCACCCGCCGTGTCGTACTGCTCGAGCTTCGTCACGATGAGGAGGGGAGCGATTTCCGTGCGAAACGGCATGTTGCCCGAAATGAAGACGATCGAACCGTATTCGCCCAACGCGCGCGCGAACGCGAGCGCGAAGCCCGTGAGGAGTGGCGGGAGGAGGTTCGGGAAGACGATGCGTCGAAACGTCTGCAGGCGAGAGGCGCCGAGAACCGCCGCGGCTTCCTCCAGTTCGGCATCGAGATCCTCGAGGACGGGCTGGACCGTGCGGACGACGAACGGGAGGCCGACGAACGTCAGGGCCAGGACGACGCCGAGCGGCGAGAAGGCGACCGTGAACCCGAGGAAGCGCCCGAGCCAGCCGTTCGCGGAGTAGACGGCCGTGAGCGTGAGGCCCGCGACGGCGGTCGGCAGCGCGAAGGGCAGATCCACGAGCGCGTCCACGAATGCGCGCCCCGGGAAGCGGTAGCGCGCGAGCACCCAGGCGAGGAGCAGGCCGAAGCCGGCGTTCAGCAACGCGGCGAGAAGGGCCGCCCCGAAGCTCAGGCGGTAGGCCGCGAGCGCGCGCGGCGCGGTGACGATGCGCCAGAACTCGGGAGGCGTGAGCCCGGCGGTCTTCACGAAGAGCGCGGCGAGCGGCACGAGGACGAGGAGGCCGACGTAGAGAAGCGTCACGCCGAGCGCGGGCCCGAACCCGGGAAGCACGCCGTGACGCCGGGATTTCTTCACCGGCCCGGCTGGTAGATCAGGTCGAACGTGCCCCCGTCGTCGAAGTGGGCCTTCTGGGCCTTCCTCCATCCGCCAAAGACGTCGTCGATCGTGAAGAGCGTGAGCCGTGGGAAATCGGCGGCATGGGCGGCCGCGATCTTCGCGTCCCCCGGGCGGTAGTGATGCTTCGCCGCGATGGCCTGCGCCTCCTCGGTGTAGAGAAACTCGAGGTAGGCCTGCGCGACCGCGCGCGTTCCATGTTTGTCGGCGTTCCTGTCAACGAGCGCTACGGGCGGTTCGGCCACGATGCTCATCGATGGGACCACGATCTCGAATTTCTCCGGGCCGACCTCCTTCGTCAGGAGGAACGCCTCGTTTTCCCACGCGATGAGGACGTCTCCCAGGCCGCGCTCGCCGAACGTCGTCGTCGCTCCGCGGGCACCCGTGTCGAGGACGGGCACGTTCCGGAAGAGCCTCGCGAGAAACTCGCGCGCCGTTGCGTCGCTGCCTCCCGGCTTCTTCAACGCGTAGCCCCACGCCGCCAGGTAATTCCAGCGCGCCCCTCCGGACGTCTTGGGATTTGGCGTGATGACGGAGACGCCCGGTTTCACGAGGTCGTCCCAGTCCCGGATCCTCTTCGGGTTCCCCTTGCGCACGACGAAGACGATCGTCGAGGTGTACGGAGAGCTGTTCCGGGGGAGGCGCGCCTGCCACTTCGCGGGCAGGAGGCCCGCGCGGGCCGAGATCGCGTCGATGTCGCCCGACAGAGCCAGCGTCACGATGTCGGCTTCGAGTCCGTCGATCACCGACCGTGCCTGCTTGCCCGAGCCCCCGTGCGACTGGTTGATCGTGATTCTCTGGCCGGTCTTCGCCGCCCAGGCCTTCGTGAAGGCGGCATTCACGTCCTGGTAGAGCTCGCGCGTGGGATCGTACGAAACGTTCAGCAGCGTAGCGGCGGCCGTGGCGAGCGCGAGGGGACGAAGAAGGGGCGTCATGAAATCTCTCTTCGAAGGAGATATGGTAGTATTCCCACGGGTTTAGTCAAGTAAGAAATCGGGAGGAGCCGTGAAGCTCACGACGCGCAGCGAATACGCTCTCCTCGCTCTCATTCATCTCGCCCGGGCCCAGGGACCGGCGTACCTGTCCGCGGTCTCGATCGCCGAGGCTCGGGGGCTTCCGCCGAAATTCCTCGAGCAGCTCCTCCTCGTCCTCAAGAGGGGCGGCCTCGTGAAGAGCCAGAAGGGGCAGCGGGGAGGCTACAAGCTGGCCCGGCCCGCCGAGAAGATCTGCCTCGCGGAGATCATCCGCCTCCTCGACGGCGCGCTCGCGCCCACCGATTCGGTCAGCCGGTACTTCTACGAACCGACGCCCGTGGAGAAGGAGAAACGCCTCCTCAGGGTTTTCAAGGAGATCCGCGACCTCGTGTCGGCCCGGCTGGAACGGACGTCGCTCGCCGACGTCCGCTGAAGGAATCCGCCCGCCTCTTGACATTGTACTAGTTGACTAGTACATTAGGGATATGGACGGGGTTCCGTTCCGCCTCGACTCCGGATCCGGTGTGCCGTTCTACCGGCAGGTCATCGACCAGGTCCTCCTCGCCGTCGCCGACGGGCGCCTGAAGCCCGGCGTTCAGCTCCCCACCGTCCGCCAGCTCGCCGTGGACCTCTCCGTGAACCTCAACACGATCGCGCGGGCATACCGGGAAATGGAGATCCGCGGCATCGTGGAGACGCAGCAGGGGACGGGCACGTTCGTGGCGCATCGCAAGCCCGAGAAGAAGACCGCCGAGCGCCGCAAGGCCCTCGAGCGTCTCGTGGATCAGTTCCTGTCTCTCGCGACGGCGCAGGGATTCACGTGCGACGAATTTGCCGAAGCCCTTCTCGGGAAGACCGAAGAAGCCGGCAGGAGGTAGAGACATGCTTGTGAGAACCATCCGCCGGCTAGCCGAGAAGGCGAAGGAGGAAGCCGCCGCCCCCACCGAGCCGCGGAGGTCCGCTTCGGACAGGCGGCACCGGGAAAGCGAGAGAGACCTGCAGGCGCGCCGCTACGTGAGCGGCATCGGCGTCCTCGCGTTCTTCGTGGCACTCCTCGCCGGGGGCGCGGCCGGGATCGCCCTGAGTTCGCCCGCGGCGTTGGTTCTTGGGGCCTTGGCTGGGATCTTCCTGCTCTTTTCGCTGAAGGTCGCGAACCAGTGGGAGCGCGCGGTCGTCCTCAGGTTCGGCCGGTTCACGGGATTGAAGGGGCCCGGTCTCTTTTTCCTGCTGCCCGTCGTCGATCAGATCACGCAGCTCGTGGATCAGCGCGTGCGCGTCACAGACGTGTCGGCGGAGTCGGCCCTCACGAGGGACACCGTGCCCGTGAACGTGGACGCGATCGTCTTCTGGACGGTGTGGGACGCGCAGAAATCGGTTCTCGAGGTCGCGGACTATCTCGACGCCGTCGCCCTTTCGGCGCAGACCGCGCTCCGCGAGACGATCGGCCGCCACATGCTCGCCGAGATGATCACGGAGCGTGAGCAGCTCGGAAAGCAGCTCCAGACGATCCTCGACGAGAAGACGAACCCCTGGGGTATCACGGTGCAGTCCGTCGAGATCCGCGACGTGAAGATCCCGCCCGACCTCGAGGACGCGATGTCACGGCAGGCGCAGGCCGAACGTGAAAGGCAGGCCCGGATCATCCTCGGCACCGCGGAGACCGAGATCTCGGCCCGCTTCGTCGAGGCCGGGGACGCCTATAAGGACCACCCGCTCGCCCTGCACCTCCGCGCGATGAACATGCTTTACGAGGCGATCAAGGAAAAGGGCTCGATGGTCATCGTCCCGTCGAGCGCCGTCGAGACGATGGGCCTCGGCGGGCTCACGGGCATGAGCGCCCTGGCGAACCAGAAGCCTCCGGCTTGAGGTCGCGGGGCACGTCGCGGGGCACGCCACGGGCGCGCATCCGTCCGGATTCGAGAAGGATCACCTCGTCCGCGAGCGCGACGACCTCGGCGGCCTCTTGCGGCGCCGCCTTGACGAGCGCGTCCCAGATTCCCACGCGTTCGAAGAATTTCTTCGAATAGACGCCCGCGGGGACGGACGTCGGCTCCGCCAATGCGATTCTCTCGACGCCCGGGCCGGCGAGATCTCTGGCCGACTTCGGGTCCTCGCGAGACGCCGTGCGCAGGCCAGGCGCTACTTTTTTCCCGCCCGTCCCGCCTTCTTGATGAGGCCTGCGGCCGTCCGGGCGTCCGCCTCGTTCCCGAAGCCGAAGACCGCCGAGAACTTTCGGCCGACGACCTGGGCCACGAGGAAGTCGAGGTTGATCCCGGCGTCGGCGATGGCGCGCGCGAGCGCGTGCCCGAGGCCCGGCCGGTCGTCCCCCTCGACGAGGAGCGTCGAGATGGAGGAGGCTGCGAGGCCGGCGGCCTGCGCGGCCGCGGTCGCCTTCTTTCCGGTGACCGACGCGACTTCGAGCGCGGCCTGGTTTCCCCCGCCCGGCTGGTGGTAGCCCATCGCCACCTTGAGGCTGACGCCCGCCGCAGCGAGCGGCGCGAGTGTCTCCGCCATGAGGCCGGCCCGGTCCCCCGCCTCACGGCGCCAGAGCGTGATCTTCCTGACGGTTACTGCCATGCTCATGCGCTCCTTTCCGCGAACTTCGCGACGGTCGGCGCGACCAGTCTCTCGAAGTCCTTGTAGCTCATCTTGACCGTGTCGGTGTGGCTGCCGGCGTTGAAGACAATCTCGGCGTCCTCCTTGAGAGATTCGTCCGCCCAGACCGGGAGGCCGTAGAGGTTGCCGAAGGGCGGCATCGCTCCGGTCTCACAGTCGGGGAACAGGCTCTGGAACTCCGCCTCGGTGGCGAGGCGGAGCTCCCTGGCGCCGGCCGCCTTCTTCAGCTGTCCGAGATCGATCCGCCGGGGGGCCGGGAGAACCCCCAGCGCGAACCCTCCGTCGGCGTTCACCACGACCGATTTGGCCAGCTCGCGCCCGGGGACGTGCAACGACGCGGCAACCTCCTGCGACGTGTACGCCGGCGAGTGGGACACGGTCACATACTTGATGCCCTTTTCGTCGAGAAACTGCCGGAGGCGCGCTGAAATGGACATAGGCACCCTCCCCGATTCAAGCTAGGCACCGGAAGCACCGAAATCAAGGGTCAGGGGGCATCAGCCGGGGCCCTCGGGCTTGATGTCGGCCACCATGACGTCGATCCCGTCTGCGTTCTCGAGGACGCGCTGGACGATGCCCGGCGCGAGACGTCCTCTCAGGCCCTTCCGGGATGGGCGCCCGATCACGAGGACGCCCACCCGCTCCTCGCGGATGAAGTCGAGGATCGCCGCGGCCACGTCCTCGGACTCGCGGTAGACGACCGTGGCTCCGAGCGTCATCGCGAGCTGGATGTTTTCGGTCAGCTCGCGATGACGCGCGGCCGACAGGTTCTCGGGCCGGTCGCGTTTGCGCCGGACGTAGATCGCGTACCAGCGTGTGTTCATGCGGCCGGCCATGCGCGACCCGCGCCTTATGAGCGAGCGCGCCGCGACCGGATCGAGAGGGAGAGCGACGGCCACACGGATCGGGGGGGCGATCGCCGGGAAGGCGCCGCTGGTCGCGGTCAGGCCGTGGTCGACGTTCTCCGCCGTCTCGCGGAGCGCGAGCTCGCGCAGGGACTTGAGGTTCTCCTCGCGGAAGAAATTCTCGAGGGCGACGAGAGCCTGCGCCGCTGGATACACCTTGCCCTGCTTCAGGCGGTCGCGGAGCTCGGGCACGGGAAGATCTACGTTCACGACGGCGTCCGCCTCGCGGATGACGCGATCGGGGACGCGCTCCTTCACCTCCAGGCCGGTTGCGGACTTCACGACGTCCTGCACGCCCTCGAGGTGCTGCACGTTGACGGCCGTCATCACCGAAATGCCCGCCGCGACAAGATCTTCCACGTCCTGCCACCGCTTCTCGTTCTTGCCGCCCGGCGCGTTCGTGTGCGCCAGCTCGTCCACGACCGCTACCTCGGGTTTCCTCGCGAGGACGGCCGCGAGGTCCATCTCCTCGAGGACGGCGCCCTTGTAGGGCACGAACCTTCTCGGAATGACTTCGAGGTCCGCGATGCGCGCGGCCGTCTCCGCCCGGCCGTGCGTTTCGACGAAACCCACGACGACGTCGATTCCCCGATCGCGCATCGCATGCGCATCGTCGAGCATCCGGTACGTCTTGCCGACGCCCGCCGCCTGCCCGAGATACACCTTCAGGTTCCCGCGCTTCGGATCGCGCGAAGCGAGCCTGAGGAACGCCTCGGGGTCGGGACGATCGTTCCCGGCGCTTCGCTTCACCGGTCGATTATGGAGCCGGTCGGCCGAGTTCGAGATTCAGGAGCAGCACGTTCACCCGCCTTTCGCCGAAGATTCCGAGAAACCTTCCTTCGGTGTGCTGGGCGACGAGCGCCTCGAGCGTTGCGGCGGGAATCCGGGTCTCACGAGAGACGCGAGGAATCTGCAGGCGCGCGTACTCCGGCGAGATGTGGGGGTCGAGTCCCGATGCTGACGACGTCACGGCGTCCGCCGGCACCGGGCTGGCGGCGCCCGCGTCCGGGTTCTCCCCTCGCAACGCCGCAACCCTGTCGCGGATCGCTTCGGAGAGTTTCTTCGACGTGGGACCGAGATTCGTGCCTCCCGACTGAGTCGCGTCGTAACCGGCGTCGCCGGCCGCAGACGGACGGCCGTGGAAGAATTTCTTAGAAAGGAAAGACTGGCCGATGAGCGCTGACCCAACCGGCGTGGCCTGACCGCCCCCTTCCTCCTTTCGAAGAAAACTCCCATCGGCTTTCTCCCGAAATGCAACCCTGCCAATTCCCCAGACGGCCAGTGGGTACGCCAGCCCGAGCAGCACCGTCAGCGCCAGGAAGAGCCGGAGGGAGCCGAAAACGTTTTCTTTCATTTGAGACCTCAAACCAGATGGAGAGCGACGAGGAGAACATCGATCGCCTTGATCCCCGCGAACGGCACGAGGACGCCGCCGACGCCGTAGAGCATCAGGTTTCGTCTGAGAATCCGCCCCGCGCCGAGGGGCCTGTACGGAACGCCCCGGAGCGCCAATGGGATCAGGGCGACGATGATGAGCGCGTTGAAGATGACCGCGGAGAGGATGGCGCTCTGGGGCGTGGCGAGACGCATGATGTTCAGCGCCTGCAGCTCGGGGTACGTCGCGAGGAAGAGCGCCGGGATGATCGCGAAGTACTTCGCGACGTCGTTCGCGATCGAGAACGTCGTGAGCGCGCCGCGCGTCATGAGGAGCTGCTTGCCGATCTCGACGACTTCGATGAGCTTCGTCGGGTTCGAGTCGAGGTCGACCATGTTGCCGGCTTCCTTCGCGGCCTGCGTCCCCGTGTTCATTGCCATGCCGACGTCCGCTTGCGCGAGCGCGGGTGCGTCGTTCGTGCCGTCGCCCGTCATCGCGACGAGGTTGCCCTTCGCCTGCTCGGCACGGATGAGCGCGAGCTTGTCTTCGGGCGTGGCTTCCGCGAGGAAGTCGTCGACGCCGGCCTCGCGCGCGATCGTCGCGGCCGTGAGTGGGTTGTCGCCCGTGATCATGACGGTGCGGATTCCCATCGCGCGCAGGCGGTCGAAGCGCTCCTTCATCCCGCCCTTCACGACGTCCTTGAGGTAGATCGTCCCCATGACGCGCGCGCCGTCCGCGACGACGAGCGGCGTGCCCCCTTCCGCGGCGATGGAAGACACGTCATGCCTGACCTGTTCCGGAAATGCTCCGCCGAGGCCGCGGACGAACGCATCGACCATGTCCGTCGCCCCCTTTCGCACCTGTCGCCCGCTCTCGAAGTCGAGGCCGGACATCCGGGTGCGGGCGGTGAACGGGACGAACTTCGCGTTGAGCTCGCGAAGCTCCCGGGCCCGGAGGTTGTATTTCTGCTTCGCCAGCACGACGATGGAGCGGCCCTCGGGAGTCTCGTCGGCGAGCGAGGAGAGCTGCGCCAGCTCGGCCAGCTCCGTCTCCGGTACGCCCGGTGCCGGCACGAGCTTCACGGCCTCGCGGTTGCCGAGCGTGATCGTGCCGGTCTTGTCGAGGAGAAGGACGTTCACGTCGCCGGCCGCCTCCACGGCCCGGCCCGACATCGCGAGGATGTTGTGCTTGAGGACGCGGTCCATGCCGGCGATGCCGATGGCCGAGAGGAGGCCTCCGATCGTCGTCGGAATGAGGCAGACGAGGAGGGCGATGAGGACCGTGACGGAGACATTTCCGCCCGAGTAGACCGCGAACGGGCGCAGCGTCACCGTCGCGAAGAGGAAGACGATGGTCAGGCCCGCGAGGAGGATGTCGAGCGCGATCTCGTTCGGGGTCTTCTGGCGCTCGGCGCCCTCGACGAGACGGATCATCCGGTCGAGAAAGGTCTGTCCCGGCTCGGACGTGATCTGGACGACGATGCGATCCGAGAGGACGGTCGTGCCGCCCGTCACGGCCGAGCGGTCGCCGCCCGCTTCCCGGATGACCGGCGCCGACTCGCCCGTGATCGCCGACTCGTTCACGGAGGCGATGCCTTCGATGACGGTTCCGTCGCCCGGGACCGTCCCGCCCGTCTCCACGACGACGCGGTCGCCCTTGCGGAGGAGCGTCGAGGCGATCGCTTCCTCCACCTGAAGCCGGCCCGTTCCCGTGAGTCGGCGCGCGATCGTGTCGGTCTTCGTGCGCCGCAGCGCGTCGGCCTGCGCCTTGCCGCGGCCCTCGGCCACCGCCTCCGCGAAGTTCGCGAAGAGGACCGTCGCCCAGAGCCAGAAGACGATCTGGAGCTGGAAGCCGAAGAGACCTTTCGGAGCGAGACCGGGGACGAGAAAGAGAGTCGTCGCGATCGCGCCGACCTCGACGATGAACATGACCGGGTTCTTCATCATCCGCGCGGGGTTCAGCTTCGTGAAGGCGTCCACGGCGGCCCGGGACAGGATCGCCCGGTCGAGCAGGGAGGTCGGTGTCGTTCTTGTCATGGTCGTGTTTCCCTCAGAACAGCTTTCCGGCACCCATCAGGAGGTGCTCCACGAT
>Ga0209880_1000103_pt1 | contig 17183 bp, 13 predicted proteins | sample PersoiDNA2013191_FD_185803 | JGI IMG/M metagenome (GOLD analysis project Ga0209880, IMG submission 185803) | Permafrost soil microbial communities from the Arctic, to analyse light accelerated degradation of dissolved organic matter (DOM) -... | ecosystem: Environmental > Terrestrial > Soil >... | reverse complement strand
CGTCATGGGCCGCTTCCGCGATGGCGCCCTGGACGTGCTCGTGGCGACGGACGTGGCGGCACGCGGCCTTGACATCGAGCACGTCTCCCACGTCGTCAACTTCGACGTCCCGTCCGATCCAGACATGTACATCCACAGGATCGGCCGGACGGGACGGATGGGCCGCGAGGGCGTCGCGATCACGCTCCTCGAGCCCCGCGAACACCGTCTCCTTCGCAATATCGAGGCGGCGACGCGCACGAAGCTGGAGCTCGCGACTATTCCCACGGTCGCCGACCTGCGCGAGCGACGCCTGGAGCTGCTCCAGGCCGGCCTCCGCGAGCGGCTTCTCGAAGAAGGGCTGGAGCGCTATCGCGGCGTGGTGGAGCCGCTCGCCGACGAGTTCGACCTCGTGGAGATCGCGCTCGCGGCGGTCTCACTCCTCGAAGGCGCGAACGCGCGCGACGCGGAGGAGGTCGAGATCGCACCGGCGACCCTCCCCGTCGATCGCCCGCTCCGCCCCGCCCCCCGATCCGGCCGCTCGGGCTCCGCGCCCTGGCCCAGCGGGCCAGGCGGGCCAGGCGGCCCGGCACGGCCGGGTCGCCGGCCGCCGCCCGGCCGGGGCCCCGTTGCGTCGAGTCGAGAGGCTCCCCAGGCCCCGATGTCGAACGGGCGGCGGGCGTCCGGGCCGTGGGTCCGGCTCTATGTCGGTGGCGGCCGCCGCGCCGGCATGCGGCCGGGCGACCTGGTCGGCGCGATCGCGAACGAGGCGGGCGTTCCTGGCTCGGCCATCGGCGCGATCCAGATCGCCGACTCCTTCTCGCTGGTGGACGTGGCCGACACCGCGGCCGATCGCGTCATTGCGGCGCTGCGCAGCGCCACGATCCGGGGTCGCACGTTCGCGGTCCACCGCGACCGCGACGCCTGACCGGCAGAACCTTTCCGCATCCGCGGCGCCACTTCCCCGCTCCCGTGCGGTCCGCCGATGGTAGGATCCGCATGAGCCCCAGTCGGCTCCTCGTACGGGGTCCGTCCACGCCGCCCCGGCGGCAGGATGCATGGACCCGCGATGACCCGACGGGGTTTTGAGGAGTCCGCACATGGCGACCGTCACCTTCGAGCACGTCACCAAGAAGTTCGGGGACGTGATCGCCGTCGATGACTTCAACCTGGAGATCAACGACGGTGAGTTCATGGTCTTCGTCGGGCCGTCGGGCTGCGGCAAGACCACCAGCCTGCGCATGATCGCGGGGCTCGAGGACATCACGGAGGGCGTGGTCAAGATCGCCGACCGGGTGGTCAACGATGTCCCGCCCAAGGATCGCGACATCGCGATGGTCTTCCAGAGCTACGCGCTCTATCCCCACATGAGCGTGTACGACAACCTCGCCTTCGGCCTCAAGCTCCGGAAGGTCCCCAAGAAGGACATCGACCGGCGGGTCAAGGAGGCTGCGGAGACCATCCAGCTGACGACGCTCCTCCAGCGCAAGCCGAAGGAGCTCTCCGGAGGCCAGCGCCAGCGCGTCGCGCTGGGTCGGGCGATCGTCCGCGAGCCGGCGGTCTTCCTCATGGACGAGCCGCTCTCCAACCTCGACGCCAAGCTCCGGGTCCAGACCCGGGCCGAGATCGCCCGGCTCCATCAGCGCCTCAAGACGACCATCGTGTACGTCACCCACGACCAGGTCGAGGCGATGACGATGGGTCAGCGCATCGCCGTCATGAGCCAGGCGAAGCTCCAGCAGGTCGGCCCGCCGCAGGAGCTCTATGACCACCCCCTGAACAAGTTCGTCGCCGGCTTTATCGGCAGCCCCTCGATGAACTTCCTGCCGGTCGAGCTGACGGGCAGCGGCGAGAACGCGGTGCTCAAGGCTGAAGGCCTCACCGTGCCGCTCCCACCCGCCTTCCGGGACGCCGTCAGGGCGACCACCGGGGGCGGCTACGTCCTTGGAATCCGTCCGGAGCACCTCGACGTCCACACCACCGACGGACCGGAGGCGACGGCCCAGGCGAAGGCGGACGTCGTGGAGTACCTCGGCAACGAGGAGCTCCTCCACGTCATCCTCGCCGGCGTGGACATCGTCGCGGTCGTCGACTCGGCGCGGAACGTGCACCCGGGCGACGTCGTCACGCTCCACGTCCCGCTCGACAAGATCCACCTCTTCGACGCGACGAGCGAGGCCTCGCTGCTCCGGAGCCAGGTGCCCGCCGCCAGCTGACGCCATTGCCGGCTGACGAAGCCGCAACGTGACGAGCCGGGCCGCGAGGCCCGGCTCGTCGATTCCGGGCGCGTGCCATCATGCCCGGCATGTCCGACCTGCCCGTGGCCTCCCGCATCCCGCCCCCGGACCAGGACCCGGTCGAGGAGCGGCTCGCCGAGCGCATCGTCGATTCGACGGTCGTCCATCGCGGGCACTACCTGGAGGTGCGGGTCGAGACGACCGAGCGCGCCGACGGGAGCCGACACCGGCGGGACGTCGTGCGCCATCCGGGCGCCGTGGCGGTCGTCGCGCTCGACGAAGCCGACCGCCTCCTGCTCGTCCGCCAGTGGCGCCAGCCCGCTGGCCGGTCGCTCCTGGAGATCCCTGCCGGGACGCTGGATCGCGACCCGGTAACCGGCGCACTCGAGGATCCGGAGCTCGCATCGCGTCGCGAGCTGGAAGAGGAGACCGGGTACCGCGCCGCCAGCTGGGAGAAGCTCGGCACGTTCTGGACGGCGCCCGGGTTCGCGTCCGAGCTGATGCATCTCTACCTCGCGACGGATCTCGTCGCGGCCGGGCACGACCGGCTGACGCCCGACGCGGACGAGGCGCTCGAGCTGGTCCGGCTACCCGTTGCCGACGCGCTCGCGGCGGCCGAACGGGGCGACGTCCATGACGCCAAGACCATGATCGGGATCCTCCTGCTCGGCCGGCGCCAACGCGGGTGATCCTCCGGACCCCACCCGGAGCGTGGGGGATCGGGGGTGGCCGGGACCTTGGGCGGCGCCCTACGCGGCTGGTGCTTCCTCCGGCAGGAGCGGCCGGACCAGCAGCGAGAACATCCTGCCGCCCGACATGAACGGCGTCAGCGCATTCACCCGGGCGAGGATTGGCGCGAGCGCCACCGCGTCGGCACCGGCGACGACGCCGACGCGCATGCCGGCGACTCCGGCATCGGGCGTCGCAGGCGTCCCGAACGACGCGAGCGGCGTCGCGAGCGGCCACGTGACCGGCGCCTGCGTGAGTGCCGGGTCGGATGCGACCGGCGCACCGGGACTGACCCAGACCTGGAACGCCGTTGGCGCGTAGAGCGTCGTCGGAGCCGCGGGAGCGCCGAACGTGTCCGCCGGATCGCTGAGGCGGGCAAGGAAGTCGGCCGCCGCCTTCCGCGCCGGCTCGGAGGCGCCCTGGCCGCCGGGCACGCCCATGCCCTCGGCGAGGGCGTTGAAGCGGGTCGTGATCCGCGTCCCGTTCTGGACGATCACGAAGACGGTGTCCGGCGCATCGGCGATGCCGACCGCCGGATAGTACGCGTCGGTCCCGGTGAGGCCGGCCGCCGCGGCCGCTGCCAGGATCGCCCGGGCGCCGTCGACGCCGACACTCCGGACCTGGAGTGGTGCCACGAGGCGCCCCGGATACTCCATCGTGACGGGGGCCGGGCTGATGATCCGACCGTCGGCGTACACGGCCACGATCGGCGGCTGGGCGAGGCGGGCGAACGGGGCAACGAAGCCGCCCTCGTGGGCAACCCGCAGGACGAGCTCGCTCGATGCGGGCGAGGCCGCGGGGGACCCGCCGGGCGCCGCGCTTCCTGGCGGCGATGCGGTCGCCCCGGGCCCGCTGCCGGCCGAGGTGCAGGCGCCGACGAGGAAGGCAGTCGCGGCCATCGCGGTGACGGGGTTGAAGCCCTTGAGGTGCATGGGGCGCTCTCCTGGCGGGCGTCTGGATACGGGATTCCGACGGGATGTCGGATCTGGAAAGCGCGAAGACGTGGCCGCGGTGTGCCCGGTTCCGCCCCGGTGGCGCGAGCCGGTCGCCGGCCTCAGGCCGCGCCAGGACCGAGCCGCCCCAGGCCACCCCGATAGAGGCGGCTGTCAGGAGCGAGGGCGACGGCCAGTCGAAGGTGCATCCGGCCCTCGGCCCGGCGGCCCAGGCGGATCTGGCTCCGGCCCAGCGCGTAGTGCGCGTAATGGTTCGACGGATCGATCTCGAGGAGCGCCTCGAACGTTTCCACGGCGCGCTCGAGCTGGCCGCTCATGAACAGGGCCCGCCCGAGCGGCTCGAGGATCGAGCCCTTGGCGGGCTCGATGGCGGCTGCGCGAACGAGCACCACGGCCGCTTGCGCAGGATGCCGTTTGGCGAGCAGGGCCGTGCCCCGCTGGAGCAGCTCGTAGGCGCCCTCGGGATCCGGCGCCGGGCCGCCCGCTGGCTCCCTGCCGGTACCGGACGGACTCATGCTGGGTCAGGCCTCCGCCACGGCTCGACAGCTGACCGCGCGCTCCAGGTCGTCGGCCGCCTCCAGCAGGAGCCGCCGCAGGGCAGGAAGACGGTCGCCCTCGGCCGCGGCGAGCGTCCGGGCGCGCGCCACCATCTCCGGTTCCACGCGGTAGGCCGGGAAGAGGCGGGCGACGTAGGTGCTCGAGAAGACGTTCTCATGGCCGGTCACGACGCGGGGGACGGCCGCGAAGAACGCGTCCACGTACGGCGCCAGGAGCGTGGCCTGGTGAGCATGGTTGAAGCCCGCCATCGCGGCGCGCGTCCGGTGGAGGGAGCCGTAGCCCTCGGCGTGGATCCGTGCCCAGGCCTCGGATTTCGCGGCCGCGTCCGGGGCCGCCACCGCGGCCGTCAGTGCGAAGCGCTCGCCACGATCCGTTCGGTCGCGGGCGCGCTCGTCGGCGATCCGCTCGGCCGCACCGGCGAGCCCGAATGCAGACGCCGCCGTGACGATCCCCCAGCGCATCTCCTGGTCGACCGCGACCTCCGGGAGCACGAGCGTGCCGTCCAGCAGGCCGGCCAGCAGGGCCGCGTCGGCGGCGTCGGAGAGCGCGCTGATGGCCGCCCGCAGCCAGAGCCGGCGGAGATCCCCGGGGGGCAGCCCCTGCAACGCCCCGAGGGCGGTGGCGACGAACGACCGGGCGGTCGCGACCCGCCGCGCCTCCGGCACGTAGCGCGTGATCGCGCCGCGGGCCGCGTCGAGCGCCGCGTCGACGATCTGGTCGTCGGCCTCGTCCGGCAGGACATCCCGGACCAGCTCGAGGAACGCGGTGGATGGGTACAGGCCGTCGCGCACCATCTGCCAGAGCGAGCCCCACAGGAGCTGCCGGAGGAGCGGATCCTCGAGGCGCGGCAGAAGACCGGGGAGCGCCTCCCGCGATGCGTCGTCGAGGACCACCTTCGCGTACGCGTGGTCGCCGTGGTTCGGGAAGACAAGGGACGGCGCCGCGAATCCCGCCGCCGCCTCCACCCACGTCTCGGCACCGTCGATGTGCGCGGCGACCACGTCGACGGCGGTCCCGCCGTCCTTCAAGGCTCGGACCAGCGCGATCTCGAGCGCGTGGGGGCGCAGCGTGGGATGGGACTCGGGGGCGTCCTGGACCAGCTCGAGCCGATCGATCCGGCCGTCCGGCGCGGTCCAGCGTGCCGCCAGCGTGTTCAGCGACGCGGTCTCCACCCAGCGCCGGGCCCAGTCGCCCAGGTCTCGGCCGCTCCCCTCCTCCAGCGCGGCGAGGAAGTCGGCGAGCGACGCGTTGCCCCAGGCGTGGCGGTCGAAGTAGACGCGCAGGCCGGCGGCGAACGCGTCGTGGCCCACCCAGGCAACCAGCTGCTTGAGCACGGCGGCACCCTTGCCATAGGTGATGCCGTCGAAGTTGTAGAACGTGGCGTCCGTGTCGACGACGACCCCGGAGATCGGGTGGGTGGTGGAGCGATCGTCGGCCTGGTAGCCCCACCGCTTCACGTCCGCCTGGAACGCGCGCCAGGCACCGTCGAAGCGCGTGGCCTCCGACAGCGCGAGGTAGGACACGTACGTCGCGAAGCTCTCGTTGAGCCAGAGGTCGTCCCACCAGCGCATCGTGACGAGGTCGCCGAACCACATGTGAGCAAGCTCGTGGAGCATGGTCTCCGCCCGCCCCAGGCGCTGGGTCTCGGTCGGCGGATCCCGGTAGACGTGCCGCTCCGTGAACGTGACGGCGCCCGCATTTTCCATCGCGCCGGCGTTGAACTCGGGGACGAAGAGCTGGTCGTACTTCGCGAACGGATACGGCCGCGCGAACAGATCCGCGTAGAAGTCCATTCCCTGCCCGGTGATGACAAACATCTCGTCGGCGTCCACGAACGGCGCGACCGAACGCCGGCTCCAGACCCCGAGCGGGACCCCGCGGTGCTCGGCGTGGACGCCGACGTACGGCCCCGCGATCACCGCGGCCAGGTACGTGGAGATGGGGGGCGTGGTGGTGAAACGATGGGTACGCCGACCGTCGGGCGCCGCGTCGACCGCCTCGACCGGGTTGTTCGAGATGACGGCCCATGCGGCGGGCACCGTCGCGCGGATCGCGAGCGTCCCCTTGAGGTCCGGCTGGTCGAAGCAGGGGAAGAGGCGGTGCGCCTCGAACGGCTCGAAGTTCGAGTACACGTACACCTCGCCGTCGACCGGGTCCACGAACCGGTGGAAGCCGTCGCCGTTGCGGTCGTAGGCGTTCTCGTAGACCACACGCACGCTGGTCTCGGGCGCCAGGAGCGGGCCGGGCAGGACGATTCGGGCGCCCGGACGTTCCGGTCGGTCCACCGGCATCCCGTTCACCTCTAGGTGCTCGATGGTCCCGCCCCGGAAGTCGAGGAAGAGGTCCGCCGTGCCGCGAACGGGGAACGTGATGCGGACCTCGCCGCGATACGTCGTCTGCTCGGCGCTGAGCTCGAGCCTGATGTCGTAGGCGATGGGCCCAACCCGGGCCGCGCGCGCGCCAGCCTCGTCCCGCGTCAGGACGTCGCGGGTGAGGGCGGGAGCGTCGGATGGCATGGTCGACACCTGGGGGTGTGGGTCAGGCGTCGGCGCGCCAGGCAGCCAGGTCCACGGGCTTGAGCCGCGGGCTTGGCGTGACGCCCGGGATCCGGCCCCGCTTCGCGATCGGGCGGCCGTCGATCTCCTTGATGTCCCCCGTGAAGTCGATGGGACTCGCCCCGCTGATGTAGCTCCCCACGGCGAAGTTGTCAGCCGGGGCGCCCTGCTCCTTGAAGTATCGGATGCGATCCGGGGTGAGGCCGCCCGAGACGACGATGATGACGTGGCCGTGGCCGGCCTGGTTCAGCCGGGCCCGAATCTCCTTGACGAGGTCGGCCGTGACCCGGCCGCGCTCGGACGGCGTATCCAGGCGGATTCCGTAGAGCTTGTCGCCCAGCGCGTCGGCGACGCGGAGCGCCTCTTCCGCCTCGTCCTTGAACGTGTCGACCAGGACGATCCGCGGCACGTCCGCCTCCAGGTCGCGATCGAAGGCCTGCGCCGCGCGGACCGTGTCGCCGACGATCAGCACGAGCGAATGGGGCATGGTGCCGGTGGGATTGAGGCCGGCCAGCCGCGCCCCGGCCGGCGTGGACGCCCCGACGCAGCCCCCCACGATCGCCGCGTAGTCCAGCACGTCCGTGACGTCCGGGTGGACGTGGCGGGCGCCGAAGCTGATGACCGGCTGGGGGGCGGCGGCCTCCACGCATTCGTGGGCCGCGGTGGCCCAGCCGGTGGCCTGGGCCATCATCCCGAGGATCGCCGTCTCGTAGAGGCCGAACTGGCGGTACCGGGCGCGGATCCGGAGGACGACTTCCTTGGACGAGAAGGTGTCGCCGTCGTCGAGCCCCTCCACCGTCACCTCGGCCGGGTCGGCGTGTTCCAGGGCGTACGCGAGCAGGTTCTTCGCCTCATCGATCCCGCACAGGATGCCGGCCCCGCGGCTGAAGACTTCCATGACCACGATGGGGTCCAGCCCCTCGCGTTCCATGATCCGGCGGGCGCGATCGAAATAGACATCGGCGGACTCGCCGGACAGGATCTCGTTGGACGGGCGATGCGGCTTCAGTCGCATGCGGTGCGGGTCACGGCTGCGGCGCGGCTCCTGGCACGGCGGACGGGGCGGCGGATGGCACGAACGGAGCGGAGCCCGGCACGTTGGTCCGGATTCCGCACTGCCCGGGAGTGTACCAGCCTCCACGGGCTTGCCCCGGGGCGGAGCACCCGCGCGGGCCGACCCACGCAAGCCGACTGGCGGTCACCGGGGCCCCGCGAGCTCCCCGAGCCAGTCCGCGTACCGTTCGAGGAGGTCCGCCTGGCGGCCCACCCGGGTGCCCGGGTCCGGAACCCGCCCGCCGATCCAGATCCAGGCCGCCGTCTCCTCGAGGAGCAGGTCGCAGATGGCGAGGAGCCGCGCGATCCCGAGGCCGAGCGCGTCACGGTCAAGGCGTCCCGGCGGGATCTCGACCGCTGCGATCGGACGGTCATCGGCAGTCAGGCTGAACTTGACGAAGGGGAACTCGTCGTTCCAGCGCAGCAGCTTCCGGTATGACCTGCGCAGCCCGTCACCGATCGGCGGCGCCATGTGGAGCCAGACGAACGCGCCGACGGCCGGGTCCAGGACCACGGTCACGGGCACGTCGAAGCGGCGACGGCCGTCCAGCCGGAGATCCCATGAGCTGATCCCCTCGCGGTCGATCCGCTCCACGGGGCCGAGCCGCAGCTCGGCGAGCCAGGCCTCGACGGTCAGTGCGTCGGGACCGGCCGGGCCGCTCAGCCGGCCCTCGACCCGCGCCGACCGGTCGCGGCGCGGCCGGGTCCGGTCCCCGCGTCGGCGGCGTGGCCCGCGGCCTTGGCCGGGTCCGCCGGGGCGCCCTGCCGGCTGCGTCCGCGACCCTCGTGGCGCAGGACCGTGGCACCGGCCTCGACGGTTCGACTCGGGAAGTCGGTGGCCCGGACGTTCGGATCGATCCGCACGTTGCGGCCGATCCGCACGCCGCGCGGGATGACGGCCTGTTTGCCGACGATCGTGATCCCCGTGTTGAGGTGGCTGGGCGTGAGGCGATTCGGGACGCCTCGGTCGGTCCCCTCCCCGACGATCGCGCCCGGCCCGACCGTGACCTCCTTGTCGAGGATCGCCCGGTCGACGATCGCCCCCGGCCGGATCACCGAGTCGAACATGACGATGGAGTCGCGCACGACGGCGCCGACCCCGACCACGACGCCCGGCGACAGGACGGAGTTGACGACCATCCCCTCGACGAGGCACCCGTGCGAGATCAGGCTCCGGTGGACCTGGGCGGTCGCCCCGATCTTGCCCGGCGCGCGCTCCTCGGACCGGGTGTGGATGAGCCACTCGCGATCGTAGAGGTCAAGCTCGGGCCGGTCCTCGAGGAGGGCCATGTTGGCCTCCCAGTAGCTCTGGATCGTCCCGACGTCCTGCCAGTAGCCCTCGAAGCGGTAGCCGTATACGCGCGCGCCGCCCTTGATCATGTCGGGGATCACGTCGCCGCCGAAGTCGGAGCGGGACTCGGAGAGCCAGCGGTGCAGGGCGCGCTTGCTGAACACGTAGACGCCCATGCTCGCCAGGTCCGACTTCGGCTGCTTCGGCTTCTCCGTGAAGTCCGTGACCCGGCCCGTCTCGTCGACCGCGAGGATGCCCATGCGGGTGGCGTCCGCAAGCGGCACGCGGCGGACGGCCAGCGTGACGTCCGCGCGCTTGCGGCGATGGAACGCCACGAACGGCTGGTAGTCCATCTTGTAGACGTGATCCCCGGCGAGGATCACGACCGTGTCGCCGGCCGCCTGGTCCAGCACGTTGAAGTTCTGGAGGACCGCGTCGGCCGTGCCCCGGTACCAGTCGCTCTTGCCGCGCCCGATGTAGGGCTGCAGGAGCCGGACCCCGCCCGTGTTCCGGTCCAGGTCCCAGGGCCGCCCCTGGCCGATGTGATCGTTGAGCGAGCGCGGGTTGTACTGCGTCAGGACCACCACGTTGTCGATGTCCGAGTTGACGCAGTTGCTCAGCGCGAAGTCGATGATCCGGTACTTGCCGCCGAACGGGACGGCCGGCTTGGCCCGCTTCTCCGAGAGGATCGACAGGCGCGCACCTTCGCCGCCCGCGAGGATCACCGCCATGGTCCGCTTCATGCACTCATCCTCGTCGCGGCGGGGAGGGGATACGGGGACGCGCTCCGGGCGATCGTAGCACTGGCGCCAGCCCGCGGCGACCCGGGACGGACGCGCCCTGCCGGCCTCCCGCCAGCGCCGCGCGAACCTCAGACGAAGAGGCGCGGGTTGACGAAATTGGAGTTGTACATCACGGCCCAGTGCAGGTGCGGTCCGGTGCACATGCCAGTGCAGCCCTCGTACATGATCACCTGGCCCGCATGGACCGTGGCGCCGGCGTAGACCCCGGGCGGCGCGACGGGCTGGCCGTGGGCGTACCACGTCTGCAGCGACTGCGAGTGGGCGATGACCACGATCCAGGCCTGCGATCCAGGCGGGTCATTCCCGTTGAAGCCAACGAAGAGCACCACGCCGTCGGCCGCGGCGCGAACCGACGTTCCGGCCGGGGCCACGATGTCGATGCCCTGGTGGAAGTGCGAACAGCTTCCGCTCGGTGGCTCCCAGGCGAACCCGGTGCAACCGAAGTCCTGGGTCATCCTCCCGCTGAGCGGCCAGACCAGGGTGCCGTTGAAGGCCGACGGCACGTTCCCGAACTGGCGCTGGCGCTCCAGGAGCGTGGCGATCTGGGCCGCGAGCTCCCGCTGGGACTTTGCGTCGGCCGCCAGGGCCTGCTTGGCGGAGGCCGCGTTCTTCGCGATCTTCGCCCAGGTCGCGCGCTGGATGGCGAGCTGGCGGGCCGTCTCCGCCTGGAGCACCGCGAGGCGCGCATTCGCGGCCCGCAGGTCGGCCATCTGCCCGTCGAGCTGGCGCTTCTGGGCCAGCGTTGCCTGGCGCAGGTCATCCTTCGCACCCCGGGTCTCCACGAGGAGCGTCCGCAGCGCGTCCAGGGCCTGCTGGTCCTGCGTGATCCGCGCCGCCATCGCCTGGTCCTGGCCGCCGAGGTCCAGGTAGGAGCCGACATCCTGCATGACGTCGGCGATCGAGCCCGCCGCGAGCAGCTGCTGGATGATCGGCGTTCGGTCCGTCCGGTACGCCTCGCGGACCCGCGCAGCCAGCATCGCCTTCCGGTCCGCAAGCTCCTGGGCCTTCTCCGCCTGCTCCTGGCCGAGCGCGACGACCTCGCGATCCATGAGGCCCAGCTGCCCAACGAGATCCGCGTAGACGGCCTGGACCGCGGCGATCTTCGTGGTCATGCCGGAGATCCGCTTCTTCGTCGCGGCGAGGTCCGCGTTGATGCCGCCGAGCACCTGGTTGGTGGACGCGATGTCCGACGCGAGGCCGGCCTGGAGCCCCTGCAGGCGCGCAACCTCGGCTTTCTGATCAGCGATCTTCTGCTGGAGCGCCTGCTGGCGAGCCTGGGCGCTGGCAAGATCGTCGCCGCTGACGCGCGGCGGCGCCGCGACGCCGACGACGAGTGGGATGACGAGGAGGAATGCGAGCAGGCGCCCGGCGACCCTGGGCCGGACCCGAACGGCGGCGCGGATCGCGGCAGCCGGCCCCCGGCGCGGGCTCCAGCCGGCGGCCCGCCCCGTCGCGGGTGCGAGGAGACGAGACTCGGGCGGCTCCGCGGCCATGCGGGGAACGTTGCGATGGCGTCGCATCAGGCAGGCGTCGGCATCTTCGTGCGGGTAGCTCCGTTGTGGCGGGCCTGGCGGCACGCCGTGGCGGGTTGCGGACCCGCCGGTGATGTCGCCGTCCGAAGCGGGCACAACCTCAGGGACGACCCGGCGCCCTGATGGTACTCCCATCGCGCCAGCTCGCCGGGGGGCCGGTGGTCCCGAGGTGGATGGGCCGAGCGTACCGGTCGCGTCAGAGGCGGACGAGGACTGCCCAGAAGGCGCCGATGATCAGGAACGGCCCGAATGGGATATATGTTCGGAGGGTCACACGGCGCAGGATGAGGAGGCCGCCGATGACAGCGCCGGCCGCGAGCGCGCCGACCACGAGCCCGGCGATGGAGCGCGCGAGCCCGGTCAGCAGGCCCATCGAGACCAGCAGCTTGAGGTCCCCGATCCCGATGGCGCCCGTCCCGAACGGGATCGAGACGACGAAGAGGAAGCCCGGGATCGCGAGCGCGGCAAGGACGGCCCAGCCGAGCTGCCCGGCAACGAGCGGGTTCCAGCCGGCGACGGCCGCGATCAGGGTGACCGCCATCAGCGGAAGCGTGACGAGGTCGGGCAGCAGGCGCTGGTCCAGGTCCGTGGCGAGCAGGAGCGTGAGCGCCAGGAAGTAGCCGCCGAAGAGGAGAACCTGCCCGAGGTCGGTCACGCGAAGGGGCAGCGCGGCGAGCGCCGCCGCGCCGAGCAGCGCGACGACGAGCGTCCTCCAATCGACGGCCCGCACGCGGCCGTCCTCGTGGGCGGGCCAGCGTGCCCCGATCCGGTCGGCCACCAGGCCCCAGGCGGCGCCGACGACACCGAGGATGACCGCCAGCGAACGCTCATCAACGGTCAGCCCCCCGGCCGCGAACGTCGTCATCGCCGCGGGCCCGGCATGGCACGCCGCGGGACGCCGGGGGCGCGCGTCGTCGCGCCGGACCGCCGGCGGGTCAGCGTGCGCCCGCCAGCGCCAGCTCGACGAGCGTCGCCGTCGCGACGCCGGTCGCACCATGCGGCGCCCATGCCGTCGGCTTGCGGTAGTACGCGGACCCGGCGATGTCGAGGTGGATCCACGGCACCGAGACGAACTGGCGGAGGAACAGCGCGCTCTTGATGAGCCCGGCCTCGGGCGAGCTCGAGTTCACCATGTCGGCGGTCCAGCTGTCCATCTCCGGCCAGTACTCGTCGACCAGGGGCAGCTGCCAGAATCGCTCGCCGGCCCGTGCGGCCGCCGCCGTGAGCTCGTCGTACCAGGGTTGCGGGTCGCCGAACGCGCCCGTGACGAGGTGCCCGAACGCGCGCGCCACGGCGCCCGTGAGCGTCGCGACGTCCACGACGTGGGTGGCACCCAGGTGCTCCGCGTAGGTCATCGCGTCGCCCAGGATGAGCCGGCCCTCTGCATCGGTGTTGATGATGTCGACGGTCTTCCCGTTCATCGCCCGCACCACGTCCCCGGGGCGGGACGCACCCGGGCCCGGCATGTTCTCGACCGCGGGCGCGATCGCGAGGAGCGGGACGCCGGGAGCCAGCCTGGCGGCCGTGACAGCGGCCGCGAGCACCGTGCATGCCCCGGTCTTGTCCATCTTCATCTCTTCCATCTTGTCGGAGGGCTTGATGCTGATGCCGCCTGAATCGAAGCAGACGCCCTTGCCCACGAACGCGAGTCGCCGCCCAACGGCATCCGTCTCGCCCTCGGCGCCGGAGCGGAGGACGATCATCCGGGGCGGATTCGCGCTCCCCTGCCCGACCGCCAGGAACATCCCCATCCCGAGCTCCGCGGCGCGCTTCTCGTCGAGCACGTCCACCCAGAGGCCGTGCGCCGCGGCAAGGGCGCGGGTCTCGTCCGCGAGGACCTGCGGGCTGACGTCGTTCGCGGACCGGTTCGCAAGGCGCCGGGTGAGGTTCGTGCCCTCGCCGATCACCGCGCCCCGCTCCGCGGCACGCGTCGCGGCGGCTGTGCTCGCCGTCCCCGGGACCACGAGGATCAACTCGTCGAGCACCGGCGGCCCCGCCTCGGCAGCGGCATCGCCTGTGCGATAGAGCGCCGCGGGGTCGAAGCTGCCCTCCACGATGCCGCGGGTGATCAGCTCCGCGGCCGCCTCGGCCCCTCCGTCCAGCGAGGTCGCGATCGCCCCCAGCCAGACGGCCAGGCGGCGCACGGGTCGGCCGGCCAGGCGCCGCTGGATCGCGGCTCCAAGGCGCACCACCGTCTCCCGATCCAACGCGGGCGCCGGCCCGGCCGCGATCGCCAGGAGGCGCCCGACGGGAAGCTCGCCGGCGGCCGCCAGGACGCTCGCGTAGCGCTCGGAACGGAGCTCGCGGAAGCCCGCCAGCACGTGCAGCTCGCCGCCGGCGCGGCGGTCGATCTCGCCCAGCTCGCCCTCGAAGGTGGGCTCGCCGGCGAAGGGAAGGGCGAGGACGTCGGCGGGAACATTCCACGGCTGATCGGAGACGACGCGCAACTGCATCGAGCTGGGCTCCTGCGGGCACGAATTGAGCGACGCCGGGGCGTCGGGAATCGGCCTCAGTCTAGCGCGGGCGAGGCGCCCGGGGCGGCCTGCGCGGCCGCGGCGGCCAGTGCATCGAGCAGCCGGCCTCGAGCCTCCTCGATCGCGATGACGGCCTGGTTGAGGCCGCCGCGGGCGACGTCGCCGAGGATCACGACGAGCGCGCGGGTGTCCCCCGGCAGCTGGGCCCTCGCGGCCTGCTCGCGCCCGGCTGCCGCCCGAACCCTGGCCGTGACCCGGGCCGGGGAGGCGAGGACGGCCGCCCAGAGATCCCCGACCGCAGTGTCGTAGGTTGCATTTCGATCGATCCAGGTGTCCAGGGTGCTGGTGTCGATCCGCGTCGCGAGCTGGTCGCGGACCTTCCTCGCGGACGCCAGCTCCGCCTGGGCACCCGCGAGCGTCTGGATCGCCGCCGCGTACTTCCCGGCTGCCCCCTGCTGGACGGCCTGGCCGGCGATACGGTCGTGGGCGGCCAGGTGCTCGGTCAGCTCGATGGCCGGGACCGAGCCCGCGGCGAGGCGCGCCCAGTCATCGTCGAGCGCATCGACGGCGGGCAGCGCGGCCACCAGGGTTGCGTACCGGGCGAGCGTCGTCGGGCCGAACCGAGCGGCCGCCGCCGCGTCGAGGCCGGGCAGCGCAGCGAGCCGCTCGCGAAGGGCGCGTGCGGAGGCCCCGATCGTGCTGATCTGCGCCTCGCCGGCGCTGATGGCCGCCTGGAGGCTCGACGTGTCGCGCGCGACGAGAGCCGTGAGCGCGCCGCGTCCCTGGCCGGCCAGCGCATCCACCTGGTCGGAGAGCGTGCGGAGGTCGACGGTCGCCGCGTCAAGGCCCGGGGCGATCTCCCGGTCGGCACCATAGGTGAGCTCGGGCCGGGCTCCCGTCGTGGGCAGGTGGTCCAGGCCGCCGACGATCCCGGCGGAGCCGAGCGCGATGACGACCGCGGCGACGAGCCATGCGAGCATGAAGGACGAACGACGGAGCAACGGACCTCCCGGCCAGGCGTGGACCGCCGGCGTCACGCCACCGGCATCGGCCCCTGCTGCGCCTTCCGACGACGCAGGTACTGGAGCTCGCCCTCCATTCTGCGCGGAATGAAGCCGAATGCCGAGTGCACGCCGTCGAGCGGCCCGACGTTGTCGAGGGCGAGCTGGCGGAGCTGGTCCGTGGCAACCGGGAATGGCAGGTGCACCGCCTCGGCGGCGCCGGCGACGAGCTTGATCAGCGGCACCGGCATCGGGATGATGACGCGGCGCCGGCCCATGCCGCGGCAGACCTCCGCGGTGATCTCGCGGTAGGTCCAGGTGCGTGGCCCACCCAGCTCGAAGGCGTGCCCCACGGTCTCGGGCCGTTCCAGCGACAGGCGCAGGCAGAGCGCGAGGTCGCCGACGTGGAGGGGCTGGAACCGGCTCTTCCCATCGCCCGGCACGGGAACGATCCCGGGGGAGAGGCGCACGAGGCCGGCGACGATGTTGAAGAACCCGTCGCCCGGGCCGAAGAGCAGCGAGGGCTTGAGGACGGTCCAGTCGAGCCCGCTCTCCATCACCGCCCGCTCGGCCCGCGCCTTCGACTTCGCGTAGTGCAGCTCCTCGCGATCGACCACGCCCAGCGCGCCGAGATGGACCAGGCGCCGGACGCCGGAGGTCTGCATGGCCCCGATGAGGTTGCGCGTCCCGTCGAGGTTGACCTCGAGGAGCTGCTTGCCGCCATTCCAGTCGCGCGGGATCGCGACGAGATGGACCACGGCGTCGACGCCGGCCAACGCCGCGGGCAGGGTCGCGGGGCGGTCGACGTCGCCGGTTCGCAGCTCCACGTTCGCGACCAGGGCCGCGGGGAGCCGCCGGGTGACCTTGTCGCCGGCCCCGGAGGAGCGCACCAGCGCGACGACCCGGTGCCCCGCGCCAAGGAGCTCGGGGAGCAGGTGGCTTCCGACGAAGCCGGAAGCCCCGGTGACAAGGATGGTCGACATGCCGGTGTCCCTCGGGTCGATGGTGGTTGGTTTGTCGCGTTTGCTCCAGCCTGGTTGGGTCAGACGGCGGCCGGGCGGGCAGCCGCCGGACGGATTGCTGCCAGTGCAGCGGCAAGAGCCGCCGCATCGACCGCGACGGCAACCGGCCGCCGCTCGGCCGGCAGTGCTTCGACGTCGGCCCGCGAAGAGACGCCGGTGAGCATGAGGATGCACGGGATCCCGATCGCGACGGCCGCGGCGAGGTCGGTGGCGATGCCGTCGCCGATCATCACGGCGTCGCCCACCGGAATCCCGGCGGCCCGGGCGGCCATCTCCAGGAGGAGTGGCGCGGGCTTGCCGATCGAGACCGGGACGATCTCGGCGCCCGCCTCGACCGCGGCGACGATGCTGCCGGCCCCGGGACGCGTGCCTCGTTCGGTGGGGTAGACCGGGTCGCGGTTGGTGGCGATGAACCGGGCGCCGTGCCGGACGCAATCCACGGCGACGGTCAGCTTCTGGTACGTGAACTGCGGATCCAGCCCGACGACGACCGCATCCGGGGCGCCGGCGGCATCCCAGCCGTTGAGCCCCTCGCGAGCGTGAAGGCTCGCGGCGTACGCGGCGGTGACGACGTCCAGGCCCACGTCGCGGCACTCGCGCTCCAGGCCGCCGGCGCCCACCACGAGCACGCGACGGACGCCGTCGAGGCCGGCGAGGTAGAGCGCCGTCGCCCGCGCCGAGCTGACCACGCGGTCGGAGGTCACGGGCGCGCCCATCCCGCCGAGCCGCGCCACGTAGTCGGCGCGGTAATGCATGGAGTTGTTGGTCACGTACACGACCGAGTCGCCGGCGGCCGCGCGGGCGGCCAGGACGTCGGCCACGCCGGGGACGGGCGCTGCACCACGGTAGACGACGCCATCGAGATCGACGAGGAGGAGCATCAGGGGCAAGGGTAGCGGGTTCGGGACCGGGGCCTCGGTTGGGGACCGGGGCCTCGGTTGGCGGGCAGGGCCTCCGTTCGGGGCAGGGCCTCGGTTCGCGACCGGGGCCTCGGTT
>Ga0209880_1000102_pt1 | contig 17184 bp, 15 predicted proteins | sample PersoiDNA2013191_FD_185803 | JGI IMG/M metagenome (GOLD analysis project Ga0209880, IMG submission 185803) | Permafrost soil microbial communities from the Arctic, to analyse light accelerated degradation of dissolved organic matter (DOM) -... | ecosystem: Environmental > Terrestrial > Soil >... | reverse complement strand
AATTAGCATTCTCTGATTAGCTGATAATGACCTGAATAACTTTACAATTAATCTAATAAATTATTATGAGAACTTTGTATATCACGATAATATTGATGATTTTTTTAAGTTTATCCTGTAATCAAAAAAAGGAAATTAACTGGAAAATAGCTGAAAACCCAATTCTGACAAAATGGGCTGAAGATGTCGACCCATTAAAACCCTGGTTACCATATCCCCGTCCTGATATGGTTAGAGATTCATGGGTGAATCTTAATGGTCTATGGGATTATGCAATCACTCAGAAAGGAATAAAACCGGAAAAGTGGAATGGGTCAATACTGGTACCATATCCTGTTGAATCAGCAATTTCCGGCGTCAGGAAGAGAGTCACTGAAAATGAGAATCTCTGGTATAAAAGAACATTTAGCATACCTAATGTATGGAATAAGAAGCATATTCTGTTAAATTTCGAAGCCTGTGACTGGGAAACAAAAGTATGGATCGACGGAAAGGAAACCGGAACCCACCGTGGCGGATACGATCCATTTACATTTGATATTACAGGATCCCTGGATACTAAGAAGGTTCACGAACTGCTTGTTTGTGTATGGGACCCCACTGATAAGGGGACACAGCCACGTGGTAAACAAGTTTCATCTCCAGGAAGTATTTGGTATACCCCCACAACAGGTATTTGGCAGACTGTCTGGCTTGAACCTGTGAATGAAGCCTACATATCCTCTTTCAGGACTGTTACGAATGCAGACAATGGAACCATTATCTTTAAAACCGATGTGAAAAATGCAAACGCCTGTACACTTTTTTTAAAAATCAAAAAAAACGGAAAAACAATAGCTACAGCTACCGGGAATGCTGATAATGAGATTTCTGTGCAGATTAAAAATCCCATACTATGGTCGCCCGACAAACCATTTTTATACGACATTACCATAGAATTAAAAAATAACAATAAAACTGTAGACCAGGTGAAATCTTATACAGGTATCAGAAAGATATCGATAGGAAAAACTGCTGACGGGTTTACAAGAATGCTCCTTAATAATGAATTTGTATATCAGAATGGTCCTCTCGATCAGGGTTTCTGGCCTGATGGTATTTACACACCTCCCACTGAAAAAGCTATGGTTTATGATCTCCAGATGACTAAAAAAATGGGGTTTAATATGTTGCGTAAACATGTAAAAGTTGAAAACAGAATTTTTTATTATTGGTGCGATAAGCTGGGAATTCTTGTCTGGCAGGATATGCCAAGTGGTGATAAGTCAATATGGGGGAATCTGCCCGATATCGATAAGTCGAAAGAGGCTACTGAACAATATGAACTCGAATTAAAGCGGATGATCGAAACAAAATATAATCACCCTTCAATTATAATGTGGGTCCCATTCAACGAAGGATGGGGTCAGTTTGAGACAGGAAGAATAACTAAGCTGATAGCTGACTATGATTCCACAAGACTAGTTAACAGTTCTTCAGGCTGGACTGACAGAGGAACAGGCAATATTAATGATATTCATCATTATCCCGACCCGGTTATTCAACCGGCGGAGGAGAAAAGAGCAATAGTCCTGGGTGAATTTGGAGGTCTTGGACTCCCTCTGCAGGGTCATACCTGGGAACAAAAGAACTGGGGATACAGGAATATGACAGATACACTTGAGCTACTTTCAAAATATGAATCATACTTTGATCTGGTTCACAGGTTCGTTAAGGAAAATGGGTTAAGCGCAACAATATACACTCAAACTACTGATGTTGAAACGGAAACTAATGGCCTAATGACATACGACAGAAAGATAATTAAGATGGGTGTTGAAAATGTTTACAGGGCAAATAATAATATTATTCCACCTTCAATCTCGTCTCCTCTCAGGATATTCATTGATAATTATACTATCGAACTTAAGAATTACAGGGAAGGTGGGAAAATTTTCTTTACGATTGATGGCAGTGAACCATCTGAAAACTCTTCTCAGTACTCAGTACCTTTAAAGATATCAGAAACCACTACAGTTAAGGCATTTACAAAATGGAATGACTCCCGAAGCCGAATTGTCTCATATCTGATTGAGAAAAAAAATTAGACTATTAACCTGCTTTTAAACGGGAGGAAAGTCATAAAGTCGGCATGATGAACAATATATGCCTCTGTAGTTCTTTTCACAAGATCTCCTTCATGAGCATGTGTTGCAATTATATGACAAACCTCCATAGGAATGCAACACTCTTCTGCAAGAGCGACGCCTGAAAAAGGATGCCTAAGGTACTGACCATACTTCCCCTGAACAACCATGCCGTCCTTATCAATCTCATATTCAAGCAGTTTACCTACATCGGCAAGTATAGCTCCAGCGATAAGTACATCCATATTAACGGGAAGGTCGTTGCCAAAGAACTCGTTCATCTTTTCACCACTGGCTCTGGCTACATGTACCACACATCTTTTATGGGCCATGAAGCTTACTTTAAGATCCGGCCCGCATAAAAGTGTAAACGGAATTTTTTCAAGATCTTCGGCAGTCAGGACACTCCTTTCAAGAGCTATTTCCCAAGTTTTAGCAGTTTTTTCTCTGAGTGAATTGTCTTTAATCCACTCAAGTTCCGGCCATAATTTTATAACCTGTTCATTCATAAGAATTTGTTTAAATTACTCAAATCTGGCTATTATGGCATCTGTCATCTGCAATGTTGAAGCGGCTCCATTCTGAACTACCTCTGGTCTGCCTGCCATCTTCATCATATCGTAAGTTCTGACTTTACCTTCTTCAATAACATCAGCAACTGCCTTACGGATTTTAAATGAAATCTTCTTTTCATCGAGATAATCAAGCATCATACAGGCAGATTCTATCATGGCAATCGGGTTTACAATTGAAACTTTGTAACCTGCATATTTCGGTGCTGACCCATGGCTTGGTTCAAAAACTGCTATCCCATCGGAGGAGAACTGAGCGCTACAGGCAAATCCTAAACCGCCTATCAGTCCGGCAAAGGCATCGGATGCTATATCACCAAACATATTACCGGCAACGATTACTCCATATTCCTCCGGATTCTTTGTAAGCCACATCATCTGTGCATCGATATTGGTATTGAGAAGTTTTATGTCAGGAAAAGAGTTTTTCTGAATTTCTTTTGCCAGTTTCCACATCAATCCTGAGGTCTCCCTTATCACATTAGGCTTTTCACAGACTGTTACCGATTTATATCCATATTTTTTAGCATGTTCAAAAGCAGCCATGAGTATCCTTGTTGTTGCTTTTCTGGTAAATATCCTTGTTGATATTGAAAGTTCCTCAACCGGAACTTTCCCAAAGTTCTCAGCGAATTTCGGATGAGTCATAAAAGCCTGATGAACATTGGCAGGGGGATTGGTCCATTCGACACCAGAATATAAACATTCCGTATTTTGCCGGTATATTACCACATCAACGAGTGGTTCGTCAATTGTATTCCCTTTCCCTCTCCTAACGAAATTAAGCGGGTTCCCCTTATATGATCTGCATGGACGCACACATATATCAAGATTAAAAAGTTGTCTTAAACCTACTATTGGACTTGAATAGGTAAATCCTTTCCCCTGAAGATCAGGAGAGAGCTCCGCTTTTGCCTCATCAATCGGTTTCGATGTTATTGCCCCAAAAAGGGCAATTTTATATTTTTCAATGAGATTAATTGTTCTTTGTGGCAACGGATTACCTTCTTTGCACCAGAATTCCCAGCCAATATCGCCATGTATATAATTTGCTTCAAATCCTGCTGCATCCAATACTCTGATTGCCTGTTGAAGAACGACTGCACCTATGCCATCGCCCGGTAAAGTAACTATTGTACGTTTTGGCATACGATTTGTATTTATTTAGTTTTAAACAGCTTACTAATCCCAAAAATAGTCAAATTTTGCAAAGACTTAATACCCGGCCATAATTTTACGGTTATGCCGGAAAGATGAATAAAAATAGTACTTTAGTGCCCAATCAGCACCATTATAACACATATGAGCATATTAGGTCAATTAAATCCAGCACCAATCTGGATCTATTTTGAAGAGATTTGTAATATTCCACGTCTGTCAAAGGATGAAGGAAGAATCAGACAGTATCTTCTTGATTTCGCAAAGAAAAACAATCTGGAATCAAAAGAGGATGAAGTTGGGAATATTCTGATTATCAAACCTCCATCAATGGGTATGGAGAACAGGAAAACAGTTGTTCTTCAGAGTCACATGGATATGGTAGGGGAAAAAAATGCTGATTATAAGCACAGCTGGACAACTGATCCGATAATACCTGTAGTTAAAAACAAATGGGTTACAGCCACCGGAACTACTCTTGGTGCAGATGATGGGATAGGTATTGCATCGCAATTGGCAATCCTTACAGATGAAAATCTTAATGCCGGTAAAATCGAATGCCTGTTTACTGTCGATGAAGAGTCAGGTATGACAGGGGCTATCAATCTTAAATCTGATTTTTTCAGTGGCAGAACGCTTCTGAATCTTGACTCAGAAGATGAAGGGATATTATTCATAGGATGTGCCGGGGGAATGGATACAGTCGGAACCATGAATTATCAGCCTATTCCGGTACCAGTTAACTCCTTTGCCCTTGAGATATCGGTTACCGGTCTACATGGCGGTCATTCAGGTGATGAAATTCATAAAGGATATGCTAATGCAGTAAAAATAATGAGCAGGCTGCTATGGAATATTTCAAATGAATTTAGAATTTCAGTTTCCTTTTTCGATGGAGGAAATCTCCGGAATGCAATACCTAGAGAAGCTTTTGCCACTCTCGTATCTGACAAGGCAAATAATGCTACGGTAAAAACATGGATTGACAATTTCTTTTCAACTGTGACTGATGAATTCGGAGATCTTGAAAAGGATCTTAAGATTTCTGTCAGAGAAGTTGACCTTCCTTCCTTTGTAATGGATGAAGATAACCAGAAAAAATTTCTTAATGCATTAACTTGTTGTCCGCACGGTGTTATTGCCTGGTCAAAAGAGATGGATGATCTTGTTGAAACATCTACCAATCTTGCCACCGCGAAGTTTAGCGATAACAATACTATAAGAATAATTACCACCCAGAGAAGCTCTGTTGAATCAGCTAAGGTTAATGCCGGTGCAATGGTTGAATCCTGCCTTAAATTTGCAGGAGCACAAGTAGTTCATTCTGGCGGATATCCAGGATGGAAACCAAATCTTACTTCAGATATCCTTCAGATTACACGTAAATCGTATCTTTCTTTATTCGGGAAAGAACCTGCGGTAAGGGCAATACATGCAGGTCTGGAGTGTGGCCTGATATATGAAAAGATAAGGGGAATTGACATGATTTCATTTGGACCTACAATAAAAGGAGCGCATACTCCTGATGAGATGATTGAAATCAGGACAGCTCAGATGTTCTGGGATCTTCTCATTGAGGTTGTAAGGAACATGCCGCTTCAATAACAGAAGTCTTGTATTAGCAGCTAAAATATTTCCTTATTACTCATATTTAATAAATTCTTCTTTGCCTGCCCCACAAACAGGGCATATATAATCAGCAGGCAGGTCGTTGAAAGAGGTACCAGGGCCAATACCGGAAGAAGGATCTCCCTCTTGCGGGTCATATATATATCCGCATACAACACATTTGAATTTATCCATTTGGCGAATTACCTCGTTTTTATTTTTCTGACCACATCAATGACTGTCCCATCAACCCATTTGATTGCAGCAACAATCTCCTCTTCAAACTGAGGTTTTTGTGGTATACCGCATATTTTCTCAGCTTCATCTTTAAGCTCCCCGATCGTTTTTAAAGGAAGTCCGCTTCCCTTAACACTTTCAATAAGATCCTGACGCAGCGGATTGATTGCTATCCCCCGTTCCGTTATAATCACATCAATCAGCTCGCCGGGTCCACACAATGTGGTGACTTCATTCACGATTACCGGAATACGGTCGCGAAACAGAGGTATTGAAAGAATAACATTCCGGGCATGAAGGCAGTTTTGCCAACCTCCGATACCATGGAGTAGGTAACCGTCTGAATGTGTAACAACATTGCCGTTGAAATTTAAATCAATCTCAGTTGCTCCCAGGATCATAATATCCATCATACTGGTGAGGTTTCCCTTTGAATGATAGTTATATGCATTAAACACTGAGTAGGGAACATGATTAGGATTATTCTCAATCGACTTTACAGAATCCAGATCAAATACCTGAGCGTCAAGGATAAAATCCATCTGGCCCTCCTCAAGCATCTTAACCATATACTTCGTACTTCCTCCAAATCCAAATTTTAATTTCCAGCCTTTGTTTTTCAGTATCTCATGCACGAAAACGGCAATAGCCAGGGATGTCCCACCTGCACCGGCCTGCATTGTAACTCTATCCTTCAAAATACCTGATTTTTCAAGAAATGAGGCAGTTAATTCAGCAATTAAAAGTCTGTCGGGGCTCTTCGTAATCTGTGTTGTGCCCGATACAATTTTTTCAGGTATTCCGATTTTGTCTACAACGACTACATAATCAACATAATTTCCTTCAATTTCCATCGGAAAGCATGGCAGATCAACAAGATTATCTGTAACTACAATAACTTTAGTTGCATACAAATAATCAGCCTTTGCATAACCAAGAACACCACATGCTGATGCACCACCTGTCCCCTTTGCATTACCAAAAGAATCGGCTGTTGGTGCTGCAAGAACTGCAATGTCGATCCTTACCTCTCCGTCCTGAATAGACTGTACTCTGCCTCCATGCGACCGAAGAACAGCTGTACCCTTCATTTTACCTTCCGAAACATATCGACCAAGAGGACCGTTCATACTACCCTCTATCCTGTTTATTGTTCCATCCTCAAGATATTGAATAACAGAGTCATTACAGGGAAAAGAGGCTGAAGGGAACCAAACCAGGTCTTTTACTCCGAGTGAGGAAGCCAGTTCAAATACTTTATTGCTTACCAGGTCTCCATCTCTCAGATGGTGATGTGTCGAAATAGTCATCCCATTCCTGAGACCACACTTATGCAGAGCTTCTTCAAGTGAACTGACGACTTTATTGCCATCATCAGGATAATCGGAACATGTCGGTATCGGAGGTGAATACTTACTACCTTCAGGTTTATGTTTACCAACTCCTTTAAAAGGGACTACAGGTTTACCGTTGATCTCAAGTGGAACTGATCTTCCGGCCGCATTTATTACAGTTTTCATCGCCATATTGTCACTTTAAGGTCTTTAACTCTATAGGTGGAATTTCATTCATCCAGCCACTAGATATGAGGTTGAGACGAATAGCGAGGTCGATTATTTTTTGAGCACGGGCAACAACCGGTGGATCTATCATTTTTGATCCCAGAGCAACAACGCCAAGTCCTTTAAGTTTTGCTGTTTCAAATGCCAGAACAATTTTTTTTGCCTTTTCTATGTCAGTTTTATCAGGAGCAAATCCAAGCTTTATTACAGATACCTGTCGTGGATGAATACAACCCATTCCTTCAAATCCCAGAGATTTTGATACCAGCACATTTTGCTTTAACGCTTCCATATCAGCAACATCTGAAAACACCGAATCGATAGGTTGAATGCATGCAGCTTTAGCGGCAACAACAAGCCGGGTTCTTGCATAAAATGATTCCTTACCATCCATTGTCCTTGGGACACCCAGATCGGCAGTATAATCTTCTAAACCTATGGCAATTGCTACAACATTTTCTGACCCGCGGGCAATCTCAAAAGAATTCTCTATCCCAAGTGCACTTTCAATAATAGGCATCAGAAACACCTTATTTTTGAGATTGAGTTTCATTTTAATCGCAGCAATTACTTCTTCGACTTGTTTAATATAATCTGCACTTTCGCATTTTGGCAGGAGTACAAGATTAACATTATGAGGAATGACAAAATGAAGATCTTCCAAACCTCTTTCACCCTGGTTTATTCTTACCATCCTTTCAGCACCGCAGAAATTTATCTGTCTCAACGCGTTTCTTACCAGAATTCTGGCTTCATCCTTCTTTTCCGGGGCTACGGAATCTTCAAGATCTAAAATTATTCCATCGGCAGAATGGAGGCCGGCATTGATCATTAGTCCGGGAGTATTGCCGGGCAAATATAACCGTGAAAAACGAAATCTATCACGGGTTGTTGTATAGCTATTTTCCTTAAGAAATCCGGGAAGGTATTCAAGGTTGGTACTAATCAGTTGTTTAACAGCCGATTCCATTCTGGCTGCTATAACGAACGGAAGAGCGCCAGAATCATTAATCTTTATATCAGCATGTTTGACTCCGAAGAAATCAAGGACTTCAACAACAAGATCCTTTATGGATTCACCATATAAAACTTTGACTTTAGAGGTAAGGTCAATATTTATTCCTCCCTCAGTCTTTAGTACTAAAACGATTTCGCAATCAGACCTGACCTTTGGACCGGAATTCCCCGCGATTGCAATGGATTTTTTCATTTTGCCACATGGTTGGAAATGTTATACAAACCTAATGATTTTTTCAAACATGAATCGCTTATGGCATTTAAGTGATTCAATTCATTTCATTGCTACATTTTTTTGTTTTCGCAGAGCTCTATCAGAACTCCGTAGGTTGTCTTTGGATGTAAAAATGCAATATCAAGACCTTCTGCACCTTTTCGGGGTTTACAATCAATCAAAGTTATACCCATGTCCGCTGCATGCATTAGTTGCTCTTCAATTTTCTCAACAGAAAAAGCGATATGATGAATTCCTGGGCCTTTCTTTTTAATGAATTTTCCTATAGGACCTTCAGGGTCAGTTGATTGGAGAAGCTCAATCTTCGTTTGTCCCACCATGAAGAATGCAGTCCGGACTTTCTGATCCGCTATCTCTTCAATTTTATAACATGTAAGACCAAATACCTTTTCATAAAAGTTTATTGCATCTTCAAGGTTGGTGACAGCTATCCCGATATGTTCAATATGTGATAGTTTCATTCGTCTGAGAATAAATTTAAAATGGAAATTCTACCGGAGTCTTTATTTCTGACTGCACATTTTCAGGTTTTTTTGCTGCAACATGAACGGGATTCCCATCAACATAAATTGCTTTGTATGGAACAGTCGGACAGGCAAACTCACAATGACCACAACCTATGCAAATATCTTCGGTAACCTCTGGAATTACAAGGTTCCCTTCATAAGGGATCATGTGGACAGCTTTTGTTGGACAACTTTCAGAGCATGCTCCACAGGCTGTTTTCTCTGTCTTTACTATACAATTATCTTTTATAAATTTTGCTTTGCCTAACTGGGTAAGCTTTTTAGCTTCAAGAAGAAGAGGATGCAATGCATTAGTAGGGCAAATCTCTGTACATTTTGTGCAGTTATATGTACAAAAACTCTTGTGGTAATCCATCACAGGTTGCATGATACCTGCAATTCCATATTGCTTGTATGCAGGTTGCAGGACGCCATTGGGACATATATTAATACATAGTGAACAGGCAATACAATCTTTATTAAAATCGACTATACCTACTCCGCCCGGAGGACAAACAGGGCATGTCTTGTTTTCTTTAACTGTTGAGTCTTTCTTAGGTTTTGGTGCTGTTTTGTTCTGACTGTTTGCAACACGCGATATCCCAAAGAGGAGAAAGAGAGTTCCAACTATCACCTTACGCCTGCTCTCATCAGTTACATGAGCTTTCTTTTTAAAGCTTACAATCCCGTACGAAATGGCATTATCCTGACATGTATGTATGCAATTAAAGCAACTGACACACCTTGTAACATCAACATCGGGTTTAAGAAAGTCAATACAGGAAGATTTGCATCGCATAGCACACCTTCCACACCTTGTACATGCAGATTCATTAAACTTTATCCTGAAGAGTGAAATTTTTGAAATAAGACCAAGAAATGTTCCAACAGGGCAGATCATATTACAATAGAGACGACCTTTTGTTAATGAAAGTCCGCCAACGACAAGAAAGAAAACCGCAGGAATGGAATATACAATCAATGGAAATCCTTTGACAGGAACATTACTCAGGGTATAAATATCAAATTTACCAAGTATACCGGCAAGAAAATTATTTATAATAATAATAACAGGTTTGGCAAAATATGTCATAATACGACCATAAATACTATAAGGATCAAGAAGGGTTATTATATAAACACCCCACACTAAAGTAACTACAAGTGTAACTGCAAGAATGGTGTACCTTAAGATAGTGAAGGGTTTCTTGAATCCATACCTTCTGAACTTCTTTTTGAGCCTTCCACCTATTCTGCTGTTAAAATCCTGTCCTATTCCCAATGGACACAGGAATGAACAGTATGTACGACCTGTAACAAATGTCAATAAGATAACAACAAGAAATCCTCCTGCTACTAAAGTTTTAAGATCATAAAACTTCAAAACGGAAGGAACAAACTGTAAAAACATTAAGGTGTTAATATAGTTTGATGGAATTAATGATTTGAAATCAACAAAAACCAGGACAAAAAAGATAAAAACAAGCGTTGAAAAGACTATTCTGATTCTTCTAAGTATAGATGAACTCATCAGGAATTACATTTTAATTCTTTTAATGTTGAGGGAATCGAGATTCATATTTCCGAGCCCCATTTTATGTGCTATTGGAATGTATTCGATCTTTTCAACAGCAACTCCCAGCATTTTGGCTGCCGCGGCATCTCCTGCCACCCAGTCGGTAGTAAGTATCTGCGATTTCATTGAAACGATATCTTCTTTTGATACTCCCTGAGGACCATGTTTTACCATAACATTATAACAATCAATGACATTAAGCGCTGGTTTCTTCTCATAAAGAGCAAAATCAGCAATGCATTGGTTCAGATCATTAGAATGCCAGTAACCTCTGTCCCAAACAAGACCCATAGTGTTTTTAAGACAGCATGTCATTCGAGTCGAATTATGATCTTTCAGGACAGGTACATTAATAAAGACATCAGTCTCAAGCAAAAGCTGATGTACTTTGGCTTTCTGAAGTTTTATTCCACCCGGTATTTCAATTTGCTGGTAATAGCTTTCAGAATTTCCCGGAACCACTTTCGCACCTGCAGATTTTGCAATTTTCTCAATGCCGGAGTTTTTATAACAATTAACCCAGTTATCAATAGTGTGATCAAATACATAGACCTCTTTGGCTCCTGCTTTGAAACAATGTTCGATAATCCTTTTTACCAGCAGAGGATTAGTATTTGCTGCAAGTTCAGGAATTACATCCCAGCCAATATTAGGTTTAATCAATACTTTTTGTCCTTTCTGAACAAAGGAGCCCATTCCTCCCAGTTCCTGTATCCCGAGGTCGAACATTGCATCAGGGCTACCGCCCATAACAGCGACCATGTCATATTTGGCAGCTGTAGATGTTGATGTCCAAAGTTTTTCAAATCCGCCCATTTTTAAAGCTGCACCTGCTGCGAGCCCCCCACCAATTGATGTTCTAAGAAAATCTCTTCTTTTCATAACTATAATAAAATGGATAATTAAAACTATTTTGGATAAGTGCCGAAAAGTACAATTTTTTTTTTATTATTCCGTTAAGATTGTAACATAGTATATTCGCAGAATAAAATACTGGCAGACTCGATCTGATGAATTTTATTAACATTCTTCCTTTTTAATTGTTGCACATTATACCACTTTGAAAAAATGAAAATTATCGGTTATGATTGTTTCTCAGGTATCAGTGGGGATATGAATCTCGGTGCAATGATCGATCTGGGTGTTGACACCAAATATCTCATTGATGAATTAAATAAACTTAATCTTCCTGGTTGGGAACTCCTGGTGCAGAAAGACCAGAGGCATGGGATCACCGGAACAAAAGTGACGGTTAATCAGACCAGGCATGAACATGCACACAGGCACCTGTCTGATATCGAAAAAATAATAAAAGACTCAACTCTTGACAGTAAAACCAAGGAATTAAGCGGGAAAATATTTATGAAGATTGCCCAGGCTGAAGCAAAAGTGCATGGAATTTCGATTGACAATGTACATTTTCACGAGGTCGGAGCAATTGATTCAATTATTGATGTAGTCGGTGCTGCAATATGCTTTAATGCCTTAAATGTTGATGCCGTTCATGTTTCTACAGTGGAACTCGGAGGTGGCTTTGTAAAGTGCGATCACGGAAAACTCCCGGTGCCCGCACCTGCAACCACTGAAATTATTAAAGGTATCCCTGTAAAAAAAGATGGCGTCGATTTTGAAGCTACAACACCAACTGGCGCTGCAATACTGGCCACACTTGGTACTGACTTTAACCCTGATCTGGCAATAAGAATCGAAAAAACAGGCTACGGTGTTGGCCAAAAAGAGCACCATGATGTTCCAAATCTTCTCAGGGTATTCCTTGGTGAAACAATCGCCAATCCCGGAGCAGGACATGATGCGCTCCATCTTGAGTGTAACATTGATGATATGAATCCTGAATTTTTCGATTATATATCTGACAGACTCTTTAAAGCAGGAGCCTCGGATGTATTCTTTTCAAATATAATAATGAAAAAAGGCCGTCCTGGCATTTTACTTAATGTTATATGCGAAACTGAACTTTCCGATACTGTCAAAAATATCATTTTTACCGAGTCAACCTCTTTGGGAATCAGGACATTTCCATTCAGGAAAGATACACTGGTACGAAAATTCGAAACTATTCAGTCTGTTTATGGGGAATTGACTGTTAAACGATCATATTATAACGGGAAGGAAGTATCCTGTAAACCCGAATATGAAGATTGCAAACATGTAGCTGCTGAAAAGGGGATTCCGGTTAAAGAGGTTTACAATAATATTATGGCCTTATTACTTAAAAGTACAAAGTAGGTAGTATTTGGTACCTTGAAAAACTAAATATAAAAGTAACTTGAGGTAACAGAGTAAAGATTCCCCTTTCAGATGAAGAAAGTGGTGAAATTGATTAGTATTAAGAAATACTGAATAATGAAATGGATTCAAAAGACGAAAAAACTCTAAAACTCGACGCCATTCTAAAATATCTCAATTCATTTGTGGTTGCTTTTTCAGGCGGAGTTGACAGTACTTTTCTATTACACCATGCTCATACAGTAAAAAAATCAGGTGTAATCGGTATCACAATAAGAACACCATGTATTCCATCGCGCGAAATAGAGGAAGCCATTGAGTTTACAAGTTCATTTGGCATAAAACATAAAATAATAGATCTCGCTTTTCCTGAAATTATCAAAAATAATCCCATTGACAGATGCTATTCGTGCAAGAAGACAATTTTCACGAATTTATTGGGATTTGCAAAGGAAAACAATTATCAATTTGTAATTGATGGAACAAATGCAGATGATCTCAGTGATTTCACGCCGGGAATTCAAGCTCTTAAAGAACTGGGTATCAGGAGTCCTCTTCTTGAATCAGGTCTCACAAAAATAGATATCAGAGAATTATCAAAGGAGGCAGATCTTGATATCTGGGACAAACCAGCTATAGCTTGTCTGCTCACCAGAATCCCTTATGATACCGAAGTTAATGAAGGAGTACTCAGGTTAGTCGAGGAGGCTGAAAATATGTTACTTGAACAAGGTTTTCCCGGAACAAGAGTCCGGATACACGGGGATTTAGCCAGAATTGAATGTCTGCCCGGATACATCGAAAAAATCGTTCGTAAGCCTCAAAAAGAACAAATCATTTCCAACCTGAAAAAAATTGGTTTCAGATACGTATCTTTGGACCTTGAAGGTTACAGGGCAGGAACTTCAAATCCTGAAAAAAGAGAAATATGAACGCAAAAGAAGTAGAAAAACTGCTTAAGGAAGTTAAAAAAGGAGAGACTAGCATTGAAGAAGCTCTGGAAGTACTTAAAAATTTCCCCTATACAGATCTTGGTTTTGCGAAAATAGACCATCACCGTGAATTGCGGACAGGTTATCCTGAAATTATTTACTGTGCAGGTAAATCAGTCGGTCAGGTAAGCGAAATATTCAGAGTGATGACAGAAAAGGAAAATAATGTTATCGGAACCAGGGCAAATCAGGAAATGTATGAAGCTGTCAGGAGCATTTCAGCAGATGCAGTATATTACCCTATGGCGAGGATCATCTCATTACAAAAGAATAAACCTAAGTCGGTTGAAAGTAGAATTGCAATTATCACAGCCGGGACTTCCGATATGCCGGTAGCAGAAGAAGCTGCAATCACAGCTGAACTACTTGGAAATAATGTGTTAAGAATATATGATGCAGGTGTGGCAGGTATTCACCGGCTTGTTGATAAGTTACCTGAAATCAGAAACTGCCGCGTAATAATAGTTATAGCTGGTATGGAAGGAGCCCTTGCAAGTGTAGTCGGAGGATTGGTTGATAAACCCGTCATTGCTGTTCCCACAAGTGTTGGGTATGGCGCTAATTTCGGTGGCATTTCAGCTCTTCTGGCAATGCTGACAAGTTGTTCAACAGGGATTACCGTAGTGAATATTGATAATGGATTCGGAGCCGGTTTCGCTGCCAGTATGATTAATAAGATGGAGTGATTCTTTTTTACTATGGCAGGGAAAATATTGGTTTCCACAGCATACTTACCGCCTGTTGAATACTTCTCACTTATTTCACAAGCAGATGAAATATTGATTGAAAGAGAGGAAAACTACCTTAAACAGTCTTACCGTAACAGATGTTATATTCTATCCACGCACGGTACACAACTTCTTTCGGTACCGGTTTATCTCGGCAGTCAGCATAAAACACCTTTAAAAGAAATCAGGATTGATTACTCCAAACGTTGGCAACAGGTCCATTTAAGAGCTCTGACAGCTTCATATAACTCATCACCTTATTTCCAATTTTATTTTGAAAATATTGAAAAGATAATTTCACGGAAAATAGATTTTCTTATTGACCTGAATATGGAACTCATGGAATCAGTTCTGAAAATGCTAAAAATGGAAATTAAAGTTACATATACAACTAATTTTGAACCTGCCGGTGAAACTGAAAATGATTTCCGGTACAAAATATCACCTAAAGCAGAATCTCAATTCTTTGGAAAAGAATACTTGCAGGTATTTAATAATCCCAATCATTTCGTTCAGGGTCTGAGTATTGTTGACCTGATTTTTAATATGGGGCCGGAAGCTACCGGCTATCTGTAAAAAAAAGAGGCTATCTCAATTGAGAACGCCTCTTGTGAAGGAAGTCATCAAAGTATCAAATACCAAACTTATATCCGAAAGTAGCTGTAAAAGTGTTTCTCATTGTTTTAATTGTTGCAGGTTCAAGGTAACCTGGGTCAGAATACATATAGTACAATCGTTTGCTGGACAGTGCTGTACAAGCCAAATCCAGATAAAAATTCTGCTGTCTAAAACCAATACCAAACGAGAGAGAATTATAATCAAGGTTTTTGTTATCTGCAGTGAGTTTAAAAGCTTTCCCGTAATAACTATAGCCACCTCTCAGGTATATATTACTTAATCGTAATTCGGCGCCAAGTCGAAGGTTTGAAGCTGGCTTGTACATTTCCCTGATATTACTGTTTTCATTGGAGTAATTCTGATTATCAATCGCATTGCTGAAATGAGACATACTGTAATCTACATACTCGTAATCAGCGCTAATTATTGCACGCTTTTTTATCTGGAGAGCTAAACCGGCATTAGCTCTGAACGGGGTAGTTAAAGTATACGTGTAACTCATTGGGTTGTTTATATACTCATAGTGGTCAATATTATTAAGTTGGGTATCAAAATGTGAAGAAATATTGTCAAAGTAATTCTCAGTAATTCTATATACTGTTGGAGATTGTAAAGCAAGGCCTATCCTTAAGAATTCAACAGGCTTAATTATTGTACCTATTTTCAGAGAATATCCTGTACCAGTAGCCTCAAGATGGTCGGTATATGTAAAACTCTTGAAATCATAAATAGCATTATTAACGTCCGACTCGAGGTGTTCTATATGCCCCGTATAATTTAGTCTGCTGATTCCCAGAGTTGTTCCTAAGTAAAACTTATTGGAAAAATTAGCTCCAATTGAGAATGAATGTTCGCCGGTATAGCCAACGTTTGTAATTACTCTTTTTATTTCTTGCCCATAAGTCGAAAAAGGATTATCGCCGTATCGTGAAAATATTGTTCCGTATGACGAATTTGATCCTGAAAGGGTATCAATTAAAGATGTTTGATATGCTGCCCATGAATCATCAGGCATATCCATTTTACTATACCCGTTTGCCCGGGAAGCCCAATAATCAGCCATTGAGCTTTTATTACTGATCCCGTTTATTGTTATATTCTCTGTAAAGTTGTTTGTTCTGTTATATGAATAGGCGATATTTAAATTTATCAGACCTTTCTCAGTATTATTAGAGATAATGTTGCAAACAATTCCTATTTGATTCAGATTAAACAGAGAACTGACGTCTTTAGATGTTGAATTATTCCAAAGAGAAGATGTATTGTTATAGTACAGTTGTGGGGTAAAACTAAATTCAGTAGATCTGAATACTCCTGTACCTGCAGGATTAAGGCTGATGGCAGATAAATCCCCTCCAAGGGCTGTGAACGCACCTCCCATCGACATAAATCTTGCGGTTCCACCGTAAAATAACTGGGAATACCTCAATGCATCTTCTTCGTTCTGGGCTTTAACCCCTGCGAACATAGATAATGCTGCAAATATTAATAAACTTATCCTTTTCATAAGATTTCTTTTTTTTTGTAAAACTATCGCTGCACTCTTTATTAAGAATGAACTGTTAATGCACTAATTTATTGTTTCAGACTATCTCCTTCCTGAAGAAGAACCACCGCCACCACCTGAAGAAGATCTACTACCTGATGAACCTGATGAGGAAGATCCTGAAGAGTAAGAACCTCTTGATTCGGAACCTCCGCTATATGATGAGGAAGATCTGCTGCTGTTACCTGTAGAAGAACCACTATTTGAACCGGAGGAAGTTCCTGACCTTTGAACACTGCTTCTGGAGGGAACTGAATAGCTTTGTGAACTTCTGTACGAATTGGATCGGGACTGGTTGGCCGGAGCTGAATATCCTGAAGGTGATTCACTTCTCCGTTGCATACTACCATTACCAGAAGAGTTACTTCTGACATTGTTATAGGAATTCTGATAGGAACCCTGATTCGAAGGGGTTCGGAAAGAACCGGCATTATTATAGACCCTGCTGTTATTGGG
>Ga0209880_1000101_pt1 | contig 17188 bp, 13 predicted proteins | sample PersoiDNA2013191_FD_185803 | JGI IMG/M metagenome (GOLD analysis project Ga0209880, IMG submission 185803) | Permafrost soil microbial communities from the Arctic, to analyse light accelerated degradation of dissolved organic matter (DOM) -... | ecosystem: Environmental > Terrestrial > Soil >... | reverse complement strand
CCCGGCGGGCTCCTCGTCGTGTGCGACTTCGACGGGACGCTGGCCCCGATCTCCCCGGACCCGATGGCGCCAACGATCCTGCCGGCCGCCCGCCGCGCGCTGCGGCGCCTGGCCCGGATCGCCCGCCGGCGCCCGGACCGGCTGGCGCTCGCGATCCTCTCGGGCCGAACCGCCCTGGACGTGGCCGGCCGCGTGCGCGTGGGCGGGCTGACGTACCTGGGCGACCACGGGATCCAGGGCGGCGACCTCCCGGTCGGGGTCGCCGCGGAACGGCTCAGGGTGGCCCATGACCCGCGCCTGGCCGGGCATCACGCGGTCGCGCGACGGCTGGGCGACGAGGTGGAGCGACTGCTTGGGGGCGCCGCGTGGCTCTTCGTTGAGCCGAAGGGACCCTCCGTCGCGTTCCACTTCCGGGCCGCCGACGATGTCGTCGCCGCGCGCGCCCGGATCCTCGCCGCCCTTGATGATGCGGGGGCGGCACTCCCACCGATGCTCCGCGGCCCGCGCTTCCGACACACGGAGGGCCGCCGGATCGTGGAAGTGCGGCCGGAGGATGCCGGCGCGAAGGGCGAGGCCGTGACGCGGCTCCTGGAGCGCCACGGGTCGACGGCCGCGCTGGTCATCGGGGATGACCGCTCCGACGCGGACGCCTTCGCGGTGGTGGCCCGCGAGCGCGACGCCGGACGCCTGGCCGCGAGCCTCCTGCTGGGCGTTCACGGCGCCGCTGAGACGCCCGCGGAGCTGCTCGAAGCCGCGAACGTCATCCTGCCGGAGCCTGCGGCATCGGCGGTCGTGCTGCGGGCACTGGCCCGGGCGCTCGAGGCGGAGGATCACGCCGGACGCTGAGGCCGAACCGCCCGACCGCGCGTGACGGCCCGTCGGGGGCCGCGCGTGACGGCCCGTCGGGGGCCAATCGACCCGGCAATCGGCCTGGCAGGGGCCGCCGGGGGGTCCTGCCGCGTGTCCGCCACGGGGGCGTCGGTCAAGACTGGCCCGGCAGGTCCTGCCATCCGGGCACCACGCGGGCATTCGTCGCGCCGCTGTCGTCATGCGCGCCCCAGGCGGTCACCTGACTGATCTTGCGCCGGCGCTGCGGAGTCCTGGACCCGGCTCACGCGTGACCCGACCACGACTCCCGGCGAGCGAGCCGAGACGGGATGACGTGCGCCCGCCTGGGGTGCACCTGGCAGGAACAGCAAACCGGAGAACGGCGGCGACCGCCGCCGCCGGTCAGCGGATGGCGGCGCCGATCGCCTGCGCCGCCGACGAGACGCTCGGGAGCAGAAGCCCCGGAAACAGCCCCAGGATCACCGTCATGACGGCCGTGATGGCCAGCCCCAGGCGGAGCAGCGCACCGTGGCCGACCGGCGCCGGCTCGCCGGTCGGATCGCGCATGTACATGTAGACGATCACGCGGAGGTAGTAGAACGCCGCCGCCGCCGCGTTGAGGACCGCGATCACGGCGAGGACCGTGAGCCACCCCCCGGCCTGGACGGCCGCCAGGATCACGTACGCCTTGGCGAAGAAGCCGGCGGTGGGCGGAATCCCGGTCAGGGACAGCAGGAAGAGCACCATGAGGATCCCGAGCGCCGGCTCGCGCCGTCCCAGCCCCGCGAACGTCTCCAGTCGGCTGCTCACGCCCGGGCGCTTCTGGAGGGCGGCGATCACCGCGAACGCCCCAAGGTTCATGAACGTGTACGCGGCGCCGTAGAAGAGCAGCCCTTCCAGGCCCCCGATGACGCCCGCCGCGTACGCCGCGAGGCCGACCAGCATGTAGCCGGTGTGGGCGATCGACGAGTAGGCGAGCATCCGCTTCACGTTGTCCTGCGTCAGGGCGACCAGGTTGCCCAGCGTCATCGTCAACGCCGCAAGGACGAAGATGACGATCAGCCACTCCTGGCGAAGCGGGAGGAGCGCCTCCGCGAAGACGCGCAGGACCACCGCGAACGCTCCCACCTTCGGGCCCACCGACAGGTAGCCGGTGACGGGCGTCGGCGCGCCCTGGTACGCGTCGGGCGTCCAGTAGTGGAACGGGACGGCGGCCATCTTGAACGCGACACCGGTCGTCAGGAAGGCCAGCCCCATCGCGAGGCCGGGCGAGAGCGTCGCCTGGCCGGCGACGATCTCGCCGATCCGGGCCGCGACGTCGGCGATCCGGGTGGACCCGGTCAGGCCCCAGATGTAGGCGAGGCCGAAGAGGAAGATCGCGCTGGAAAACGACCCGAGCAGGAAGTACTTGATCGCACCCTCGGTGGAGAGCGCATCGCGCTTGTGGTAGCCGGCAAGCAGGTAGCCCGGGATCACCATCAGCTCCAGGCCCAGGAACAGGACCAGGAGGTCCGCGGACGCGGCCACCAGCATCGCGCCACCCAGCGCGAAGACGAGGATCGCGACGAACTCCGCGATCGGCAGCCCGCGCGGCTCCAGGTAGTCGGGCGCGAAGAGGCAGGAGAGGGCGACGATCGCGACGAAGACGAGATCCAGGAACGTCGTCAGGTTGTCCACCTTGTACATCCCGCCGAACGCGGTGCCGGGCGCCTGGCCCGTCCAGAGGGTCAGGAGCCCGACGATGACGAGGCCCGCGAGGACCACGCCCAGGGCCAGGTGCCGGTTCCCGGGCTTCACGATGTCGGCCAGGATGACGAGCGCCGCAACGACCACCACGGCCGCGAAGGGGGCGATAACGGTGAGGTCCGACCAGGTCATGGGGAAGGCAGCTCCCGTCAGCGGCCGATGGACATCGCGACCGCCGGGTCGACGGCGGCCAGGACCGCCTTGACCGGGCCCGCGATGAGGTCGAGGACGAGGCCGGGGTAGAGGCCCAGGACCACCGTCAGGGCGCCGAGCGGCGCGAGCGTCAGGATCTCCACGGGTCGCATGTCGGTCAGGTGGTGCCCCAGCCCGGCGAGGAACTCCGAGACCGGCCCGAAGCACATGCGCTGGACCATCCAGAGCAGGTACGCCGCCGCGAAGATCATCACCAACGTGATCGCCGCGCCAAGCCACGGGTTGAAGGCGAACGCGCCCTGGAAGACCAGGAACTCCCCGACGAATCCGGCCAGGCCAGGCAGCCCGACCGACGCGAAGACGAAGAACCCGAAGGCCGCCGAGTAGACCGGGGTGACCGCGCCGAGGCCGCCCATCTTCGCGAGCGTCCGGTCATGGGTTCGTTCGTAGATCACGCCGACCAGGAGGAAGAGGGCGCCCGTGATCAGGCCGTGGTTGACCATCTGGAGAATCGCGCCCTGGAGGCCCTGCGCCTGGAAGATGAAGATGCCCAGCGTCACGAAGCCCATGTGGCTGACGGAGCTGTAGGCGATCAGCTTCTTCAGGTCCGGCTGGACCAGCGCGACGATCGCCCCATAGATGATCGCGATGACCGACAGCGCGATCAGGAGCGGCGCGAACACCTGCGCGCCATGTGGGAAGAGCGGGATCGCGAACCGGATGAAGCCGTAGGCGCCCAGCTTGAGCAGCACGCCCGCCAGGATCACGGAGCCCGCGGTAGGGGCCTCCACGTGCGCATCCGGGAGCCACGTGTGGAAGGGGAACATCGGCACCTTGATCGCGAAGGCGAGCGCGAAGGCGGCGAACGCGAAGAGCTGGAACGTGCCGTCGAAGCCGGACCCGGCCAGCTTCTCCAGGTCAAAGGCGCCCACCCACGAGCCCGTGGCCGCCTGGAACGTGAACGCGGTGGCGAGGATCGCCACCAGCATCAGGAGCGACCCGACGAGCGTGTAGAGGACGAACTTGATGGTCGCGTAGATCCGGTTCGCGCCGCCCCAGATCCCGATGATCAGGTACATCGGGACCAGCACCACTTCCCAGAAGATGTAGAAGAGGAAGAGGTCCAGGGCCAGGAAGACGCCCAGCATGCCGACCTCGAGGATCAGGAAGGAGATCATGTACTCCTTCACCCGCTCCCTGATCGGCGAGAAGCTGGCCAGGATAGAGATCCACGACAGGGTGGTGGTCAGCACGACCAGCGCCACGGACAGGCCGTCCGCGCCCACCTTGTACTGGATCCCGAAGTGCGGGATCCAGTCCACGGCCTCCACGAACTGGAACGACCCTGCGGCGGATGCCACGACGTCGCGTCCCGGCAGGAAGCCCAGGACCAGCCAGAGGCTGGCGACCCACGTCGCCAGCGCGAAGAGCAGCGCGGTTCCGCGGATGGCCGCCAGGTTGCGCCTGGGGATGAGCGCGATCACGAGCGCGCCGGCCAGCGGCAGGAAGATGATCAGGCTCAGGATCGGGAAGGAGGAGATGTCCACGATCGGTCCCGCCTACCGCGCCGCGATGATGAGGTAGGAGCCGGCCATGATGATCAGGCCGATGGCGATGCCGAGCGCGTAGTTCTGGACGTGCCCGGTCTGGATCCGGCGCAGCCCTCCGCCGGCGTCCAATGTGATCCGCCCGACCGCGTTGACCGTTCCGTCCACCACGTTCCGGTCGAACCACCAGAGCGCGTTCGCCACGCGCCCGCCGATCACGATGAACAGCAGGTGGTTGAGGTCGTCGAACCACCACTTGTTGAGCGACGCCCGGTAGAGGAAGCGAGTCGCGCCCGACGAGGCGGTGATCGCCTCCACGGTCTCCCCGCGCCCGCTGCGACGGAAGAACCCGAAGAGCCAGATGCCGCCCACCAGCCCGATCGAGGCCACGGCGACGCTGACGAGGATCAGCGCCCCGTCGATGCCGAACAGCGCGAACGGCTCCGTGGCCTGACCCAGCGTCTCCTCCGCGCCGGCGAACACCGGGTGCAGCCAGTGGGTGAGCACGGAATCGCCGAACGGCAGGCCCAGCCACAGGCCCAGCAGCATGGACGGGATGGCCAGCAGGACCAGCGGCAGCGTCATCGTCCATGTCGATTCGTGGACCTTCGCCTCCACCGCCGGGTCCACGTGACTCTTGCCGTAGAAGGTCTTGCCCATCAGGCGCCACATGTAGAAGGCGGTCATGCCGGCCACCACCACGCCGATCGCCCAGACCCAGCCGAAGTTGAGCCTGAACGCCTCGCCCAGGATCTCGTCCTTGCTGAAGAAGCCGGCGAACGGCGGGATGCCCGCGATCGCGATCGTGCCGACCAGCATCGTCGCGTGGGTGATCGGGATCTTCCGCCAGAGCGCGCCCATCCGGTTCATGTCCTGCTCGTCGTGGACCGCGTGGATCACGGAGCCGGAGCCCAGGAAGAGGAGGCCCTTGAAGAAGCCGTGCGCCATGAGGTGGAAGATCGCCGCCACGTACGCCCCCACGCCGAGGGCCGCGAACATGTAGCCCAGCTGGCTCAACGTGGAGTAGGCGAGGACGCGCTTGATGTCCGTCTGGGTGAACGCGATCGAGGCGGCCATGATCGCGGTGAAGATGCCGATGGCGGCCACCACGACCATCGCCTCCGGAACGTGGCTGAAGATCGGGTTCGTCCGGGCGACCAGGTAGACGCCGGCGTTCACCATCGTGGCCGCATGGATGAGGGCCGAGACCGGCGTCGGGCCCTCCATCGCGTCCGGCAGCCAGACGTGGAGCGGGAACTGGGCGCTCTTGCCGACGGCGCCGCAGAACACCAGCAGCGCGATGGCGAGGATGGTCCCGTGGTCCAGCCCGGCGATCCTGTCGAACGCCTCGCGCATGTTCAGGGTGCCGGTGGAGACCCAGATGAGCATGATCCCGAGCGCGAAGCCCACGTCGCCGATGCGATTCACGATGAAGGCCTTCTTCGCGGCGAGCGCCGCGGAGCGCTTGCCGTACCAGAAGCCGATGAGGAGGTAGCTCGACAGGCCCACGAGCTCCCATCCCGCGAAGACCGTCAGGAAGTTGTCCGCGAGGACAAGGAGCAGCATGCTGAACATGAAGAGGTTCAGGTAGGCGAAAAAGCGCCAGCGGCCCGGATCGTGGGCCATGTACCCGACCGAGTAGAGGTGGACGAGCAGCCCGATCGTCGTCACGACGATCAGCAGGCACGCCGTCAGCTGGTCGACGAAGAACCCGATGTCGACGTTGAACGCGCCCGCCGAGATCCAGCGCCAGAGCGTGATCCCGGCCCCGTGCTCCCCGAAGCCGCCGGTCAGGGCCTGGTAGACGACCGCCATGCTCAGCAGCCAGGTCGCCGTGACGCCGAGCAGCGGCAGCACGAATGCCGGCCGTCCCATCCGTCGCCCGAAGAACGCCGTGAAGACGAACCCGGCGAGCGGAATCGCCGGGATGAGCGGCACGAAGTTGATCAGGCTGTCGGGCGCTGCGCCGCCCACCGCCGCGGCGGCGAGCAACGGCGAGACGCTCGGGATGAGGGGTTCGAACACGGGGGCGGCTCGGCTCCTGCGGCTACTGGCGCATGGCGTCGTACTCGTCGACGAGCGGCGTGCGGCGATTCCGGTAGATGGCCATGACGATTGCCAGGCCCACGGTCGCTTCGGCCGCGGCCACGGCCATGACCATGAGGGCGATGACGGAGGCCGTGCCGTTGAGGGCCGGGATGAAGGCCCCGAACGAGACGATCGTCAGGTTGACGGCGTTGAGCATCAGCTCGATCGACATGAGCATGCTGATCGCGTTGCGCCGGGCAAGGAAGCCGAAGGTGCCGATCGCGAACAGGATCCCGGAGACCACGAGGTAGGCGTCAAGGCTCTGGCTCACGCGTCCCGGCCCTCGCGCTTGGCCAGGTAGATGCCCCCGATCACCGCCGCGAGAAGGAGCACGCTCACGACCTCGAACGGGAGGATGTAGGTGGTGAACAGGAGGCGGGCCAGCGCATCCGTCCCGGTCGCGATCCGCTTCGTCACCGCGCCCCAGTCCGTGGCGCTCGCAGTGAGCGCGATCATCACGGCCAGCACGATGGAGGCGATCGCGGCTGGCAGCGCCTGCGCCTGGAAGACCAGCCGGACCGGCGCGTTCTTCGCCTGGGTCAGCATGACCGCGAACAGGATGAGGACGGCGATCGCGCCGATGTAGACGAGCACCTGGGCGGCGGCCACGAGCGGGGCGCCCAGCATCACGTAGATCCCGGCGAGGGCTCCGAACGCCACGATCATGGCCAGCCCGCAGCGGATGATGTCGCGGAGCGTCACGACGAGGAAGGCGGACCCCAGCATCACGGCCGCCAGGACCAGGAAGAGCACGTCGCCCCAGCTGATCCCGAGGACCGGGACGGTATCCGGTATCGGCACCTGTTCCTCTCTCTCCGCCGTGCGCTGCGCGTGGCCGGCCGGGCGACCTCCCGCCCGCGACCGCGCTGGGTCTACCGGTTGTGCGCGTGCCCGGCGGCGCCGCCGCCGGCCGGGCCGTGCCCATTGTGGCCGTTGTGGGGGTGGCCCGCGCCACCGCTGCCGTTCCCGCTCGCGCCGCCGGCAAGCGAGGACGGCAGCACGGGGAGCTGCCGCGGCCCGACATCCCGGCCGGAGGCGATTGCCCGCTCCAGCCAGTCGCGCTCCCGGCGGACGTACGTCATCTCCGTCTCGCGGTCCACGGCCGCGATCGCGATGAGGTCGATCATCGGCTCCTCGCGGCTCACGTGGGCGAGCTCGAAGTCGGGCCCGCAGCGCAGCGCGTCGTACGGGCAGGCGTCGACGCAGATCCCGCACAGGATGCAGCGGCTCTCGTCCACCTCGTACTTCTCGAGGATCCTCGGCTTTGGCATGAGCGCGCCGGTGGGGCACGTCTCCGCGCAGCGCCCGCACGAGACGCACGGCGTGTCGTTGAGGCTCATGTCCAGCGGGGTGGTCACGAGCGTGTCGAAGCCGATCCGCATGAAGTCGTAGCAGGCCGCCCCCACGACCTCGGCGCAGACGTTGGCGCAGCGGCCGCAGTCGATGCAGCGTGACGGCTCGCGGAGGATGAAGGCGTGGCTGTCATCGCGGATGTAGTCGTGGTTGGAGCCGGTGAAGCGGTTCTCGGTCACGCTCCGGAAGCCGGCCCCCCGGTTGTTCTGCGGCTCCAGCGTCTTGAGCGTGGTCCCGTACTCGATCCCCAGGCGTCGCAGGTCGCAGAAGCCGATCGCCTCGCAGGTGCACTGGAGGCAGCGGGTGGATTCGGCCACGGCCTCGCTCGGCGTGTACGGGATCTCGTACTCCACGTAGTTCAAGCGCCGCTCCTCGGCCGGCATGCTCCGGAGCCGGTTGCGGGGGGCCTTCACCTCCGAGGTGAACGGGACGATGCTCAGGAACTCCGGCTGCGGCTCCGCCAGCGTCTGGCGAGTCCGGATCTCGCCGAGGTCCATCCCCTTGAGGAATGCGTCGACCGCGTAGGACGCCCGCCGCCCGTCGGCGATCGCCGCGACCACGGTCTGGGCGCCGTTGCGAACGTCGCCCGCGCCGAAGACGCCCGGCCGCGGGGTGACGAAGGTGACGGCGTCGGCCTTGAGGCGCTTGTATTTGGTCGCCTCCACGCCGTCCGAATCGCCGCCGATCCAGGACAGGTCCGGCCCCTGGCCGATCGCGAGGAGGACCCGGTCGCATTCGATCGTGAACTCGGTGCCGGGGGCCGGCTCGGGGCGCCGTCGGCCGGAAGCATCGGCAGCGCCCAGCTGCATGCGGATGAACTCCACGCCGGTGACCTTGCCCTCCGCGTTGGCGATGACCCGCGTCGGACCGGCCTGGAAGATCGTCGTGACGCCTTCCTCGATCGCCTCGTGGACCTCGCCCGACGCGGGCATGTCCTTCATGTCGCGGCGGTACACGAGCGTGACCTCCGATGCACCCTGGCGCACCGAGGTGCGCGAGCAGTCCATGGACGTGAAGCCGCCACCGATCACGACCACCCGCGTCCCCGCATGGCCCGGGTAGGTCAGGCCGAGCGTCGCGATCTTGAGGTATTCCAGGCCGTCGATGACGCCTTCGGCGTCCTCGCCGGGGATCCCCAACTTGTTCGTGTCGTAGCAGCCAATCGCCACCACCACGGCGTCGTAGCCCTGGTTCTGGAGGTCGTCCAGGCTGAAGTCGCGCCCCAGCGCCTGGTTGCAGGCGAAGCGCCCGCCGAGCCGGGTGATGCTCTCGTACTCGGGGTCGAGGATCCGCTCCTTCGGCAGCCGGTATTCCGGGATGCCGTAACGGAGCATCCCGCCGGGGGCCGCGTCGCGTTCGTAGATCGTCACGTCGTGGCCGGCGATCAGGAGGTAGTAGGCCGCCGACGCGCCGGCCGGGCCCGAGCCGATCACGGCCACCCGCTTGCCGGACTTCGGCTGGAGCTCGAACGGGACGGGCGGGTCCACGTCCTGCTCGCGCATCGCCAGGATCACCTGGTCGCCCGCGTAGCGGTGGCTGTCGCGGATCGCGATCGCCTCGTCCACTTCGTCGCGGCGGCAGTGCTCCTCGCACGGCGCCGGGCAGACCCGGCCCAGGATGGACGGGAACGGGATGGTCCGCTTGAAGATCCGGGCCGACTCGCGGAACTCGCCCTCGGCGTTCGCCTTGAGGAAGCCCGGGATGTCGATGTGGCTGGGGCACTTGTTCTGGCAGGGCGGCAGGCAGTACGCGTTGTGGTCGGAGAAGATCAGCTCCAGGTTGGTCCGGCGCAGGCGGCGGACCTCCTCGGTCTGGGTCTGGACGAGCATGCCCGCCTCGGCCAGGCGCGAGCACGAGATCGGCGGGTGCTCCTCGCCCGCCACGTCCACCACGCACATCCGGCACGCCCCGAAGCCGGGCAGCTTCGGCTCGTAGCAGAGCGTCGGGATCTCGATCCCGTTGTCCCGGCAGACCTCCAGGATCGTCTGTCCCTCGCGGCCCTCGACGACTCGTCCGTCGACTTCCAGCCGGATGACCGGCGTGGACTGCGGGCGCTGCGGCGCCTGGGTGCGGAGCAGCCGCTCCGCCAGCGAATCGACCAGTGGCTCGGGTCGCGCCGTGGAGACGAGGTCGGCTGGGCGGGAGATGAGGTCGGCCATCGCGGTCGTGCCTATCCTCCGTGCGCGGTCCCGGCGGCCGCGACCCCGACGAGGGCGCAGACGCCGGCGGGGCAGACGCCCCGCAGGATGTGATCGTCGATCTCGGGCCGGAAGTATCGCATCGCGGTCTCGAGCGGGCCCGTGGCCAGCCGTTCGTGGTCGCACAGCGCGCTGCCCACGATGTCCGCGCCGAGGTCCGCAAGGAGCTGCGCGTCGGTCGGGCGGGCCAGGCCGGTGGCGATCCGCTCGCCGATCTCGTACATCCGGCGCAGCCCGATCCGGCAGGGGATCGTCTTCCCGCACGCCTCGTCCGCGCAGTAGCGGGTCAGGAGGCGTGCCAGGTCCACGATGCACGTCCGGTCGTCGGCCACGACGACCGACCCGGAGCCGACGTGGGCGCCGGCCGCCCGGAGCGCCCCGAACGTGTACGGCGTGCTCGCGAGGTCCGCGGGCAGGAGGCCGCCGGACGGCCCGCCGACGAGGACGGCCTTGAGCGGCCGGCCGTTCGCGACGCCACCAGCCAGTCCCACGATCTCCGCGAGCGACGTCCCGGTTGGCACCTCGGCGATGCCGGGGGTTGCCACGGCCCCGCTCACCTGGACCAGGACCGTGCCCGGGGCCTCCGGGTCGCCGATGGCGCGATACGCGTCCGCGCCGTGGACCACGATCCAGGGGACGGCGGCGAGCGTTGCCACGTTGTGGACCAGCGTTGGCCGGCCCCAGAGCCCGCGCTCGGACGGGTAGGGCGGCCGCTGCTCGGGCTGGCCGCGGCGTCCCTCCAGGGCCTTGAGGAGAACTGTCTCCTCGCCCAGCATGTAGGCGCCCTGCACCGTGCGGACCGTCATCCGGACCGCGCGCCTGGATCCCAGCACGTCTTCGCCGACGTACCCGGCCTCCTCGGCGGCGGCCACCGCGAACTCCAGCACGGCGACGGCGTCGGCGTACTCGGCCCGGACGGCGAGGATCGCCTCCTCTGCGCCAACCGAGAGCGCGGCGATCGCCAGGCCCTCCACGATCGCGTACGGGCGGGCGGTCATCAGGTGGCGGTTCGTGCCCCCGGCCGGGTCGGCCTCGAAGCCGTTCGCCACGGCGTAGCGGACCCCGTCCGGCGTCGCGGCCACTGCGCGCCACTTCTGGGCCGCCGGGAAACCGGCGCCGCCCCGCCCGCGCAGGCCGGACTCGGCGAGCGTCGCGGTGGTGAGCGTCGCGCCCAGGTCGCGGAGCGCGCGGGTCAGCCCGACGAACGCGCCGGCCCGGACCGCGGCGTCAAGGTCGGCGGGATCCGCGGCCGGCGCGGGGCCAACCGGCGCCTCGCCGAGGAGCGGTCGCGGCCAGTCGGCGGATGTCTGGAGGATCGTCGTCATCGGCTCAGTGGATGGTCCGGGTGGCCGGGTGCTCCCCGGCGAGCGCCTGGGCCCAGGCGGTGGCGTTCGCCGGCGTGACCTCCGGCTGCGGCTCGCCGTCCAGCGCGACGAGCGGCGCCGGTACACCGGCGAGGTGGGTCGGCAGCCAGGCCAGGCGCATTCGGCCGTCCGGCGTCACCTGCCCCAGCCCTGTCCGGAGCCCAGCGGCCAGCGCGTCCGCCAGTCGACCGCCGCCCTGCATCAGGCAGGCGGTGCAGCGACAGACGGCGACCTGCTCGACGGTCTTCTCGAACTGGAAGTGGCGGTAGTACGTGGCCGTGCCGTAGATCATCGCGTACCACGACCCGGTCGTGAAGCTGACCTGCTTGAGCGCCGCCACGGGCAGGTGGCCGAACTCGGCCTGGATCGCCTCCAGGATGGAGAGCATCCGGTGTGGGTCGTAGTCGTGGTCCTCCAGGATGCGGTCCACCGCGGCGGTGTCCACGGCCTCGAAGTGGGTGTAGGTCGGGTCCGGCACCTCGCGACCTGCGCGCCGCAGGGCCGCCTCCTCGCGCCGCTCGCCGTACGTCTCCGAGGCGCCCCAGTGGACGGCGTAGCGGCCCTTCGTGTCCGTGCCGCCCATGTCGATGCACTCGATGGGGCAGGCCTGGGCGCACTGGAAGCAGGTCTCGCACTTGAGCGTGCCGTGCTCGTCGTAGAGCAGCTGCAGCCGGCCGCGGTACTTGACGGCGATATCGGGCGTCACCTCCGGGTAGCGGATCGTCACCTTCGGCGCGAAGAACCGCCGCAGGGTGAGCGCCATGCCCTTGAGGATGCCCATCCCGGGAACGAAGCTCATGCTCGCGCCCTCACCGGTTCGCCAGGATGGAGACGGCGATTGCCGTCACGAAGATGTTGAGGAGCGCGGCCGGCAGGAGCCACTTCCAGGCGAAGCTCATCAGCTGGTCCACGCGCACGCGCGGCAGCGTCCCGCGCATCTGGACGAAGATGAAGACGAAGACGAAGGTCTTGAGCATCATCCAGACCAGCCCGGAGACCCACGCGGCGCTGACGAAGGCCCAGCCCATGAATGCCCCGACGATCAGCAGGTTGAACAGGACGAACCCGATCACGAGCGCCCGGAGCGTGCTCACCCGGCTTGACAGGAGCCAGAACGGCAGCCCCAGGATGATCGTGCCCACGACCGGGGCGAGCGCGATCAGGAAGATCAAGCCAAGGCCCATCCCGCCCGGGTCCAGGCTCAGCGTCACCGGGAACGGCCAGTTGAACGGGGCGTTCCAGCCGCCGAAGAAGAGGACCGCGCTGAGCGCCGAGACGACGAACACGTTGACGTACTCGGCGAAGAAGAAGAAGCCGAAGCGCATGCCGGAGTACTCGGTGGCGAAGCCGGCCACCAGCTCCTGGTCCGCCTCGGTCATGTCCAGCGGGGTCCGGTTCGCCTCCGCGGTGGCGGCGATGAAGAAGATGATGAAGCCCAGCGGCTGCTTCCAGATGTTCCAGTCCAGGAACGACCCGGCCTGCAGCTGCACGATGGAGTTCAGGCTCATCGTCCCGGCCAGGATGATGATCCCGACCACCGAGAGCGTCAGCGGGAGCTCGTAGCTGATCGCCTGGGCGGCGGCCCGCAGCGCGCCGAGCAGGCTGTACTTGTTGAAGCTCGCCCAGCCGGCCATCATCAGGCCCACGACGCTCATCCCGCCGATGGCGAAGAAGTAGAGCAGGCCGATGTTGAAGTCCTGGCCGAAGACCCCGGGCGCGAACGGGATGACCAGCATCGTCAGCGGGATCGACGCGAAGACGACGATCGGCGCCAGGGTGAAGATCGGGACGTCGACGCCGCGCGGCGTGAAGTCCTCCTTGGCGAGGACCTTGAGACCGTGAACCACCGACATGAGGCTGCCGTACGGCCCCACGCGGTCCGGTCCCACCCGGAGGTTCATCGCGGCGATCACCTTCAGCTCCATGTAGATGATCACGAACGCGACGGGAATCGTCACCACGATGATCGCGGCCGCCGCGGCCACGAACCGGGCCAGGGGCAGGTTCGCGCCCAGGAAGTCCAGCACGGGCGGCAGGAGCAGCGCAACCGCCACAGTCAGGATGGCGCCCACGACCAGGAGGGCCGGAACGATGATCAGGAACGCCCTGGAGCCCACCGAGAGGCGGTTCCAGTACGCGGTCATCACGCTGCGGCCCTCACTTGTCCACGCCGCCCATCACCGGGTCAAGCGACGCCATGATCGCCATGGTGTCGGCGATCAGGTTTCCCGGCATGAGGAGCCCGACCAGCTGGAGGTGCAGGAAGCTGGGGTCGTGGATGCGCAGCCGGAACGGCTGGTCCGTCCCGTCGCTGATGGCGTAGCAGGAGTACTGGCCGCGGGGCCCTTCGACGGCGCTGTAGGCGCGGCCCGGGCGCGGACGCAGGAGGCGCGGCAGGCGTGCCATGACGGGCCCGTCCGGCATCTGGTGGAGGCACTGGTCGATGATCCGGAGGCTCTGGCGGACCTCGTCCATCCGGAGCAGGTAGCGCGCCAGGGAGTCGCCCTCGCGGCGCGTCGGGATCTCGAACTCCAGCTCCGGGTAGACGCTGTACGGATGGGCGCGGCGGATGTCGAACGGGACGCCGGACGCCCGGAGGTTCGGGCCGGTGGCACACATCCGGAGGGCCGTCTCGCGGTCCAGGACGCCCAGCCCGCGAGCGCGCCGGACGAAGATCTCGTTCTCGTTGAGGAGGCCCATCCCGGCCTCCAGCTGGGCGCCCGCCCGGCTCATCCAGTCGCCCAGGCGGCTCATGAACTCGTGGTTCAGGTCGCCGTTGACACCGCCGATCCGGAAGTAGTTGAAGAGGAGCTTGGCGCCGGTGATCGCGGCGAGGATCTCCACGATCTCGTCGCGCTCGGCGAAGCTCCACAGGATGGGCGTGATCCCGCCCAGGTCCAGGGCGTACCAGCCCATGAAGAGCATGTGGCTGGCGATCCGGTTCAGCTCGCCGGTCAGGACCCGGATGTACTCCGCCCGCCGCGGGACCTGGACGTCCAGCAGCTTCTCGAAGGACATCACCGGGCTCCACTCGCAGAAGAGGGAGGCGACGTACTCCAGCGGGTCCAGCTGGCTGATGATGTGGTGGAAGTCGGAATTCTCGGCGATCTTCTCCACGCCGCGATGGAGGTAGCCCAGGACCGGGTCCAGGTCCACTACCTGCTCGCCGGAGATCTTGAGGACAACCCGCAGGACGCCGTGCGTGGACGGGTGCTGGGGCCCCATGTTCAGGAGCATCTCGCCGTCCCTGAGGTCGTAGAACTCCCGCTGCCGCTCGGTTCGGGCCAGCGGGATCGGCTCGAAGATCCCGGCGTGCTCGACCGGGATCGTGAGCGAGGGATCGTCGAGGCTTGGGCGCGTCGGGGTGGTCATCGCCATTCCGTGGGCTAGCGGGCCCTGGCCGTACGCCGGACCGTGGTCTCGGCGGCGTCGGCGGGCGTGGCGGCGTCCTCCATCGGGCGCACGCCGCCGCCAGGAGAGCGCGACGCGTCGTCCGGGAGGTGGAAGTCCTTGCGGAGCGGGAAGCTCACGAACTCGTCCGGCAGGTAGATCCGTCGCAGGTCGCGGTTGCCCTCGAAGACGAGGCCGAACATGTCGTACGCCTCGCGTTCCATCCACTCCGCGCCCTTCCAGAGGAACGTGATCGACGGGATGCGCGGCTGATCGCGCGGGATCCCATCGGCCACGACGCGGAGCCAATCCGGCGTCACGACGCTCCAGAGGTGGTAGACCACCTGGAAGTCCGTCCCCGTGTCGACCCCGGCGAGGTCGCCCAGGTACTCGAAGCGGAGGCGCGGGTCGTCGTGGAGGGTCCGCATGACCTGCGGGACGTCCCCGGGGCGGATCCGCATCTCGGTCTCGTCGTGGCGCTGGCGCACGGGGCCGGTCAGGTCATCCCCGAAGGTACGCTCGATGAGCGCCCGGAAGGCACGGTCCATGCGCTACACCTGGTCCGGCACGGTGGGACCGATCGCCCGCTCCGGCCAGTGGCCGCGGCGCTCCTTGACCAGCTGCTGCAGCTTCATCATCCCGTAGATCAGGCCCTCCGGCCGGGGTGGGCAGCCCGGCACGTAGACGTCCACCGGGAGGACGCGGTCGATCCCCTGGACCGTGCTGTAGCTTCGCTTGTAGCGTCCGCCCGAGCAGGTGCAGTCACCCATCGCGACGCACCACTTCGGCTCCGGCATCTCCGCCCAGAGGCGCACCAGCGGCTCTGCCATCTTCGTGGTGAGCGTCCCGGCCACGATGAGCACGTCCGCCTGGCGCGGCGAGGCGCGGAACGGGAACATCCCCCAGCGGTCGATGTCGTGGCGGCTGGTGGCGGTGGACATCATCTCGATCGCGCAGCAGGCAAGGCCCGAGAGGAGCGGCCAGAGGCTGTTCATCCGGATCAGGTCCAGGACGTAGTCCGCCTTCGTGGGGACGATGTCCAGGCCGCCCCAGCGCGCGTCGTCCCGGCGGCCCTCGCCGGACTCGTCGTAGTGCCGCATCTCCAGGCGCGGGTCGTCCTCCAGGGCGCCGCCGCCATACGCCGCCGGGTCCTCTGGCCGCCAGAGCACGTTCGGCACGACGATCGCCTCGACCAGCGCGTCGTCCGCGGTCGTCGCGGGGACCGGCAGGTCCGGGTTGCGCGCGCTGCGTTCCGTCAGCGCCACGTGAGCACTCCCTTGCGCCACGCGTACGCCAGCCCCAGCAGGAGGATCCCGACGAACAGGAACATCGAGCTCAGGACGCCGGGGATCGGGTCGCGGATGACGAGCGCCCACAGGAAGATGAAGATCACCTCGATGTCGAAGGCGACGAAGAGGAGGGCGTACAGGTAGTACGAGACGCCGAAGCGGCCGTGCGTGTCGCCGTAGGTGTCGATCCCGCTCTCGTACGGGAGGCCCTTGCCCCGGCTGCCCCGCGTCCGGTGGCTGATGAGCCACGAGAGCCCGATCACCAGGAAGACGAACGAGACGCCGGCGAAGGCGAAGCCGACGACGTACCAGATCCCTTCCATCGCACCTTTCTGCGGCCGGGCAGAGCCGCCGGCCTCCCCGTCCAGGGGCTGCCGGCCGGTCCACGTCGACCCGGTGGGGGCTCGGGTGAAACGGGCGCACGCGTCGTGACCGGAGGGTCCGGGCGCGCCTTGGCATCCTAGCAGGAGCGTTCCGGGGACGCGGCCGCCGTGCCAGCCGTGGCAGCCGTCCCCTCGTCGCGCGACCTCGGCGGCGAGCCGGCCACGGACGTCAGCCGCCCGGTGGCCACCCGGTAGGTGAGGCCGCGAAGTGGCGGCGCGCTCGAGATGCCCCGTCCCGCGAGCACGGCCCGGAAGCCGCCCAGGTGGCGGGGATCCAGGAGCCGCATCACCGCGCTCCGCAGGAGCAGCACGGCGGCCGCGTCGGCCGAGCGATTCCGCTCCCGCTCCAGGAGTTCCTCCAGCCCGCACCCCACCAGCAGCTCGGCCTGCGTGGTGTCGCCCAGGATCTCGAAGCCGGCCGCGTCCAGCAGCCGCGCCAGCGTCGTGGTGTCGACGTGCGCCGTGATGTCGCGCTCGCCGATGTCGCGGTACGGCGCGTCGGGCGACCCGTCGGCGGCGTGGCCGCGGTACGTCATCAGCGTGCCGGCCCGGCGTCGCGGGCCGTAGAGCTCGGGCGCCGGCGCGCCATAGTCGATCACGAGGACGATCCCCGCGGAGAGCGTGGCGGCCACCTCCGCGACCCAGCCCTCGAGCGCGAGGCAGAGCTCGGCCCGCTGTCCCTCCGCGAGCGTGACGCCGGCCGCGGCAAGCGCGTCGAGGCGGGCCGCGATCGCCGGCGTGCACGGCGGCAGGAAGAGCTCCGTGAACGCGCCTCGGGCCGTGACGCCAACGTGGACCTCCCGCGGCCGTCCGTCGCGGATCTCCACGGCGTGGACGGGGAGCGCGTCG
>Ga0209880_1000100_pt1 | contig 17235 bp, 15 predicted proteins | sample PersoiDNA2013191_FD_185803 | JGI IMG/M metagenome (GOLD analysis project Ga0209880, IMG submission 185803) | Permafrost soil microbial communities from the Arctic, to analyse light accelerated degradation of dissolved organic matter (DOM) -... | ecosystem: Environmental > Terrestrial > Soil >... | reverse complement strand
TGAAAAACGCCGAATGCACCGTTGCCGGGCAGGGAGAATCGAGTCCTTTTACAGCTTTCCAGATCACTTCATTGAATTCTTTATCATTCACCATGTCTTCTTTTGTAAAATCAAAATTCTGGCTTTTTCTCTGCCATGTACTCTGGGAGAGGTTCTTTAAATTCAAATCAACATTACATGGCCTGACCGTAAAAGCAGGATGATCAGAAGTATTATTCATGCATCGCCATAATGGAACAGCCGGGGCATCATACTGGCTCATTGGAGGTAGTCCAAGGATAAGTTCCATTGTGCGGAGAAGCGATGTTGTTGTATAAACGGTATGATCAACAAAGCTTTTTTTCACGTATCCTCCGGCAAGGTAGACCGGGCTCCGGTGAGCATCAACATGATCAGGTCCGTTTTGTGCATCATCTTCAACTATTATAATAAGACTGTTTTTCCAAATCTTACTGTGGCTCAGATAATCCACAAACAAACCAACTGCAAGATCATTATCGGCAACCTGTGCAAATGGAGTTGGTTTATTGAGGCTGAGTCCCTGCGTATGATCATTGCCAAAACGAAGTGTCGTTAACTGTGGAATGACATCTGCTGCCAGGAGGGAATCAAAATCACGCTTCCACTGGCCAAAACGGACTGTATCACGTATTGACAGATCCCAGGCGGAATAATAAGGGCAGAAATGATCTTTTAAAACCGGTAGATTAGGTCCTTTATCTCCCATAAATTCAGCATACGTCCGATAGCTGACACCATTACGCTTACAGTTATCCCACAGGAATCCATTTTTATTATTTGCAATTTCTTTCATGCCTTCTCCGGCATAAGAACCTCCTCTCCCTCCATAGCTTGTCGGCCAGTTTTTTTCCAGGTAATCGGTAGCATATCCACCCATTGTCCAGTTATGACCATCGGCGCTGACTTCTCCGTTAACGAAGAAATTATCAAGAAGTACAAATTCACGGGCAAGAGCATGCTGATTAGGTGTTATGTTTTCGCCAAAAAGCACAAGATTGGGATCTCCGTTACCTTCGGGAATATCTCCCAGTACCTGGTCGTATGTGCGATTCTCCTTAATAATGTAAAAAATATGTTTGATCGGGGAGGGATCACCAACTTTCATTGGGATTGGATTACCTGCTGCTCCTTCAGATACCAGCTCGGTATTCTTGTTATAAGGTGTGTTATTATAAACAACCTGTGAAAAAACAGCCATTTGGCTGGCATCAGGACTTTTAAGAATTGAAAGTGTTCCCCTGAAGAGTCCGCCTATATATTGTACCTTAATTTTTTGTTCCTTCCCGGCAGCCTGATAAACTACCTCGCCTCCCTTACGGGTTGGATTTGGGCCGTAAGGATTTGCATGGGAAGACAAGCCTTTTCCGTTACTTATCAGGATTTTGTCTTTTGCAGTTCTTACACATGTAGGATACCAGGCGGTAGGAATAAATCCTTTACTAACGCTCGATCCTGGCTTGCTGATATCAAATACCGCGAGACAGTTATTATCAGCGTTTGCTATGTAAAGAGTCTTTTCATCACGGCTCAAAGCCACACTATTTGTTGTTGAACCTGAAGGTGATCCGGGATATAGCGCTGAATTAAGTATTTCAATTATTTTCAATAGCTTTGTATCAATTACCGATACAGAGTTATCATTTGCATTTGCAACAAACAGGTAATTCCCATTCCTGGTAATACATAAATCGTTGGGATTATCGCCAACAGGAACTGAACCAGTCATCTTTTGCTGATCTGTATCAAAAAGCAGAATTTTATCACAGCCCCAGCATGAAATGTACAATATTTTATGGTTTGGGGATAAAAGACAGGTATAACCTTCTCCTCCCAAAGGATACTGTGAGACTACCTTTTTAGATTGAGTATTCAGGATGTAGAGGGAATTGTTTTCTTTTGTCACCACATACATTCTGTTTCTGGCATCATCAAGTGCAATTCCTGCAACAGATATCTTTACAGGCCAGGGTTTCCCAATCCGGATTGAATCATACACTGACAGGCGGTTGTTTTTGATTGCATACCTGATAATTATGTTATTATTACCTCCGGAAGCATACAAATACTTCCCGTCATCTGAGAAGGTCAATCCCAGCCAGGATTTTCCGATTATGATTGAGTCGAGGATTACCTCCTTCTCTATATCCACAAGTTGAATTGTTTGATCACTCTCCCCGTTATTTGTTATTGCTGCAAGTTTTTTTGATGGTGATACAGCAATATTCAGAGGCAGATCGCCAAGAGGCAGTAATTTTCCCACAGGTGTCAGCTTCCATCCATTTGGCAGTGAAACACGATGAGATTCAATTTCTTTCACAGTCTGAGCCGGAAGATTCGCAGAGAAGATAATAAAAATTATTTGAGAAAGAATAAGTATTTTTTTTATAGTGAGTTTCATATCTTTCACTTCAGTTAATTTAATTTACTGTTTGTCGCTTTTTCAGATCTTCAGGTCTTAGCGTGACCAGGTGTCCAATTTGTTTGCCATTCCGGTAAGTTATCACCCGGACTGTAATGGGTCCCGAAGGAAGTTTAAACGGATTGGAATATTTAATAGAATAAATGTTTGGCATTGCACCATCAATAGTATAGTAAATGTCCAGACCGGGGACTTCAGAATCCATCTCAAGAGTCATTTCCCCCTCTTTTCCCCTGACATTTATAATCGCGTCGTAAATTGCGGGTGAGTAATTAACACCTTCAATTTCAGCACGTTCAAATTGTTTCTCAACGCGAAGCACAAAATTGGCCCAATTTTTTGACTCCTTAGGTGACCAGAAATCCTCTGCTAATGCCCAACCACGAGGCCAGGTCATATATTCAGCATGATGCAGTGTTACTACCTGTTCAGTCCAGAGGTTTCCCTGTCCACCAAGAATATACTTTGCATCAACTCCTTCAGGAACTGTTTCATAGCTATAGCATTTGCTTAATCGTAAATTGGAATAAATTGGCGGCTCGATTGTCTGTTCTCCCTGCTGATAGTCGAGGTATGCAAATGTTGTCGGAGTCATAACAACATCATGCCCCAGTTTTGCTGCCTCTATTCCACCTTTAATGCCCCTCCAGCTCATCACAGTTGCCTCAGGACCAATACCCCCTTCAAGGATCTCATCCCAGCCAATAAGTTTTTTGCCCTTTGCTTTCAGGATACCTTCTACGCGTTTCATAAAATAGGCCTGTAGTTCCTCCGGATGAGTCATATTCATTTTCTTCATCAGAGCCTGGCAACCGGGATCTTTAGTCCAGAAACCCTTATAACACTCATCTCCGCCAACATGAATGTAAGGATTCGGAAATAGAACTGCCATTTCTGTAAAAACCTTATCGAGAAATTCATATACTTTTTCATCAGATGGATTTAGTGTATTGTCAATCAGCATCTTAAAGGTACCATCGTTATACCACTCTGAAAATGAAGAACCCGGATTGACTTTTGTATCCGGATCTTTGGTACAGCTTAATTCAGGATATGCTGCAATTGCCGACATACTGTGTCCCGGCACATCAATCTCTGGTACTATTGTTACGTTGCGGTCCTGAGCATACTGAATTATCTCTTTGATATCTGCTTGTGTATAAAAGCCTCCGACTGTTGCTGCTTCTCCCTTTTTTGGTTCGGCACGCTGACCAAATTGTCCAAAGCGTGGTACCCTCCATGCGCCAACTTCCGTTAACCGGGGCAAAGATTTGATTTCAATGCGCCAGCCATTATCATCTGTCAGATGCCAGTGGAAAGTATTGTATTTATATCGTGCAATCTGGTCAATATAAAGTTTAACTTCTTCTTTTGTGAAAAAATTACGGCTAACATCCAGCATTATACCTCTCCAGCCAAATCGGGGATAATCGGTTATTTTAACTGATGGGACTGACCATGTTATTGTGATTGGAGTTTTGCTCTCGATCTCTTTAGGCAAAAGTTGAAGCAGCGTTTGCATACCATAGAAAAGCCCGGCTGGTTTATTGGCAGTTATCACTACTCCTTTTGAAGATGATACGAGGGTATAGCCTTCTTTGCCTATTTGTGCAACAGGCGCTTTATTCAGGTTGAATTGTATTGAACCAGCTTTGTCTTGTTGTGGTTTAAATGAAAATCCTGTTGCGCGATTCAGTTTCTGAGAAAGCATCTCCGCTATTTTGCGGCTTTCCTGACTGTCGAAACCAATAGTCGAAGTTTTAGTTAATACAAAAACCCCTTCAGATTGCTGTATCTCAACAGGTTGGGGAATCAGTTGGATTGCAGGCTTTTGGCCATAAACCGTTGCAAGAGAGAATAAAAGCAGAAGAAAAATCAGTTTTTTCATAGCAGAATAAGATTAAAATATCCGGGAACAATTAAAATTTATATTTTCAGGAATTAACATATTTATAACCTGATGTTTTCAGGACTTTCAGAACCTCTTTTTTGATTCTGACAACAACCTTGCCGGAGATTTCTATTGGTTCCCCATCGATATGGAACCTTGTTTCATCTGTCTCAATGACTATCTCCTTATCAGTTTTTATGTGTCTTACATATTTGGACTTATTTATTCTTTTTGTGAAGAGCCGGAGAATAAAGAGTGAGCCTAATATTTTCGGGAAAGGTTTGATCAGAACAATATCAATTATTCCATCATTGGGCTTTGCTTCGGGCGCAATGAAAGCATTATTCCCGAATTGTCTTGTATTTGCAATAGTCAGGACAAATAGTTTTTCCGAGACAATTACTTCTCCGCCCGATTTAATGGTTACATGAAAAGGGCGAAGAGCCAGAAAGGTTTTAAAGGTTAGCCATACATAAGGAAGGAAACCGCGTAGTTTAAGGTTATTGAATGAATGTGCAACAAAGCTGTCCAGACCAATGCCGGCGACATTAAGACATAAATTTTCGTTTATCTCAATTACATCGATATTCACACTTTCGGCCTTCCTAATATCGGCAAGGAGCGATCGCACGTTCATTTTAAATCCAAATTCATTTGCGAACCCATTACCGGATCCAAGAGGTAATACTCCGAGGATTTTGTTGCTGCCTACTAATTCTGCTGCTACTGTGTGAACCGTGCCATCTCCACCGGCAGCTATAAAGACATCATACTTATTAAAATTTTGTTTTATAAGCGATCCTGTATCTTCTTTGGTCATTGATTTAAAATAGGACAGTTCTCGCTTACGGCGTTCAAGCTCTTTTGATACTATAAAGTTTACAGGAGGTACGCCTGAAGTTGGGTTCAGAACAAATAGTGCTTTATTTTCATTTTCTTTTAAGCGCCTTTTCATGCTCAAATTTACGGAAGATTTTTTCAATCTTACTCCATAAACGGATATTTAAACCCGGTATCCGGAATGAGAGTCTCTTTGATTGTTCTTGGACTCACCCAGCGGAGAAGGTTTAGGTGGCTACCGGCTTTATCGTTTGTACCGGAAGCTCTTGCCCCTCCGAACGGCTGCTGCCCGACCATTGCACCTGTCGGCTTATCATTGATATAGAAATTACCGGCAGCATAACGCAATGCCCTGCATGCTTTTATCATTGCATATTTATCATTGCTGAAAATTGAACCAGTAAGACCATAAGGTGAGGTTTCATCGCAAAGTTTAAGTGTCTCATCAAAACGGTCATCGTTATAAATATGTATAGTCATTACCGGGCCAAAGATCTCCTCTTCCATAGTGAAATAATGAGGGTTATCTGTTACAATGACAGTAGGATCAATAAAATATCCTTTTGATTTATCACCGGTTCCCCCGGTAATTATTTTTGCTTCGCCCGATGATTTTACCTTATCAAGGCATGACATAATTTTATCAAAAGAAGTTTCGTCAATTACTGCGTTGACCGGGTTTTTGAAATCAATAACATCTCCAACTTTAATTTCGGAGATCATCTCCATCATCCGGATTTTTGTCTCTTCCCAGATCGACTTCGGGATATAGGCTCTGGACGCTGCGGAACATTTCTGTCCCTGGTATTCAAATGATCCTCTTACTATCGCCGTAGCAAGTTCGAGAGGATTGGCTGACTGATGGGCAAAAATGAAATCTTTTCCTCCTGTTTCACCAACAAGCTTGGGATACGATTTATAAGTAGAGAGATTATCAGACACCTGTTTCCACAGAGAATTGAATGTTGAATTTGAACCCGTGAAATGAATGCCCGCCAGATCCTTGTGTTTTAATACGATACTGCTTATCATAGCGCCGGAGCCGGGTACAAAGTTAATAACACCTGCCGGCAGCCCTGCCTCCTCAAATATCTTCATCAGGTAATAGTTAGAGAGGAGGGAAGTTGTTGCAGGTTTCCAGACTGTAGTATTTCCCATAAGGGCAACACTTGTATTCAGGTTAGAAGCGATAGCCGTGAAGTTGAACGGGGTTACAGTAAAAACAAACCCTTCAAGTGGTCGGTATTCGAGACGGTTAATATTTTCACTTTCGGATATCGGCTGTTCCCTGTAGATAAGTGAGGCAAAATATGTGTTAAACCGAAGATAATCAATAACTTCGCATGCAGCATCAATCTCTGCCTGCATAACATTTTTCCCCTGACCAAGCATTGTTGCGGCATTAATCCGGTACCTGTATCTTTTTGAAATAAGTTCAGCTGCCTTAGCCATTATGGCAGCCCTCTCCATCCACGACAGGTTCATCCATTCGCATTTAGCATCGAGCGCTGCATTAATTGCAAGAGAGACTTCCTTTTCTGTGGCCAAATGATAGGTTGCAAGAACATGCTGATGATCGGAAGGCATCACCACTTTCCCGGTTTTCCCTGTCCTGATTTCTTTTCCACCTATAATCAGAGGTATATCAATAATCTGATTTGTCTGAGCCTTTAGTTCTTCTTCAAGTAATCTGCGTTCCCCGCTACCTGGTTTATACAATAATACAGGTTCATTTTTCGGTTCTCTGAAATTATATATTGCATTATTCATCTTAATTATTTTTTGCAATATGGGTCCTTTTCCGACCTTATTCTATGACTAATATCTGTTTAAGCCAACAATTCCGGTTTTTCCCTGCTTACCCCCACACTAACCCTAAACATATCTGTTGTAGAAATGTTCGTTAGCTGAGGACTAAAGAAATTTTCGAAATATTGTTTTTTGTACTAATTTGCCCTGGGTTTGGAATTAGAAATTAACAGCATTTTAAATATCATGCTTATGTCAGAATCAAAATATTACCATTTTCCTTCGTCAGGATCATTTTACGGTATCGCAACATTAGACGCAGCTGTCGCAGCAACCATGGAAAACGGGTTTGTCTGGTTCGATTTTTATCAACCGACTAAGGAAGTACTATCCTCACTCATTGATAAAATAGGCATTCATCCATTATCTGTTGAGGATTGCTTTGACGATAATCAGGTTCCGAAGATAGAATACTTTAACAACAATGCATTTATTATTTTTAATGCTTTCAGTTATTCAGAAAGAACTCTTTTTATCGATGAGGTTAATCTCTTTATTGGAAAGAATTTTCTGATAACTGTCAGTGGAAATAATTCAGTGTCAAGAAAACCCCTGAATAATATTGCAGCGTTAATTGAACACGGCAATTCAAATGCAAAAATCGGCCCGGACTTTTTAATGCATATTGTTATGGATTGGATGGTTGATCAGAAATACCAGGCATTCGATGATATGGAAGTGGAGCTTGAAGAGGCAGAAGAATCTTTACTTGATAATGTTGAAAAGTTTCAGCCTTTTCAGCTGATCCGTATGAGGAAGAATCTTATGCTGCTGAGAAAAACTTTATACCATGAGAGAGAAATCCTTGTAAAGATCTGCAGACACGATTGTCCTTTTGTAACTGAAAAGGCAATAGTCCATTATCGCGATATTTACGATCATCTGGCTAAATTCTTCGAACTGACTGAAACATACAGGGAGATAGAAACAAGTCTGATGGAGTTATATACTTCGCTTCTGAATAATCTAATGACTAAAATGTCGAACGATACTAATATATCTGTAAGACGGCTTACTCTGATTGCCACCATTTTTATGCCTCTTACATTACTTGCCAGTATAGGGGGTATGTCCGAATGGTCAATGATGACCGGTCCTGAAAACTGGAAGGTTGCTTATCCTCTTTTCCTTTTAGGGATGGTGATTATTGGCCTTGTAAATTATTATTTTATCAATAGGATGGAAAAGAAAGGGGGAAGTCAGTTACAGCACTGAAGGATCATTAAAGCAAGTATCAAATTTTTTGCACTATCCGGATCGGAAGGGGTCCTTCACTGTTCCCGAGATCAAACATTGACAAATGTTTTTCTCCAAATGACCGGATAGCATAGGAAAAGAAAAGTCCGGATAGAATGTCAATACTATAGTGTCCGCGAGCAAGGAACAATGCGCCTACAACAACAACCAGGCAAATGAAGATAAGCCATTTATAACTATTGTCTTTAACAAGTAATAACAATAAAAAAACATTTCCTGCATGCCCCGATGGATATACTCCGAGTTCATAGTTTGAAAATCCATGAAATAAAGGATCTGATCCATTAAACATTGGTGGATTTCCGAATGGTGTTAAAACAATAAAGATTCCTCTTACAATATAAAAAATACCAGCCATTAATAAAAAGAAGGGGATCCTGTTATAATCTTTTTTATGGACAAAATATATTAAGACAAGCAAAATAGGAATAAGGCAGGCAATGTCATAAATCAGCGATACATTATAAAAAGGAAGGTTATCGAGGATTAAATCGGAAAGCATTGGCAAGGTCTTACCTTCACTCATATAATTATGGAGATAAGCTTCAGAAGCAAAATTTAATCCGGCTCCGGTTATTATGGATAGGACACCGATATAAAAATACTTGCTTTTTATCACCGGGATAATGTATTGAAGCATCTCTGATGTATAATTTAGCAGTCTGTATTTCTCTTTATAAATCTGATTCATTTACATATTATATAAACAATTACAATTTATTCAACCATGAAGGTCGCCATAAAATGAGGAACAAAGATAAAAACTTAACTTGATTTTACAGGCAATATGAGAATTACGATTATCCGGACATCTGGTTATAGACATGGAGGATTTCATCTGCATATTCTTCAGGCGCTTCAATATGACCCCAGCCCGATTGAGTTTGCCATAATCCATCGTACGCTGAGTCGTGATAGGAACGTATCAGATGAGGGATCTGTTTTTCAGTGAGTATTTCATCGAGTAACATCGCCTCAATCTCGTTTTGAAACATAAGTATTTTAACAATATTACTCATTGTTTTTACTTTTTGTTCATGATCACCGCGCAATTATTAAGAAGTACATCCATGAGAAAACCGGAACATTCACCGCGGAGTATAATTTCATCACCTGTTTTAACCCTTGAAGGATTGGTCATTTTATGGAAATTACAAATTACAGATGAAACATCACTACCGGTTTTCAGAGATATGTTCGTACTTATACTATCTGTAGGTGTTATAGTAATAATTGTTCCTGAAACCTCAAGGATTTTATTGATATACCTTGCAGATGCGGCAGCTTCATTATCTTCAAATTCTTTCTGTAAGACCGTAGCGGTTACGACAAAATCCGGTTTGGCTTTAGCCATATCAGGGTGTTTCTCATTGTAAAGAATAAGTGCAGCCAGAATTCCTGATACGGCAATAAATAAGACAACAAATAATGCGATTTTAACGTAAAGTTTCATTGGTAATGGGTACTAAATATAACTTTATTATGCTTTGGATATTCTATTTATTTGCAATTGGAGTGTACTTCATTGTAACAGTAACTGCCATGGATTTATCAAATTTGTCTCTTACAACTCCTGGGATAGTTATCTTGTAATCTTCAGGAACTATATTGAATTTTGAATTTGCATTTATACCGCCGTTCACTACCTCGATTGTTCCTTTAGTGCTGATCTTGTTTGTTACATCGCGGATGGTAAGATCTCCCTCAACAGTAACATCATAGGTTCCGGTCTTTGAAAAATCGACAGATGCAAGATTTGTGATCTTTCCCTTAAAAAGCGATTTGGGAAATTTTTCCGATTCCATATAGTTTTCGTTGAAATGTTCTTCCATAAGAGCTCTGTCGAAATGGAACGATTTGATAAGCGCCTGGAAAACCATCTCTCCGGTCGATATATCGAGAACCCCGACAACCTGGTTATTGTCTGCTTTTATGTCCTCCATCGGAGTATGGGAATAGAATCCGATAAAACCATTTTTGGTCATATATTTCTGTCCATTTACGGCAAAAACAATATTCAAAAAGAATGCCAATAAGAATAAACGTTTCATAATGATTCCATTAAGTATAAGAGTGACTATGTATTATAGATAAACAATAAACAAGTCTAATAGTTTGAAGATTTCAGATGTTTTTTCAAAGTAAATACCCTTGAAATATTGAATCCGAAATGGATATCACCCTTTTTCCATGAACCGGTTGTTTCGCCGATAAACTGCTTTTCAATAGCTCCACGAGAGTTAGTGAAAAACAATTGGAACACATGTCCTCCCGTTTCAATATCAAAACCTACCGAGAGCGGATTATATACCTGCTGGCTCAGATAAGTTTTTGGATTTGCTATGTAGTAATATTCGCCGTTCAGGCTGACTCTTTTTGATAGCTTCAATCTGGCTCCTGCACCTAAAGCAAAGATATCATTAGGATCAAGTTCTGTAGCAACAAGGTTTCGGTGGACATAAGATGGGGTTAATTGGACAGAGAATCCCTCGCTTATTTTCCTCGCGACAAGTATCTGTGCAACATAAGCCAGCCTTGATGTAAAGTAATTTGTTGGGTTTTGATCAGGGAACTTCAATGTTTTAAGAGCAACTGAAGTAACGGCAGAAACAGATACAGGCATCTCTTTCGCGCCTGTGGATTGTCGTAAAATGCTAAACTTGGCGAATCCATCGAAAGTTTTGTCGATCTCGGTTCGTCCCACGCCTATCATGAGCCAGTTAGTGATACCGTATTCAAGACCGAGGTGAATGTACGATATGTCGAGACCGAAAAAGTTATACCCACCCGAATTAAGTGTTTCGAAACGGTGGGATATTCTTACATCAAGTTGTCCGGTCTGCATTCTCTCAATTGAATGGCCATTCATTACCCTTGTCGATTTGAAGGTAGCTGTTGTGTAGTTTATTTCGTTTGGAGTGCTCTGATTAACAATATTCATCAGGTCGTCCTGTGCAAAAATTCCTAATGTTATCAGAGCTAAAAGAAATGTCAATGATAGTCGTCTCATGCTATAAAGATATAATAATAATTTAGTTATTTTGCATTCCGTTTCTTACCCAAATGTCCCATTGTGTTATTGAACAACTTTTGAGCTTACCGCCGTTTTTAGGCATTGCAAAGAAACCCGGGAGTTGTTTAATAGATCCTGTAATACGTGGTGCACTTCCAACAACTTCAGCATAAGTGGACAGCAGGATAGATCCTCCTGTAGCAGGTACGCTATGACAACCAAGACAACTATTATTCAGGATTGGAAATATGGTTCCGCTATATGTGACATTCGTTGTATCGCATAAATTATTTAGTACCGGATATAATGCTTCTTCATTATCATAATAACACGAAACAAAGAACATTAAAAACATGGTTATTGATACTATTGAAATAATTAATCGCTTCATCATAATGAATTACTAATTGTTTTGAAATCCGTTATTGACCCAAATTTCAAATTGTCTGATTCTGCAGGGTGAGAATGAACTGCTTAAAGGCATCTGGGGAATACCCGTTCCTTTAAGAGAGTTGACAAGTGTGCCGTTTGAAGCAATAGTGGCTACATTATTATACGATGCAAGCAGGATGTTTCCGGAGGGGGTATTTCCACTGTGGCAACCTACACACGATGTTTGAATAATTGGCCATATAGTTCCGGAAAATGTAACAGGATTTATAGTGTCGCAAACCTCTCCGCAATTCTCATTAAGGGCACCATATCCAATCCACTTACCGATTGAGTCTATTTCCGCTACAGTTAATTGAGGACTGGTTGCCGGAGGCATTTTTGATTCTCCCCCGGAAGTTTTTATAACTGTGTATAATCTGCTTGATGATGGATTTCCTGGTGAAACAGAATTCATAATATTGGTGTAGGTCGTATAAATATATCCCTTCTTGTGTGAAGTTACATCGTGGCATCCTGTAGAAGCGCAACGTGATTCAATCACAGGCAAAATGTCGCGCGTGAAACATGCACGGGCAACATACGTATTACCGCCTCCCCCGTTTCCGCCTGTCCCTGTAGTATCAGTACAGGTGGTTAATGTTGCTCCCTGTTCGATCCATACTCTTATTTTTGTTCTGTTCTCCAGGGAGAGTGGCTGTTTTGGAGGCATCCTGTTTCCCCACTTTGCAATAATTGTCTGGTAGATCCTGCTAGCATCAGGATTTCCAGGTGTAATTTCGCGAATGATATCAGCATAGTTGTTCAGTGCAAAGTGCGATTCTCTCCCTCCTCCGTCATGACATCCGGCCATGGCACAATTTGCAGTAAAAATTGGGAGGACATCACCTGTAAAACAGACCTCCGGCAGATTAGCAATATTTGCAATGTGAGTGCAGGAGGTAAACCATGAAAAAGCAGTGAGGAGAATTATTAATGTGAGAGACAGATAAATTTTATCAGACTTCATAAATATTCAGTAGATTAACATTTTATTGACAGTAAATATACTGAAAATTGGATTATTTATTGTGCAAGGCAAAATGATAATATGTAATCAAAGAGTCAAAAACAGCATCTTAAACTCATTCTCGAAATTCGGAGTAAAAATATTTTTTCCTAAATTTTCCTTTATTTCCCTCATCGGCCAGAACCTTCCATCCTCAATTTCATCTTTGTTGATGACCGGAGTCGCATCAGAAATCGTTGAGTAAGAATTAACCAATTCTCTTTCCCGGGAAGATTCCCAGATATATTTTCTCAAAAAATCAGGAACAAAATCATTAATTCCAAGTTCCTCCCGGGCTTCACGCAGGAGAGCCTCATCAGAGGTTTCCCCCGGACTGACATGACCACCTACTGATGTATCCCATTTCCCCGGCTGGATGTCCTTTGTTTTCGACCTTTTCTGTAAAAACAATTCGCCTTTTGTATTAAAAAGGTGAAGATGAACAACTGGATGAAGAAGCATGCTCTTCCCGTTATGGCAGACACTTCGGAGAGCCTTGCCTACAGTATTCCCGTCTTCATCGACGATCGGCAACCATTCTTCGGGATCGGAGGGTTTCATAACCAAAATTTATGGAGTAACCATCTCAGTCCTTAGCTTGCTGATATAATCGCGGATCTTATTCAGAGTTTCAAGAGTAACATTCATATTGCTGCCGGTTGAACGGAAGACTTGTTTTGCTGTATCAATTTCAAGATCGCCTTTTTTGAAATAGATTTCGAAAGAGTCGAAATAGTTTTTCAGGTACTTTAATTTTTTCGAATAGTAAACAACTACAGGATCGTCATAATAGTTTTTAAGGAAGCTGAGCAGGGTAGTAAGGGTATATTTTTGCTGGGCGATTTTCTGTATTACTTCCGGATCTGGTTTTTCCGGGTTATAAGCGAGCTGTGTTGCAATAAACATTGCTTCTACCCAACCTCCCATTACTATAAGTCCGGCTGTGCTCTCCCTCCCTTCCTGACGCAGGTGAGACTCAATTCTGTTATAAGCATCATTCATGAGAAACAGGATTGTGTCTGGTTCCGAAGTATCTGTCTCTACCCTCCTGATCGGTTCCATAAGGAAATTATCAGGGATTCCAAGCTTAATGCTCATTTCCCTGATAGTCACCATATAATCAATCATCACCTGACCGATACCGAAAACTTTAAGATACCCGAAATCAACTCCATATACCCCTGTATTAATAGAAGCTTTTGAACTGCTAAGGTATTGATCCCTGTTTGAAATAGGATTCAGGATGTCATTATTATGCGAGATACCGAGTCTGTTAAAAATTGTACATATTTCGACAGGAGTAAGAATTCCATAGTATATCTCATTCTTTGGTATCTGATCATTCCTCTGTGTGGAGTCCGGATTATAAGTTGAAAAGACCGGTACAAATGAATCCTTTTCTTTTACTCCTTGTCTGCAGGAAATTGCGAATGGTAATAAAAGTATTATAAGGAAATGGAGTGGTCTTTTCATTATTTCATAATTTATATCTCAAAATTAGTAATTAATATGACTCAGATCAAGGTAGATGCTAAATTCAGGTATAGTGGTCCAATTCTATTGATTACAGCAATATCCGATTCCCCAGTTTCCTTGAAATTAACCCCAATACAACACTCAGATTTGCATATCGCTTCTGTAACAGAATCACTTTCTCCGTATCATTGGCTTTTACAGCCTCTTCGAGAAGAATCATTATCTCTTTTCTCCTGATCATTATTTTGTCACTCTTGAACTTAAGAACGGCATCACCAACGATCTCTTTAAGCTTCATCTCCTCTGTCTCAACATAAGTTTGTTTATCTTTCCATATCTTGCTAAGCTCGTGAGAGTCCGCGAGAAGATCGGCTGCCAGACTTGATATTTCGGGATCTTCATGTTTCACGAACTGTTTATCACCTGCAATAAGTCCATGTTCAAAATGAAACCGGAAATCTGCAAAGATCTTTGAACATACTTTGTGATCAAAAAGAAGATCATCAGATGTTATTTCCCTGACAATATAATCCGAAACTGTTATCATCTCCTCCTTGCCATCTTCCTTGCTTATAGTCCGTTCAAACTCCACACCGCCGAATTTCAATAGTAGCCTGATAATCTCCTTCTCAGAATAATACGTGACTGTATCACTACCGACAGGTTTAAAGATTACCGGTGGTGGCACCGGGAGATCTTCCGGTCCGGGATATTTGTTCCTGTCCTGAAAACTCTTTTGCTGTCTGAGCTTATTCACCTCATGATAAAGAATGGACTCGCCTACTTCAAGCACAGTACTGCATTCCTTTATATATACTGTTCTCGTTATTGCTTCGGGTATAACAGCAATAGACTTCACGACATCGCGTATCAGATCAGCTCTTCTTACAGGGTCGTTATTAGCCTCCGAAAGCAGGAGTTGGGTTTTGAAACGAATAAAATCTGTTTCGTTTTCCTTAAGGAATTTCAGGAACTCTTCATTACTTACTTTCTTCGAATAGGAATCGGGATCCTCGTTATTGGGAAGAAGCACGATCTTGACATTCATGCCCTCTTCGAGTACCAGGTCTATTCCTCTGATGGAGGCTTTTATACCGGCAGCATCTCCATCGTACAATATAGTAATATTCTGGGTGAACCTCTTTATAAGCCTTACCTGTTCCTGGGTAAGAGAAGTACCCGATGAGGCAACTACATTTTCAACATTGGCCTCATGAAGCGACATAACATCGGTATAGCCTTCAACAAGATAACACCGGTCTTCCTGTGAAATTGATTTACGTGCCTGGAATATTCCGTAAAGGATCTTGCCCTTGTGATATATCTCCGACTCGGGAGAATTGAGATACTTTGCAGTTTTGACGTCAGTTTTCAGTATTCTTCCACCGAAACCGAGTACCTGTCCCGACAAAGAATGAATAGGGAACATTACCCTGCCGGCGAACCTGTCGAAGATCCGGTCTTCGTGTTGAATTGAAAGGCCGGTCTTAACCAGAAAATCCTGTTTGTATCCGTCTTCAAGAGCCTTTCTGGAAAAGGCATCGCGTTTTTCAAAGCTGTAACCAACCTCAAATTTCTTTAGGGTATCCTGACGGAAACCTCTTTCTTTAAAATAAGTCAGACCGACAGATATCCCCTCGTCAGTATGAAAAAGATTTTCAGCGAATTGTCGTGCCGCATAAGACGAAACGACCAGGAGGCTTTCCCTTTCATTCTGTTTTTCAAGCTCTTCCTGTGAAAGTTCTTTTTCTACAACTTCTATATGATATTTTTTTGCCAGGTATTTAAGCGCTTCAGGATAGGTCAGGTGCTCATGCTCCATGACAAAATTGACCGAGTTGCCAACCTTTCCGCAACCAAAGCATTTAAAAATTTCTTTTGAAGGGGATACAGTAAATGAAGGCGTTTTTTCATTATGAAAAGGACACAGTCCCAGGAAGTTTACTCCCCGCTTCTTCAGGGGAACAAACTCCTGCACCACATCAACTATCTGAGCAGCATCGAGAATACGTTCTACAGTAGATCGGTCTATCATGATTGTAAGATTACTACAATACCCTCCTGAAGTACTCCACCGTCTTCGCCAGTCCAGTTTCTGCATCAACCTTCGGAGACCAGTCTAACTCTCTTTTAGCAAGAGTTATATCGGGCTTACGTTGCTTCGGATCATCCTGGGGAAGTGGAAGATATACAATCTTTGATTTCGATCCTGTCATTTTTATTATTGTATGCGCGAGTGAACTGATTGTTATCTCGATTGGATTTCCAAGATTTACCGGTCCTGTAAAACTGTCAGGAGTATCCATCAATTTAATAAGACCATCGATAAGGTCATCAACATACTGAAAACTGCGCGTATGTGATCCGTCGCCGTAAATTGTAATATCCTCCCCTTTAAGCGCCTGAACAATAAAATTGGAGACAACCCTGCCATCGTGGGAATTCATCTTAGGACCATAAGTATTAAAGATTCTGGCAATCTTTATCCGCACTTTATTCTGATCGTGGTAATTCATGAAGAGTGTTTCGGCACATCTCTTTCCTTCATCATAACATGCTCTGGGACCGAGAGTATTTACATTTCCCCAATAGGCTTCATTTTGAGGATGCACCTCGGGATCTCCATAAACCTCACTTGTAGAGGCCTGCAGTATCTTTGACTTTGTCCTTTTTGCAAGACCCAGTGTATTTATTGCACCCATCACCGAAGTCTTAATGGTTTTGATGCCATTGTACTGGTAGTGAATGGGAGAAGCCGGACAGGCGAGGTTATAAATCTCATCAGTCTCAACATAGATAGGCATTGTAACATCATGCCGGATAAGCTCAAAATAGGGGTTATGCATAAGATGGATTATATTCATCTTCGAACCTGTAAAATAATTATCGAGACAAACCACCTCGTGTCCAAGACTTAGTAATCGTTCACAAAGGTGAGAACCGATAAAACCGGCGCCGCCGGTGACTAGAATTCGTTTCATGGTGTTAAGATAAGACACAAATATAATAAAACTGATTCAGTCTTTAATTAGTATGGGATTGCTTCGTCGCAAGCTCCTCGCAATGACCTC
>Ga0209880_1000099_pt1 | contig 17318 bp, 16 predicted proteins | sample PersoiDNA2013191_FD_185803 | JGI IMG/M metagenome (GOLD analysis project Ga0209880, IMG submission 185803) | Permafrost soil microbial communities from the Arctic, to analyse light accelerated degradation of dissolved organic matter (DOM) -... | ecosystem: Environmental > Terrestrial > Soil >... | reverse complement strand
ATCGAGGCGAGGCTCTGCGCAGCCTCGCCTCGCTATGTTTCTCGATAGTAGAGTTAAGTCGAAATCATGAATGTGGGGCTATTCGCTCAATACGTCATGAACGGGCTGATGCTCGGCATGATGTATGCGCTCGTTGCTGTCGGCTTCACATTGTTCTTCGGCGTTCTCGATATCATCAAGTTTTCCCACGGCGACGTGCTCACCGTCGGCGCGTTTGCAGCACTCGCGACCTTCGCCGGCCTGCATGCGGCCGGCTTCAATTCGGCATGGCTCGATCTGATCGTGATGCTTGCCGTCGCAACATTGGCGATGGCCGCGCTCGGCATGCTGATCGCGCGTTATCTGGTTATGCCATTGCGTTCGGCGCCGGCGCTCAACACATTGCTGATCACGCTGATGCTCGGCACGGTGCTGCGCGAATCGATTCGCCTGTTTTATCCGCAAGGCGGCAACCCGAAACCGTTTCCGGCCTTACTGCCGCGCAGCTCGATTGACCTTGGCAGTTTCAATCTGCGGCTCGACAACGTGCTCATGCTCGCCGCCGGCACGCTGGTGATCGTCGGCCTGCAATATCTGCTCAACCGCACCAAACTCGGGCTCGCAATCCGCGCCGTTGCGCAGGATGAGGAGACCGCGCGCACGATGGGCGTCAATTTCACCGCCGTCGTGCTCGTCACCTTCGCGATCGGCTCGGGCTTCGCAGCCTTCGCCGGGGTGATGAACGGGCTCTATTACAACGAGATCAACTTTGGCATCGGTCTTTATCTGGGGGTGATCGGCTTTTCCGCCGCAATCATCGGCGGGCTCGGCAGCATCTATGGGGCGATCCTCGGCGGTTTCCTGTTCGCCGGGCTGCAGACGGTCGGGACCGTGCTGTTGCCATTCGCCAGCGCCTATAAGGACGTCTTCGCCTTTGCCGTCGTCATCGCCATCATGGCCTGGCGCCCAACCGGGCTGATCCAGGAAAAGATCAGCGAGCGGGTGTAACCGATGACACGGGAGCCGGATAAGGCGCGCGCGGCATTGTGGCCGGGTCTCATCGCACTTACGGCGGCGGCGGGATATCTGATCGCGCTGCTCGCCGTGGAAAAGCAGGCTTTTATCATTGCTCTGCTGGCGGTCGGGATCATTGTCGTTATTGCGGCCGCCTGGGCTGGGCTTTTGAACGGCGTCAGCCGCGCATTTTCCGATCACGAAGATGCGCTGGGCGGCTTTGCGATCCTTGCGCTCTTCGCTGTCGGGGCATTCTTTCATGAGGATCATTTCGTCCTGCTGCTGGTAACGACCGTCCTGCTCTACAGCGTGGCGACGCTGGGCTTGAATATCCAGTTCGGCTACGCCGGTGTGTTGAATTTCGCCGGTGCGTCGTTTTTCGGCATCGGCGCCTATACGTCGGCCGTGCTCAATGCGCACACCGCATTGCCACATCTGGTCGTTCTTTTGATCGGCGGTCTGCTGGCGGCACTGATTGGCTCGCTGCTGCTGCTGCCAGTGCTGCGCACGCGCGGACACTATGCCGCCGTCGTAACCATCGCCTTTGCGCTGCTGTTCAAGACTTTCCTCGAAGTCAACGACGTACTTGGCGGGCCGCAGGGCATGCAGGTGCCCGGCATGAAATTCTTCGGCTGGTCATTCAATGACAATATCGAAATTGGTGGAATCTCGCTCTCGTTCTACATCAATTATTTCGCCATCAGCCTGCTGCTGCTGATCGGTGCGTTCGTTGTCGTGCGGAGGCTCGAACGATCCTGGATCGGACTCAATCTCGATGCGCTGCGGCTCGATGAGACCGCCGCGAGCTGTTTCGGCCTCGATGTCGTGCGCTGGAAGATTACGGCATTCTTGATCGGCAATTTTCTCATCGGTATTGCCGGCGCCATGTTTGGCATGGTCGGAAGCTTCGTCGCACCGAACAACTACACCTTCGCCGATTCCCTCATCCTCGTTTCGATCCTGCTGCTCGGCGGCATCGGTAATCCCTGGGGGCTCATCGTTGCCACATTCATCGTCGTCGTCGTTCCGGAGAAATTGCAGACGATCCAGGAATATCGCTTCCTGCTCTATGCTCTGCTGGTGATTGGCGTTCTGTTGTTCCGGCCCGAGGGCCTGCTGCCGCGTCCTGTGCGCCGGTATTTCCCGGGCTGGCAGCCATGACCGCGCTGCTCGAAGCCCGCGGCTTGGTGAAGCGTTTCGGCGGCGTGCTCGCGCTCGACGGGCTTGATCTCACCGTCACGGCTGGCGAAATTGTTGGCCTCATCGGCCCCAATGGGTCTGGCAAGACCACATTTTTCAACGTCGCCACAGGAATCTACGCCGCCGATGCAGGGGGAGTGATTTTCGACGGCGCCGACATCACGACCGTTTCGGCGCGCGCGATCTACTGGGCAGGAATCTCACGTACCTTCCAGCGTTCGCGCCTGTCGCTGCCTTTATCGATCTTCGACAACATTATGATCGGCAACCACAAGCGCCTCCATCAGGGCCTCTGGTTCAATCTCGTTAGGCGCGACGAATTCAAACGCGAATTCGAAGCAAGCTATCACGTTGCGCGCGCGTTGGTCGAAGTGTTCGAGCCCGTGCTTGCAAGCCGCATGTTCGAACCGGTCGCTGGCCTGCCGATGATCGACCGTCGTCGTATCGAGATTTGCCGCGCGCTGATCAGTGAGCCGAAACTGCTGCTGCTCGACGAGCCTTCTGCCGGCATGACGCATGATGAGACCGCCGAGTTGATGAACGACATTCTTCTGGTACGCGAGCGCAACAAAGACCTCGCGATCATCATCGTAGAGCACGAGATGGGGGTGATCGAACGCATCACCAATCGCTGCGTGGTGCTCAATTTCGGTCGCAAGATCGCGGAGGGGCCTTACCGCGACGTGGCCGCCGATGCCCAAGTGCAAGAAGCTTATCTTGGGGTGGCATGATGTCCGGTATGCTCGAGATCGATGACGTCTACACGTCCTACGACAAGGCCGATGTGCTGCAGGGCGTCTCGCTTTCAGTGCAACCAGGCAGCATTACGTGTCTGCTCGGCTCGAATGGCTCCGGTAAGACCACACTTGTGCGCTCGATCCTTGGGCTTACGCCGGCGCGCGCCGGCCGCATCGTCTTCAACGGCACCGATATCACGCGGCTTCCAACCCACAAAGTCGTGGCCGCAGGCATTGCCTGCATACCTGAGGGGCGGAAAGTCTTTCCCAAGCTAACGGTCGAAGAGAACTTGCGCGTCGGCGCCTATCAGGAGTCTTCCGACAAGGTCACGCAGTCGCGCATGGCCGACATCTTTCGCATCTTTCCTCGCCTTGCGGAGCGTCGCACGCAGCTTGCCGGCACCATGTCAGGCGGCGAGCAGGCGATGGTGTCGATCGGGCGCGGCCTGATGTGCGCGCCGAAGCTCCTTTTGATCGACGAGCCGTCGCTGGGCCTGTCGCCGCGGTTGGTGAAAGAGAACTTCAACATTATTCGCCAGATCAACGAGCGCGGTATCACCGTGCTGTTGGTCGAGCAAAATGTGCATCAGACGCTCGCCATCTCGCACTTTGGCTTCGTCATATCAAAAGGCCACGTGGCGACGAGCGGGACACCATCGGAACTTGCAGGTCGCAGCCAGGTGCGTGATGCTTATTTCGGTTAGCCAATGCCATCATCGATCGAACTGACACAGGAACTGGTCCGCTTCAACACCATCAACCCGCCGGGCTCCGAACGTGCCTGCGCGGAGCGACTGGCGGGCTTGTTAGAGGGCGCTGGTTTTGCCGTCGAACTCATTCCCTTCGGCGAGGGACGCGCGCAAATCCTAGCGCGTTTGGGTGGGACGCCGGGCAAGCTGCCACTCGGGTTCACGGGCCATATTGATACCGTACCGCTCGGTGCACAGCCCTGGTCGGTGGATCCATTTGCTGCCGAAATCGCGGACGGCAAGCTTTACGGGCGCGGCTCTTCCGACATGAAAAGTGGCGTGGCGGCGTTCGTCACCGCTTGCATTGCATGCGCTGACCGGCTCGCAAATACGCCCGGCATTCTGCTGGTGATCACCGCCGGCGAGGAAACCGGCTGTACCGGCGCTGAGGCGCTGGTCCGCACAAATGGCGGGCTAGGGCAGGTTGGTGCACTCGTCGTCGCAGAGCCGACCGGCAACAAGCCGCTCGTCGGCCACAAGGGGGCGCTTTGGTTGGAGGCGGAAACCAAAGGGGTGACGGCTCACGGCTCCATGCCGGAGAAAGGGGTCAACGCCGTCTACAAAGCAGCGCGTGCCGTAACGGCGCTGCAGGATTTCGACTTCAATGTGGCGCGTCATGATGTGCTCGGCGCCCCGACGCTCAATGTCGGCACGATACAAGGCGGACTCAATATCAATTCGGTTCCAGACCGGGCCGTGATCGGTATCGATATCCGCACCATACCGGCACAAAGTCATGCGCAAATTCGCGATCAATTGACCAGCTATCTTGGCCGAGACGTCACGTTGAAAACGCTGCTCGACGCCAAAAGTATCTGGACCGATCCGCATCACCCTTGGGTCGGCGAAGTGTTCCAAGTCGCACGGGATGTCGAGGGTGTCGATAATGGTCTCGGAGCTGCACCTTATTTCACGGATGCTTCCGCGCTGACGCCGGCGCTCGGATCGCCGCCTACCGTGATTATTGGACCTGGCGAGTTGGCGCTTGCCCACCAGACGGATGAATATTGTCTGACATCACGTATTGAAAGGGCGACCGAGATGTACTCGCAGTTTGTTCGGAATTGGTGCCGGATCTAACAGGTCACACCATCTGTAGCTTGAAAAATAATCCGTTCCGTAGCAAAGCCTTCAATCATGTTAGCAGTGGTGGCTGTTCGCGGCGGCCCTGTCGATTTCGCAGATTGGCAGGTTACGGTATATCGGAGCTAAGCCTTCTGAATTTGCGCTAGCATAGTCTTAGGGCGCCGACCGGGTCGGGTGGCGGGGAGAAGCGCGGTGGCTGTGGTCAATGGCGTCATCTTGGGTGTTTTTCATTGTCACAGCGTTGCTGTAAGAACCTGGCCAGATGAGCGGCTATTAGAGAAACTGTGTTTTGAATATCTCCGGTGAAATCACAGTTGCTGCACTGCGGGAGGCGGTGTTTAAGGCGCTCAGCGATCCGCCGTTCTTTGCCTCCTGCATCGAGGGTGTACGCGACCTCAAGGCCATAGACGCCACCCATTACAGCGCGGTGCTGGAAACTCGCATCGCGTATTTGCGCTTCAAATTCAAGGCTAACGTTGAAATCACGCGGCTGTCACCACCCGAAGAAATCGAGGCCAAGGTTGAGGGAACACCATTTGGTATAGTGGGTCGGCTGACAGCAACCGCGAAGACGCGACTGGCCGAATCCGGCGGACAAACGATCATCCATTATTCGATCGATGCGACCTTGACCGGAAAACTCGGTAGCATGGGACAGCCCGTGCTCAAGGCTAAGGCAAAGGACATGGAAAAACACTTTACCGAACGGCTGTTCGCCGCCTTCGCCAACGGCGGGCCGGGGACTGCGTCGTGACACCATTCGATCTCGTGGAACCTGCCTCGCTCAAGGAGGCTATCGCGCTCATCGATCCGGACGATCCGGATGTGCGGCCGATCGCGGGCGGCACGGCGTTGATGTTGATGATGAAGGCCGGCGTATTTCGGCCGCGACGGCTCGTCAGCTTGCGCAAACTGGGTGACGACTTTTCCCGTATCGCGGCGACGCCTGCCGGCGATCTCAGAATTGGCGCGATGACGCCTTTGTCCGTGCTCGAGCATTCGCCCGATGTATTGCGCCACGCGTCGGTGGTCGTGCACACGATGCGACGGCTGGCGAATGTGCGCGTGCGCAATGTGGCGACTGTCGGCGGCGCGCTAGCGCATGCCGATCCGCACATGGACCTGCCCCCGGTCCTGATTGCGCTCGGCGCATCGGTGTCCGTTGTCGGGACGTCGGGTGAACGGACCATGCCGGTCGAGGATCTGCTCACCGGCTATTACGAAACCGCGCTCGCAAAAAACGAACTTATCACCGAAGTGCGCATCCCCGCGCAAGGCGCGACCCACGCGGTCTATTTCAAGGTCACCACTGGCTCCGCCGACGACTGGCCGGCGCTTGGCGTCGCCGTCGCGCTTGTTGCCGAGGGATCGAGCGTGAAATCCGCTCGTATTGTCGTGAGTGCGGCAACGACCAAGGCGACCCGTCTGCAAGCCGCGGAAAAAGCCCTGATCGGGCTTAAGGTTGACGATGCTATGCTGAAGAAGATTGCCGACACCGCGGCTGACGAAGCTGACGTTCTCGCCGATGTGCGCGGCTCGGCTTCATACAAGCGCGAGCTGCTGCGCGTCTATGTTGTCCGTGCCGTGCGTGCGGCCATGCAAGCAAACGGAGTGCCCCACTAATGGCCACCACCAGTGTATCCGGCGGCCAAGTCGGTCGCTCGCTGCCCCGCCTCGAGGCGCGCGAGAAGGTGACTGGCCGCGCCGAATACACCCATCTCATGCAGTTACCGGGCATGCTGCACGCCAAGATCTTCCGCAGCACGGTGGCGCATGGCCGCATCAAGTCGATCGACACCAGCGCCGCACGCAAGGTGCCCGGCATCTACGCCGTCTACACCAGCGACGATGTGCGCAAGGTCATCCCCGACCCTTATTATGGCCCGGCCTTCCACGACCAGCCGATCCTTGCCATCGGCAAGGTGCATTATGTCGGCGAGCCGGTGGCGGTCGTGCTCGCCGCCGATCCGCACGTCGCCGACCAAGCAGTGCAGCAGATCGTCGCCGAGTATGAAGAGCTGCCCGCCGTGTTCGACGAGATCGAAGCGGCCGAGAACAAAATCCTGGTGCACGAGGAACTAAAGCCCGCCGGCACATTCGCCGACCTCAAGCATCTCAAAGGCCGCAAGGGTACCAATATCGCGCTCGATTTCAGGCTGCGGCGCGGCGACGTCGATAAGGCCTTCGCCTCCGCGGCGCATGTATTCGAGCATACCTTCCGCACCCAGAAGGTGCTTCACCTGGCATTCGAGCCGTTCGTCGCGATCGCGGATTACCGCAACGACAGCATCACGATCTACTCCGCCTCGCAGGGCCCATCTATCGTGCGCACCGAGATCGCGCGCCTGCTCGGCTGGCCGGAGAATCGCGTGCGTATCAAGGTGCCGTATCTCGGCGGCGGCTACGGCGGCAAGCTCTATATCAGGATGGAAGCACTCGCGACCGCGATGTCGATGCTGGCGCGCCGGCCGGTCAAGGTCGCGTTGACGATGGAAGAGCAGTTCTACACCATCACCAAGCACCCCAGCACGTTCCGTATCAAGAGCGGTATCGACAAGGATGGCCGCATCATCGCCCGCAAATGCGAGGTGTGGTGGAACGGCGGCGCCTTTGCCGACGTCGGGCCGCGGGTGACGCAGAAATCCGGCTTCACTGCCTCGGGGCCTTACGACATCGACAATGTCTCGATCGATTCCTATGCGCTCTATACCAACCTGACGCCAGCCGGCGCCTTGCGCGGCTTTGGCATCCCGCAGTTGGTGTGGGCCTACGAAAGCCACACGGACATGATTGCGCGCGCGCTCAAGCGCGATCCGCTCGAATTTCGTAAGCAGAATCTGCTGCGCGACGGCCGTCCGCAGGCGACCGGCATGATCCTGAAGGACGCCGCGATCGAGAAGGTGCTCGATCGCATCGCGGAACGGCTCAACTGGAAACAGCCGTTCGACCGCGGCAAGGGCGTCATACGCCGCGGCCGCGGCCTTGCGGTCGCGCTCAAGGCGGTAATCTCGCCCACGACATCGGTGGCGATCGTGAATATCTCGGCCGACGGCAGCACCACGCTTTATTGCGGCACCGTCGACATGGGGCAGGGTTCGGACACCGCTATGGCGCAGATGGTCGGCGAAGTGCTCAACATGCCGGCGGAAACCATCCGAATTGTCCCGCGCGATACTGATGTGACGCCCTACGACATGGGCACGCTCGGCTCGCGCTCGTTGTTTCATATGGGCCACGCCGTGCGGCTCGCCGCCGAGGAAGCCCGCGCCAAGGTCGCGGCACTGAGGCGCGAATTAGGCGAGCCGGAAGGCAGTAATGCCCCACTCGCCGATCTGTTCCGAAAGAAATACGGCATGCAGGCGGGCAACATCGTCGGCACCGGCACCTACAAGCCGGATTATGTGCCGCCGGATGCCTCCGGCCTTACGCCGAACGCGACGCCATTCTGGATGGTGGCTGGCAGCGGCGTCGAGATCGAAGTTGATACTGAGACCGGCCATGTGCGCATAACACGACTTATCAACGTTGCCGACGTCGGCAAGCCGATTAATCCGAAGATCGTCGAGACTCAATTGTCGGGCGCTTCGCTGATGCAGCTCGGCTTCAGCATGTTCGAGAAGATGCATATCGACGGCGGTCAGGTCACCAATGCCTCGCTCGCCGACTACAAGATACCGGGAATGCACGACGTGCCGCTGGTGATGGAAAACGAAACGGTCGACACCACCCAGGAGAACGGACCGTTCGGCGCCAAGGGAGTAGGCGAGCTTGCGACATTCGGAGTTTCGCCTGCGATCGCCAACGCCATCGACGACGCCATTGGGGTGCGGCTCACCGAGTTGCCATTGACGGCGGAAGCGGTGTTCCGGGCGCTGCGCGCCAAGGATAATAGACCGCTCGGGGACGAATGACGTGAGCGCAGCCACCCGCACCATAAGCTTCACTCTCAACGGCCGGCCGGTTACCGCCGACGTGAAGCCGCACCATAACGTCGTCGAAGTTCTGCAGAACCAATTCGCCTTGTTCGGCGCGCGCGAGAGTTGTGGGCAGGGCCTATGCGGCTGCTGCACCGTGCTGGTGGATGGACAGCCGGTGTCGGGCTGTCTCTATCTCGCGGTCTTTCTCGACGGCGCCGAGGTCGTCACCGTCGAGCACCTGGCCGAGTTGGGCAAACTCGATCCGGTGCAGGAAGCCTTCATTGAGTGCGGCGCTTTCCAGTGCGGCTATTGCACGCCGGGTTTTGTGATGATGTCGAAGGCACTCCTTGCCCAGCATCCGGATCCCGACGACCAACAGATCCGGGACTATCTGACCGGCAACTTATGCCGCTGTGCCGCCTATCCAGAGATCGTAAATGCGGTCAAAATGGCCGCGCGGAAGTCCAAGGCCGGATCAACCGGCTGACCTTAAAACGAGACCTTGAGGGAGGGATGAACTATGACAACGGCGACTGTGGCCGGTTCGCAGCCTTGGTATCGCAGCCTCAACGCGACCCAATGGAAAACGGTATTTGCCTCAAACCTCGGCTGGACGTTCGACGGCTACGAAACCTTCTCGCTCATCCTGGTGGTTGGCATCGCGCTGCGCGACCTCCTGGATCCTTCGCAGTTTGGGCAGATCCCAGCTTACGCGGGCACGGTCATCGGCATCACGCTGCTCGGCTGGGGCATCGGCGGGGTGATCGGCGGCGTGCTCGCCGATTATATCGGCCGCCGGCGGACAATGATCTTCGCGATCCTCGCCTATTCGCTGACCACAGGTCTTTCGGCCTTCGCCTGGGATTGGGTTTCGTTCGCGCTGCTGCGTTTCCTGGTCGGCATCGCCATCGGTTCGGAATGGTCGACCGGTGCGTCGATAACCGCAGAAGTGTGGCCCGACAACGCGCGCGGCCGCGGCGCTGGCCTGATGCAATGCGGGCTCGGCATCGGCTTCTTCCTGGCTTCGTTCACCTGGCTGTTCGTCAGCGGCTACGGGCCCGGTGCCTGGCGCATCATGTTCTTAATCGGCGTCATCCCGGCCTTCTTTACGCTTTGGTTGCGCACCGGCATCCCGGAGTCACAGAAGTGGGAGCAAAGCAATGAAAAGCGCAAATCCGCAAAGGCGCGGAAGAAAAGTGGCGCGGTGCTTAGTGATGAAGACCACGCGCTCACCCGCTTCACCTTCGCGGATCTGTTCGCCGATCCGGAAATCCGCAAGCGCACCATCATCGTGTTCCTGATGTCGCTGACGACCACGGTTGCTTGGTGGGGCATCTCGACCTGGGTGCCGCCGTTCATCGCCGCCGCGGCCGGCAAGGCCGGTCTGCCGCCGCAGACTTGGGCGAGCTATGCGGGCATGAGCTACAATATTGGCGCCATATGCGGCTATATCGGTCTTGGTTTCTTCGCCGACAATTTTGGTCGTAAGCCGGTGGTGATGATCTTCTTCGCCGCCTCGCTGGTGCTCACGCCTTTGCTCTATCTGTGGACGCACGACCTGTATCTTCTGTTGCTGGTCGCGGCGGTCAACGGCTTCTTCACGCTCGGGCAATATTCGTGGATGTCGGTGTGGCTGCCGGAACTGTTCCCGACGCGCATGCGCGCAACGGGCATGGCGTTCACCTTCAACAGCCCGCGTTTCATTGCCTTCCTGGGACCGCTGTTCGCGGGCGCGCTCATCGCCCAGCTCGGTGGCGTCAGCAATGTGGCGGTGGCGTTCTCGTTCATCTACATCCTGGGCTTCGTCTTGGTGCCGTTCTTGCCGGAGACCAAGGGTAAGCCGCTACCAGTCTGATGACGGCCTAACGTCGCTTCAAAATCAGCGGTGCGGCGTCCTCAAACGCTGCGCCGCTTTGTTTATCGGATCTAGCGGAGCGCCAGCATGGCCAACGATATCACTTTGACAAATCCGTCGAGCATGGCCGCGCCGGGTGGTCATTACAGTCACGCGGTGGCGGGTAATGGTTTTGTCTTTGTTTCGGGTCAGTTACCGATCGCGCCGGATGGCGGTAAACTGAGCGATGCGTCCTTCGAGCGGCAGGCACAGCAAGTTCTCGATAATGTCGCGATGGCACTGATCGGCGCAGGCAGCGCGGTCGAGCGACTGGTGCAAGTGCGCGTCTACGTCACCGACATCGCGTCTTGGCCGACGTTCAACGTGATCTATGCTAAATGGATTGGCTCATCGCGCCCGGCCCGCGCGGTCGTGCCGGTACCGGAATTGCATTACGGTTTCAAGATCGAGGTCGAGGCCGTAGCGTTGGAAGGTGAAGTATGAGCGCGCTGCCCAAGGCTATCGCCATCGAGGAGCACTTTACGTCTCCAAACTGCGCGCGCTGCGACGCGTTTATACAAATAAATGACATTGGGAGGAAGTAATGAAAAAATTCGCCATTTTACTGTCACTTGGCACGCTCGCACTCATGTCCATCACGGCGAAGGCAGAGGTCAGCGAGTTGCGCATTCCACTCGGAGCTGGCGGGTTTGGATTCCTGCCACTCCATATAATGAAAAAATACCAGCTCATCGAGAAGAAGGCGGCCGAGGCCGGGTTTAACCTCACCGCCAATTGGGCCAATGTCGGCGGCCCGTCAGTGATGAATGACGCGCTCCTCTCCGGTTCGGCGGATTTCATCTCGGCTGGCCCGCCGGCATTCCTCATCCTGTGGGACCGCACCAAAAGCAGCGCCAAAGTCAAAGGCGTCGCTGCGATGAGTACGATGCCGATGTATCTCAACACCCGCGCCGACCATCTGCGTACGATCGATGACATCAAGGATGACGACAAAATCGCCGTGACCGCAGTCAAGGTGTCGATCCCGGCCATCATTATGCAGATGTATGCCAGACAAAAATACGGCACCACTGAAACGTTCAAATTCGACCGCTACACGGTTTCCATGCAGCATCCGGATAGCGTGGTCGCGTTGCTGTCGGGCAACAAGCAGATTATGTCCCATTATGCCTCGGCTCCGTTCCACCAGCGTGAGCGCAAAGATCCCGCTATCAGAACCATTATGAACACGAACGATGTGATGGGTGGGCCGCAGACTTTCACCATGATTTCGACGACAACTAAGTTTCACGACGAGAACCCGAAAGCCTATGCGACGTTCGTCGCCGCTCTCAAGCAATCATTCGAGATAATCAGCGCTGACAAGAAAGCGGCGGCGCAAGTGCTTCTCGACTCGATGGGCGGCAAGGGCTGGACGGTGGATGAACTCGTCGAGATACTCAACGAGCCGGACATCTACTATACGACGAAGCCGGAAAACGTCATGAAATACGCGACGTTCATGCACGATATCGGCACTCTCAAGAACGAGCCGGCTTCGATTAAGGAGCTCTTTTTCGCTGACATCGACGTCAGCGCGGGCAACTAATCACTTCAATAATAAATGATTGCCTACGCCTGCTCGCGCGTATCGATTAAGGCGAGCACTTTCGGCGGCGACATCGGCAGCTCGGTCAGCCGCCGCCCAACCGGGTACCTGGCTTGTGTTCATTTAAGCGCGGCCAATTGATTGATTGCTCGTTAGTCACCTCCGATGCCGGTTTGTTCACCTATCGAGAGCTCGACGATGCCATTGGGCGACTGAGATTATTTAGCCGCTTAGTGGCGGCTCTCGTTGACGGCCCATTCGGCAAGTGTTCGACTATCGGCGCTTTCGCAGATCGCGCAACGTCGATCGCCGCGGTGAACCGGCGAGCTAGAGGAGCGGCTACGGGTAGCCGCAGAAGCTCCCCGTATATTTTCCGACCGATAACGAAAACAAATTGAAGGAGGAAACCATGACGATCAAGAGAACGTTGGCCAGGTTCGACGGCGACTGCGTCCGCCACAACGCATTCAAGGACTTGAATACGTTTCCCGGTCTCTGCGATTTTGGCCGTGGAAACGGGCCATTTTTCAAGCAGAGACAGTCTCTGTGTCGCAGCATTTATAAAAAGTCGCGAGAATGGGCGGTTTGTCTCTGATGCACAAAATTACGTTTCCCCGAAAATTAAGACTGCAGTCGACTAGAGACGGGTTCGAGTCTTACGAGGTTGAGCAGTTTTCTATCTCGAACTGAGTCGCAGAGACCGGTTCGATATGACTGCGTGCCTGGCACGCAGTTTGAATCCTCTGAAGGCCAGAGCGGCTAACTGTTGCGCGCGTCCTTGCGCAGTGTTGGCAGGCCAATGCCGGTGGCCTCGAATCCGCCATCGACGGCAATCGTCTGCCCGGTGATGTAGCTGGCGCGCTCGCTGCACAAGAAGTAGATCGCCTCGGCTAGCTCTTGCTCCAGGCCATAGCGGTTGAGGGGAATGGCGTCGTGATAGGCGGCGCGGATTTCGGGCGTATGGACGGCCTTTGCCATCGCGGTATCGACCGGACCCGGTGCGACGGCATTGACCCGGATACCGAGCGACGCGAGTTCGACCGCCTGTTGTTGGGTCAGGTGCGCAAGGCCGGCTTTGCTTGTGCCGTAAGCGGTGCGCAGCGTCGAGGCGCGTAGGCCCGATATGGAAGTGATATTGACGATAGCGCCACCGCCGCTGTCGCGCATTAGTGGGGCTGCCGCCTGCGAGCATAGGAATGGCCCGGTGAGATTGACCGCCAGCACGCGCGACCAATCGTCATAGGTGATGTCGAGGATTGGTTTGAAGATCGCAATGCCGGCATTGTTGACCAGCGCATCGAGCCGGCCGAATTTTTCGGCGATGGTCGCGAGCGCGCGGGCGACGCCCGCGGGATCGGCGACATCGCATACAAGCGCGAGCGTGACGTCTGGTTTGTTCAGCGCTGTGAAAGTGCGCTTCAGATTCTCGCCGTCGATATCGAGCAGCACCACGCGCCAGCCGTCGGCGAGAAATCGCTTGGCGGTCGCCAATCCGATCCCACGCGCCGATCCGGTCACCAGTGCGACCTTCTGTGTTGCTTCGCTCATCGCCCCCCCAGCCCGTTTGTCGTATCATGGCCGGGCATGTTCCGGCCATTGCTTGCTTTCATTGCTGTTTAAAAGACGCGGATGCCCGGCACAAGGACGCCTTGCCTTCATCCGTTGGTCCAAAAAGGCCGCTAGGTCGGCAGATTTTCACTTGGAGGGGTAATTAGTGCGGATCGCGAAACTTTAAGCTTTTAACCTGCTTGCATTTCGCCGCCGACAGTCAGAACATTCACAAACAGAACAATCCAATAGCGGGGGTCACCATGGGTAGGATAACGCGCCGGCGACTGATGACCGGGGCAGCGGCAGGTGCGATTACAATTACAACCGGCATCCGTCGGGGCAGGGCAGCCGAGTTCACATACAAATACGCCAACAATTTGCCCGTTGCTCATCCGATGAATGTGCAGGCGCAGAAGGCCGCCGACAATATTAAGGCTGAGACGAACGGACGATTTGACCTGCAGATCTTCCCCAACAACCAGCTCGGCTCCGATACGGATATGTTGAGTCAGTTGCGATCCGGCGCGATCGAGTTTTTCACAATGTCGGGTCTGATCCTGTCGACTTTGGTGCCTGCAGCCTCGATCAATGGTATCGGCTTTGCCTTTCCCGACTACGATACAGTTTGGAAGACGATGGATGGTGAGCTCGGTGCGTATGTGCGGGCGCAGATCGCCAAGGCCAATATCGTCGCGATGGAAAAAATTTGGGACAACGGCTTTCGTCAAACCACAACCAGCACTCGGCCGATCGTCACGCCTGCCGACTTCAAGGGCCTAAAGATCCGCGTACCGGTGAGCCCGCTCTGGACCTCGATGTTCAAGGCTTTCGACGCGGCGCCGGCGAGCATCAACTTCAACGAAGTCTATTCGTCGCTCCAGACCAAGGTGGTGGAGGCCCAAGAAAATCCGTTGGCAATCATCTCCACCGCCAAGCTTTATGAAGTGCAGAAATATTGCTCACTCACCAACCATATGTGGGACGGCTTCTGGTTCCTCGCGAATCGAGCGGCGTTTGAACGTATTCCGCAGGACCTAAGGGCGACCGTCGTAAAGAATATCAACGCTGCGGGAATTGCTGAACGCGTGGACGTCGCCAAACTTAATGCGGGACTTCAATCGGAGCTCGCAGCAAAAGGACTCGTGTTCAACACGCCAGATCCCGCACCTTTCCGTGAGGCGCTTCGCAAGGCCAGTTTCTATTCTGAATGGAAAGGAAAATACGGCGAGGAAGCATGGGCGATCCTGGAAAAATCGGTCGGTAAGTTGTCGTGACCGATGACGGACGTGCGGCTCATGGAACGCGCGCCCCGATCATCGAGACCCTAGCGCCGCAGAACGGCCTGCCCCGATGGGCAACGGTCGCTGACGGATTGATCGGCCGGGCTGTCAACACCACGGTGGCGATCCTCATCGTCACTGAGGTGCTGATTTTGTTCGCAGGGGTCGTCGCACGATACCTATTGCGCAGCCCTCTGGTCTGGTCCGACGAGTTGGCGTCAATCCTGTTTCTTTGGTTGGCGATGCTGGGCGCTGTTGTCGCCTTCCGACGCAACGAACACATGCGGATGACAACTTTTGTCACGATGGCGCCGCCGATCGTGCGGTCGTTCCTACAGCACACCGCTTTGAGCGTTTCTTTCGTCTTTCTGCTGCTTCTAGCGCTGCCGTCGTTTGAATATGCGCGTGAGGAAGCCTTCATTACGACCCCGGCATTGGAAATCCGCAATTCTTGGCGCGCCGCGGCGCTTCCGGTCGGGATCTTGCTAATGACCGTCAGTGCGGCCTTTCAATTCGTGCGCTTACGGAATTTCGCGCCAATGCTGGCCAGCCTGGCCGTGGTCGTAACGATCATGCTCGGGTTCAGGTTCGCCGAACCACTGTGGCACAACCTCGGCAACCTTAATCTTCTGATATTCTTCGTCCTCGTCGTTGCGACGCTGGTCTTTGCGGGCGTGGCGATCGCATTTGCCTTCGGTTTGGCGACCTTCGGCTATCTCGCTCTCACAACCCATGTGCCGATGATGGTCGTCATCGGCCGCATGGATGAGGGCATGTCTCACCTCATTCTATTGTCTGTACCTTTGTTTGTATTTCTTGGGCTTTTGATCGAAACGACCGGTATGGCGCGCGCGATGGTGGCGTTTCTCGCCAGCTTGCTCGGACACATCCGCGGTGGCTTGTCCTATGTCCTGGTCGGCGCAATGTATCTCGTTTCCGGAATTTCCGGCGCGAAGGCGGCAGACATGGCAGCGGTGGCGCCGGTCTTGTTTCCCGAAATGCAGCGGCGTGGAGCAAAGCCTGGGGATCTCGTCGCTTTGCTATCGGCAACCGGGGCGCAAACCGAAACTATTCCGCCCAGCCTCGTCTTGATCACGATCGGCTCGGTCACTGGCGTATCGATTGCTGCACTTTTCACCGGTGGCTTGTTGCCGGGCGCGGTTCTCGCTGCCACGTTGTGCATGGTGGTCTGGTTCCGCTATCGCGGAGACGACCTCTCGCATGTTACGCGCGCAAGCGCGCGCGAGATTGCCCGCGCCTTTATCGTGGCGCTGCCGGCCCTCGCATTACCATTTGTCATCCGCGCCGCGGTGGTCGAAGGAATCGCCACGGCGACCGAGGTCTCGACAATCGGCATCGTTTATTCCTTTTTGGTGGGCGCCGCGGTCTATCGCAAGCTAGACCTGCGGCGGCTGCCGCAGATGCTGATCGACACCGCTTCCTTGTCTGGCGCGATTCTGCTCATTATCGGCGCAGCGACCGGCATGGCGTGGGCACTGACGCAATCGGGCTTTTCAAGGCAACTCGCGGCTACGATGGCGGCTTTGCCAGGCGGCGCGCCGATGTTTTTGGCGGTGTCGGTATTGGCATTCATCGTGCTCGGAAGTGTGCTCGAAGGTATCCCGGCAATCGTGCTGTTCGGGCCGCTGTTGTTTCCCATCGCACGACAGATGGGAATTCACGAAGTCCACTACGCGATGGTGGTTATCCTCGCTATGGGGATCGGGCTATTCGCACCGCCCTTCGGCGTCGGATACTACGCTGCGTGCGCGATCGGACGCGTTAATCCCGATGACGGCATGCGTGCAATTTGGGGGTATCTGGTGGCGCTCGTTGCCGGTCTCGTTTTGGTGGCCGCCGTTCCGTGGATTTCTATCGGGTTCCTGTGAGAATAGCGGAGCTTTGGTTTGCTAGACAAATTCTAGCGCCTTGCTCAACTGGCAATAATTTCTGTTGTTAGCACAAAGCGGACATCGAGGAGCTACTGACGAATGTCCGCTTTCGGGGGGTAAACCGGACGTTGTGGCCTCACAGAGACCGGTTCGATAGGACTGCGTGCCTGGCACGCAGTTCGAGTCCTCTCAGGTCCACCACGCATTCCCGTGCGAACCAAGATTTCCTGAGATTCGTCGAATAGCCCCGATTGGGCGGCGTATGCTGCGAGCGATCAGTCTCTGCAAAGGGGCAACTGGATTTGGGAGGTCATTTCGCCGCTTTTGTCTCTGGCCTCTGAAAGTGCTTGACCCCAAACGGCCGATTAGAGAAGCGGACATTCGCTATGCCGTCTTGGTGGCGTCAATGCTGCCGGTAGGCCCTATGCAGCGCCCTCAATTATGACGATAATAAAAATGCAAGGGCCTTT
>Ga0209880_1000098_pt1 | contig 17339 bp, 16 predicted proteins | sample PersoiDNA2013191_FD_185803 | JGI IMG/M metagenome (GOLD analysis project Ga0209880, IMG submission 185803) | Permafrost soil microbial communities from the Arctic, to analyse light accelerated degradation of dissolved organic matter (DOM) -... | ecosystem: Environmental > Terrestrial > Soil >... | reverse complement strand
GCGCCGTACAAGGTCGCCGTGCTGCCGCTCCTCAAGAAGCGGCCCGAGATCGTGGAGCTCTGCCACCGGATCAAGGACGACCTCAAGCGGCAGACGATGGCCGTCTACGACGACACGGCCGCGATCGGCAAGCTCTACCGACGCCAGGACGAGATCGGCACGCCGTGGTGCGTGACGGTGGACGTGGACTCGCTCGAGGACGGCAACGTCACGGTCCGCGACCGCGACGCCATGACCCAGGAGCGGATCTCCGCGGGCCAGGTCACCCGCTACATCACCGACAAGCTGGACGCAGCACGACCTCGAGGGCTGTAGCCGCCCTGGGGCGGCGCGGCCCCGCCCTGGAGTGGCTGGCGCGGCCCCCGCCAGGCTAGGTTCCCGTCGCCGCCACCGATACGGAGGCGAGCGCCTTGTCCGCGGGCGGGTACTCCCCGCGCAGCCACGCGTCCACCGAGGCTGCCGCGCGCTTGCCGTCGCCCATCGCGAGGATGACCGTGGCCGCCCCGCGCACGATGTCGCCGCCGGCGAACACGCCCGGCAGCGACGACATCCCGTGCTCGTCGGTGACGATGTAGCCCGCCTGGTTCAGCGCGAGGTCCGGCTCGGACGCGGTGAGCAGCGGGTTCGAGCGCGTCCCGATCGCCACCACGACCATCTCGCAGTCGATGATGAACTCGGAGCCCTCGATCGGGATCGGGCGCCGCCGGCCGGACGCGTCCGGCTCGCCGAGCTCCATCCGGATGCACCGGATGCCGGTGACCCAGCGGTTCTCGTCGCCGATCACCTCGAGCGGCGCGACCTGCAGCTCGAAGCGAATCCCTTCCTGCTCTGCGTGGTGGACCTCCTCCGCGCGAGCGGGGAGCTCGGCCTTGCCGCGCCGGTAGACGATGGTTGCCTCATCCGCTCCCAGTCGCTTCGCGGTCCGGACCGAATCAATGGCGACGTTTCCGCCCCCGACCACCACGACCCGGTGGCCTTTGAGGACCGGCGTGTCGGACTCGGGGTTCCAGGCGCCCATCAGGTTGACGCGCGTCAGGTACTCGTTGGCCGAGTAGACGCCCTTGTAGTTCTCGCCTGGCACGTTCATGAAGACCGGCAGCCCGGCACCCACTGCGAGGAAGACGGCATCGAAGCGCTCGCGCAGCTCCCGCAGGGTGTACGTGCGGCCGATGATCGCGTTGGTCTCGATCTTCACCCCGGACGCCACCAGCCGGTCCACCTCCTGCTGAACGATGTCCTTGGGGAGTCGGAACTCGGGGATCCCGTAGATGAGGACGCCGCCGGCCGCGTGGAACGCCTCGAAGACCGTGACGTCGTGGCCCTTCTTGACCAGCTCGCCGGCGGCCGTGAGGCCGGCCGGTCCGGAGCCGACCACGGCGACCGAGCGACCGGACGCGGTCGCCCCGTCGGCCTTGGACCGGTCCGGGTGTGCCATCGCCCAGTCAGCGACGAAGCGCTCCAGCGACCCGATCGCGACCGACGCGCCCTTCTTGGCGCGGACGCAGCGGCCCTCGCACTGGATCTCCTGGGGGCAGACGCGTCCGGTGACGCAGGGGAGCGCGTTGTCGTCCAGGAGCGACGCCGCCGCGCCGTCGAGGTCGCCCACGCGAAGCCGCTCGATGAACTGCGGGATGTTGACCCGCACGGGGCAGCCCTCGATGCACACCGGGTTCCTGCACATGAGGCAGCGTTCCGCCTCAAGCATTGCCAGCTGCTGCGAGTAGCCGAGGTTCACCTCGCGGAAGTTCGCCGCCCGCAGGAGCGCATCCTGCTCGGGCATGTGGCTGCGATCGATGGTCATCCGCTCCTTCGGCGAGAGCGGGTGGTCGAATGCCGGGGTGAATGTCGAGTCGCCGTGGGACGCGCTCGGGGCCCCCGTCTCGGGGGCCGGGGTCGGCTGGTCGGTCATTCGCGGTGCTCCCCGGCGGCCGCGGCCGCGTCCTTCCTCTCGGCAGTCGTCGCGAGATCCGGGATCAGGCAGTTCCCACCGGCGTCATCCGCGGCAGTCTCCTGCGCGGCGGCGCGACGGCGGTGGGCGACCTCGGTCGCGTGCGCCTCGAAGTCCCGGTAGGTGCCCAGCCGATCCGCGAGCTCGCGGAAGTCGACCTGGTGCGCGTCGAACTCGGGTCCGTCGACGCACGCGTAGAGGGTCTTGCCGCCGACCGTGACGCGGCACCCGCCGCACATCCCGGTCCCGTCCAGCATCATCGCGTTGAGCGAGGCGAAGGTCGGGACGCCGTACGGCCGGGTCACCTCGGCGACCGCCCGCATCATCGGGACCGGGCCGACCGCGTAGACCGCGTCCACGCCGCCCGCCTCGATCACGTCCCGGAGCGCGTCGGTGACGAAGCCGGGCCGACCGTAGCTTCCGTCGTCCGTGCAGGTGATCACCTCGCCCGCGCGCCGGAGCTCGTCCTCGAAGATGACCCACTCCTTCGAGCGGCCGCCGATCACGCTGATCACCTCCACCCCGTTGGCGGCGAGCCCGAGCGCGATCGGGTGGACCACGGCCGTTCCCACGCCACCGCCGACGCAGACTGCCCGTCCGTGATCGAGCAGCTCGGTGGCCTTGCCGAGCGGACCCGCAACGTCGGCGATCGCCTCCCCCGGCTGGAGGGCAACCAGGTCTTCGGTGCTCTTGCCCACCGACTGGATCACGAGCGTGATCGTGCCGCGGTCGGGATCGGCGTCCGCGATCGTGAGCGGGATCCGCTCTGCGCCGGGAGCGCGGTGGACGATGACGAACTGGCCGGGCTTGCGGATCTCGGCGATGCGCGGCGCCTCGATGACCAGGCGGGTCACGTTCGGCGAAAGCTGGGCCTTGTCAATGACGGTGTGCATGGGAACTCCCGGTCGGGGTGAGCATGTTCGACGCCATCATGCGCGCACGGCGGAATTCGATCCATGCGCAAGGGTGCATGGATCGATGGGCCGAAAGTCACATCGCCGCCGGGACCGCGCCCGTCGCGGAGCGGGCGACGCCTGGCTCGTTCGGGCGTGCCCTCGGATGAGCCCCGGCTCGAGGTCAGACGGCGACTGCCGTCATGGCCGGGACGATCGCCTCGGTCGGGCAGATCTCGACACCCCCGCAACCGCCCGTCTCGACACAATCGTCGCAGCGGTCGGGATCGATGACGTAAACATCGCCCGCCTGGGAGACGGCCCCGTTGGGGCACTCGGGCTCGCAGTTCCCGCAACCGATGCAGTCGTCCGTGATCGTGCTGGCCATGTGCGCGCTCCTGATGGATGGCGTGGCGGGCCGGAGCCCGGGCCTCGCCTAGACGGCGGCGGCAGCGGTGCCGCCTGCCGAATCGCCCTGGCCGGGGGGACTGCCGGCCGCGGGCTGGACCTGATGCCACTCTTCGTGCCCGGGTCGCGGGTCGCCGGGGGCGGCCCCGGTGCGGAGGTGCACCCGGGGCGCCTCCACCGACATGTGAAGGCTGTCCTTGTTGCAGACGTCGATGCAGACGCCGCAGGCGATGCAGCGGAGCTGCTCGATGGCGAAGGAGCGATCCTCCCGCGAGACCGTGAGCGCGACCGTGGGGCAGCGTCGCGCGCACAGGCCGCAGAAGACGCAGGTGTCCAGGTCGAACTCGATGGTCCCGCGCGTGCCCGGGAAGTGCGGGCGGACCTCGCTGGGGTAGCGACGCGTGGCGGGGCGCGACACCAGGTTGCGCAGCGATCGCCCGACCATCGGCAGGTTGAAGGGGTTGGTCATCTCAGCGCTCCGTGCAGCTGATGCAGGGATCGATGGTCATGATGATGTTCGGGACGTCCGCGAGATCGCAGCCCTTGACCAGCTTGATCATGGCCGGGATGTTCGCGAAGGTCGGCGTGCGGGCCCGGAACCGCTCCAGGTATTTCGTGCCGTTCGCCTTGATGTAGTAGATGACCTCGCCTCGCGGCTGCTCCAGCCGCTCGAAGGTCTCCCCGGTCGGGTTGCCGCGCACCTTCGTCTCGATCGGCGCGCCCTCGCCCTTCGGCATCCGCTCGACGGCCTGGCGGATCAGGTCGATCGACTGGGTGATCTCGCGCACGCGCACGACGACCCGGGCGAGACAGTCTCCGGCGGTCTCCAGCACCGGCTCGAAATCAAGCCGGTCGTAGAAATGCGTTCCGGTGAGCCGCGTGTCGAGCGCGATGCCGGACGCGCGGGCCATCGGGCCGACCGCGTCGACGGCATGGGCGTCCTCGCGGGTGAGGATGCCGACGCCGCCCAGGCGGTGGCGGATGGAGGGGTCGGTCTCGAAGATCCGGGCGGTCTCGGCGAAGCCGGCCCCGAGCTGCTCCAGCTTCTCCACGATCGCGACGAGCTCGGAATCCGAGATGTCGCGGCGCACGCCGCCGATCCGGTTGACCGAGAAGATGATCCGGCCGCCGGTCGTCTTCTCGAAGATGTCCAGGACCTCCTCGCGCGTCCGCCAGCAGTGCATGAAGAGGTTCTCGAAGCCGAACGCATCCGCGCCCAGCCCAAGCCACAGGAGGTGGCTGTGGATTCGGGACATCTCGGCCCAGATGAGGCGCAGCCAGCTGGCGCGCTCCGGGACCTCGACGGCCATGATCTTCTCCATGGCCACGGCGTAGCCCATGCCGTGCATGAAGCTGCAGATCCCACAGATGCGCTCCACGACATAGCCGAACTCGGTGAACTCGACGCGCTCGACCAGCATCTCCAGGCCGCGGTGGATGTAGCCGATCGTGGGAATCGCGTCCACGACCTTCTCGTCCTCGAGGACGAGGTCCAGCACGATCGGCTCGGGCAGCACCGGGTGCTGCGGCCCCATGGGGACCACGGTCCGTTTCATGCCTTCTTCCCCACGGCTTCCAGGCGGGCCCGGATCGCGCTGGGGGCGAAGGGCACGATGGTCGCGGTCTTGTAGAGCTGGCCCTTGAGGTCGAGCGCGATCCCGGTGACGTTGACCCCGAACAGCTCCCGCATCTCGTTCTCGTAGAGGAACGCGGCGCCGAAGGACGGCGAGATGCTGGGGACCTCCTCGCCGGGGAGAATCCGGTGGCGCAGGTGCTCGAAGCGGTCGTCCTTCGCGAAGGACCAGCTCACGTCGAAGGCGCCCTCTTCCATCCCTTCGGCGGGCAGGATCGAGGTCGTGTTGATGATCGCCAGCCGCCAGCCGTCCTTCTGATACTCGCCAACGCGGGCGAGGAACGCCTCCGTGTCCATCACGCGCTCCGCTTTCGTTTCTGCTCGAGCGCCGCGATGCCCTGGACGACGCCGTCGATGATGCTCTCGGGGCGGGCGGCGCAGCCCGGGACGTAGACGTCAACGGGGATCACGTGGTCGATGCCGCCCTGGATGTTGTAGGCGCGGGCGAAGATGCCGCCCGAGCAGGCGCAGGCTCCGACCGCGACGACGACCTTGGGGTCGGGCATCTGCCGGTGGAGGTTCTGGATGATCTCGATGTTCCGCTCGTTGACGCTGCCGGTCACGAGCAGGATGTCGGCGTGCTTGGGGTTGCCGGTGTTCACCACGCCGAAGCGTTCGACGTCGTACAACGGGGTCAGGCAGGCCAGGACCTCGATGTCGCAGCCATTACAGCTCGACCCGTCGTAGTGGAGGATCCAGGGCGAGCGCTTGAAGAGAGACATTTGCCTCACCTGGCCAGGAGGAAGAGCGCGAGCACGTTGCCGCCCGTGAACAGCAGGGTGACGGTCCAGGTCGACCGAAGGACCAGCTGCCACTTGGCCCGCGAGGTCGAGTTGTCGACCAGGACCTCCAGGCCGTAGGCGATCGCGAAGGCGAGCAGCCCGAGCGGCACGCTCCAGTTGAAGAAGAGCACGACGAAGACGCACAGCAGCGCGGACTCGTACCAGTGGGCCAGCTCCACGTAGCCCAGCAGCCGCCCGGACATGTCCGACGTCAGCCCGCTGACCAGCTCCTGGTGAGGGTGATGCGAGGTCGAGATGTCGAACGGCGACTTGCGGAGCTTGATCGTGGCCACGAACAGGAAGGCCAGGAGCACGCCCGGCAGCTGCAGCGCGACCAGCACGGGGGAGGCGAGGACGCCCTGGAAGGTGCTCTCGCCGGTCACCTTGCAGATGGCGGCCAGCATGAGGATGAAGAACGGCTCCGAGGCCAGCAGGACCACCAGCTCGCGCTCCGCCCCGGCGAAGCTGTACGGCGAGTTGACCGAGCCCGCGGCCAGGACGAGACACAGGGCCGCGAGGGCGAAGACGAACGCGATGAAGATGAGGTCGGTGCCCCCGAGGACCAGCGCGCCGGCCGCGGCCATGAAGCCGAGGTGGCCCAGGAGCAGCGGCTCGACGACCGGGTTGACCTGTCGGGTCTCCTTCTCGAAGAGCTTGCCCACGTCGTAGAAGGGCTGCAGAAGCGGTGGCCCGACGCGGCCCTGCATCCGGGCGCTGACGATCCGGTCCACCCCGGCCAGGAGGCCGCCGAAGAGCGGGGCCACGACGACGAACAGGAGGCCGTAGACGAGCGGGCTCATGCGCGCACCACCATCCCGAACAGGACCATCACGGTGAGGATCACCCCGCATACGAGCGTCCCGGCCCGGAACACGAGGGCCCCGTCGATCACGCCCTCGAGGTAGTAGTTGCGCAGGGTCACGGTCCGGGTTCCCCCCAGCGCCGCACCCATCAGGTGGCCGGCGTTCGCTGAGCGTCCGCTCGTGTAGAAGTCGGCGAGGTCGTAGCCCGACCCGCGCGAGGCCCACAGCGCAAGTGCCGGCAGGAACAGCACCGCGACCAGCATCACGATGACCATCGCGGGGTCGAGGTGGAGGAAGGCGCGCGGCGCGGCCGAGAATGCCGTCAGGGCGTACGGGCCGACCACGTGCTCGGAGATCAGCCCGAGGCCGGCGGCCACCCCGATCACGCCGACCGCAAGGGCAGTCTCGGCGAACCATTCGTAGCGCGTCACCCGGTCCTCGACGGAGCGCTCGTACGGCTCGATGCCGCGCATGGAGAGGATCTTGATGAGGAGCTTGCCCCAGTAGAAGATCGTCAGCGAGCTGCCGAAGGCCATGATGATGAGGAATGCCGCGCCCGCGAAGCCCGGAACCTCCAGGAAGGCGCGGATCGCGGTCCACTTCGCCACCACGATGCCGAACGGCGCGATGAACATCCCGGCGATCCCGGTCAGGGCGAGGGCGCTCACCCGCGGCATCCGGCTGAGGAGCGTGTCGAAGTTCTCCATGTCCTTCGTGTAGAGCCGGTTCTCCAGGGTCCCCACCACGAGGAACAGGAGAGCCTTGGCCACCGCGTGGAAGATCACGATCATCACGCCCACCCAGACCAGCTCTGGCGTGCCGATCCCGGCGCAGCCGACGATCAGGCCCAGGCTGCCGATGGTCGAGTAGGCCAGGACCTTCTTCGTGTTCTGCTCGGTCACGGCGACCATCGAGACGAAGAGGAACGTGAGCAGGCCGATGAAGGCAACCATCGTCCCGACCGCGGACCCGGCCATCGCCGGCGAGAGGCGCAGCAGCAGGAAGACCCCCGCCTTGACCATGGTGCTGGAGTGGAGCAGTGCCGAGGTGGGGGACGGGGCGTACATCGCGCCCAGGAGCCAGGAGGAGAAGGGCATCTGGGCGCTCTTCGTGATCCCCGCGAGCGAGATGAGGGCGATCGCGGGGAGCAGCGCCGCGGCGGCCGGCCCGGCCGTCAGCTTCGCCAGGTCCAGGCCGCCTGGCTGGCCCGCCAGCAGCAGGATGGCCACCGAGAAGCCCAGCCCGCCCAGCAGGTTCATGTTGAGCGCATCGAAGGCGTAGCCGACCGTCTCCTTCGTGCGGGTGTAGCCGATCAGGAGGAACGAGCAGAGGGTCGTGATCTCCCAGAAGACGTGCAGCATCGGGAGGTCATTCGAGACGACCAACCCGAACATGGCCGCCAGGAACAGGAAGAGCAGGAAGAAGAAGGAGGTGCGCCGGCCCCCGATCCGCGGGTTCGAGCGCTGGTAGTCGCGCATGTACCCCAGGGCGTGGATGCAGATCAGCGGCCCGACGATCCCGATCACCAGCACCATCACCATGGTGAGCCGGTCGAACCAGAAGAGCCGCTGCGGGTCGGGCTCCGGCAGATGGCCGCCCAGGCCCAGGTAGAGCGCGATGCCGAGCTGGGCGAGGGCCATGATCGGTGCCAGGACCCGCCCGTTCTGCAGGCTGACCACCACCACGAAGATCGCGATGGCGGCTTCCATGACGAGGATCGCGTGCCCGGGCGTCAGGCCGCCCGGCAGCCCGAAGAAGATCGCGTCTCCGTTGCCAAACGCGAACACCGTCACCAGCGAGGCCGCGGCCACGACGGCGCAGGCGAGCACGACGATGGCGTTCCGGAGTGTGCCCTTCGTGACCGCGAGGAGCACGCCGCTGACCACGAGCGGGAAGGCGACCAGGAAGACGATCAGTGCGCTCATGTCATTCGCGCTGCGCCCGTCGCGGCTCAGTGCGCCGCGGGGAGGAGATGGTCGACCTCGTAGACGAGCACTTCCGGCGCGACCGGCTTCTCCATGAAGCGCTGGACGGGCATCCACCCATCGTCCCGGTCCTGCGTCGCGAGCTCCCGATCGGAGATGTGTTCGTCCACCCGGCTCAGCATGATCAGCGGCAGCGTGGGGAAATCGCGGGCGAGCGTCCGGGCCAGGTCGAATCCTGCCATTGCGCCGTCGAGCATCGCCTCCAGCACGACCACGTCGGGCGCTCCGCGGCGCACCGCGTCGAGACCCTCGGCCGTGGTCGAGGCTGTCGCCACGGCGTGCCCGTCCGCCTCCAGCGCGGCCGCGTTGCGCGCGACGAGATCCGCGTCGTCGTCCACGAGAAGGATGTGTGCCATTCCCGTCCAGTCCCGGGGCGGCGCTGCGCCGCCCGCTCCTGCGTCCACGGTCCATCCGACCGGTTGGACTGCTGTGCTGTTCCAAGGCACAGGGTATCGAACGGCACATGATTGGAAGCCCGTAGATCGGCCCTTCGGTACAGGCCCAACGGCCCGACATGGACGGGCCGAGTCGTCCCGGGGCCCGTCCGGCCCAGCGCGCTACGATGCTCGACGTGCACGAGTTCTCGATCGCCGAGGCCCTCGCGGCCCAGGTGCAGCGCCACGCGCCCGCGTCCGGTCGCGTGGCGGAAGTGGAAATCAGCGTCGGCGCGCTGCGTGGGCTGGAGCCGGAGGCGCTCCGGATGAGCTGGGAAGCCGTGACCCACGACACGCCCATCGCCGGCGCGATCCTGCGGGTCGACCTCCGCCCGTGGTCCATCACGTGCTCCACCTGCGGTCGCACCTGGACGAGCCCCGTCCCGTTCGTCGCCTGCGACTGCGGCGACCCGGCACCGGTGCCGACGGCAGGCGACGAGCTCGATCTCGTCGCGCTCACGATCGACGAGGAGGAGGCCTGAATGCCCGAGGGTGGGCGAACGACCCGGGTTCCGCTCGTGGAGCGGGTCCTGGAGGCGAACAACCAGATCGCCGCCGACAACCGCGCCGAGCTGGAACGTCGGGGCATCTTCTCGGTCGACCTGATCGGTGCGCCCGGCAGTGGCAAGACAGCACTCCTGGAGGCGACGCTGCGCGCCCTCAAGGGGCATCGGCGCCCCGCCGTCCTGGTCGGCGACCTGGCGACCCGGCGGGACGGCGACCGCCTGGCCCGCTGGTGCGACCAGGTGGTCCAGATCTCAACGGGCCAGGGGTGTCACCTGGAGGCGAACCAGGTCCGCGATGCGCTCGGCCAGATCGACCTGGACGCGGTGGACCTGCTCTTCATCGAGAACGTGGGAAACCTGATCTGCCCGGTGGGTTTCGACCTGGGCCAGGCGGCCAAGGTCGGCCTCTTCAGCCTCACCGAGGGCGATGACAAGGCGGCCAAGCATCCCTACCTGGTGGAGGCGGCCGACCTCCTCCTGCTCAACAAGATCGACCTGCTGCCGTACCTGTCGTTCGATCGGCCGAGCTTCGAGGCCGACGTGCGCCTGCTCAATCCCCGGGTCGCCATCCTGGACGTCTCGGCGACGACGGGCCAGGGGCTCGACGCGTGGATCGCCTGGCTCGACCGGTAACCGGCCGCGTCCGCGGTTCCTTCGACGCGTCCGCGGGTCGATCGCCCGCGTAGGTCGATCGCCGGCCAGTTGCCCGGACGCTCAGCTGCTCGCGGACGCCCCCGCCTCGACGGGCTGCTTGCCCTTCGGCCAGTAGAGCTCCTTCTTGACGTGGAACTCGGGGAAGCCGCGCCGCATCAGGACGCCCTCGACGTTGAGGATCATCTCGGGGTTGCCGCAGATGTAGACGACCGTTCGGTCCGCCGCGAGGCGCAGGTCGTGGCAGACGTCCGCCACCACCGCCTCGGCGCGCCCGGCCCGGCCGGCCCAACCCGCGTTCCGCGGGTCCTGCGGCCGGGACACCGTGGGCACGTAGCGGAGCGGGTACGTGGCGTCTCGCTCCATCGCCTCGAGCACATCGCGGTAGCCCAGCTCTTCCGCGAACGAGACGCCGTGGAGGACCACGGTCTTGCGCGGCTTCCTGGCCAGCTGCGTCTCACGGATCATGGCGACGAAGGGAGCGATCCCGGTTCCCGTGGAGACGTAGAGGTGGATCCGGTGGTCATCGGGCTCCAGCATGAAGCGGCCCTTCGGACCGATCAGCCGCATCCGGGCCCCCTCCGTGAGGCGCCACAGGAGCGTCGTGAAGCGGATCACCGGCACCAGGCGCACATAGAGCTCGTAGCCGTCCGTGCCGGCCACGCGCGGCGCGGACGCCACAGAGTACGGGCGCTGCCAGAGCTTGCCATCCGCGAACACGCCGGCCGTCATGTACTGGCCGGCCTCGAACGGGACCGGGTCACCGTCGAGCTTCACCCAGAAGCTCGCCAGCTCGGCCGAATGGTCCTCGCGACGGACCAGCGTGGCGTTGTACTGGGGCGCGTCCTCGGCGATGACGCGGGAGTCCTCGAGGTGATTGCTCATGCCTGGCAGGGCCTCCTGGCGGCCGGCGTTCGCGTCGGCCGGACGCGAGTGTAGCCCCAGCCCGGGTGCCCGCGCGCCCACGCGCGGCGCCGAACAGCCGAGCGGCGCCGAACAGCGGACCGGCCGCGCGCGAGCGGGCCATTCGACCCGCCCATACGGGCCGGACGCGAGTCGGGACGATCGGCGCCCGGCGGTACAATCCACGCGGTCACGTTGACTTGGTCTTCACCGCGGCTCGCCACCTCGTGCGCCGCGTCGCATCCATCACCGGAGGTATCGCTCAATGCCGGAGTCTGCCACGCGCGCCCACAAGGCTGCCACGCGCTACATCTACGCCTGGGGCAACGGCAAGGCCGAAGGCAACGGCAAGATGAAGGACCTGCTCGGCGGCAAGGGTGCGGGCCTCGCCGAGATGACGAATGCCGGGCTGCCGACACCGCCCGGATTCACGATCACGACGGAAGCCTGCAATGACTACTTTGCGGCCGGCAAGCAGCTTCCCGCCGGCCTCTGGGATGACGTCCTCGAGGCCGTGAAGGCCGTCGAGGCCAGCACCGGCAAGGGCTTCGGCGACCCGAAGAACCCACTCCTCGTTTCCGTCCGCTCGGGCGCGAAGTTCTCGATGCCGGGCATGATGGACACCGTCCTCAACCTGGGCCTCAACGAGGGGACGCTCCAGGGCCTCGTCGCGCTGACGGGCAACGAGCGCTTCGGCTGGGACGCCTATCGGCGCTTCATCCAGATGTTCGGGCGGATCGTCCTCGACGTGAAGGCGGAGCGCTTTGACGAGCCGCTCGAGGCCCGCAAGAAGGCCCACGGCGAAGGCGCCAAGGACACCGATCTCACCGTCGAGGACCTCAAGGCCCTCGTCACGGAGTTCAGGGAGATCGTGGCCGAGGACGCCGGGCGCGAGTTCCCGACCGACCCCAACGAGCAGCTGGACCTGGCCATCAAGGCCGTCTTCGCCTCGTGGTTCGGCAAGCGCGCCAACGACTACCGCAACAGCCAGAAGATCGCGCACGATCTCGGCACGGCCGTCAACGTCGTGACCATGGTCTTCGGCAACATGGGGGACGACTCCGGGACCGGCGTCGCGTTCACTCGCGACCCCAACACCGGCGAGAAGGCCCTCTACGGCGAATACCTCGTCAACGCCCAGGGCGAGGACGTGGTGGCCGGCATCCGGACTCCGGAGAAGATCAGCCACCTCGCGGACGAGATGCCCGAGGCCTACGCGGAGTTCCAGCGGATCGCGACCCAGCTCGAGAACCACTACCGGAACGTCCAGGACCTGGAGTTCACGATCGAGCGCGGCCGCCTCTACATGCTCCAGACCCGCGACGCCAAGCGGACCGCCGCCGCGGCCGTGAAGATCGCCTGCGATATGGTCGAGGACGGTGTCATCACCAAGGCGGAAGCTGTCGCCCGGATCGAGCCGGCCCAGGTTGACCAGCTGCTGCGCGACCAGTTCGACCCGATCGCCCGCAAGGTCGCCAAGCGGATCGCCAAGGGCCTCAACGCCTCGCCCGGCGCGGCCGTCGGCCGCGCCGTCTTCAACGCGGACGTCGCGGTGGAGTGGGTCGCCCGCGGCGAGAAGGTCGTCCTGGTCCGCGTCGAGACTTCTCCGGACGACTTCCACGGCATGGCCGTGGCCCAGGGCATCCTTACCGCGCGCGGCGGCGCCACGTCGCACGCCGCCGTGGTCGCCCGCCAGATCGGCAAGCCCTGCGTCGCCGGCTGCGCCGAGCTCGTCGTCGATTACGGCACGAAGACTGCGAAGTCCAGCGACTCCGGCATCGGCTTCGCCGAAGGCGACTGGATCAGCGTCGACGGCTCGACCGGCGAGGTCTTCGTCGGCGCGCTGCCGACCGTTTCCGCGCGGTTCGAGGACCAGCCCGAGCTCCAGAAGATCCTGGGCTGGGCCGATGAGATCCGGCGGCTCCAGATCTGGACCAACGCCGACAAGCCGGAAGAGGCCGCCCAGGCTCGCGGCTATGGCGCGCAGGGGATCGGCCTCTGCCGCACCGAGCACATGTTCCGCGAGGGCGAGCGCCTGGAGATCGTCCGCGGCGCCATCCTCGTCGCCAATGCGGCTACCCGCGCCAAGGCAAAGACGGCGGCGGGCGAAGCGCTGACGGCCGACGAGGCCGAAGCGGTCGCGACCTTCGACGAGGCGATGGGCAAGCTCGAGGTGCTCCAGCAGGGCGACTTCGAGGGCATCCTCGCCGCGATGAGCGGCCTGCCGGTCGTCATCCGCCTCATCGACCCGCCGCTCCACGAGTTCCTTCCCAACCTCGAAGAGCAGCTCGTCAAGGTGACGAAGGCGGGCGACGCGGCGACCGAAGAGGACAAGGAGCTCCTCGCCACCATCAAGTCGATGCACGAGCAGAACCCGATGCTCGGCCTCCGTGGCTGTCGCCTCGGGCTCATGATCCCGGACTTCGTGAAGATCCAGACCCGGGCGATCCTCAACGCCGCCGTGGCGGTGAAGCGCGCCGGCAAGGACCCGCGGCCGGAGATCATGATCCCGCTCGTCGGCCACGTGAACGAGCTGATCGCCACCCGTGCCCTGCTGGACGCGGAAGCGGAGGCCGTCGTGGCCAAGGCCGGCGAGGAGATCGACTTCAAGTTCGGCACGATGATCGAGATCCCGCGAGCCTGCTGGGTCGCTGACGAGATCGCCAAGCACGCCGAGTTCTTCAGCTTCGGCACGAACGACCTCACCCAGATGACGTTCGGCTACAGCCGCGACGACGCGGAGGGTGGTTTCCTCCTCAAGTACGTCGAGGACAAGATCCTGCCCGAGAACCCGTTCCAGACGCTGGACGAGGTGATCGCCGCCGAGATGCGGATGGCCGTCGAGAAGGGGCGCTCGACCCGCCCCGACCTCGAGGTGGGCATCTGCGGCGAGCATGGCGGCGATCCCGCCTCGATCCACAAGTGCGAGGCGATCGGCCTCAACTACGTCTCCTGCTCGCCGTTCCGCGTCCCCGTGGCGCGCCTCGCGGCAGCGCAGGCGGTGCTGGTCAACGCGGCCGAGAACGACAAGTAGCGACGAACCCCAGCGGCGGGTCTGCCCGCCGGCCGGCGGGCAGACGCCGGCACGAACGAACGACGAAGCCCGGCCGCGAGGCCGGGCTTCGTGTCGTCCCGGGTGGGATCATGGCGCGATGCCGGAGTCATCCCTGCCCGCCCGCCGCCGTGATCGGCTCCGCGGGCTCATCGTCGACGTGGAGCCGCTCCGGCGTGACCGCGACTTCCGGCTCCTGTGGATCGGCCAGGTCGTCAGCGGGCTGGGCCGCCAGGTCACCACGATCGTCCTGCCGTACCAGCTCTATGTCCTGACCGGGACCCCGCTGGCGATCGGCGCGCTGGCCCTCGTCCAGGTGGTGCCGATCATGGCGTTCTCGCTCGGCGGGGGCGTCGTCGCGGACGCGGTCGACCGCCGCCGGCTGCTCCTCCTGACGCAGGCCGGGCTGGCGGCGGCGAGCGTCGCCCTGGCTGGTCTGGCGTTGCTGCCGGCAACGCCGGTCCTCGCCATCTACGCGGTCGCGTTCGTCGCCGCGGGCCTCGGTGCGATCGACCAGCCCGCGCGCTCCTCCGCGGTGCCGCGGCTCGTGCCGCGCGAGCGTCTTCCCGCCGCGATCGCGCTGGGCCAGCTCAACTTCCAGGCGGCCGGCGTGGTCGGGCCGGCGATCGGCGGCCTGGTCCTCGCGACGCTCGGGATCGCCGCCTGCTATGTCTTCGACGCGATCACGTTCGCGGCGGCCATCGGGGCGCTCCTCCTCATCGCCCCGATCCCGCCGGCCCACGGGGCGGTCCGCCCGAGCCTTTCGGCAATCGCGGAGGGTCTGCGGTTCGCACGCCGCCGCCGCGCCATCCTCGCGACCTTCGCGGTGGACCTCAACGCGATGATCTTCGGGATGCCGACCGCGCTCTTCCCGATCCTCGCGCTCGACGTCTTCCGGGTCGGCCCGGCGGGACTCGGCCTGCTGGCCGCCGCCCCGGCCGCCGGGGCCGTGATCGGGGCGCTCCTGACGGGCTGGGTCGGGCGGGTCCGACGGACGGGGCGGGCCGTGCTCTGGGCGTCCGCAGGCTGGGGGCTTGCCATCGTCGCGTTCGGGCTGTGCACGTTCAGCTTCCCGCTCGCGCTCGTCTTCCTGGCTGCGGCCGGTGCGGCCGATGTGATCACGGCGGTCCTTCGCAGCGCGATCGTCCAGCTGATCACCCCCGACGGGCTTCGCGGGCGGGTCACCTCGATCCACATCCTCGTTGTGACCGGTGGCCCGCGCCTGGGCGACGTGGAGGCGAGCGCGGTGGCCTCGCTGGCAGGCGCCCAGCTGTCCGTCGTGAGCGGCGGGTTGCTCTGCCTCGTGGGCCTCGCCGCGATCGTCCGCTCGTTCCCGGAGCTGGCCGCGTTCGACATGCGGAAGGCCGCGGGACTCGTGGGGCGTCCGCCGGAGCCGGTGCCGGTGCCGGGGCCGACGCCGGCAGGCTGACGCGCGTCGATCGCCCGGACGCGATCGGCCGGAATCGCACGGCAACGGCCTGCCACCGGCGCTTCGAACCGGGGGCGTCTATCGTTGCGGGATGGCCCTCGGCACCGGCGTACGAAGCCGCGCCACCACGTTGCTGCGCTGTGTGGCGCTCCTCGTGCCGTTCCTGCTGTCCGTGGGGCTGATCCCGAGTGCGGTGCGCGCCGCCGACCCGCGAAACATGGACGTCCTCCCGGCGCCCGCTGTCGGCCGCCTCGGCGGCCCCCCCGGACCGGTGGCCCCGATCCCGTCGGGCAGCAACGGCAGCACCGAGTCGGCCCGGGTGGTCTTTCACGGCCCGCGGACGGACCGGGTCGTGGCCCTCACCTTCGACGACGGATATGCGCCCGCGAACGTGCGGCAGATCTTCGAGGAGCTGACGCGGGCGGGGGTGGCGGCGACCTTCTTCGTCAACGGCGCCTATCTGCGCCTGGACCCGCAGCTCTGGCGGTCGATCGCGGCCGCCGGCTACCCGATCGGAAACCACACCGTGCTCCACCAGGACGTACGCGGACGGCCACCCGCCCAGGTCGTTGCCGATCTCGTCCGCAATGCCCGCCTCGTGCAGGAGGTCACCGGGCGACCGATGATCCCCGTCTTCCGGCCGCCGTACGGCTATCACGACGCCGTATCAGACGCCGCCGCCGCTGCGGCCGGCTTCCCCACGATCGTCCTGTGGGACGTGACCGGCGGCGACACGAACCGGCGCGCCGGCGACGCCACCGTGCTGGCGAACGCGAGCGCCGGCCGACCCGGTTCCATCGTGCTCCTCCACGCTGGGCCGTCGGTCACTCCGCGCATTCTCCCGGCACTGATTGCCGGGTATCGTGCCCGCGGGTTCACGTTCGTGACGGTCCCGGATCTGCTGGGGATCGCGAACACCGGGGTCGACCTGCCACCCGTGGGTGGGTCGCCCACGCCGCCGGATCCCGGCGGGGCCGCGGCGCCGACGCCGCCCACGGTCCCGCCGACCGGGGATGATCGCGGCAGCCTGCCGATCTCGCCGGGCGACACGTTGGCGCCCTCGACGAGGGTGGCCTCAGCGGTTGGGCGGGGCTGGGACGCCGCGCCCCTTCCAAATACCGCTGGCGGGTCGTCGGGAACCGCCGCGATGTCGTCGCTGGCCCGGGACTCGGCGTGGACTCGCGGCCCGTCGCGCGATGGCCTGGTGGCCGGCGCGACCGTGGCGCTCCTCGGGATTCTCCTCCTGCTCGGGGTGATCGCCGGCCGCCGCGCGCGCCGAACCGGGTAGGGGCTTCGGCCCGGATGCGTTCCTCGACGGTTCGCCCGTTCCTGGTTCTGCTGCCTCTGGGGCAGGCCGCGCTGCTCGCGGGGTCAGTCGCCGCGTCGTAGCCGAGCGGCCGCCGCGATGAACGCCGCGCCGAGGACCCGGGCCGTGGTCGGGAAGGCGTGGATCGTGTCCGCCAGCACCGCGACCGGCACGCCGGCGCGGATCGCGAGCACCGCTTCGTGGACGGCCTCCGAGGCGCCCGGCCCGGCGAGGAACGCCCCCAGGAGGCGCCCGGTTCCGCGTTCCACGACCACCGTGACGTGGCCGCCGGCGTCCGAGACGTAGCCGCGGGCGGTCTTCGCGAGGTCCTGCACCTCCTCGAACGCGTCCAGGCCGCGCGCCTCCGCCTCCTCGAGCGTGATGCCGACCGAACCTGTCTCCGGATCCGTGAAGATGGCCCGCGGGATCGCGTGCCCATCGAACCGCAGGTCCTCGCCAAGCGCGATCCGGACGGCCAGCGTGCCCTGGTAGTGCGCGACGTGCGTCTGGAGGACCGGCCCGGCGGGATCGCCGACCACGTAGACGTCGGGCGCGACGCGGAGCCGGTCGTCCGGCACCAGGCGTCCTCGCTCGTCGCGCGCCGCC
>Ga0209880_1000097_pt1 | contig 17457 bp, 15 predicted proteins | sample PersoiDNA2013191_FD_185803 | JGI IMG/M metagenome (GOLD analysis project Ga0209880, IMG submission 185803) | Permafrost soil microbial communities from the Arctic, to analyse light accelerated degradation of dissolved organic matter (DOM) -... | ecosystem: Environmental > Terrestrial > Soil >... | reverse complement strand
GGGGCGGCCCGTGCGCCGCACTTCTTCGAGGACGGCGAGACAGGTGGCCTTGAAGCGGGAGATCGCGAGGGTCGGTTCGGCAGACATGCCGGAATCGTACCATGGTCATTGACCATGGTCTAACTCCTGACGAGGCGATTCCAGAAGACCTGGGCGAGCGTCATGGTTTTCTTCGCGGAAGTTTCGCGGTCTGGAAACAAATGCGAAGGACGTCCCAGTAGGCCTGCGCGCCTCCGAAAAGCGTGACGCGCGAGTCGGCCGAGTTGAACCAGAGGACGGGCACCTCCGCGATCGCGTAGCCGAGCTGGCGCGCGAGGAGGAGCGCCTCGACGTCGAAGGCGAACCGATCCACCTTTGCCCGCGAGAAGATCTCGCGGGCCGCCTCGCGCGAAAAGAGCTTGAAGCCGCACTGCGTGTCGGTGATGCCGGGCACGGCGACGAGGCGCACGAGCCGGTTGAAGAGCTTGCCCATCGCCTTGCGGTAGAGCGGCTGCTCTTCCTTCACGAGCGACTCGTCGAGGGCGCGCGATCCGATCGCGACGGGCGCGTCGGCGGCGGCGAGCTTCTCCCACTCGTAGATGGGAGTCGAAAGGTCCGCATCCGTGACGAGGACGAACCGTCCCCTCGCCTCGAGGCAGCCCGTGCGCACGGCGAAGCCCTTTCCGGAGTTCTTCGGGAGGCGCAGGACGCGCAGGTCGAGGCCATAGTGGCGTCCCGCATCCTCGGCGCACGCGGCCGTCGCGTCGCCGGAGCCGTCGTCCACGACGAGCACCTCGACGCGGGGCGCGGACGGGCGGGCGGCCAGATAGGCCGAGATCGCGCCGAGAGAGGCCGGCAGCCGCTCCTCCTCGTTGAAGGCGGGAATGACGATCGTCAGCTCGACGCCCCGCCCCGTCTCCGTGTGGGCGGGCGCAGGCTGCGTCCGGAAGGCGGGAACTTCGCGCGTCACCGTCATGCCGGCCGGGCCTCGTAGACGAACTGATAGCCGAGGAGCGTCGGCCAGAGCCGCGCGGCTGAGAGCGCGGCGGCGCGCGCCAGCCCCGCGAGGGGAGGACGGCCCAGGGCTGGAACGGCGAGCTCGAGAGGCATCGCGGTCGCGTCGACCGACACGACGCGATAGCCGTTCCCCTCGAGGAGGGCCCGCCCGGTCGCCTGCGTGAAGAAGCGCAGGTGCGTGCGGTCGAGGATACCGCGGCGCGCGTACGCGAACCGGCCGAAGAGAAGGCCGAAGCGAACGGTGGCGTTCGCGATGTTCGGGAGGGAAAGCAGGAGCACCCCGTCGGTTTTCAGCAGCGGTCTCAGGGCCGAGAGCAGGTCCTCCGGGCGCGGCAGGTGCTCGAGGACGTCGCCCGCGACGATGACGTCGAACCGCTCGCGAAACGGCCCGGAAATCCCGTCGAGGAGGTCGCCGACCACGGGCTGGTCGAAGAAGCGCGCGCCTTCCTGCGCCGCCTCGGGGTCGAGCTCGACGCCCGCGAGGTACCGGCACGCCGGCCGGATGCGCCGCGCGAGGAGGCCGGCCCCGAAGCCGAGATCGAGAACCGCGAGGCCACTCCCCCGCGCGAGCACCTTCTCGAGCAGGATCATGTGCGACGACCCCGGAATCTCCTTCCAGGGGTAGTGCGGTCCCGGGTGCGCGTCTCTGGCCTTCAGAGCGGCGCCCTCTGCGCGATGGGAATCCGGCGGCCGCTCCCGAAGGCCTTCGCGGAGACCTTCAGGCCGGGCGCCGCCTGGTTGCGCTTGTACTCGGCCCGGTCCACCAGCATCGCGATCTTCCTGACGAGCGCGAGCGGGGCGCCCGTCCGGCGCGCCGCCGCGGCGAGGGAGAGATTCCGCTCCACGAGATTCTCGAGGATCGCGTCGAGAAGCGGATAGGGCGGAAGGGAATCCTGGTCGGTCTGACCCGGCCGGAGCTCGGCGGACGGCGCCTTCGTGAGCGAAGCCTCGGGAATGAGCGCGCGCCCGGCGCGCGCGTTGAGGTGCCGCGCGAGAGCGTAGACGCGCATCTTCGGAAGGTCCGAGATCGGGGCGAGGCCGCCGCACATGTCGCCGTACAGCGTGCAATAGCCCACCGCGAGCTCGCTCTTGTTGCCCGTCGTGAGCACGAGAGGCCCCTTCTTGTTCGACACGGCCATGAGGAGCATCCCGCGGAGGCGCGACTGCTCGTTCTCCTCGGTGGCGTCCTCCGGCAGGCCGCCGAAAAGAGGCGCGAGCGTTCGGCGCGCGTCCTCGAAGAGCGGGCCGATCGAAAGGACGTCGCAGCGGATGCCGAGATTCGCGGCGAGCGCGCGCGCGTCCGCGACCGAGCCCTCGGAGGAATACGGCGACGGCATCGCGAGACCCGTCACGTTCTCGGCGCCCAGGGCCTCGACGGCGAGAGCCGCGACGAGCGCGGAGTCGATTCCGCCCGAGAGGCCGAGAACGGCCGAACGGAAGCCGCACGTGCCGGCGTAGTCGCGGATGCCGAGGACGAGCGCGCGCCGGAGCGACTCGAGCGGATCGCCGCTGACGTCGTCCGGGAGATCGCGGGCGTCGGCTCCCGAGACGGGGACGACGCGTGCGGGCCTCTTCCCGTCCCGCAAGACGTCCACGACCAGAAAATCCTCTTCGAAGAGTGCGGCCCGGGCCGCGATGCGCCCGCGGCTGTCGAGTACCATCGACCCGCCGTCGAACACGAGCTCGTCGTTGCCTCCCACGAGGTTGAGCGACGCCACGGGGACCCGGCCGTCGCGCGCATAGCGGGCGAGCATCCGGCGCCTGAGGCTCGGCTTTCCTTCCGAGAAGGGCGACGCGGAAATCGTGACGACGAGTGTCGCGCCGCGCCGCACGAGCGCCTCGCCCGGGTCGTCGCGGTAGAGCCGGCGGGCGCGCCAGAAGTCCTTGTCGTTCCAGAGGTCTTCGCACACGGGCAGCCCGATCCGCTCGCCGCGGAACGGCACCACGGCGCAGCCGTCGCCCGGCTCGAACCACCGGCCCTCGTCGAAAACGTCGTAGGTTGGCAGCAGCGTCTTCTTCGCGAGGGCCCGCACGCGACCGCCGTCGAGGAGGGCCGCGACGTTGTGGAAGGGCTTGCCGACGCGGCTCCGGTTCTTCACGAACGTACCGACGAGAAGAGCCGTCCGGCGCGAGCGGCGAGCGAGCGACGCGAGAGAGTGTGCGGCTTCCCGGACGAAAGACGGGCGCTCGAGGAGGTCTCCCGGGGGATAGCCGCAGATCGCGAGCTCGGGGAAGACGGCCAGATCCGCGCCCGCGTCCTCGGCCCGCGCGAGTCCTCTGGCGATGCGCGCGTAGTTGCCGGCGAAGTCCCCGATGGTGGTGTCGATCTGGCAAAGCGCGAGGCGCACGGCGCTTCCTACGCGAGGCCGGAGGGCTCTTTCGCTTCCACGGGCTCGATCGTCGTCCGCGAAACGAGATCCGCGAGCGTCCGTCCGCGGCGATCGAAGGCGGCGACGAGAAGAGGCACGCCCGCGAGCGCCCCGGTCAAAAGGAAGCCGACGAAGCGCAGGAACGCGGCCGCCAGCGTGGGAGAGCCGCCGTCCTCGGCGCGGATCCGGAGATCGGCGAGAGCCATGCCGGGCGTCGTGCCCCAGACGAAAGGCGCGAGCACGAGGAGCACGAGCGCGGCCAGAAGGAGGAAGGCCGCGAGCGGGACGAAGGCGGGCGGCGGGAAGCGCAGGTCCAGGAGGAGCGCGCCGGCCGCGAGCTCCACGGCGCCCACGAGCGCGAGGATGAGCAGATCGGCGAGGCCCGCGGCCACGCGCCGCGCGAACGCGACGGACGGCGGCTCTTCGGCGTCGGCAAGGGGTTCGCGGAAAGCGGACGCGGCCGGCGGCGCCGCATCAGCGCGCACAGGCGGCGCGGCTTGCTCCGAGAGACCGAGCGGCGTCTCGGAGACGGCCGGAAACAGCTCGAGCGTCGCGCGCGTTCCCGAGCGCCGTCTGGGCGTGTCGGGAGCGATGGGGTGCTCGGCGAGCGGGTCGCGAGGCGGCTCGGACATGTCGTATCCGGCCTCAGGGCCTGAGCGTGAGGTGCTTGATGAGAATCCGTGAGAGCAGGTCGGTCGCGCCCTTGGGGTACTTGCGGGCGAAACGCAGGAGGCGCTGCGCCTCGGCGTCTCCCGGCCGGAGGTCCGTCGCCTCCTTCACGGCTTTCGTGGCCTTGTCCATGTTGCCCGCCTGGAAACTCTGCACCGCGAGGTTGTAGTACGCGTTCACGAGGTACTCCTCGACGTCCTGATTCTTCGCGTCTCCCCGCCGGAGATCCCAGAGGAGTTTGATCGCACTGTCGTAGTCGTATTCGTTGTAGGACTTCGAGGCGCTGCGCAGAGCCTCGACCTGCTCGTGCGCGCGTTGCGCGGCGGCGGCCGCCTCGGCATCCTGGGGGCGGGCCCTCACGACGGGATCGAGATTCTTCAGGGCGTCGATGTAGCGGCTCGAGGCCATCGCGGTGAAACCGGCCACGCGCATTTCGTCGAGGGCGGCGGCGCTTGGGGGAGCGGGCCCGGGGGTCGGCGCCGCCGAGGACTTCATCTTCTCGATCCTCACGAGCGCTTCGTTGTGGCGGGGGTCCGACTCGGGCAGCTTCGCGAGGACGCCGATCGCCTCGTCGATCTTGCCGGCGTTGAAGAGCGCCTCGGCCTTCTGGAACGTGTCCTCGAGGGGCGCCGCGCTGCCGCCAGGCCCGCCTCCCTTGACGGGGGTGACGGCAGCGGTCGCCGGCGGGGCCGCCGGCTTCTTCATGAGGAACAGATACGTGCCGCCGGCGATCGCCGCGAGAACGACGACCGCGCCGGCGAGGAGGACGCGGAGGTCGACCCGGGCCTTGCGGCTCCCGGGCTGCAAGGGCCTCTGTGCGCCTTCCGCGTCCGGCGCGGATTCCTCGGCGTCCGGCTGGGACCCGCGCTTGATGCCGGAGTCTTCCGCGAAGGAGGGCGGGCCCGGCGCTTCGATCTCGTTCTTCATGAAGTCGGAGTCGCCGGCGCTGGCCGACAGGGGCTCGGAGGATCCCCCCGTGGGCGCGAGGGCCGCCTCGATCTGGTTGAGATAGCCGCGCGCCGTGGCGTCGTTTTCGGAGACCGCGAGCACGTCGAGGAATTTGTTGCGTGCTCCGGCGAGGTCCCGGCTCTCGTATTGCGCGACGCCTTCGGAAAGCAGGAGATCGATCTTCCGGGCGGACTCGGCCTGCGCCTCGCGCGCCGAGTCGATGCGGCGGCTCGCCTCTTCGTTGGAGAGGTCGATGAGAAAGACCCGGCTCCAGAGATCGATGGCCTCCTGGGCGTTGCCGCGCGCGAGGGCCTCGTCTCCCTGCTTGAGGAACTGGGTGATGCGGGGGTCGGTCTGCACGCCCGACGGGGCGCGGGACGGAGCCGCGGGGGCTGCGGGGCCCGGCGCGGGGGGCGCGGCCGCCGCCGGGGCGGGCAGAGGAGGAGCCGAAGCCGGCGCCGGGATCGTACCCACGGCGCCGGGGCCGCCTTCGGGCAGGCTCATGTGCAGGTCGTCGAGACCGAGCCCGAACGGGTCGCCCCCGACCGCGGCGGGCGCGACGGCTTTGGGGGCGATCACCGACGCCGGAGCCTCGGGGAGCCCGGAGGCGGACGAGCCGCCGGCCTCGTCGCCGAAGACGAGATCGTCGAGGCCGGTCGCGGCCGCCGCGGACGGGGGCGCCGGGGACGGGGACGGGAACGCCTCGGGCAATTCAGGGGCCGATTCGGAGAGGGCCTCTCCCGCGCTTTCGGCGTCGAGGTAGTCGGAGAACCGGTCGACGTCGACCGGTGTCCCCGGTGCCACCCCACGCAGCATCTCGAGCAGACCGCGCGCGGGCGCGAAGCGCGCATCCATCTTGAGCAGGAAGTCACAGCCGAGCAGGGCCTCTTCGTTCTTGCCTTCCTGGGCGAGCGCCAGCGTGTGCCGGAACGTCTCGAGGACCTTTTCCCGTGCCTCAAGAGCGAGAGCGGGGCTTCCCGCGTAGGGATTCATTGTGCTGAATGCTAGCAAGAACGGCCCCTGGCCGGTCCGCGGTCGGATACGATTCGACGGGGGAGGGGTGATGGCCGCCTTGATCGAGTGCATACCCAACGTGAGCGAGGGGCGTCGGGGGGACGTCGTCGCGGCCCTCGCCGAGGCCGCGGTGATGGCCGCGCCCGGGGTCGTTCTCCTCGATCGCACCTCGGACGTTGACCACAATCGCTCCGTCCTCACGTTCCTCGGGGAGGGCGAGGCGCTCGTCGTCGCGATGACGGCGCTCGTCGGGGCCGCGCTCGACGCGATCGACCTCCGGAAGCACGCGGGCGCCCATCCGCGCCTCGGCGCCGTCGACGTGATCCCGTTCGTGCCCGTGCGCGGCGCCACGACGGCGGACTGCGTGGCCCTCGCCAAGACGCTCGGCAGGACGCTCGCCGATCGCTATGGACTGCCCGTGTATCTCTACGAAGACGCGGCCTCCCGCCCCGACCGCCAGAACCTCGCGAACATCCGCAAGGGCGAGTTCGAAGGCCTCGCGAAGAAGATGGAGGACCCCGCCTGGAAGCCCGACTTCGGGCCGTCGGCCCCACACCCCTCCGGCGGCGCGGTCGTCGTCGGGGCGCGGGCGCCCCTCATCGCCTACAACATCAACCTCGCGACCGCCGACCTCGCGGTCGCGGACCGGATCGCGAAGGCGATCCGTCACCTTTCGGGCGGCTATCGCTTCGTGAAGGCGATGGGCGTGAAGCTCGAGGCGCGCGGGCAGGTGCAGGTCTCGATCAACATGACGAACTTCGAGAAGACCCCGCTCCACCGCGTCTTCGAGACGGTGAGGTCCGAGGCCGAGCGCCAGGGCGTCGCGGTCGTCGGCTCCGAGATCGTGGGCCTCGTTCCGCAGGCCGCGCTCCTCGCGGCCGCCGCCCACTATCTGCGGCTCGAGGCGGACCCGGGCCCGCAGGTCCTCGAGAACAAGCTCCTCGAAAGGCTCTCCTGAAGAACGCGTGTCCGGCTCGCTGGGCGAGGCGACGGGCGGCGGAGACAGAAGTTTGATTTTTGTGCTACAGGTAGCACAATGAGGCCACGATGAAGAAGGCCGGGATTCGAGAAGCGCGTCAGAACCTCTCCGCCCTGATCGAAGACGTGAAGAAGGGGCGAGAGATCGTCATTACCGATCGGGGCCGGCCGGTGGCGCGGCTGGTGCCGCCGGTGCGGCCGACGGCCGCTCCCTTCCCCGACTTGTCCCGCTTTCGCCGATTGATGCCGGTCCTGACTCCGCCTCTCTCGAGCTCCATCGTTGAAGACCGCGGCGACCGCCTCTAGCGGAGCGGGACTCTCGGAGCTTCCTGGCCCGCTGTACTGCGACGCGAGCGCGCTCCATCTCGCCCTGGCTGTCGGAGGAGATGCGGCCTCTCTGATGACCTACGACCAGCGGCTGGCGGAGGCCGGAAGGGCGATTGGCCTCGGTGTGTTTCCATGACGGCGCTCGCGGCCGGAGCACGAACCTGATGCTTTTCTCCGGCGCCCGTCCGCGCCCCTACGAACGCGCGAGGCATCGCGCGGCCTATTCCTACTCCGCGTCCAGCCCGAGCGCTTTCATCTTGCGATGGAGCGTCGTGCGGTCGAGCCCGAGGCGCTCGGCCGCGCGTGAGACGTTGCCCTTCGTGTCCGCGAGGACGCGCGAGAGATAGCGTCTTTCGAAAGCTTCGCGGGCGTCGGCCAGCGTCGCATACGAGACGAACTCGTCGGACGCCGCGTGGGACGGCGCGCGCGCGGCGGCGGGGCGGTCCTCGGGAGGGAGATCCGCCGTGCGCACCACGGGGCCGGGCGACATGAGGAGGACGCGCTCGACGAGGTTCTGCAGCTCGCGCACGTTGCCCGGCCAGCGCCTCCTCGCGAGCATCTCGAGCGCCTCGGGCTCGAACGCCTTCGCGCGCCGCCCGCGCCGGCGCGCGAGACGCTCGGCGAAGTGGGTGACGAGGAGGGGCACGTCCTCCGGCCGCTCCGAGAGAGGCGGCACGACGAGCGGGACGACCGCGAGCCGGAAGTAGAGGTCCTCGCGAAACGTCCCCGCGCGGATCATCGCGGGGAGGTCGCGGTTCGTGGCGGCGACGATGCGCACGTCGGTCGCGAACGCCTTGGCGCCGCCCACGCGCGTGATGCGCCCGTCCTGGATGGCGCGCAGGATCTTGGCCTGCGTGCGCGGCGACATGTCGCCGATCTCGTCGAGAAACAGCGTCCCGCCGTCGGCCTGCTCCCACTTTCCCTTGCGATCCTCGATGGCGCCCGTGAACGAGCCCTTCATGTGCCCGAACAGCTCGCTCTCGATCAGCTCTTCCGGAATCGCGGCGCCGTTCACTTCGACGAAAGGGCCTGCCGCGCGCGGGGACGCGCGATGGAGGGCCCGCGCGACCAGCTCCTTGCCCACGCCGCTCTCGCCCGTGATGAGGACGCGCGCTTCCGAGGCCCCCGCGCGCGCGATCTCGTCGAGGAGACGCCTCATGGCGGCGCCCGTGCCGAGAAGGGTCTCCTGGGCCGCGTCGTCGCCGGTGCGGCTCAGGAGCTCGCGCTTCAGCGCGTCCCGCTCCTTCGCGAGCCGATGCCGCTCGAGCACCTTGTCGAGCGTCAGGAGGACGCGCTCGAGGGACAGGGGTTTCTCCAGGAAATCATCCGCGCCCCGCTTGACGGCCTGAACGGCCGTGTCCACGGTTCCGTGGCCCGAGATCATGACGACGGGAATCTCGAGGCCGCCGGCGCGCAGCCGGTCGAGCACCGTGAGGCCGTCGACGTCCGGCAGCCAGACGTCGAGGAGGATCGCCTCGGGCCTCGGGCCGTCCTCCGAGAAGGCGCGTTGGAGCGCGTCCTGGCCGAGGCCGACCGCATCCACCGTGTAGCCCTCGTCGTCCAGGATCTGCGAGAGCGTCTTGCGGATGCCCGGCTCGTCGTCGCAGATCAGGATGCGCGGCCCGTCCGTCATGACGTCCTCATGCCCTCACGCGGCCGGCCATTCGAGCAGGAAGCGGCATCCATGGGGAACATTCTCCTCCACGCGCACGCGCCCGGCGTGCTCGGAGGCGATGCGCGCGACGATCGCGAGGCCGAGGCCGGAGCCGCGGGCCTTCGTGGAATATTCGGGGTCGAAGACGCGGCTCCACTCCGCTTCGGGGATGCCCGGCCCGTCGTCCTCGACGATGAGGCGCGCGCTCCCGCCCGCCACGACCACGGCGATCCTCACGTGGCCGCCGGCGGGGGTCGCCGCGATCGCGTTGTCCACGAGATTGATCAGGGCGCGTTTCACCTGCTCGGCGTCCGCCTTGACGAGCGGAAGGGCGTCCGGCACCTCGGTCTCCACCGTCACCCCCCTCTTCACGTCCGCGTACAGCTTCGCCACCTGGGAGACGACCGCGCCGAGGTCCGTCGGGGCGAGATCGGTCGCCGGCAGGCGCGCGAATCGCCCGAAGGTGTCGACGAGCGAGGCGAGTGTGGTGACCTCCTCGATGATCGTGGAGGCACCCTCGTCGACGACCGCGGCGAGGCCGGCAGGATCGGCGTCCCGGCCCCGGGCGCGCCGGCGCATGCGCTCGGCGGCGAGGCGGATGGGCGTGAGGGGGTTCTTGATCTCGTGGGCCATGCGGCGCGCCGCTTCCTCCCAGGCCGCGGCCCGTTCGGCCGCGACGAGCGCGGTCGTGTCCTCGAGCGTTACGACCCAGGCGCCCGCGTCGGCCGAGCCGGCCGGGACCTGCGTCACGCGGGCTTCGAGCACGCGGGGGCCGACCTTCAGCGTCGCCTCGCGCGCGGCCGCCGCCCCGCGCGCGCGGGCGAGAAACTCGGCCAGCGGCGCGAGGGCCGGCGCGGCGAGAAGATCCTGCGCGCGGGTGAACGGCGCCTCCTTCTCGTGGCCGAGCAGGCGGCGCGCCGTCTCGTTGAGGAAGAACAGAGTGCCATCGTCGCCGAAGGCGACGACTCCCGCGGCGAGGCGCGAGAGGATCGTCCGGACGCGGCGGCGCTCCTCGTCGACGCGCTGATTCGTCGCGGCCGTCTCGGCGTTCGCCGCGACGAGCTCGCTGCGGCTCTTGCGCAGCTCCGAGGTCATCGCGTTGAAGGCGCTCGAGAGGGCGGAAATCTCGTCGCCGCCCTCGACCTCCACGAGCGCGTCGAAGTCGCCTGCTCCGACGCGCCGGGCCGACGCGGCGAGCGCCGCGATGGGGCGCGTCACGCGGCGCGCGAGGAGCAGTCCCACCCAGACGGCGGCGAGGAGCACGAGAAGCGCGAGGAGCAGGAAGAAAAGGACCTGCACGGCTTCGAGCTGCGCGCGCTCGGCCTTGAGCATTGCGTAGGCGGAGGTCGCGAGGGAGAGCTGGCGCAGCGGCTCGGCCTCCGCGGGCGGGTCGAACGTGCCGACGACGAGCAGCCCGGACGGCGAGGAAGGCAAAGCGGAGGGCAAAGCGGAGGGCAAAGACACGACCGTGCGGCCGGCCTGCCCGCCGTCGCGTGTGGCCTCGAGCCGCCTCACGAGGCCGCGCGCCTTCGCGTCCTCCAGCCACTCGGCCCCGGGCTCGTGCACGTCGCGGAGAGGCCAGCGGGTGGCGCTGACGGCCACGGGCGGCCGGCCCGGGCGCCTCCACTCGATCAGGTCCACGCCCGATTCCTCGCGCGCGGCCGAGAGGAGCGGGAGGATGCCGCTCTCGGAGGCCGCGGCGAGCCGGGGCGCGAGGCGTTCGGCGGTCCGGCGCTCGAGGGCCGCCGAGCGGGCGCGGAAGACGTCCGCGACCTCCCGTCCGGCGCGCACGGTCTCCTCGACCGGCGGCGCGAACCAGCGCTCGACGCTCTTCTGGAGGAGGCCGGTCGTGGGAAGGACGAGGAGGGTGATGGGAAGAAGCGCGAGGCCGACGTACGAGGCGACGACGCGCACCTGGAAGCGCGAACCGAAGACGCCGCGGCGCGATTCGAGGATGAGCTTCGCCATGCTCCTCACGAGCACGAAGAGGAGCGCGAGGATGAGGACGACGACGATGTAGAACAGGACGAAGAGGAGGACGCGGTTCGTCGCCGCGATGGGCGACAGATCGCGCATGCGCAGGACGACGGCGTAGCCGCCCGCGAGCGCGGCGCCGAGGGCGAGCGCGATCGCGACGAGAATCCGGTTGTCGCGCGCCCAGCGCCGCCCCGGCGCCACGGGCGGAGACGAGTCGTTCAGCGAGCGCCGGTCGCCGTCCACTCGAAGATCCCCGACCGCACCCAGGCGGTCTCGGCGCTCGTCGGGACCACCCCGAGCGCGACGCCGCTTCCGTAGAGGCAGCGCACGCGGACCAGGAGCTTCTTTCCGAGCAGGTGGTCACCCATCGTGAAGGACGGCAGGCCCGGCAAATTCGCGAGCGCCGCGGCCGCTTCGTCGCGCGTCGGAACGACCTTCGTGTCCAGCAGGCGGGCGTCGAGCCGACGCTCGACCGCGTAGTCGGAGGTGACCGGCCGGTAGGTGGCCGTCACGGCGTAGCGCCGTTCGTCCTTGAGACCGTCGAACCAGAGGCTCCGGAAGACGAAGAGGCGCATCTCCCAGGCGACGGTCGTGGGAAGACCCGAGGCGAGCCGTTGCAGGACGTCTTCGGGCAGGGCGGGAGAAAGCTGCGCCTCGACGTGGAGATCGAGGCCGACAACCCACGTCGAGACCCCGGGGATCGCCGGCCCGTCTTCCGCGACGAGGTCGTGGGCCGTGTTCGTCCCGGCGAAGAGGGCGGCCAGAAGGAGGAAGGCGCGTATCCGCACCCCCGGACTTTAGCGGTTTGGCGGTTTTCGGGACTTTTTGGTTTAGATCCGCGCGGCCCGGACGGCCGAGCGCGCCGGCGCGTACAGCCCCGGAGCCGCGAATTCGGCGCGGCTCTCCTCGCGCAGCAGGCGCGCGAGCGTCGCGTGCATCGCATGTCCGGCCTTGTGCGCGACGACGTGGCCGACCACGGGGCGGCCCACGAGGGCGAGATCCCCGAGCAGGTCGAGCGCCTTGTGACGCACGAACTCGTCGGCGAACCGGAGCTCGCCGTTCTCGACGCGGTCGTCGCCCACGACGATGCAGTTGTCTTCCCGGGCGCCGCGGGCGAGGCCGTGGGCCTTGAGCGCTTCGTACTCCGAGAGGAAGCCGAAGGTGCGAGCCGGCGCCAGGTGCGCGGCGTAGGAGCCGGGCGTGAGGACGACCGTGATCGACTGCCGCCCGACGGCAGGATTCGGGAAGTCGATCGTGTACGTCACGCGCAGTTCGCGCGCGGGGCGGATCTCGAGCTTCTTGCCGCCCGAATCGGGAACGGCGATGACGCGCGACGGGGCGAACGGAATGGCGAACGCGTCCTGCGCGGCGACGCCCGCGGTCTCGAACGCATCGAGCCAGGGCAGCGCGCTGCCGTCGAGGATGGGCACTTCGGGGCCGTCGAGCTCCACGAGGACGTTGTCGAGACCCGCTCCGACAGTTGCGGAGAGCAAATGCTCAACGGTCGCCACGTCGCGGCCGCGCTCGCCGAGCGTCGTCGCGTGGTCGAAACGCCCGGCCTCCTCAGCGACGGCCGGGACGAAAGAATCGACGTCGGATCGGTAGAAGACGATGCCGTGGCCCGGAGCGGCCGGATGCAGGATGACGTGAACGTAGCGGCCCGAATGAAGCCCGATTCCCGAGAGCCTCACACGATGGGCGAGGGTGTTCTGTGCGCGCATTCGGAAGGCGGTCTGCACGGCGGATGCCATGGCGGAACCCCCTCTTTCTCTGCGTTTTCGGAAGGGAAGGCCTCCCGCCGGGACGGCGGGTGTGGCGGAACCCCCTCACCTGCGGCCTTTCGGCCACACCGGCTTTCGGGCTGACTCGTGCAGAATGGTGGCTGCTATTCTCTTCCTGTTCGGAGGCAGCCGTGCTCGCGCCTGTTGAAGAGAAGTACTATCAGGACTTTCTCGCGGTCCTCAGCCAAAAATGGCGGCCGTCGAAGGCGGCGTTCTACACGCTCGATCCCGCGCAGTCCGTTTTCTGCCTGAAGGCGCAGTTCGGCTTCACTCGCACCGACCATCTTGCCGAGCGCCTCGGTCGCAACGACGCGGTCGTCAACTACGTCTACGAGCACCGCGAGCCGACGTTTCTCAACAACGTGAACAAGGCGGGGAAGCTGACGGACCTGATGGTCCAGGCCACGTCCACGCGCATGCTTCTCGCGCCTCTCTATCTCGACGGCCGGATCATGGGGCTCGTCGACGTGCGCGAGAAGGCCGGCCGCCTGGGTTTCACACAGGACGACATCGTCGAGATCTCGGATCTCCTGCGGCGATTCGCGGTCGAACTGCGTCGCATCGCGGACGCGCGCGGCGGAGCCAGCATCATCCTTTCCGAGCCGGCGCCCGAGATCGAACGGCCCCTCGACCGCGTGGTTACGGTGACGGCTCCTCCCTCTCCCCTGGAACGCACGTCGGGGTTTTCCACGGCCCAGCTCAGCACGTCGGGCCCCTTTCGCCGAGCCGGGGCCCTGCTGAGGGAGAGTGATGGCGAGAGCGGCAATCAGCTTCCAAACGCGGTGGCGCGGACGCTCCGGTTCGTCGAAGACACGCTCGCGCGCAGCTCGCCCCCGAAGGCCGCCGCGGCCGCGGGCGGATGGCTGACGCCGCACGAAGCCGAGTTCATCGGCCTCTACCTTCCCACCTGTCTCAGCTACGAGGAGGTCGAGGTCGCCGCCGTGTCCTCCTTCGTGCCGGGAGGCGCGACCATCACGATCGCCGCGCGGCGCCCTCTCGACCCCGACCTCGCGCCGGCCCTCCTCGAGAACCTCGAGAAGATCTTCGCGAAGACGGCCGTGCCGTTTCCGTTCGCGTCCGATCCGTCCTGGCGGTCCCTCGAGACGCCGAATGCCGAAGCACCCCCGCTGCACCGGGCCGAGATCGTCTCCATCCAGTCGAGCGTCCTCGACAGCTCGGCCGAGGGCGTCGTGCTGTTCTCGCTGCTCTTCCGCCACGGCCCGAACCCCGGGGTCCGCGAGTCCCTGCGCGCGGCGCACGTCGTCCTGCGCAACGTCCTCTCCGGCAACCGCAGCGAGGCCCGCTTCCGCGAGGCATATCGCGGACTCGTCAACAAGATCCTCGAGCCGGGCCTTCAGAAACGCACGGCGCTCCGGACGCACTCTTTCAACGTGGGCCGCATGGCGCGGAAGCTGGCCGCGCAGCTCGGGGTTCCGCCGATGGAGGTCGAGCAGATCACGGTGGCCGGCATCCTCCACGACGTCGGCATGCGCGAGCTCAGCTACGACTCGCTCTACGCGAAGCGCACGCTGACGGACGAAGAGCTGTCCCTCCTCCGCCAGCATCCGCGCGTCGGCGCCCACCTCGTCGAGGACATCCCGTGGCCCTACCCGATCGCTCCGCTCATCAAGCATCACCACGAACGTTGGGACGGCGGCGGCTATCCCGATGGAATCCGGGGAGACGAGATTCCGCTCGGCTCGCGCATCATCCATTTGTGCGAAGCGTTCGACGCCATGACGTCTCCGACCTCGTATCGTTCCGTGCTGTCGCACGATCAGGCCATCGACATCCTCGAGTCGAAGGCCGGCACGCAGTTCGACCCCGAGCTCACGCCGGAGTTCAAGCGGATGGTCGAGGGCGCTTCGGACTGAGCCGGGACGCCGCGTGAAATCCCGCATCGAGAGGCAGAGCGAGAAGGCCGACGCGCGCCTCGCCCTCAAGAACGCCGGGCACCGCCCGGTCGCATCGAACCGGCGCGCCTTCCACGAGTACAACATCGAGGAGAAGCTCGAGGCCGGCGTCTCGCTGACGGGCCCCGAGGTGAAGTCCCTGCGCGAGGGAAAGGCCAGCCTCCAGGACGGGTACGTGGCGGTGGCGGGCGGCGAGGCCTGGCTATGGAACGTCCACATTCCGCCGTACGGGGCGGCCAGCTACAACAACGTCGACGCGAAACGGAACCGCAAGCTCCTGCTTCACAAACGCGAGATCGTCCGTCTCGCGTTGAAGATCAAGCGGTCGGGGGCGACCTGCGTGCCCCTGAACCTCTACTTCAAGGGCGCGCGCGTCAAAGTCGAGATCGCGCTCGTGACCGGCAAGAAGCTTCACGACAAGCGCGAGACGATCCGGCGCCGCGAGGCCGACCGCGAAGCGCGCGCCGAGATGAAGTCCGCGCGGCGGCGCTGACAGACGACAAGACATGCCGCGCCGCCCGGGCACGCAAGCGCTACTCGTCTTCCTCGTGGCGATCCTCGTCTACAACGCGAACCTGCGCTACATCGCGAGTTTCGACAGCCTCGCCTCGAGCCTGCTTCCTTTCCGCATCCTCTCGGGCCACGGGCTCACTCTCGAAGAGCCGAAGGGGATCCCGCCCTCCATCTCGTATTCGATCGTGCGCTCGCGAACGGGGTCGTGGGTTTCCTTCTATCCCGTCGTGACCCCGCTCCTCGTCACGCCCCTTTACGTTCCGGCGGCCGTCTGGGTCGCGCGCGGCGGCGATCCCGAAATCGCGCGCGTGCTCATGGAGAAGCTCGCCGCCTCTGTCGTGGCCGCGGGCTCGGCGGCCGTTCTCTTCCTCGTGCTCCTGCGTCTGACGCGCCCGCGCTTCGCGCTCCTCCTGACGGCGGCGTACGCGTTCGGAACCTCGACCTTCACGATCTCGAGCCAGGCGCTCTGGCAGCACGGCCCCGCGGAGCTTCTCCTGGCGATCCTCCTGTGGCTCGTGGTCTGCCACGAGAACGGGCCGCCGATGGTCTTCGCCCGGATGGGGGCCGTCGCGGCGCTTCTTTCGGCCGACCGTCCGCCCAATGTCGTCTTCGCGCTAGCTCTCGCGGTCTGGTGCGCCCTGCGCCACCCTCGTCGGCTGCCGCTCATCGTGGCGGGCGCGATGCCGGTGGCCGCGCTCGTGGTCGCCTACGACCTCGTTTACTTCCACACGTGGCTCGGGAGCTACGGGGGCTTCGTCTCCGTGTACGGGAAAGAGCGAACGCCGCTCCTTCCGGGTATCGCCGCGAGGCTCCTCGCGCCGGGAATCGGGTTGCTGGTTTATTCGCCGTTCTTCATTTTTCTACTGCTGCTTCTTCGTCGGTCCCCTCACCCGGCGCTCGACGCGCCACCCTCTCCCACAAGGGGCGAGGGGGGCTTGCCCTCTCCCCCTGCGTGTATGGACCGGGGAGATCCTTGACACATGTTCGGGGAGATGGTGGACACATTTCCGGCGGAGGATCGCTCTGAAGAAGGAGAGATCCGATGCCGTGGAAAGAGGTGTCCCGAGTGGCTTGTCGGCGTGAGTTTGTGATGCTGGCTGCGGGGCAGGAGCGAGGGTTCCGGCAGCTATGTCGAGGGTTTGGTGTTAGCCGGACGACGGGCTACCAGTGGCTCCGGCGCTTCGAGAAGGAGGGAGATCCGGGGCTGGTGGACCGTTCGCACCGGCCTCGGGAGAGCCCCCGCAAGACAGCGGCGGGGACTGAAGACGCGATCCTAAAGCTTCGTCGGGAGCAGCCGGCGTGGGGGGCTCGCAAGCTTCGAAGGAGACTCGAGGTTCTTGGTCACTGGGACCTCCCGGCCCCGAGCACCGTTCATGCGATCCTGCTGCGGCACGGGTTGGTGGATCCGCAGGAGTCGGCCAAGCATCGACCCTGGCAACGATTCGAGCACGAGGCGCCGAACCAACTGTGGCAGATGGATTTCAAGGGGCACTTCGCCACCCAGCGAGGAGGCCGCTGCCATCCCCTGACCGTTCTGGATGACCACTCCCGGTTCGCCCTCGGGCTGGAGGCTTGCGCCAACGAAAAGGGCACGACAGTGCAGCAGAAGCTGACGGGGATCTTCCGCCGCTACGGTCTGCCCGAGCGCATGACGATGGACAACGGCTCACCCTGGGGAAGCGACTCGGAACATCCCTTCACGCCGCTCACCCTGTGGCTGATCCGGCTGGGAATCCGAGTGAGTCACAGCCGGCCGTTCCATCCTCAGACTCAGGGCAAGGACGAACGATTCCATCGGACCCTCAAGGTCGAGCTCTTGGAGCGCAACTGCTTCCAGGACGTCTCCGAGGCGCAGCGACGGTTCGATCCGTGGCGCAATACTTACAACCTCGAGAGACCCCACCAGGCCCTGGGGATGGAAGTGCCGGCCAGCCGCTACCGGGTCAGCGCTCGCGCTTACCCGGAAGCCCTTGCGCCGATCGAGTATGGACCCTCGGATATCGTCCGTAGGCCTGACCCGATGGGCCGGTGCAGCTTTGCCGGGCGCCGAGTCAAGATCTCCAGGGCTGTCGCCGGATACCCCGTCGCCTTCCGGCAGACCAGCCAGGATGCCGTTTATGACGTCTACTTCTGCACACAGAGGGTCGCGCAGATCGATCTGCGCGACCCTCTGGAGACCTGAACCAAAGTGTCCACCATCACTCCGAACAACTGTCCACCATCTCCCCGGGCTGGACAGCTGGACACAGGGGGAGAGGGAGAATTACGAGGGCAGTCGCGGCGGGTGAGGGGTCTTAGTCAACGAGGAAGCACTGGGT
>Ga0209880_1000094_pt1 | contig 17472 bp, 18 predicted proteins | sample PersoiDNA2013191_FD_185803 | JGI IMG/M metagenome (GOLD analysis project Ga0209880, IMG submission 185803) | Permafrost soil microbial communities from the Arctic, to analyse light accelerated degradation of dissolved organic matter (DOM) -... | ecosystem: Environmental > Terrestrial > Soil >... | reverse complement strand
GCGCGGTCGGCACCTTCGCCCAGGTCGATCCGCGCGTGGAAGCGCATGTCGCTAAGGCGATGGGCTTAGGCGTAGAGCCGGTCTCGACCCAGATCATCCCGCGCGACCGCCACGCCATGTATTTCGCGACACTGGCCGTGGTCGCGTCCTCGATCGAGCGGCTGGCCACCGAAATTCGCCATCTGCAGCGCACCGAAGTGCTGGAGGCGGAAGAATTCTTCTCCGAGAAGCAGAAGGGCTCCTCGGCCATGCCGCACAAGCGCAATCCGGTGCTGTCGGAAAACCTCACGGGGTTGGCGCGCATGGTGCGTGCCTATGCCCTGCCCGCTATGGAGAACGTCGCGCTCTGGCACGAGCGCGACATCTCGCATTCTTCCGTGGAACGCATGATCGGGCCCGATGCGACGGTGACGCTCGACTTCGCGTTGGCGCGGCTCGCCGGCATTATCGACAGACTGGTGGTCTATCCAGCCACCATGCAGAAAAATCTCGACAAACTCGGCGGACTGATCCATTCGCAACGCGTGCTGATCGCGCTCACGCAAAAGGGCGTACCACGCGAGGACGCCTATCGGCTAGTGCAGCGCAACGCCATGCAGGTGTGGGGCGGCGAAAAGGATTTCCTGGCGCTGCTCAAGGCCGACAAGGACGTTAGTGCAAAATTGAGCGACAAGGAGCTCGAGGCCAATTTTGACCTCGATCACCATTTCAAGCACGTCGATACCATCTTCAAGCGCGTGTTCGGCGCATGATCCCGAAAAGTGGGCTCCGGTTTTCGGATAAGATCATGCACACCTTAAAAGCCTGACGCCGTGCCCGACGCCCCTGCGACCATCCTCATCTTCGATTCCGGCGTCGGCGGGCTCACCGTCTACCGCGAGGTGGCCGCCGCACGGCCCGACGCAGCTTACGTCTATGTGGCCGACGACGCCGGCTTCCCCTACGGCAACCAGCCGGAAGCCGCTTTGATCGCGCGCATTATCGACGTCGTCGGCCAGGCGATCACGCAGCACGCGCCCGATCTGGTGGTGGTGGCCTGCAATACCGCCTCCACGCTGGCGCTCGCCGATCTGCGCGCGCGCTTTGCGGTGCCTTTCGTCGGCACGGTGCCGGCGATCAAGCCGGCCTGCGCACAATCCAAGACCAAACGCGTCGCCGTGCTCGGCACGCAAGCCACCGTTTCCCGCGAATATACCCGCGCGCTGATCCGCGAATTCGCCGCCGGCTGCGATGTCGCCCTGGTCGGCTCGCCGCGGCTTGCGTCCTATGCGGAGGCCGAGCTTGGCGGCACGCCGGTCGCCGATGCGGCGATCAAGACCGAGATCGCCGGCTGCTTCGTGGACGCCGACGGCCGCCGCACCGATACGGTGGTCCTGGCCTGCACCCACTACCCGCTGCTGACCGAGCGCTTTAAGGCCAACGCACCTTGGCCAGTCGACTGGCTCGACCCGGCGCCGGCGATCGCCCGCCGCGTCGCCGATCTGTTGCGCACCCGCCCGCCCGGGTCGCCGCCCGCCACGCCGCGCATCGTCTTCACCTCCGGCCGCGTGCCCTCGCCTGCGCTCGCCGCCGCGCTGGCGGGCTATGGGTTCTCGCCCCCGCCACCGGTTTGACACCCCCGCCGCGAACCCCTAAAACCCGCGCGTCCTGCGGGTTTTCATGGCCTAGCGGGGCGTTTCGCGACCCGTGGCAAGACCTTGCGCTTACGAGGTTCTGCCTGTCGGTTCCGGGGAGACCCGGGACAGAGGAGGGCGCGGTTCCTCACCCTTAATGACTGAAAGAGGACGCGATGACCAAGCGCCAAGAATCCAAGTACAAACTCGACCGCCGGATGGGCCAGAACATCTGGGGCCGTCCCAAAAGCCCGGTGAACCGGCGCGAATACGGCCCCGGCCAGCACGGCCAGCGCCGCAAGAGCAAGCTCTCCGACTATGGCGTGCAGCTCAAGGCCAAGCAGAAGCTGCGCGGCTATTACGGCAATATTTCCGAAAAGCAGTTCCGCGGCATCTATGGCGAAGCGATCCGCATGAAGGGCGATAGCGGCGCCCACATGATCGGCCTGCTGGAGCGCCGGCTCGACGCCGTCGTCTATCGCGCCAAATTTGTGCCCACCGTTTTCGCCGCGCGCCAGTTCGTCAACCACGGTCACATCAAGGTGAACGGCAAGCGGGTGAACATCCCGAGCTACCGGGTCAAGGTCGGCGACGTGGTGGAGATCAAGGAAAAGTCGAAGCAGATGAATCTGGTGCTGGAAGCGCAGGCTTTGGCCGAACGCGACGTGCCCGACTACATCGAGGTCGACGCCGCCAAGTTGACCGCCAAGCTTTCGCGCATCCCCGTCATTACCGACGTGCCATATCCGGTCCAGATGGAGCCGCATCTGGTGATCGAGTACTACTCGCGCTGACCCTCAAATCCGGCCGCTTTCGCGGCTTTTAGGATCGAAACGAAGCCCCCGCCTACCCGGCGGGGGTTTTGCATTCAACGGTAAGCCTGTGCAGTGCACAATATTTTGTAGTGCGTCTGCCGCTTTTTACTACATCTAGCGGCGCATCTGCGATAATTTTGTGCCGTCCCGAATCGAAGGGGCATGGCTAGGGAGAAATCGCAATGAAAGGGATCGATACCGTCAAAAGCTGGATCGGAGCGTTCACCGAAATTGGCTTGATGTTGTTGGCGTTGGCGATCGTGCTGGCGCTTCTCGTCGGTTCGAGCCTCCCATTCTTTGGCACCGTGACCGCCAACATCATGGGCTTGGTCAAGGATATGGGCTCGAACGGTCTCGTCGGCCTGATCACGCTCGGATTTATTTTCTGGCTGTTCTCGAACCGGAAGCTCGCTTGACGCCGACAAGTTTGGCGCCACGCGGCCGGGTCATCCTGAACAGATGAGGCAATCCGGTGGGGGCCTCAATGCTCCCCACTCCTCTCTAATTTCGCTTGTTTGCCCGCGTTTGAGCTCTTCGCCAGCCTGGGGGCCGTGTCATGTGGAAATTCGTGGCCATTGCGAAGCGTGTGCTGTGGGAATTCGTCGAGCTCGGCTTCCTGACTGTGCTTGCGTTGATACTGATCTTCCTGCTGCTCGGGCAGAATGCCGGGCCTTATGTGGCGTCCGTCGCCGACAATGTGACCAAGTTCGCCACGACTGCCAGTTCCGGGCTGCTCGGCGTCGTGATCGTGCTGGCGATCATCTATTTGGTTTTGCGGCGGACAAAAGCGGAGAGCGGCGCCGCACCGCGCGCGCCGCGCAAGACTTGAAACGCGGCGCGGCTTAGTAAGGCGCTGGAATGGCGAACGCCAGCAGCGCGCCTGCTGGCGGCAACCACGCGACCAGCACGCCGGCGCCGGTTTTTCCGCGCCCATTGAATACAAATCCGGCAATGGGCGCCGCCAGACAGGCGAGCACCCCAGCGGCATAGGCCGCGGTCAGCAATACGCCGCCATGCATGCTCTCCGGGCCCGATCCGAACAGGAATCCGGACACGGCGACCATGAGCGCGGCTAGCGCGACATCGACGATCGCGGCGATGATCAAGGCGGCACGAACCATCTTGCCCTACCCGCCTGCAAGCGGGACGGAACCGGGCCGCTCAGGCCGAGGTGTCGGCCTTCACCGCCACGCCCTTGTCCTTGAGCGTTTGCTGCAATTCGCCGGCCTGGAACATCTCGCGCACGATGTCGCAACCGCCGACGAACTCGCCCTTCACATAGAGCTGCGGAATGGTCGGCCAGTTGGAATAGGCCTTGATGCCGTCCCGCAAGTCGGCGGAATCCAGCACGTTGAGGCCTTTGTAGGCGACGCCCAGGTGGTCGAGGATCTGCACCACCTGCCCGGAAAACCCGCACTGAGGAAACTGCGGTGTGCCCTTCATGAACAGCACCACGTCGTTTCCCTTCACTTCATTGTCGATGAATTGCTCGATGCCCATGGATTTCTTGTCCCGTTGGACGGCGCCAAGGCCGCCTTGCTTGCAGATAGCAGATATATGTAGCGCAGATTCCAGTGCCACCCCAAGCGGGCTGAAAATGGCCGGAAAATCAGGGCTTTTGCGGGGCGCAAGGCACCGGCCATCAAGCTTCGGGCGTGGCGGTCTGCAGCGCGAGCGCGTGCAGCACGCCGCCCATCTGGGTTTTGAGCGCCTCATAGACCAGCTGGTGCTGCTGCACCCGCGACTTGCCCTTGAACGAGGCGGAAATCACCGTGGCCGCGTAATGGTCGCCGTCGCCGGCCAGATCGCGGATGGTCACCCGCGCATCCGGGATGCGCGCCTTGATCAGCCGTTCGATCTCGCCGGCATCCATCGCCATGGTGGGCCACTCCCCCGCGCTAAGCTTGCGGCAGTTCGCCGGCCATGTAGGCCGGCAGCCAGCCTTCGAAACGCTCGCGCAAAATCGTGACCAGGATGGGGCGCTCGTCGCCAAGCGTCAATGCATCGCCGCCGGTTGTCCCAATTGCCCACACCGGCACGCTCGCCGCCTGGGCGCGCTCGAGCACCGCCTTAACCTGCGCCGCCGGCACGCTGACGAGGTAGCGCGCCTGATCCTCGCCGAACCAGTAGGCGTGCGCCGGGATATCGTCAGGCGCCGCGGTCAGCGCCGCGCCGATGCCGGACGCCATCGCCATCTCCGCCAGTGCGACGGCCAAGCCGCCGTCGGAGAGATCGTGCGCGGCGGTGGCGGTGCCGTCGAGGATGAGCGCGCGCACGAAATCGCCGTTTTCGCGCTCCTCGACCAGATCGACCGGCGGCGGGGCGCCCTCCTCGCGGCCGCATAGATCGCGCAAGTATACCGACTGGCCGAGCCAGCCCGTGGTCTCGCCGACGAGCAGGATGGCTTCGCCGGCGCGTTTGAAAGCGAGCGTCGCCGACTTGGTGAAATCGTCGAGCAGGCCGACGCCGCCGATCGAAGGCGTCGGCAGGATGGCGCGGCCCAAATCCTCGCCTGGAAATTTGGTCTCGTTGTAGAGCGACACATTGCCCGATACGACCGGGAAGGCGAGCGCCTTGCAGGCCTCCGCGATGCCGCGGATGCAGCCGACGAACTGGCCCATGATCTCCGGCCGTTCCGGATTGCCAAAGTTCAAATTGTCGGTCACGGCGAGCGGGCGCGCGCCGACGGCGGTCAAATTGCGCCAGCATTCCGCCACCGCCTGCTTGCCGCCCTCGAACGGATCGGCCTCGCAGTAGCGTGGCGTCACGTCGGTGGTGAGCGCGAGCCCCTTCGGCCCATTCTCCACCCGCACCACCGCGGCATCGCCGCCCGGCCGCTGCACGGTGTTGCCGAGAATGATGTGGTCGTATTGCTCCCAGACCCAGCGCTTGGAGCACAGATCGGGCGTGGCGATGAGTTTTTCCAACGCGTCGGCGACGCCCATCGGCGCCTCGACCTCGTCGGCGTCGAGGACGGCGGGCTTTGCCGCGTTGACCCATGGCCGCTTGTATTCGGGCGCCTGGTCGCCGAGTTCCTTGATCGGCAGATCGGCCATCACGTCGCCGCCGTGGCGCACGATGAAGCGCTTGCCCGGCGTGGTCTCGCCGACGATCGCGAAATCGAGCCCCCATTTGCGGAAGATCGCCTCGGCTTCCTTTTCCTTCTCCGGCTTGAGCACCATGAGCATGCGCTCCTGGCTTTCGGAGAGCATCATCTCGTAGGCGTTCATGCCCTGCTCGCGGCACGGCACCTTGTCGAGATCGAGGGTGACACCGAGATCGCCCTTGGCGCCCATCTCCACCGCCGAACAAGTGAGGCCCGCGGCGCCCATGTCCTGGATCGCGATCACACAGCCTTTGTGCATGATCTCGAGACAAGCCTCTAACAGCAGTTTTTCCGAGAACGGGTCGCCCACCTGCACGGTCGGGCGTTTGGCTTCCGAGTCCTCGCCGAACTCCGCCGAGGCCATGGAGGCGCCGTGGATGCCGTCGCGCCCGGTCTTGGAACCCAAATACACGATCGGCATGCCGACGCCGGAGGCGGCCGCGTAGAAAATCTTGTCCTTCTGCGCGATGCCCACCGCCATGGCGTTGACCAGGTTGTTGCCATCGTACCGCGCATGGAAGCGCACCGAGCCGCCCACGGTCGGCACGCCGAAGCTATTGCCGTAGCCGCCGATGCCGGCGACCACGCCGGACACCAGATGCCGGGTCTTGGGATGTTTGGGATCGCCGAACGAGAGCGCATTCAGGCATGCAATCGGCCGCGCGCCCATGGTGAACACGTCGCGCAAAATGCCGCCGACGCCGGTGGCGGCGCCCTGATAGGGCTCGATATAGCTCGGGTGGTTATGGCTCTCCATCTTGAACACGCAAGCCAAGCCGTCGCCGATATCGATGACTCCGGCATTCTCGCCCGGGCCCTGGATCACCCACGGGCCCTTGGTCGGCAGCGTGCGCAGATGCACTTTGGAGGACTTGTACGAGCAGTGCTCGTTCCACATCGCCGAAAAAATGCCGAGCTCGGTCAGGCTCGGTTCGCGGCCGATCAGGTCGAGCACGCGCTGATACTCGTCCGGCTTGAGGCCGTGCTCGGCGACCAGTTCGGGGGTGATTTTCGGTGAGTTGGAGATCACTCTAGGCCGCCCGGTCCAGCACCTCGACCAGGCCCGCGAACAGCCCGCGCCCGTCGGTGACGCCGAGCGCCGATTCCACGTGATTCTCCGGGTGCGGCATCATGCCGAGCACGTTGCCGCGCTCGTTGACGATGCCGGCGATGGCGTTGATGGCGCCGTTGTGGTTCCAGTTCGGATCGATCATGCCATCAGGCGACGAATAGCGGAACATCACCCGCCCCTCGCCTTCCAGCCGTGCAATGGTCTCGCCGTCGGCGATGTAGTTACCCTCGCCATGCGCCACCGGCACGCGGATTACCTGGCCCGCATTGTAGCCGCGGGTGAACGGCGTGTCGGAGCGCTCGACCCGCAGATAGACGTCGCGGCAGATGAAGCGCAGATTCTCGTTGCGCATCAGTACCCCCGGCAACAGGCCGGCTTCGCACAGGATCTGGAAGCCGTTGCAGACGCCGAGCACCAGCCCGCCTTGTGCCGCGAAGCCGCGCACCGCGTCCATGATCGGTGAGCGCGCCGCGATCGCCCCGCAACGCAGGTAGTCGCCATAGGAAAAGCCGCCGGGGATCACTACCAGGTCGGTGCCGGCGGGCAGCGCGGTGTCGGCATGCCACACCATCGCCGGCTCGCGCCCCGAGATGAGCGCAAGCGTGCGCGCCATGTCGCGCTCGCGATTGATGCCGGGAAAGACGACGACGGCGGATTTCATGAAAGGATTTCCATCAATTCAAAGCGATTTGGTCGTCGCGGCCGGCGGCCGCGGAACTCCGCCTGGCGGCAGCGGCGGACCTTCAACGATCTGCATGGCTTCGATGAACTCGTCCAGCGACTTTTTTGCAAGCTCGCGGTTCGGCGACCGCGAATCGATGCGAATCATCGCCGCTCCGGCGAAAATAATCGCGGTGTGAACAAAGATCGATGCCTTGCCTTGCGAGAATTGGGTTTCATTGAACACCGACGGATAGCCTTTCAGCATCGCGGTCCCGGAGCCCAGCGTATCGACCTTTTGCGCCCCCTCCGAGAGCACGCCAAGCGCCGCGGCCAGCGCGCGGGTGCGTTTCGGCAGTTCGATTTTGGCGTATTTTTCGAGCGCCTGCGGGTCGGGATGGCGGGTCGGGCTTTTTTGAAACGTGAATGAGACGGTCTGCGCATCGGAACAAGCCAGTAGCTTGCATTTGTAAACGCGCTGCGATCCGTTCGGGTTGGAGGCTACGTCCCATTTACCGACTTCGGGCACCCGCGTGGTCACCCGCACGCTGCCCGGCTTGAGCGGACCCTGTTCGCCGGAGGTCTGGCCGAAGCAAATGCCGGGAGCCATGGCGAGCGCAGCGAGCGCCGCCGCAAAAATGTGAGCCTTTATGCTGGCAGCGCCAGTCATGGATCGATCCGCGCGGAGCGCGAGAGTTCCACACTCTCTCATCCCAATACGTCCACCCGGTAATTTTCGATCACGGTATTGGCCAGCAGTCTGTCGGCGGCCTGCTTGAGCATGGCCTCGGCCTGGGCGCGGTCGGTGCCCTCGATCTCGATGTCGAACACCTTGCCCTGGCGCACGCTGGCGACCCCGGCGACGCCGAGTGAGCGCAGCGCCCCCTCGATCGCCTTGCCTTGCGGGTCGAGAATGCCGGTTTTCAGGGTGACGGTGACGCGGGCTTTCATCGCTGACGGCTTATCGCATGAGTCGGTGGCCCGCCCAGGTTCGTTCGGGCCATCCACACCTAAACTAGAGACGCCGAAGCCCGGCACAAGACCGGGCTTCGGGTAATTCACGGCCAAAAAGACCGAAATGGCGCGATTGGCTAGCTTTTCACCAGCACCGGGCCGGCGCCACGTGGCGGCTCGCCCTCGTTCATGATGCCCAGCCGCTTGGCGACCTCGGTATAGGCCTCCAGCAGCCCGCCGAGATCGCGGCGGAAGCGGTCCTTGTCGAGCTTGTTGTTGGTCTTGATGTCCCACAACCGGCAGCTATCGGGCGAAATCTCGTCGGCCACGACAATGCGCATCACGTCGTTTTCCCACAGCCGGCCGGTTTCCATCTTGAAGTCGACCAGGCGGATACCGACGCCGAGGAACACGCCCGAGAGGAAGTCGTTGACGCGGATGGCGAGCGCCATGATGTCGTCGATTTCCTGCGGGCTAGCCCAGCCGAAGGCGGTGATGTGCTCTTCCGACACCATCGGGTCGTTGAGCGCGTCATTCTTGTAATAAAACTCGATGATCGAGCGCGGCAGCTGGGTACCCTCGTCGATGCCGAGGCGGGTTGCCAGCGAGCCGGCGGCGACATTGCGCACCACCACCTCGAGCGGGATGATCTCCACCTCGCGGATCAACTGCTCGCGCATGTTGAGCCGGCGGATGAAATGGGTGGGAACCCCGATATCGTTGAGGTGCTGGAATACGTATTCGGAGATTCGGTTGTTGAGAACGCCTTTGCCTTCAATCACTTCGTGTTTCTTGGCGTTGAAGGCGGTCGCGTCATCCTTGAAGTGCTGAATCAGCGTTCCCGGCTCGGGGCCTTCGTAGAGGATCTTCGCCTTGCCCTCATAAATGCGGCGGCGGCGACTCATCGGGGTGTACCGTGGGTTTTGAAAGTCCATGGGATGCCGTGGCTCCTATTCGTGACGTCTCGAGATCCGCGGCGGCGGGACCGGCCGTTTTCAAATGCGCTAAAACGATCCGGGCACAAGGTCAACCTAGCCGATCGGTTGGGGCAGCACAATCGAGGGTGCAAGACGTTTTCCACTTGGCAATTTCGCGTCATCAACACTGCCGCATGTTGCCTTGACGCTAACACAGCGATATGCAAGGCGGCAGTGGCTATCTGTGTGCACCAACGAGGGCGGCATGACCACGACTTTCGACAAGCGCGAGGACGGCTTCGAGAAGAAATTCGCGCACGACGAGGAACTCAAATTCAAGGCCAGTGCCCGGCGCAACAAGCTGCTCGGGATGTGGGCGGCCGAGAAGATGGGCCTCTCCGGCGCGCAAGCCGAGGCCTACGCCAAGGAGGTCGTGATCGCCGATTTCGAGGAAGTCGGCGACCACGACGTTTTTAGGAAAATCCGCAAGGACTTCGACGGCAAGAAACTGGCCATCTCCGACCAGGACATCCGCCGCGCCATGGACGAGCTGATGGCGCAGGCGATCGCGCAGATCAAAGCGAGCGGCTGAGGTGACCGCCTTTTCCCTCGCCCGGCGGCTGCGCACCGGCGAAACCGTTTATTGCGGCTGGTGCGCGCTTGGCTCGCCCATCGTCGCCGAGACGGTCGCGCGCGAAGGTTTTTCCGCCGTCAATATCGACCAGCAGCACGGTCTGTGGGACTTCGCCGCGGTCGTCACCGCGATCGGAGCGATCTATCACGCCGGCGCGACGCCGGTCGTGCGGGTGCCGCTAGCCGATTTCGCGGCCGCCAGCCGGGCGCTCGATTGCGGCGCCGAAGCGATCATTGCACCGATGATCAATAGCGAGAGCGACGCACGGACATTCGTTGCGGCGGCGAAATATCCGCCGCTCGGCGAGCGAAGCTGGGGCCCCAACCGCGCCATGGCATTGCAAGGCCGCAGCAACGCGGTGGACTATCTGCGCGAAGCCAACGAAGGCACCCTGACGCTGGCGATGATCGAGACAACGGCCGCGCTCGCCAATGTCGATGCCATCGCGGCAACGCCGGGGATCGATGCGCTGTTCATCGGCCCTTACGATCTATCGACCGTCTTGAGCGGCGGCAAGGCGCAGGACGTGCAGGCAGGCGAAGTCGAGCGCGCCATCGACCAGATTGGCGCGGCGGCGAAAAAGGCCGGCAAGATCCCCGGCATCTATTGCCGCGACGCCGAGCGCGCACTCGCCATGGCCAAGCGCGGATTCCGCTTTATTGCCGTCGGCAGCGACCTCGGCTTTATACGCGAGGGTCTTGCCCCGCACATGAAGGCGTTAAAGGGCTGACACCGCCAATTCATTGAGGACGCGCGCCACGTCCGCTTCCACATCCGCCGCCTTTACCTCGACCACCCGATATTCATGCGCCTCCAACCACGCCCGTTTTTCGGCGCGCGCGGGCGCCTCGTTCTCCGTCGCCGGCACCAGATCGATCACGCATTTGAGCGGGAACGACACGAAATCGGCGATGTGCGGGCCGATCGGCACCTGCCGCTTGTAGCCGCGGCCGGCGAACCGGCGGTCGTTGACCAGCGCCTGCCAGAGCGCGCGCTCGGCGTCGGTCGGGTTGCGGCGCAAGAGCCGCGGCAGGCCGCGTAACGGAGTGCGCTCCGACGGCGCGCGGCCGGCGCCATGTTCGGCCAGCAAATCGCGCAGTTTTTGCGCCCCGGCGCCATCGAGCACGCCGCCGCGCGCCGGCCCTTTGCGCCCCTGCGCGATCGCCGTGATCACACCGTGCAAGGTGCGCATGTCCTGCTGCGAAGGCTGCATACGCTGGAAAATATTGCGAAGGTTCACGCCCATGGTTCCGCGCTTTTCCTCGGGGCGGAAAAATTCGACCTTGTCGAGTTCGCGCTCCAAGTCAGAAAAGAACGCGTCGAGCTGCTGCTTGGCCGCCGGCGGCGATTTTTGCGGGCTGGCGAACGGCAATTCGCCGCCCGCCTGTTTGAACCATTCGTAAGCGACGATCACCACCGCCTGCGCCAGGTTGAGCGAGGCGAACGCCGGATTGACCGGCAGCGTGATAATGCGGTCGGCGCGCGCGACCTCGTGGTTCTCCAAGCCGTTGCGCTCGCGCCCGAACACGACGGCGACGTTCTCGCGCGCCGCCACCCGCGGCGCCATTTCCGCCGCCGCCGCCGCCGCCCCGATCACGGGCTTGGCCTGATCGTGATTGCGCGCGGTTGCGGCCAGCACGAAATTGCAGTCACCAATGGCATCGGCAAGGGTGTCGTAGAGCGCCGCGCCGTCGAGCACGCGGTCGGCGCCGGCCGCCATGGCGCGCGCCTTCTCGTTCGGCCAGCCCTGCACCGGCTTGACCAGCCGCAGCCGAGACAGTCCGAAATTGGCCATGGCGCGCGCGGCGGCGCCGATGTTCTCGCCGAGCTGCGGCTCGACCAGGACGACGATCGGCGCAGGCCTCTCGATCCAGCGCTTGGTCTTGTCGGTGCCGGCCCCGGGCATGGTTCACCCTCCGTGCGGGCGGTATAGCCGCGCTCACCGAGCGGGGGAAGTGTGCGTAAAGTATGCTTCCGCCACGCGATTTGAGGTGCTATAGGCACGCGCGCCGGAAGGCGTTCCCCATAAGTCCGCGCGACTTGCAAAAGGTTTTATCCGAAATGGCGAAGATCAAGGTAACAAACCCCGTCGTCGAAATGGACGGCGACGAGATGACCCGCATTATCTGGCAACTCATTAAGGACAAGCTGATCCACCCCTATCTGGATATCGACTTGCTCTATTACGATCTCAGCGTCGAGAAACGTGACGAGACCAACGATCAGATCACCATCGATGCGGCCGAAATGAACAAGAAGGTCGGCGTCGGCATCAAATGCGCCACTATCACGCCCGACGAGGCGCGCGTGAAGGAATTCAATCTCAAGAAAATGTGGCGTTCGCCCAACGGCACCATCCGCAACATCCTCGGCGGCGTGATCTTCCGCGAGCCGATCATCTGCAAGAACGTGCCGCGCCTGGTGCCAGGCTGGACCAAGCCGATCATCATCGGCCGCCATGCCTATGGCGACGTGTATCGCGCCACTGACATCCGGGTGCCGGCCAACGCCAAACTCACGCTGAGCTATGTCGGCGCCGACGGCAAGAAGGTCGAGCACGAGGTGTTCGAATTCCCGAGCGCGGGCATCGCGATGGCGATGTACAATCTCGACGACTCGATCCGCGATTTCGCGCGCGCCTCGATGAATTACGCGCTGGCGCGCGGCTATCCGCTCTATCTCTCCACCAAGAACACCATCCTCAAGGTCTATGACGGGCGTTTCAAGGACCTGTTCCAGGAGATCTTCGACGCCGAATTCAAGGCCGAGTTCGACAAGAAGAAGATCACCTACGAGCACCGGCTGATCGACGACATGGTGGCGGCGGCGATGAAATGGTCGGGCGGCTATGTCTGGGCCTGCAAGAACTACGACGGCGACGTGCAGTCGGACGTGGTGGCGCAGGGCTTCGGCTCGCTCGGGCTGATGAGTTCGGTGCTGCTGACCCCGGACGGCAAGACCATGGAATCGGAAGCCGCCCACGGCACGGTGACGCGCCACTACCGCGAGCACCAGAAGGGCCGCGAGACCTCGACCAACTCGATCGCCTCGATCTTCGCCTGGACGCGCGGCCTCGCGCATCGCGCCAAGCTCGACAACAACGCAGGCCTGGCGAAATTCGCCGGCACGCTGGAGAAAGTCTGCGTCGATACGGTGGAATCGGGCTTCATGACCAAGGACTTGGCGTCGCTGATCGGCCCCAATCAGAAGTGGCTCTCCACCACTGGCTTCCTCGACAAGGTGGACGAGAACCTGAAGAAGGCGATGGCGTAATCCCTCCCCTTTAGGGGAGGGTGGCTCCGAACGGAGTGAGGAGCCGGGTGGGGGTTTTACCCCACACCGAGATTCCCCCCACCCGGTCGGCTTCGTCGACCACCCTCCCCCGCAAGCGGGGGAGGGATAAAAGCTACTCAATCTCCTCCGTCACGATATCGCCCTTGGGCGAAACCACATCGCGGCCGACGCGTTTTTCCACCACGTCCTTGATGCGTGCGGCGATGCGCGAGTCGCGCTGCATCAGCGCGTGCAGATCCTGCGCCGAGAGCACCAGCAAATTCGTGCGCGTGAGCGCGGTGGCGGTGGCCGAGCGGCGGGCGCGGCGCAGCACCGCCACCTCGCCGAAGAAATGGCCGACGCCGAGCCGCAGCATTTCCTTTTTGAGCGCCACCTCCACCTCGCCGGCGGCGATGAAATACATCGAATGCGCGGGATCGCCGGCGCGCACGATGGTCTCGCCGGCCTCCGCCACCTGCGCGCGCAGCAGTTGCATGATGTCGGAGATCGCAGCGGCGTCGAGCTCGGCGAACAGCGGCACGCGCGCGATCATGCCCCAGGTGACGATAAAATCGCGGCGGTGGATTTGCTCGGCGAAGGCGGTGGCGATGATGCCGACCGGCAGCGCCATCATGATTACGCCAATGAAGATGGTGCCGGTGGCGATCAGCTTGCCGAGCACGGTGACCGGCACTACGTCGCCATAACCGATGGTGCCGACGGTGACGATCGCCCACCACAAGGCGTCGGGAATGGTGCCGAGCCTGTCCGGCTGCACCTTGCCCTCGGCCAGATGCATCAAGGCGGCCGCCACCAGCGCGCTGCCCATGGTGATCACCACGCAGCCGAACAGCGCGCGGCGCTCGCGATAAAGCACATCGAGCAGCGAGCGCATGGCCGGCGAATAGCGCGCGATCTTGAAGAAGCGCACGATGCGGAACACCAGCACGAAGCGCAGGTCGGCCGGCAGCACGAACGCGAACCAGAACGGCAGCACGGCGGCGAGATCGACGATGCCGGCCGGGCTGAGCGCGTATTTGAGCCGCGCGCGCGCGCCATTGAGATGCCGATGCGGGCCATGCTCGACCGCGACCCACAGCCGCAAGCCGTATTCGACCGTGAACACGACGAGCGAGACGATTTCGATCAGATTGAATGCGAGCGCATAGCGCGCGCCGTATTCCGGCACCGATTCGAGCGCGACCGCGACCAGATTGAGCAGGATGAGCAGCACCAGCAGCCGATCGATGACGACGCCCATGGCGTCGCCCACCGGGCCCTGTTCGAGGACCTGATAGACCCGCCGCCGCAGTTCCGTGACCCTGACGCGTGCCATGGCGCGCGCACCCTCATGGTTCCAGGAACGCTAACGGTACAATGTCGTTCGACTGCCGGCTTTGCGCTCGATCAACCCCCGGAAAGCGCCGCCTCGATCGCCTTGAGCGCGTCTTCGGCCTTGGAACCGTCGGGGCCGCCGGCCTGCGCCATGTCGGGACGCCCGCCGCCGCCCTTGCCGCCGAGCACTTCGGCGCCCTTTTTTACCAGATCGACCGCGTTGAAGCGCTTGGTGAGATCGTCGGTGACGCCGACCACGAGGCCGGCCTTGCCGTCGGCGGAAAGGCCCACGATAGCGACCACGCCGGAGCCGACTTGGCGTTTGCCCTCGTCGGCCAGGCTGCGCAGGTCCTTCAATTCGATGCCGGAGACCGCGCGCGCCAACAGCTTGACGTCGCCCACGCTGCGCATATCGGAGGCCTCGCCCGCCGCTTTGCCGCCGCCGCCCATGGCGAGCTTCTTGCGCGCGTCGGTGAGCTCGCGCTCGAGCTTCTTGCGCTCATCGAGCAGCGAAACGATGCGCGCCGGCATGTCCTCGAGCGGCACCTTGAGCTCTGCCGCCGCCGCCTTGGCGGTTTGCACCTGTTTGTCGGCGGCTTTGCGCGCCAGCCGGCCGGTGAGCGCTTCCAGGCGGCGCACGCCGGCGGCGACGCCCGAGTCGGTGACGCCGTTGATCAAACCAATATCCCCGGTGCGCTTGACGTGGGTGCCGCCGCATAGCTCGATCGACCAGCCGAGCGTGTTGCCGCTTCCCTCGCCCATCGCCACCACGCGCACCTCGTCGCCGTATTTCTCGCCGAACAGCGCGCGCGCGCCGGAGGCGCGGGCGTCGTCGAGCGCCATCAGCCGCGTGGTCACCGGGGAATTCTGCAGCACGAGGTCGTTGGCGATGTCTTCCACGCGCTCGATTTCCTGCGGCGCCAGCGGCTTGGGATGCGAGAAGTCGAAGCGCAGCCGGTCGGGCGCCACCAGCGAGCCTTTCTGCGCCACGTGATCGCCGAGCACCTGGCGCAGCGCCTCGTGCAGCAGATGGGTGGCGGAATGGTTCTGCCTTATGGCGGCGCGCCGCGCGTGATCGACTTCCATGAGCAGCGGATCGCCCACTTTCACCGTGCCCTCGTCCACCTTGACCACATGTATGAAAAGGTCGCCGGCCTTTTTCTGGGTGTCGGTGACGGTGAGACGCAGGCCCTCGCGTCGCATCTCGCCTTGGTCGCCAACTTGGCCGCCACTCTCGCCGTAGAACGGCGTCTGGTTCATCACCAGCGCGCCGCTGTCGCCTTTTTTGAGCTCGGATACTTCCTTGCCGTCGCGCACCAGCGCGGCGACCACGCCTTCGGCGCTCTCGGTCTCATAGCCGAGGAATTCGCTGGCCCCCACTTTCTCGCGCAGGGAGAACCACACGGTTTCGGTGGCGGCTTCGCCCGAGCCGGCCCAGGAGGCGCGCGCCATCGCGCGCTGGCGCTCCATGGCGTCGGTGAACGAGGCGACGTCGACGCCAATGCCGCGAGCGCGCAACGCGTCCTGCGTCAGATCCAAAGGAAAACCGTAGGTGTCGTACAGCGTGAACGCCGTCTCGCCGTCGAACATGGCGCCTTTCTTGAGGTTCTTGCTGGCGTCTTCGAGAATGGCGAGGCCGCGCTCCAGCGTATTGCGAAAGCGCTTCTCTTCCAGCTTGAGCGTCTCGCTGATCAGCGCCTCGGCGCGGATCAACTCGGGGTAGGCCTGGCCCATCTCGCGGGTGAGCAAGGGCACCAGCTTCCACATCAGCGGCTCTCTGGCGCCGAGCAATTCGGCATGGCGCATGGCGCGCCGCATGATGCGGCGGAGCACGTAGCCGCGGCCCTCGTTCGAGGGCAACACGCCGTCGGCGATCAGGAAGGAGCTAGCGCGCAAGTGATCGGCGATCACCCGGTGCGAGGCCTTTTGCGCCCCGTCGGAGGCCACATGGGTCAGCTCGGCGATGGCGTGGATCAGCGTGGCGAACAGGTCGATGGCGTAATTGTCGTTGGTGCCCTGCATCACCGCGGCGATGCGCTCGAGCCCCATGCCGGTGTCGATCGAGGGCCGCGGCAGGTCGAGGCGCTGGCCGGAGGCCAGCTGCTCGTACTGCATGAACACCAGGTTCCAGATCTCGATGAAACGGTCGCCGTCGGCTTCCGGACTGCCGGGCGGGCCGCCGGGAATGTGGTCGCCGTGGTCGTAGAAGATTTCCGAGCACGGTCCGCACGGGCCGGTTTCGCCCATGGCCCAGAAATTGTCGTCGCCGGCGATGCGCAGAATCTTTTTGTCGGGCAGCCCGGCGATCTTCTTCCACAGCTTGAAGGCGTCGTCGTCGTCGATATAGACGGTGATCAGCAGGCGCTCGGGCGAAATCGCGAATTCCTTGGTGATCAGCTCCCAGGCAAGCTGGATGGCGCGTTCCTTGAAGTAGTCGCCGAACGAGAAGTTGCCGAGCATCTCGAAGAAGGTGTGGTGGCGCGCGGTGTAGCCGACATTGTCGAGATCGTTGTGCTTGCCGCCGGCGCGCACGCATTTTTGCGCGGTGACGGCGCGGCTGTAGGGGCGCTTTTCCAGGCCGGTGAAGACGTTCTTGAACTGCACCATGCCGGCATTGGTGAACATCAAAGTGGGGTCGTTGCGCGGCACCAGCGGGGACGACGCCTCGACCGTGTGGTCGTTGCGGGCGAAGAAATCCAGGAAGCTTTTGCGGATGTCGTTGACGCCGCTCATGAATGAAAGCCGCTCGTGTCCCCTGCAAAGCGTGGGCGAGAATGCTAAATCCCCGCCCGGCTTGATGTTTCGGGGCCTATTTAGCGATGGGGGGTGGTGAAGTCCAGGAAGGGCGATCCAATTACCAAACTGTCCTCGCCGGGCTTGTCCCGGCGATCCCGATAAGGCGCGCAAGGCGGTGCCCACCTAAGCGAGATGGCCGGGACGAGCCCGGCCATGACAGCTTCCCCCAAAAACGCCCTCGCCCCCGTCCTCGGTGGCGGCCGCTTTACGCAGCCGGGTGCCGACGGGGGCGAACGCTTGACGCGTCACCAGATTGGTGCGGCGGATAACACTGGGCGCCGCCGCCGCGCCTTACAA
>Ga0209880_1000090_pt1 | contig 17773 bp, 16 predicted proteins | sample PersoiDNA2013191_FD_185803 | JGI IMG/M metagenome (GOLD analysis project Ga0209880, IMG submission 185803) | Permafrost soil microbial communities from the Arctic, to analyse light accelerated degradation of dissolved organic matter (DOM) -... | ecosystem: Environmental > Terrestrial > Soil >... | reverse complement strand
GCCGCCAGCGCCGAGGTCGCGGCCCAGGCGATGGACGAGAACGCTTCCGCGAAAGTCGCGATGCGCGAGGAAGTCTGCCGGCGGCGAAACTGGCTGCGCTTGGCCTGCGTGCGGAAGCAAATCTGAATGAGCGTGGCGGACGCCGCCGCTGCCAAAACGCACACGCCTGCGACCACGGCGGCGAACAGCTCATCGAAGGCGAGCCCGACCACGATCGGCGCGAACACCAGCGCGATCATGCCGATGACCGCTTCGATCTTCGCCCGCAAGACGCGGCCAGCGAGGATCGGCGCGCTGGCGACCAAATCCGGCGCGTCCTCGCCCGAGATCGACAGCCAGGCGAGGCCCCCGGCCAGTTGGCCGGCCGCCATCACCACCACCGGAATCAACACGACGTAAGAGCCGGCGCCGTTGCGGAAGGTGACCCACAGCAACAAGGCGGGCGGCAGCAGATAGAGAATCTGCATCAGCGTCTGCGAGATCAGCCAGGGGTCGCGCGCGAGCAGCGTCCATTCCTTCTGCCGCAACACGTGGCTGGCGGAGCGGCGGCGAAAGGAGAGCGACCAGCGGCGCTGGCGCACGACGGTGTTGGAGACGCCGGCCGCCGCCAAGGCATGATCGCCGAAGCGCCCCGAGAATCCCGCGATCGCGATGCCGAGCACGGCGAAGCCCAACAAGATGACGGCGGCGAGCGCGCGCGTATCGCCGAGCACGGCGTGCGCCGGCCACCAGAAGGCGCTGCTGGTATCGGGCGCGTGCGCGAGCATCCAGTCCGATTGCAGCGCCGCGAAACGCGAAATGCTGCCGGAGGAGAAGATCGCCGCGACCTGCAGCCCGATGACGAAGGCGGCGCCGATCACCGCCGCCACGATCTGCGCGATCAGCCGCGTGCGCTTGGCGCCGACCAGGCGGAACAGCGCGATGGTCAGCGCGAGCGCCGCCGCCGTCGCCACCGCGCCCATGGCGGCGACCACACCATAGGCGGCCAGCCAGCGGCTGCCGCCGCGCATCGCCAGCACGTTGATGAAGGGCGCGGCCAGCAGCACGGCGATCGTGACGGACGCGCCGGCGATGCGGCTCATGCGCACCGCGAATACTTTGCGCGCCGACACCGGCGAGGTCAGGATCAGATCGAGGTCGGAGCGCGCATAGAACGCGCGGGTGACCGACTCCATGGCCTGCGACAGCAGCAGCGACCACGACAGCACCAGCGTGCCGGTGATCCCCACCAGCGTTGCCGTGTCGGACGCGACATTGGCGTCGGCATAGCCGGCCACGATCCAATAGGCGAAGACGTGCATGAAAGCGGCAAAGACGATCAGCGCGATGGCGACGGTGCGCGCGCGATTGCGGCGGCCCGCCGTCATCAGCGCGACCCAGTCGCGCCAGCCCAGGCGGAGCTCGTGCCCAGCGAGCCAGGCCAATGTATCGGGACGGCTCACTCAGCAGCAATCGGTTGCGCGACCGGCTCGGCGACCAGCGTGAGGAAAGTATCTTCCAGGCTGGCGGCGGTTTTCCCGGTCTTGCGGTGCAATTCCTCGAGCGTGCCCTCGGCGATCAAGCGCCCGCTGGCGATGACGCCGATGCGGTCGGCCATGCGCTCGGCGACTTCGAGAATATGCGTGGTCATGATCACGGTGCCGCCGGCGCGCACGCGCTCCAGCAGGACGTTCTTGACCAAGCGGGCGGAACCGGCATCCAGCCCGGTGAGCGGCTCGTCGAGGATGATGAGCTTGGGATTGTGCACCAGCGCGCCGGCGAGCGCCACTTTCTGCCGCATGCCCCTGGAAAATCCCTCGCAGCGCTCATGCGCGTGCGGCTCGAGGCCGAGCCAGCCGATCAATTCGCGTGCGCGCGCTTCCGCAGGCTTTGCCTCGATACGCCAGAGCCCCGCGACGAATTCCAGATACTCGAAGGGCGTGAGCTTGTCGTAGATCATCGGCTCGTCCGACAGCCAGGCGGTGATCTGCTTGGCGGCAACCGGATCGGCCAGCGCATCGATGCCATCGATGGTGATTGAGCCGGCGTCGGGCCGCAGCAGCCCGGCCACCATACGCAAGGTCGTGGTCTTGCCGGCGCCATTGGGGCCGACCAGCACATAGAATTCGCCGCCATAGACGGTGAGATCGAGCGCATCGACCGCGGGCCGGTCGAAGCGCTTGGCGAGCCCGCGAACCGCGAGCGCGATCGGGCGTTTGGCTTGGCTGATGCTGACCGCCGGTGCCGGAGAATGCATGGCCGCTCTCTACAAGAGAGTGGTTTCGGCGGCGTAAATCACCAAACCGAAAGGCCGGCGCGGACATTCGGTTTGGTTAAGCGCGCGGAAACCATGTTGGGGACGCCGCCTCACGCGGCGCTCGCTGCCTCACCCCAAGCGCCCAGAGTGTGCGCTTTGTCTAGAGCCAGATTCGTCCGCTTTCCCGTCGTCCTGCCGGTCGACTCATAGGCATTTGGAGCGACCGCCTGCAAACCAGCCTTGGCATCGGGATCGTTGAGCACATCGGCGAACCGTTGCTCGTCGCGCCACGCCCACTTGCCGTGTTTCAGCCGCGCATAGACTTGGCCCGTTTTATAGTCGGCGAAATTAATAATCGGAATCCAGCGTGCGCACCGCTTCAGAAACTCAACGTTACACTCCGGTGCCAAGTTCTCATTGACGTAAACTTCCTCGGGTTTCTGAGCGTGAATATTTATTTTCCTGAACCTTTCGATATCGAGCATGCTCTTGATGTCCAGGATGGTCATTTCTCCGTTCCAACCAAATGCCACTGTCCGTGGCGGCTGACCTTCCGCGACGCTATTATCGAGAAACTCGTAGTGGACTCGCTTTCCGGCAATCAGCGCCCAGGTGAAAAACAATTCAGGCATGCCAGTGTAGGCTTCGATATTATGAGCCAGGAGATCCTCAACGGCCTTGTACCTGCCGACTTTCAATCCTCGCGTCCAAGCGCGCTCGACGGTCATTTCCGGCGGCGTAATCATGAAAAACATATAAACCAGATCGCCAAACCGCGTCAGCAACCGACTGGACCCTTTGTCTTCCAACTCGGGCACAAAACTATCAAACCTGAAGCGGTCGATCAGCAGGTGCGACATCTCTCCTCTGGCAGCTCTAGCCGCCATACGGCGATCAAGCTTTTTGTCGATGATATCGACCTCGTGCCCAGCCAACGTGCCGGCATATTTGTAGGCCGGACCTAGCGCCCCATAGTCCAGAAGAAACTTTCGCCAAATGTCAGGGCTGATCAGCGCAAACTCTTCCCAAGGGAAATTAAGCTTTCCCGCCAGGATTCGTTGCAGCGGCCGCATTGAGCTTTTGCCGGATGCCGACGCACCCTTGACGTTCATGACAACGGGCTTCTCCTGCCGCGGCAATGGCCGGTAGCCTTCGCGCGTAACCGCTTCTTGAAAAAATGGATCAATGGCGTCGCTAATGACTTCGCTGCCGTAGTCATTACAGACCAATGTGACGGCAAGTTCCGTGAGCAAGGCGTTGTCGCCGAAAAGCCGGCTGTGCCGAGCCATGACCCCCATTGCGATCCTGTTCAATGCGTCGAAGCAGGCCTCGTCCAACCGGTTTCCCGCCGTTTCCGATTTTTTCCGCCATTCGGAAATAATCCGCCGGTCGCGCTCTGCGGCGGCCTCCATCGGAAAGGGCGGTGGTCTCTTTGGCTTGTTCAAGGCAAATAGTCGGCGCCAGCCGCTTCCTTCATCGGCTTCGACTTCCGGTTTCGGCTCGGCGAACGCTTTTGCGAATTCCCGCTCGATTATGACAGAAGCTGCGCTTCGCAACTGTTCGAAAACTTGCGTTAATTCCGCTTGATGGGGCGCAATATATCGATTGAGAATGGTCGAAGCGATTTTACGAAAATTTCGGCCCAAGTCCTCGTAGTCGCGACCGTCGGGGACTGCAACGCTGGTGGTCACGTGAATGAGCAATTCGTGGACAATCAATCGCTCGGCACGAAACGCGACAAGTTCATCCACAGGCAGACCACAGTAGTCGCTCAGTTCATGCGCTTTCGCAATGCCGGTCGAAACGTTCTCGCTCCTGAATATTGTCGAGAGTGGCAAATAGTCTCGCGGCAACTCCGATTCCAAACCGGGGTTCCAAGGTCCATATTCGGCGGGCCGTGGTTTAATATTCATAACTCACCCACCTGTCCCGGTGATCATTTCACGGTTCAAGGCGCCGTAGAGAAATGTAGGCTAAGCCTTTGATACCATCTTAAACATTTCCTCGCCGTACATCTTGCGGGCGTCAGCGAGCAGCGGCTGCACCGCGGCGACGAAGGCCGCGTGTTCCTTCGCGTTCAACTCGACGATCTCGCAGCCGGCGTCCTCGATGACCTTGCGCGATTGCTCGTGCTCCTCGACCGCGAGCTTGCGTTGGAAGGCGACTGCTTCGGTCACGACCTTCTGCATCGCGCGCTTGAGATCGTCCGGCCAGGCGTCGAACGCGGCGCGGTGCAGGAAGATCGGGCGCGAGATGTAGAAGTGAGAAGTGAGCGTGTGGAACTTGTGGAACTTGTGCACGCCATAGGTGACGGTGTTGGCGAGCGGGTTTTCCTGCGCGTCTAAAGTACCGGCTTTGATCATGGCGATGGCTTCGGTCAGGTCCATGCGCATGGCGATCGCGCCGAGCAGTTCGAAGGTGCGTTTCTGGATCTCGCTCGGCAGCACGCGGATTTTCATGTCCTTGAGGTCGGCCGGCAGATGCACCGGCCGCAGCCGGTTGGAGATGTGGCGAAAGCCGTTCTCGAACCAGCCGAGGATACGATAGCCGATACGTGCCTCGGTCTTGGCGGCAAGAAATGCGCCGAGCTCGCCGTCCATGGCCGCGCGCGCCTGCGCGTTGCTGGCGAACAGGAACGGCAGATCGACAAAACCCAGTTCCGGCACGCGGTCGGTCAAATAGCTGGAAGATTGGTAGCCGAGCGTCATCTCGCCGTTCTCGACCAAAGTGAGGATGTCCTCGGCCTTGTAGCCGTGGTCCATGATGTTCCAGACGTATTCGATATCGACGCGGTCGCCGAACTGACCTTGCAATTTGTCGCCGATGAATTTCAGCGCTTTGCTGAAGCCGGTGGTGGGCGGGCCGTAGCCGCCCATGCGGATTTGGATTGGCTTGCTCATGCAGGCTTTCTCTATACCGACGCCACGATCTGGCCAAGCGCAGCCGGTATGGTAGGTTCTTCTAAGATTTGGAGGACGCCCCAATGAACACGCACGCCAAGGTGGCGGGCAGGATTCCGGCGGCAGTTTCACAGGATCGAATTGCACCGGCGGAATGGCAGGCGCGCATCGATCTCGCCGCCGTCTATCGCCTGCTCGCTTATTACCGATGGGACGACGTGATCTACAACCATTCCTCCATGCGGGCGCCGGGCGAGCCGCGCATGTTTTTGATGAAGAAGCACGAGCTGCTGTACACGGAAGTGACCGCGTCCAACCTGGTCAAGGTCAACATGGACGAAGACCTCGACGAGAAATCCGGCGTCAACCGGCCGGGCTTCACGCTGCACGGCGGCGTGCTGAGCGCGCGCCCGGACGTAAATTGCGCGGTGCATGTCCACACCGAGAACGGCACGGCGCTGTCGGGCTTGAAACATGGCCTGCGCATGGTGTCGCAGCAGGCACTGCGTTTCTACAAGCGCGTCGGCTATCACGGCTATGAAGGCATCACCGAGGATTTCGACGAGCGCGCGCGCATCAACAAAGATTTGGGGCAGAACCGCGCCTTGATCATGCAGCACCACGGCATGCTCACGGTCGGCAAGAGCGCGCGCGAGGCCTTCGTGCTGATGAAATATCTGCTCACCGCCGCTGAGATCCAACTGAAGATGGAAGCAACCGGCGGCGAATTGCTCGAGGTGCCGCCGGACGTTTGCGCCAAGACCGCCGAGCAATTCGAGCATCACGACTCGGGCCGCGGCGGCGCCGACTGGCCGGCCTATTTGCGCGTGCTCGACGGGATTGATAAGAGCTATCGGGAATAGAGGTGTTCACATGATCAATGTCCGTGCGCTGTGCCGTGCCGCCCTGGCCGCAACTTTTATCGCTGCAGCCGCATCCGCGAATGCGCAGCAGTATCCGAATAGACCCATCCGCGTGATCAGCCCGTACCCGGCCGGAAGCGCCTCGGACACCGTGACCCGTGTGGTCCTCGATCAGGTCTCGCAACTGATCGGCCAGCCAATGGTCATCGAATTGAAGCCCGGCGCCGGCGGGGCGGTCGGATTCGGCTCGGTGGCCCGGTCCGACCCCGATGGCTACACACTGGTGACCAGTTCGTCGTCGATGGCCACTGAAATCGTGCTGCACAGCAAGCTGCCGTATGACCCGGTCAAAGATTTTGTGCCAGTGGTCTTGCTCGGCACCTCGCCGAACATTCTGGTCGCGTCCGCCAAGAGCGGTTTCAAGACCGTGGCCGACCTCGTCGCCGCCGCCAAGGCGAAACCCGGCACGCTGACGTTTGCGTCCGCCGGCATCGGCTCCTCCTCGCATATGGCCGCCGAGCGGTTCCGGCTGGCTGCCAAGATCGACGTGCGCCATGTACCGTTCAAGGAAGGCGGCCTGGTGCAGGTGATGAACGGGAATGTCGACTTCTATTTCATTCCGCTGGCGGCGGCGGCATCCGCGCTCCACAGCGATAAGCTCACCATCCTTGTCGTAAGCTCGCCCAAGCGCGTGCCGGTGCTTCCTGATACGCCCTCGGTCGTTGAAGCCGGCTATCCGAACGCCGTGTTCCGCTTCTGGAACGGACTATCGGCGCCGGCAAAGACCCCGCCCGACGTCGTGAAAAAACTGCACGACGTGACCGAACAAGCGTTGAAGGTCCCTGCCGTGCAGGAAAGACTGGCCAAGCTCGGCGTCGAGCCGGCGCAGATCAGTTCCGAGGAATTTGCGAAATTCTTCAAAGACGATCTCACCGCGACGGTGCAGCTCGCCAAAGATGCCGATATTAAACCGGTCGACTAAGCCGGGGCCGACGGTTCGGTCCGATCGGCCGTGGATAGCGATGTTCCGCTCGCGCAGAGCATGATCGTCTACAACGCTGAGAAACACTCCCAATGACCATCAGTCCGCCCCGTATCGGCCCGCAGCCGTGGGACGTCGTACGCACCAAGCTCGACCAGTCGCTGCCCTTCGCCAATATGCGCGACACGCCCTATTATCGCGATGCCGTGTGGGAGCAGTTTTCGAAGGCCGAATACGACCGCCGCTATCGTGCGTTGCGGGAGAAAATGCGCGAGCACAAACTCGACGTGCTGATCGTCCCCGGTGGTCCCAGCCATTGGAGCTTTGGCGGCGGGATGCTGTGGCTGACCGGCCATTGGGAATGGCACGCGCTTTCGAGCTACGTGCTGGTCCCGCTCGAAGGTGAGCCCACGTTGATCTATTCCATGGGCGGCACGCACGCCGAAGCCGTGCGCCGCCAGGTCGAGGTGGCGGTCAAGGACGTCCGCCATAGCCGCAGCGGCCGCTATGCCGATATCATGGTCGAGCGCATCCGCGAACTCAAACTCGAGCGCGGCCGCGTAGGCCTCATGGAGATCGATCCGCGGCACGGCGATTATCTCCCGGTGAACCAATACAACGTGCTGCGCGACAATCTGCCGGACGCGGAGCTGGTATTCACCAAGGGCTTTTTGCACGAGCTGCTGTCGATCCATAGCGCCGAGGAGCTCGACTGCGTCCGCAAGGCCGGTGTGCTGTGCCAAAAGGCCATGGATGCGATGGTGGCGCGGGCTCGTCCCGGGGTGAAAGAGTACGAGCTCCGCGCAGCGGCGGGCGCCGCCATCCTCGAGGGCAACGGCGATATCGACTTTCTGATCATCGGCTCGACGCCGATGGCGAACCCGACGATGATTTTCGGCAACCCGCGCCCCTCCGGCCGCGTGCTGCAAAAGGGCGACATCATCAATATGGAGCTGGCCGCCGGCTATCGCGGCTACACGGCGCAGATCGGCTCACCCATCTGCGTGGGCGAGCCCAATGACATGGTGAAAAACTTCTGGAACGACATCACGCTGCCCGGTTATCGGCGCATCGTTGCCGAGATCGCGCCGGGCAAGCCGGTGGAAGCCATGCGCACCGCGAGCAAATTCTTCCGCGATAACGGTTACCAATCGCGGCCGACCCAGTGCCACGGCATCGACCTCGTCACCGACAAGCCGCACGTCGTCGCCGAGCACGTCTCCGCCGAAAAATTCGAGGAGGTGTTGCAGCCCGGCATGGTGATCATGGCGGAACCCAATCCGATCACGCCGGATGGCCTGTTCGGTATTTTTCTCGGCCACACCTTCATCGTCACCAACACCGGGCACGAGATCGTCGACAACTTCCCGCTGGAGATCGCGGTCGCGCGGGGCTGATTACCCCCACTTCCAAAAATCGCGTCCTTCTTCGCGCATGAAGCGGGCGAGCACCATCTTGTGCACTTCCGAGGCGCCGTCGACCAGCCGCGCCGAGCGGCCGTAGCGGTAGATCCATTCCAGGATGGTGTCCTTGGAATAGCCGCGCGCGCCGTTGAGCTGGATCGCCACGTCGGCGGCCTGGTGCAGCGTGTCGGCGACCTGCACCTTCGCCATCGAGACTTCCTTGCGCGCGCGGTCGCCCTGGTCGAGCTTCCAGGCCGCGTGCATGGTGAGCAGGCGGCCGATCGCAATCTGGTGCGCCACCTCGCCGAGCTTGATCTGGATACCCTCGCGGCTGGCGAGCTTGCTGCCGAAGGCGTCGCGCCGTCCGACATACTCTTGCGCAATCTCCATGCAGCGCTTGGCGAAACCGAGCCAGCGCATGCAGTGCGTCAGCCGCGCCGGCCCGAGCCGGATTTGCGTGACGCGCAAGCCGTCGCCGACCTTGAGCAAAATATTTTCTTCGGGGATTTCCAGCCCATCATATTCGATCTCGCAATGGCCGCCGTGCTCGTGCGGCCCCATGATCGGAATGCGGCGCAGGATGCGCCAGCCGGGCTGATCCTTGTGATAGAGGAATGCGGTCAAGCCGCGGCGCGGCTCGTCCGAAGTGCGCGCCATCAGGATGAAATGCGCGGCGCCTTCGGCGCCGGTGATGAACCATTTGTGCCCGGTGACGATATAGCGGTCGCCCTTCTTCACGGCGCGCGTCAGCATCATGCCGGGATCGGAGCCTGAGCCGGGATGCGGCTCGGTCATGGCGAAGGCCGAGCGCACCTTGCCGTCGACGATGGGCTTGAGCCATCTGTCCTTCTGCGCGGGCGTGCCGGCGCGCGCCAGCAGATTCATGTTGCCGTCGTCGGGCGCCATGCAATGGATCGCGAGCGGACCGAAGATCGAGCGCGCCGCCTCCTCGTAGATCGCCGCCCAGGCAACGATTGGCAGCCCCATGCCGCCGTATTCCTTGGGCGCCTGCGGCGCCCACAGGCCGGCTTTTTTGGCTTTCTCGCGCACGGGCTCAAGCCGCGCCGCGGGGATGTTCTCGTGGTCGGCGAAATTGGCCGGATCGGATTCAAGCGGCAGCACGTGCTCCTCAACAAATGCGCGCACGCGCAGGCGGATGGCCTCGATCTCGGGAGAAAGCGTGAAGTCCATGGTGCGGTCCCTTACCCTGTAATCATCACCACCTGCCCGCCATCGACCACGATGGTGGCGCCGGTGATGTAGCTGCCGGCGTCGGAGGCGAGCAAGAGCAGCGCGCCGTCGAGATCGCCGTCCTTGCCGAAACGGCCGGCCGGAATCGCGCGCTTGAGCGCCTCGCCCGCCTCGCCGGCGAGAAATTTGTCGTTGATCTCGGTGACGAACCAGCCCGGCGCGATGGCGTTGACGCGCACGCCCTTGAACGCCAGCTCGACCGCCAGCGCCTTGGTGACCTGCACCACGGCGGCCTTGGCGGTAGCGTAGGCCGCGACGCCCTTGGAAACGCCGAAGCCCAGCACCGAGGCGATGTTGACGATGGCGCCCGGCTGCTTGGCCGCCAGCATGCGGCGCGCGGCCTCCTGCGCATTGTAGAAGACCGCATCGAGGTCGACGCTCAGCACCTTGCGCCATTCCTCCGCCGTCACCTCGATCGCGCGCTTGCTGGACTGCGCGATGCCGGCATTGTTGACCAGGATGGTGACGGTGCCGAAGGCTGCCTCAGTGGCATCGAAGGCGCGCAGCATGGCGGCGCGGTCGGTGACGTCGGCCTCGACGGCAATCGCGCGGCCGCCGGCGGCTTCGATCGCCTTCTTCATGTCCGCCAGCCGGTCGACCCGCCGCGCCACCAGCGCCACGGCCGCGCCGTTATCGGCGAGCGCCTTGGCGAATTGCGTACCCAGGCCGCTGGAGGCGCCGGTCACCAGCGCCACGCGGCCTTTCAGGCTGAAGAGATCGGCGGCTTTCATGCAAAGTCCTTATACACATCCGGTGCGACGATATGGAATAGACTAGCAAAAAGAGCCCGCGTAGTTTGCGCCGGGCAGGCCGTTGATGGGGGCGGATGGCGTGAAACGACTTTGGCGGGCGACCATCAACAGCTGGCACGGCCTCGTGGCAGCGACGCAATCGGAACAGGCGTTCCGCGAGGAGTTGGTGGCGCTGGCGATCGGAGTACCGCTCGCCTTCGTCCTGACCGCAGACGTCGGCAAGCGCTTTGCGCTGATCGGCACACTGGTCTTTATCCTCATTGTCGAATTGCTCAATACCGCGATTGAGAAGCTCAGCGATCGTATCACCCTCGATCACGATCCGGCCCTCAAGCGCATCAAGGACATGGGCTCCGCTGCCATCTTTCTGTCGCTGCTGCTCACCGGTGCGGTCTGGCTCTGGGTTCTGGTCGAGCGATTTTGGCCGGTACTGGGCTGAATACGGACAACCGTCACCGCCCATAAAGCGCATGCGGCAGCGCGGTCGCGAGCCCCGGCAGGAACCACAGCACCACCAGCGCCACAATCTGGATCAGAACGAACGGAATAATGCCCACATAGATATGCCGCGTGGTGATCTCGGGCGGCGCCACCCCGCGCAGATAGAACAGCGTCGGCCCGAGCGGCGGGTGGATGTAGGAGGTCTGCAGGTTCACCGCCATCATGATGCCGAGCCAGACCGGATCGATGCCCGGCATCTTCAAGAGTGCCGGCGCCACGATCGGCACCACCACGAAGATGATCTCGAAAGCGTCCATCACGAAGCCGAGCAGGAACATCGCCAGCATCACCGCCAGCACCGCGCCGTTGACGCCGCCCGGCAAGTTAGAGAGCGCGCGATGCACCATGTCGTCGCCGCCAAGCGCGCGGAATACCAGGCTGAACAGCGTGGCGCCGATCAAGATGAGAAAGATCATGGCCGTGATCTGCGTGGTCTTCTCCACCACCGGCATCATCAGGCCGCGCAAGGGCGCCTTACGCGCGGCCAGCAAAATGGCGCCGACGGCACCGACCGAAGCCGCTTCGGTCGGCGTCGCCACGCCGTAGAGAATCGAGCCGAGCACCGCGGCGATCAGCACGACGGGAGCGAGCAAGGCTTCGAGCAGGCCCGTTGACGCGGGCGCAGCCGTCGCGCTGACCGCCGGGCACGTCTTCGGCCGCAGCGCGGCCATCGCGATCAGATACAAAAGATAAAGCCCGACCAGCAGCAGGCCGGGGACGATCGCGCCGGCGAACAGGTCGCTCACCGAGATCACGTTGGGCGCGAATTTTCCCTGCGCGAGCTGCGCCGCCTGGTAGGCGTTGTTGAGCTGGTCGCCGAGCACCACCAGCACGGTCGAGGGCGGGATGATCTGCGCCAACGTCGCCGAGGCCGCCACCGTGCCGGCGGCCAGGCGCGGATCGTAGCCGTGCCGCATCATCGCCGGCAGCATGATGAGGCCCATGGTCACCGCGGTGGCGCCGACGATGCCGGTAGAAGCCGCCAAGAGCGCGCCGACGAGCACCACCGAATATCCCAAGCCGCCGCGGAGCGAACCGAACAGGCGGCCCATGCGCTCGAGCAAATCTCCCGCAATATCAGAGCGCTCCAACATCACGCCCATGAAAATGAAGAGTGGAATCGCCAGCAAAACGTCGTTGGTCATGATGCCGTAAATGCGCTGCGGTAATGCTCCTAGAAGTGCCAATCCTCCGACGCCGAGGATGTGTCCGAGCACGGCGAACATCAGCGACACGCCAGCCAGCGTCAGCGCTACCGGATAGCCGGCCATCAGCGCCGCGATGACCGCGGCGACCATGAGGATGGCGAGGAGTTCGGCGAGCGGCATCAGCGCGGCCTCGCCAGCGCGCTCAGCGAGCGGATCGCCTGAGCAATCCCTTGCAGCGCCATCAGAGCTGCGAACAACGGGATCAGCGTCTTGAGCGCGAATACCAGCGGCAGGCCGCTGGTTTCCTGCGAGCGCTCCAGAATCGCCCAGGAGCGCGCCGCGTAGGGAACGCTAAGCCAGACCAGCACAGCTGAGAACGGCAACAGCAGCAGCACGGCGCCGGCGAGATCGATCTTGGCGCGCGTGCGTGGGCCAGCCTCTGCGTAGAACACGTCGACCCGCACATGGCCGCCGGCGCGCAGCGTCCAGGCCGCCGCCAGCATGAACAGCGTGGCGTGGCCATAGATCACGGTTTCGGTGAGCCAGATCGAGCCCAGCCCGAACAAATAGCGCGCGACCACGAGGGCGAACTGCAACAGCACGATCGCCAGCGCCAGCCACGCCACCGCCCGCCCCACCGTCGTGGTCAGACGGTCGATGCGGTCGGCCAGGGCGTTGATGGGAGCAAAACGCATGGCTCCGATGATGGCACAAGACCAAGTCTTTTGCTTATAGTACGGCCATGTCCGGGCACGATTACCACGACCACGATCATTCCGAGCTCACGGAAACCCAATTGCGCGTGCGCGCGCTGGAAACCGTGCTGACCGAAAAGGGCTATGTCGATCCGGCCGCGCTCGACCTGCTGATCGAGACCTATGAGAAGAAGGTCGGCCCGCGCAACGGCGCCCGCGTGGTGGCCAAGGCCTGGGCCGACCCCGCGTTCCGCGCGCGGCTGTTCAAGGATGCGACGCCGGCGATCGCCGAGCTGGGCTATGCCGGCCGCCAGGGCGAGCACATCGTCGCGCTGGAGAACACGCCGCAGCGGCACAACATGGTCGTGTGCACGCTGTGCTCGTGTTATCCGTGGCCGGTGCTCGGCCTGCCGCCGGTCTGGTACAAATCGGCGCCCTACCGCTCGCGCGCGGTGGCCGATCCGCGCGGCGTGCTCAAGGATTTCGGCGTAAGCCTGCCGAAGGACACCGAGATCCGGGTGTGGGATTCCACCGCGGAGATTCGGTATCTCGTCATCCCGATGCGGCCCGCAGGCACCGACGGCTGGAGCGAGGAGAAGCTGGCCGAACTGGTGACGCGCGATTCCATGATCGGCACCGGATTGCCGAAGCAGCCGAAGGATTTGAAATGAACGGCGCGCAGGACATGGGCGGCCTGCACGGCTTTGGGCCGGTCGAGCCGGAGCAAAACGAGCCGGTGTTCCACGCCGACTGGGAGAAGCGCGCCTTCGCGCTGACGCTGGCCATGGGCCCCCCGGGCGGCTGGAATATCGACATGTCGCGCTTCGTACGCGAGAACCGCCCACCGGCTGAATATCTGTCGATGAGCTACTACCAGATATGGTTCGCCGGACTGGAGGCGCTGCTCAAGGAGCGCGCCCTGGTCACCGACGACGAGATCGTCGTCGGCCACGCACTGCATCCGCCGAAACCGGTCGAGCGCATCCTATCGCCGGGCGACGTCGCGCAGGTGCTCTATCGCGGCGGGCCGACCGAGCGCGAGACGAATACCAAGGCGCGCTTCAAGGCCGGCGACACGGTGCGCGCGAAAAATATCAATCCGCTCACCCACACGCGGCTGCCGCGCTATGTGCGCGGGCATTTGGGTCAAATCGAGCGCGTGATCGGCTGTCATGTTTTCCCGGACAGCAACGCCACTGGCGCCGGTGAGAACCCGCAATGGCTTTATACGGTGCGTTTCGACGGCCGCGAATTGTGGGGCGAAGGCGCCGATCCGAGCGTGACCGTCTCGGTCGACGCCTGGGAGCCGTATTTGGAGCCTTTGTAGGCACCGCCGCTGCTTGCCGCGCCGGCAATCCTTCGCTCCGCATAAAGGTTTCGCCTTCTGTGGAACCGCGGCGGGCATTCGATCATTCATTGAGTGGGACAGGGCCGATCAGAGCCTGCCAAATCCCGAGGGGTGAGGAAACGACCTGAAGGGATATCCAATGGCTATCGCCGTCACCTACGACATGCTGTCGCCGTCCGATCACAGCCAGCAACTGCGCAAGGCTGTCATCGCCTCGACCATCGGCACCACCATCGAATGGTATGACTTCTTCATTTACGGCACCGCCGCCGGCCTGATTTTCGGCAAGCTTTACTTCCCTAACGAGGATGCGCTTACCGCAACGTTGGCGGCGTTCGGAACCTATTTCATCGGCTTCATCGGCCGTCCGATCGGCGCTGCGATCTTCGGCCATTACGGCGATCGGATCGGCCGCAAGGCGACGCTGATCGCCACCTTGCTGTGCATGGGCATTGCGACCTTTCTGATCGCCTTCGTACCCACCTACGAGTCGATCGGGATCTGGGGCGCCGTCATCCTGACGGTGCTGCGGGTGATTCAAGGCATCGGCGTCGGCGGCGAATGGGGCGGATCGGTGCTGTTGGCGATGGAATGGTCGCGTCACCATGGCCAGCGCGGTCTGGTGGCGTCATGGCCGCAATTCGGCGTGCCGTGTGGCCTGTTCCTGGCAAACCTCGCGATCCTGGGGTTCAGCACCTGGTCGGGCGATCAGTTCGCCACCTGGGGCTGGCGCGTGCCCTTCGCGCTGTCGATCGTTCTTGTCGGCATCGGCTTGTGGATTCGCCTCGGCATCCTGGAGACACCGGTGTTCCAGCAACTGCTCGACAACGACAAGATCGAGCGCACGCCGATCTTAGAGGTGATCAAGAAGCAGCCGAAGGAAATCATCCTTTCGGCCTTGCTGCGGATGTCGGAGCAGGCGCCGTTCTATATCTTCACCGCGTTCATTTTCGCCTATGCGACCGGCACGCTGCATTTGTCGCGCGACCTGATCCTGGTGGCGGTGCTGATCGCGTCATGCGTCTCCTTCATCACCATTCCGTTGTCGGGGCACATCTCCGACCGCATCGGCCGCAAGAAGATGTACCTGATCGGCGTCGCGGCGACCGGCGTGTTCGGCTTCCTGTATTTCGGCATGGTGGACACCGCCGCTCCGTGGGTCGTGTTTCTCGCGATCGTGCTGTCGCTCATCCCACATGATATGCAATACGGGCCGCAGGCCGCGCTCATCGCCGAGGCCTTTACGCCGCGATTGCGTTACAGCGGGGCGTCGCTCGGCTATCAGCTCGCATCGGTAATCGCGGGCGGACCGGCGCCCCTGATCGCGACCGCGCTGTTTGCCTACTACCATTCGGGATATGCCATCTCGATTTACATCGCCGCCTGCGCGGTGGTGAGCCTGGCGTCGGCGTCAATGATGCCGGACTACACCGGCAAGGATATCTCGAAGGAATATGACGACTGACGCTCCGCGGCGGTCTTAAAGGACGGGGCCTGGAGCGATCCGGGCCCCATTCTTTATGGTGTATTGTCGTGCGCAAATTCACCCGGACAAGGCCGGCCATCACAAGATAGAGTTTGCCGCATGGCCCAAATAAACACGACCCTTGACCCCGCCGCCGCGCACCGCGCCACGCAAGAAGTGCCGAGCATCCCGCGCGACGCCGATGGGCCGGTGTTCCGCGAGCCGTGGGAGGCGCAGGCCTTCGCCATGACGCTGGCGCTGCATGAGCGCGGGCTGTTCACCTGGGGCGAATGGGCGGCAGCGTTGGCCGGTGAAATCAAGCGCGCGCAAGGCGCCGGCGATCCCGACACCGGCGAGACCTATTATTCGCATTGGCTGGCGGCGCTGGAAAAATTGGTGGCGGAAAAGGACGTGACGACGCAGGCCACATTGCAGCGCTATCGCGATGCCTGGGACCACGCCTGCGACCGCACCCCGCACGGGCAGCCCATTGAGTTGCGCGAGGACGATTTCACATAATTTTGCGCATGATCTTTTCCGAAAACCGGTTCCCACTTTTCGGGATCATGCGCTAAATCCCCACCAGCCGCTCGCTCACCATGTAGCCGGTGAGCAGTAGCGCGCCGAAAGCGACAATCAGCAAAGCGGCCGCGGTCTCGAAGCCGCGCAGCAGGAGCATGCCGGCGCCCGGCTTGGCCTGCGCCAGCTTTCCGGCCAGCCCGCGCGCCCCGACCGCGATGGTGGCGATGGTGGCGACCGTGATCGCGGTGCCGAGCCCCATGACGAAGGTCGAGGCGGCGCCGATCCAGAACAGCCCCTGCGCCAGCGCGAACACCAGCACGATGATGGCGCCCGAGCAGGGCCGCAAACCGACCGCGACGATGGCCGACAAGCCGTGCCGCAGCCAATGGCGGCCCTTCAGTTCCGCCGGCTCCGGCGCATGGGCATGGCCCCAGGCGGAGGCCTCCTCCTCGTCGTCGTGATGATGGTCATGACCATGGCCGTGATCGTGCGCGTGACCATGGGCGTGATGGTCATGGCCGCCCGGGCGCAGCAGATGCAAAAGCGCGCGGCCCTTCACCCATAGCAGCCGCAGGCCGATCAGGACGATCAGCGCGTAGCTGACGATCTCGATGACACGGACGGCGTTGCCCATCGTCTTGGCGGTGGCGTTGAGCAGCACCGCGGCGATGCCGACGATAGCGATCGCAACCACCGCCTGCAGGAGAGCGGACGCGAACGACAGCACGACGCCGCGCCGCCAGGTCTCGTTATTGGCGACCAGATAGGACGAGATCACCGCCTTGCCGTGGCCAGGGCCGGCGGCGTGGAAGATGCCGTACAGAAACGAGATGCCCATCAGCGTATAGGCGGCGCTGCCGTCGGCTTTGGCGGCGCGGATGGTGCCCGACATCATGCGGTAGAACTCGGCCTGCTTGGCGAAGATCCAGCCGGCGAAGCCGCCGATCTCGGGCGGCGGCGCGCCGCGCGTCATGCCGAACGGCTGTGCCAGCGCGGCGTCGAGCGCGCCCAGCAAGAGAAGCATGCCGACAGTAAGAAGCGCGCATTGCGCCAAACTCGAGCGCCGGCCGGACGTCATGTCAGCAATTCCCCGTGCACGCACGCCGCCCCGCGAACGCGTTATGGACAATGAACCAAAATCTTATGGGCGAACTGCGCGCCCCACGCCATGGTCGTGTTCTGCTGGTCGGCGGGAATGTTGCTCAGCGCCTTGCCTTCCGCAAAGGTCATTTCGCGCGGTAGCACCACGTCGAGCTTGCAGGCCGGCGCGCCGACGATCTGGACCGGCTTGTCCTTGGCGAATGAGAAGTCGACGAAAATGGTCGCATCGTAGATGTCGATCTTCAGCTCCTTCGCCTTCACCGGGGTTTTGAACGGCAAGGTGAAATTCAGCGTGAGGACATCATCGTTGTAGTCGAGCCAATAGTCCGGCAACGGATCGGTCAGCGGCGTTTTCACGCCGTCAGCGGTGGCGTAGGTGAAGTAGTCATATTCCTTCAACGACTCGACATTGACCTTGGCGAGCGGGGCCAGCTCCTCGCGCGTGAACTTGCCCTTCTCCTTGCTCTCCAAGCCTTGCGTGGCGAAGGCGGAGAACATGTCGTCGAACGCCCAATGGTGGCGCACGCCGGTGATGGTGCCGTCCGCGGCGTAGACCAGCTCGGAGTGCATGGTCACCCAGACATGCGGATGCGCGCGCGCGGGCGC
>Ga0209880_1000089_pt1 | contig 17800 bp, 11 predicted proteins | sample PersoiDNA2013191_FD_185803 | JGI IMG/M metagenome (GOLD analysis project Ga0209880, IMG submission 185803) | Permafrost soil microbial communities from the Arctic, to analyse light accelerated degradation of dissolved organic matter (DOM) -... | ecosystem: Environmental > Terrestrial > Soil >... | reverse complement strand
CTTGAATTCTGGGAGACATACGAAAACAGCGAGATAATCGGTTACCTTTCAAAAGCAAATAATCTTCTGAAAGAGATTCAGGCAAATACTGAGAAAGCAAAATCAAAAACAACTGAACCATCTGTAACAGGCGCAGTATCGGATACTACCAAAAAAAATCAGTCACTTCTTGACCTGATCAATAAAGATACAACGAAAGTTGCCGGTGCAAGTACACGTGAAGGATTTACCCTTCAGAATCCATTATTTGGTATACTTGTTCCCAGGGTCACTGCTCAAGGACAACCTCTGCCTTCATGTATGATAGGACTTGCAAGTTCAAAGGATACTGCAAAGGTTAATACTTATCTGAAAATGAACCAGATAAAAGCTCTGTTTCCACGCGATCTTAAACTTATGTGGAGCCAGAACCCTGATAAGCAGGACCCCACAAAAACAATGTACGAACTTCATGCAATTAAAATTACTACCCGCGACGGACGGCCCCCTCTTGGTGGAGATGTTATTACTTCAGCCAGAACTTCTACGGGAGTAAGTGGGGATGTGAAAGTTGATATGTCGATGAATTCCGAAGGCTCTAAGACCTGGGCCAGAATGACACGTGAAAACATCCAGCGATGCCTTGTTGTTGTACTTGATGGTTATGTACGTTCCTATCCCAGGGTCCAGAATGAGATCAATGGCGGAAGTACTGAAATAACAGGAGATTTCACGATTGAGGAAGCAGATGACCTTGCTAACATACTGAAATCAGGTAAATTACCTGCTCCGTCTCATATAATTTCAGATACTATTGTGGGACCAACTCTTGGTCAGGAATCTATAAACTCAGGTTTAGTATCATTTATTATAGCATTTGCTCTTGTACTGGCGTTTATGGTCTTCTATTACAGCAGGAGTGCAGGTACAATCGCAAATATCGCACTTATTACCAACGTATTTCTCCTTTTTGGCGTTCTTGCATCAATGAATGCTGTTCTTACACTTCCGGGTATTGCAGGTATTGTGCTTACAATGGGTATGGCTGTCGATGCCAACGTTCTTATATTTGAGAGGATCAGGGAGGAATTGAGAGCCGGCAAAGGAATAAAGCTCGCTATTGCGGATGGCTATAAGCACGCTTATTCAGCTATTATTGACTCAAACGTAACTACAATCCTTACCGGTATAGTGCTTTATGTTTTTGGAACAGGTCCAATCAAAGGCTTTGCAACTACCCTCGTTATTGGTATTCTGACCTCACTTTTCACAGCTATATTCATTACGAGAATTATTTATGAAGCTCTTCTGAAAAAAGATAAAACTCCAACTTTCTCAATTAAGATAACTGCCAATCTGTTTAAACACACAAACATTGATTTCATTGGAATGAGAAAGTATTTTTATTTCATTTCAGGTGCGATACTTCTGGGTGGAGTTATATCCTTATTCGTAAGAGGACTGAACCCTGGAATCGATTTTACTGGGGGCCGTACTTTTGTAATCAAATTTGACAAACCCGTTGTTACTGAAGAGATTGCTAAGCAGCTCAATGTTGCATTCGGAGAACTTCCACAGGTAGTTACTTATGGCAGTAATAATAAAGTAAAAATCACAACAAAATATAGAATTAATGAAACTGGTGTTGATGATGAGGTTGATACAAAACTTTATGATGCACTAAAAGGTGATGTCGGCGGAAATATCAGCAAGGATGAATTCATGAGTAAGTACAGAGAAAGTTCCGAAACAGTTGGGCCGGTAGTCGCTGCGGATATCAAGATTAATGCATTTTATGCAGTAGGTATTGCGCTTGTACTTATCTTCTTTTATATTTTCATGAGATTCCGTTACTGGCAGTACGGATTCGGAGCAGTTATGTCGCTGGCTCACGATACTCTGCTGGTTATCGGAGTTTATTCAATTTTTTGGGGTATTATGCCTTTCTCAATGGAAATAGACCAGGCTTTCATAGCGGCAATCCTTACTGTAATAGGTTTCTCTGTAAACGATACTGTTATTGTTTTTGACAGGCTTCGTGAATATATTCCATTGTATAGAAAAAGACCATTGAAAGAAGTCCTGAACATGGCGATTAACTCAACTCTTAGTAGAACTATAAATACAACCTTAACGGTTATTCTTACTATTCTTGCCATGTTTATATTTGGCGGACCAGTAATCCGCGGATTTATGTTTGCCCTTCTAGTTGGTATCGGTACCGGTGTATATTCATCTGTATTCGTTGCAACCGCTTTAATGTACGACACCTCGCCCAAATCAAAGGAAATGATAGAGGAAGCTAAAGCAAAAATAAAAGCCTAGAAAAGCTGTTTTGATTCAGTTTAAAATAAACAATAGGGATATGCCATGCATGTCCCTATTTTATTTCCTGAAGAAATTTAATCACTGGGAAAATCATTAAACTTTTCTAACTTTGCCTTTTCAAAAGAGAGGGAAATTTATTATCAATTGTTATGAGCGGACCGGAAATATTTGTTATCATCATTGTTGCACTTCTTCTTTTTGGAGCCGAGAAGCTTCCCGATATAGCAAAAACTATTGGGAAAGGGATGCGCGATTTTAAGAAAGCAACAGATGATATAAAGAGAGAGATAGAGACAAGCACGAGTGATTTTCGAAAAGATATGAACGACGTTTCTGATTCTATAAAGAAAGACGTAACGGCTTATTCAGATAAAATGACGAAGGATTTGAATGAGGTTTCTGATTCCATTAAAAACGATATGAATGATGTTACATCAGAAGCCCGTCAGAGTATGAATGATGCAGCTTCATCCATTAATAAAGATGTGAATGAGATAAAAGAAAACATCCAAAATTCCGGGAATGAAGTAAAAGAAAATGTCCAGACAGATGGAACCAAAATAAAAGAGAATATACAGAAAGACGGAAAAGAAGTAAAAGATAATCTCAGGAAGGAAACCAATGACATTTCTGACGGATATTATAAAGAGGTGAATGACTAGCTGCAAATAACCTTCCTTCAGAGAACAATATGATCAGAACAACCGGAATCACCAAAGCATACGGAAACCTAAGAGTTCTTAAAGGGATTGATATCTGTATCATGGATAAGGAAGTAGTCTCAATAGTTGGAGCCAGTGGCGCCGGAAAAACAACTCTTTTACAGATAATTGGAACACTCGATCGACCCGATGAAGGTGCAATTTTTTATAATGATTCAGATATAAGCCATCTTAAAGGAAGAGCTCTTGCCGCTTTCCGAAATAGTAATATAGGATTTGTTTTTCAGTTCCATCAGCTTCTTCCTGAATTTACAGCTCTCGAAAATGTTTGTATTCCTGCCTACATAGCCGGGAAAAGTAAAACTGAGGCTGAAAGCAGGGCTTCCGAACTTCTTGGATTTCTTAATCTGGCTGATAGACTCGATCATAAACCTTCCGAGCTGAGTGGGGGGGAACAACAACGCGTAGCCGTCGCCCGTGCACTCGTAAATAATCCTTCCGTGATTCTTGCTGACGAACCATCCGGAAATCTGGATACAGAAAATAAAAATGAGCTTCATAAGCTCTTCTTTAAACTCAGGGATACTTTTGGACAGACAATTGTAATAGTAACTCACGATCGCCAGCTTGCATCTATGTCTGACAGAATACTTCAGATAAAAGACGGACTTATCGTAAATGAGTCTTAAGCTATCATACAACGGAGTTCCCACAACTGAAATAAAGGCGTTTCTCGAAGAAAAATACCTTCAGTATAATAATCCTTCTTTTATTGAATGTGATCCTATCTCTATTCCTCATAGTTTCTCAGTTCCTCATGACAGGGAGATCTCTGGCTTTCTTACTGCTGCCATTGCCTGGGGCAGAAGAGATCTCATACTGAGAAGCAGCCGGTTAATGCTGGAATTAATGGATAACTCTCCTTATGAGTTTATTATGACAGCTAATGAGGATGAACTTTTAAGATTATCCAGGTTTGTACACAGGACATTTAATGGCACAGATTGTACCTACTTTATCAGAGGTCTGAGACATATTTATTCCAGTTTTAACAGTATTGAAGATGTGATAATTCAGGGTATGAAAACCACAGGTTCGGTTAAAGATGGATTATCGTACCTTCGTTTAATCTTTTTCTCTCTGCCACATGCAAGAAGAAATGAAAAACATTTTGCTGATGTAACAGGAGGCTCAGCCGGGAAGAGATTGAACATGTTTCTCAGATGGATGGTACGCAAAGATAATTATGGTGTAGACTTCGGTATCTGGAAAAAGATCGATCCTGCAATGCTCTATATTCCGTTGGATCTTCATTCGGGAAATACTGCGCGTAAGCTTGGACTATTAACAAGGAAGATGAATGACTGGAAGGCGGTGGAAGAACTTACAGAAATACTAAGGGAGTTTGATCCGGCTGACCCGGTGAAATATGATTTTGCTCTTTTTGGTCTGGGCGTGAATGAAAAGTTCTGAAAATGGCTAATGATTATTTCATTTTTAAACAGTTCACAATTTATCAGGGAAGATCGGCCTTTAAAGTTGGAACGGATGGTGTCCTGCTTGGAGCTTATACTGATCTTACAGGTGTCAGAAGCATCCTTGACATAGGTTCAGGTACCGGGCTTATTTCCTTAATGCTTGCCCAAAGATGTGATGCTGAAATAACAGCTATTGAGCCTGATCATGAATCATTTATCCAAACCTGTGAAAATGTAAGCCGTTGCCCCTGGCATGAAAGAATAAAAGTCAAACATACCGACCTTCAAAACTTTGATCAGAAGCAGGAGAAATTTGACCTGATAGTAACCAACCCTCCTTATTTTTTTGATTCACTGAAAAGCCCTGATCCCAGAAAGTCAATCGCCAGACACAACGATTCTTTAACTTCAGCAGAGATACTTGAGGGGGTTTTAAAATTCATGAAAGAAGATGGTCATCTGCAATTGATACTGCCGTATGTTGAAGGGAATGTATTTATTGCTGAAGCAAATAAATACGGGTTGTATTGTAATAGTATATTGAAAATAAAATCACTGCCAACTGCTGAAATCAGCAGGTTGATATTAACACTTAGTAAATCTAAGAAAAAACCAGTTGAAAGCTTCCTCACAATAGAACACGGACGAAGGCATGAATTCACTGAAGAGTATATCAACCTGACAAAGGAATTCTATCTGAAGTTCTGATTATGGTATCATCTCACTTTCCGGTAATCCGAACTCTTCCTTCATCTCTATACCAAGACTCTTTAATTCGTCCAGGACCGGATTGTAAATCTGCGGGACTACAGGTCTGCAAACACCCGTTACCTCAATCTTGTTTTCAAGTATCATTTTAACTGCGATGGCAGCAGGGAGTGCAACCATTCTGGCAATGGATGTATTAGTAGAAGGGGATCCGAAATCGAGCATTGATGACTTTATAACCTCCTTGTTTCCATCAGGATAAGAGGCAAGAAATATATGTTGCAGAACAACCATATCGCGCTCATTAACAGATAGTAGCATTCTTTTTATCATCCTGTCAGAGGTGATTTCAAAGGGTGTTGTCTCGTGATACTGAAGTTTTTCGTCACTGAAAAAACCAAGATAATCAAGTGATTGAATTGCAACTGATTTCACTGATACGCCAAGCTTCCCTGCTAAATTTTCCATAAGATCTTTAACTTCTAATCCCCCTCTTTCTGCAAGGAATCCGGCATAACTCTTATTCTGATAATCTATTACTGAATCATCGAGCATATTAAGACTCTTCATTGCATCCAGCGTTTCACACCACCCATTATATCTGAATGTACCGCGATACATTGTTTTCGTTTCAGGTATTCCGTAAATATCAATGTAGCTTACCGAATCCCTGTTTGGATATACCTCAAGATCACCAATCCCGGGGAAACTATAACTAAATCTGTCTTTAAAGAGGTCAGCCGGTTCAATAAAGACTTTTCTTCCTTTTTTCAGATACAGGGCGCTGTTTCTGCTGGCAAGTATGACTCCCTTTGGACTCCAGGAGAACTTATATTTCAAAGGATTATCAGTACACTCAGGAGCGGGAAGGGCCCCGCAGAGTGAATAAAGCTCTTCCACTTTACCATTTTTATTATGGATATGATCAATAATTCTCATAGCCGTCATGTGATCTATACCCGGATCGAGACCAATCTCATTCAGGAACAACAAACCCGCTTTTCTGGCTGATTCGTCAAGCTCCATCATCCCTGCCTGAATATAAGATGTGGTTACAAGAGATTTTCCATGCCGGAGACAGACCTTAGCAACATCAGAATGATACTTATACGGAAGAAGACTCACCGTGATATCATATTCTGCTACAAGTTTTTCAAGCATTGCCGGGTCATCCATTGACCAGTCGAGCGAAGATCCGTTGGGATTTCCTTTTATCATTTCATCTGCTCTCTCTTTCATCGGAGAAGCAACCATAAGACTAAAATTATTTTTAAGCAGGTATTCGACCATCGGTCTGACCACCAATCCTGCTCCGAGTATTAAAACCTTTTTCATATTGAATATTTGCTTAGAAGAAAATAATTATCACAAGGTAAATAAACTCTTTTATAGATACTATGATATTCCTGGTGAATTCTTTGTGTCTTGGCGTCTTCGATGTATATTTGTCAGGAACAAGTTGCCACTGTAAACATATTTTTAAATCGCTGCATTACAGATGTCTGATTTTCATAAGTATGTAGAAACACCACTGATGAAACAGTATTATGACATCAAGACTAAACATCCTGATGCGATACTGCTTTTCAGAGTAGGCGATTTTTATGAGACTTTTGGCGAGGATGCTATCAGGACGTCTGAAATACTTGGGATTACTCTGACACGTCGTGCAAATGGTTCTGCCTCGTTTGTAGAACTTGCAGGATTTCCCTATCACGCTCTCGAAACCTACCTGCCACGTCTTGTAAGAGCAGGGCAGAGGGTAGCTATATGTGAACAGCTTGAAGATCCAAAGCTCACAAAAAAAATCGTCAAAAGAGGCATAATTGAACTCGTGACTCCCGGTGTCTCTCTGAATGAGAATGTGTTAAATCATAAAGAGAATAACTTTCTTGCTGCCGTACATATTGATAAAAAAATTGCGGGAGTTGCATTCCTTGATATATCCACCGGGGAGTTCCTTACCTCGGAAGGTACAATTGAATATATAGATCAGATGCTTAATAACTTCCAGCCAAAGGAGGTATTATTTGAAAAAGGGAAAAAGGACCTTTTCATCGAATATTTTGGTCCGAAGTTCTATACATTTAAACTTGATGACTGGATATTTACTCAGGATGCAGCAAATGACAGGTTGCTTAAACAGTTTGAAACCAGTTCTTTAAAAGGATTTGGGGTTCAGAATCTAAATTTTGGTATAATCGCTGCAGGTGCAATATTATACTATCTCGATATTACTCAGCACGAACAACTTGGGCATATAACTACCCTGTCCAGGATCGAAGAGAACAGGTATGTATGGCTCGATAAATTTACTATTAAAAACCTCGAGTTATTTCACTCACCCTACGAAGGGGCAAGAACTCTTATCGATATTATGGATCGGACCATTTCTCCTATGGGAGGAAGACTGTTGAAAAGATGGCTTTCATTGCCCCTGAAAGATATTCAACCTGTAAATGAAAGGTTGGATGTTGTGCAGTATTTTGTTGAAAACGGTGAAATAAAAGATGAAATCTCAGGATTGATCCGTCACATTGGCGACCTTGAAAGACTTATATCAAAAGTTGCAGTTAACAGGATAAACCCGAGAGAAGTGGTACAGCTGAAAAGAGCGCTCAAATCTATTGATCCACTCCGGGAGTTATGTAATAACAGCGGATGCATCCCTCTTATAAAAATTGCCGAGCAATTAAATCCTTGTAACTCTATTGCAGATAAAATTGACAAAGAGATTAACAATGACCCACCTGTACAGCTTAATAAGGGAAATGTGATTGCCAAAGGAATAAACGGGGAACTTGATGATTTACGTAAAATTCTTTACAGCGGAAAAGATTATCTCGTGGATCTGCAAACCCGCGAGAGTGAACGAACAGGAATAACTTCCCTCAAGGTCAGCTTTAATAATGTTTTCGGCTATTATATTGAAGTACGAAATACTCATAAAGATAAGGTTCCCCCCGAATGGATAAGGAAACAAACACTGGTAAGTGCAGAACGATATATAACTGAGGAGCTTAAAGAATATGAGAGTAAGATACTCGGAGCTGAAGAAAAGATAATTACACTTGAGACAAAGCTTTTTACGGATCTTGTCCTGGCAATCCTGGAATATATTCCCCCAATCCAATTAAATTCAGCCCTGATCGCCAGGCTCGATTGCCTTCAGTCGTTTGCTGTTATCTCCTCGGAAAACAATTATGTCAGACCGGTTCTGAATGACACAAGAATACTTGATATAACTGAAGGTCGTCATCCGGTAATCGAAAAACAATTGCCTGCTGGTGAGTCTTATGTGCCCAATGATATGTTACTAGATACTGAAGATCAGCAGATTATTATATTGACCGGGCCTAATATGTCAGGAAAATCTGCACTTTTGCGACAAACAGCCTTGATTGTACTCATGGCACAAACAGGTTGTTTTGTTCCAGCAAAGGCTGCAAATATCGGTATGGTCGACAAGATATTTACCAGGGTTGGAGCATCGGATAATATAAGCCTTGGAGAATCAACATTTATGGTTGAAATGAATGAGACTGCCAGTATCCTTAATAATCTCTCTGATCGTAGTCTTGTACTTCTTGATGAAATCGGAAGAGGAACAAGCACCTATGACGGCATCTCAATTGCGTGGGCAATAGTTGAGTATCTGCATGAGAATAAATTTAGAGCAAAAACTTTATTTGCGACTCACTATCACGAACTTAATGAGATGGAGAACTCATTTTCAAGAGTAAAAAACTACTGCGTTTCAATTAAAGAACTTAACAATAAGGTCATCTTTCTCAGAAAGCTTAAGAGGGGTGGGAGCGAACACAGCTTCGGCATACATGTGGCCAGAATGGCAGGTATGCCAAGAAGTGTTGTGACCCGGGCAGATGAAATACTTAAGGAACTGGAGCAGAGTCACGATAAAAAAGAACTTGCAAAACCCATTGCTGAAATAGCAGGCCATAGAGAAGGAATGCAGCTGAGTATCTTTCAGCTGGATGATCCGGTGCTAAAGCAGATCCGTGATGAGATCCTTGAAATTGATATAGATAATCTTACTCCTGTTGAAGCATTGAATAAACTTTATAACATAAAAAAGGTGCTTAAATAATTTTCAAAAGTATATTTTTGTAAACTTATTCCATCAAACGATATTAATGAAAACATAACAATGAGTTTTAGAAAGAGCCGGATCTTAAATTTAGTATATGTCTTTTTTCTTTTTTCTTTTTGTTTTACCAATACTCTTTATGGACAAAAGAATAAACCGGCAGGTGTAAACGTAATATCAAAGAAATTTGGCCTCAGACAAGACACCGCTGAAGAACTTAAGAAGCGGAATTTTATGGCTGCGGAACCTGATACGAATTTTACATGGGAGAAATATGCTGCATTTCTCCATAGAGTGTCTGATACCAGCAAATATGTTGTTCTACCCTTAAATGAATTCCGACAGACCTTCAACAGCAAGAAGATTGTTATTGGGTTAAGACATGATGTTGACAACGACCTTAATTTAGCATATCAGTTTTCTGAAATCGAATCAAATCTTGGATTCCGTTCAACATATTTCATTCTGCATTCAGCTCCATACTATCTGACAAATTCAAATAATATGGAAGTTCATTCAGACGATATTATTCCCATTCTGAAATCGATGCAGAATGATAAACATTTCGAAATAGGCTGGCATAATGATCTGGTTACATTACAGGTGATTTATAATATCAATCCTGTTACATTCCTCCATAATGAACTGAATTGGCTCAGGTCAAATGGAATAAATATTGTTGGTACAGCATCTCATGGGTCAAATTATTGTAAGGTTTATCATTATCTTAACTATTATTTTTTTGAGGAGTGTACCTTTCCTGTTGTGCCAAACTTCGAGAATAATATCGCAGTTCCAAAAGACGGGAAATTAATTACACTGATTAAAGGAAAACTGAGTGATTTTGATCTTCAGTACGAGGCATACTTTCTGAATAATAACAAGGCCTTCTCAGACGCCGTAATAACAAATGGCATCCGATGGAATATCGGGATGCTCGATCTTAATCAGTTACAAACAGGTGACCGTGCAATAATCCTGCTTCACCCTATCCACTGGCATAGGGCATCAGTTCATGCAAATATTGAAGATTTCAATATTCCAAAACAAAAGTCCTGTTCAATTGATACTGTTAATTCAGTAATTTCGGTAGAGATGCCTTATGCAACCGATAATAAAGCTCTTATTGCCGGGTTCACGCTTTCTCCTGGTGCATATGCAAAAGTCGCGGGTAAGAAGCAAGTGAGTAGAAATACATCGAATAACTTTGATAATCCATTGATCTACAGGGTTTATGCTGAAAACCGGGAAATACAAAAAGAATGGACAATAATTGTACATAATACAAAAAACCTGGCGGACTTTATTTCTCCCACGGTACCAGGACTGCTCGGGAAGGCAAGTGGAAGAACTCATATGCACTTTGTAGTTGTAAAAACTTCACCCTTTAAAATAATTCAATCATGAGAAAGCGCTATTATCCGATTATCCTCCTTTTTATAAATTTATTTGCATTCTTAGTTTCGGCTAATTCTCAGAACGGAACAGTCAGGCAAGTAAAACTTACCAGATTTGAATTACAGTCTTCCGTATTGATTACCTCCTCCGGAGCTGAAATATCATCTCCGGAATATAAGTCTAAAGTCTATTGGTTCCCGGTGAGAGTACCATCAACTGTTCTTACAGGACTGGTTGCCAATAAAGTTTACCCTGATCCATATTCCGGGCTTAACAATATGCTTATTCCTGATGCTTCTGATGAATTTAATAAAAAGTACAACCTCGAACAGTTCAGCCATCTGCCTAATAATGCGAATCCATGGAATAAACCTTACTGGTACCGTACCAGCTTTAAAGTTTCGAAAGCGGACAATGGTCGTCATTTTCAGTTGATTTTCAAGGGTATTAACTATCGTGCAGCAGTCTGGGTCAACGGGACGCAGGTCGCTGATTCAACACAGATGGCAGGAATGTTTGGTGAATACAGTCTGGATGTTAGCAACCTGATTAGATCAGGAATGGAGAATGCAGTGGCTGTAAAAATCTATCCGCTTGATTATCCGGGATTGCCAGCCACTGAACAGTTGAAAGCTTTGGGTGATTTCTTCGAGAATGGTGGCCCTACCGGTGATATTGGTAAGAATGTAACTATGCTTTGCTCTATTGGCTGGGACTGGATTCCTCCGGTAAGGGATAGAAACATGGGCATTTGGCTACCTGTTTATCTGCGAACTTCAGGAGGAATAACTATAACTGATACAAAGCTTGTCACCACTCTTCCGAAACTTCCTGATACCACTTTAGCATCAATATCACTGAATCTCAAGCTTATTAATCATAACCAGGTTGATGAGAATGGGAAACTGATAGTTACAATTTCTCCGGAAAATTTTAAAGGTATCCCGGTACAACTTTCAAAAAGTGTAACTATCAAGAAAAACAGCTCAGCGATTGTTGATCTCAATGGAGGAAATACGAAAGAATTCGTTGTTTTAAATCCCAGACTGTGGTGGCCAAACGGCTATGGTAAACCGAATCTGTATCGAATAAAAATGCAATATGAAAATAGTAATGGAATTTCAGATGATACTTCTTTCGTTTTTGGAATTAGAACAGTAAGTACAAAAGCAATTGATGTAAATGGTACCTACCGTCGCGATTTTTATGTAAATGAAAAACGGATTCACATAACTGGAGGAGCATGGGTTCCTGATATGATGCTCAATCGTGATTCATTACGATATGATTATGAAATGCATTTGTGCCGGAACTCAAATATTAATCTTGTCAGAATATGGGGTGGAGGCGTGACTCCGTGTGATGAATTTTTTGAAGCTGCCGACAGGTATGGATTACTGGTTTGGTCAGATTTTTGGATTACAGGTGATACACAAGGCGAATTCAAAGGATCGCCTGAGTGGCCTATTGAAGGGAATATATTTAATAAAAATGTCAAGAGTACTATACTTCGGATAAGGAATCATCCGAGCCTGCTGGTATGGACAGGAGGCAATGAAGGTCATGCACGGAAAGAGCTTTATGATGTAATGAGAGAAAGTATTATAACTTTAGATGGTACAAGGCCGTATATTCCCAGTTCATCGGGATTTGCAAAATTACCGGCAGGATGGAACGGAGCATGGCCGGATAATCTGCCTTCAGGAGTTTATAGTGGTGGTCCCTATACCTGGCAAGATCCTTTAGTTTATTATAAAAAAGCTATAGCGGGTAAGGACTGGGTCTTTAAAGATGAGACAGGTCTGCCTTCACAGCCGCCATATAATATTATGTCTAAAATAATTCCTGACCTGGTATGGGATAAGACCCTGCCTTTCCCTCTTAATAATACATGGGGTTACCATGATGCAGCTACAGGAAACGGCAGGTATGACCTTTATTATAAAGAAATGGTAAAGAGATATGGTGAACCAGCAAGCATGGAAGACTTCTGTAATAAAATGCAGTTGATGAATGCTATAGGCTACCAGGGCATTTTTGAAGCCGCTGGACATAAACTAAACGATATAGGTGGTGTGATGCTATGGAAACTGAATTCGGCTTTTCCCAGTGTTGTATGGCAGGTTTATGACTGGTTCCTGATGCCAAACGCAGGTTATTATTTTATGCAGAATGCTTGTGAACCGGTTCATATTCAGCTTAGTATTAATGATTTTAAAGTTCTGGTTATAAACAGAACTTATCAACCACTTTCAGGGTTGGTAGCACAGGTAGAACTGTTCAGTATGGATTCGAAATCATTATTTCACGAAGAAAAGAATATCAGCCTTTCTGCAACTGAAGTAAAAGAGACATCTACTATCTCCTCAGCTTTAGCAAATTTGAAAGGGGTGAATTTTGTTGTTCTGAACCTAAAAAACAATATAGGGAAAGTAATCTCACATAATGTGTACTGGCTATCGAACGACGGAGTTTACAAGTCGTTGAATGAGATGCAAAAAACTAAAGTGAACGCAAAGGTAATTCTCTCTTCAAAAGGCAAAAGTGAAACGAGCTGGACAATTCAGTTCACCAATGCCACAAATAAGCTGGCCTTCTTCATTCGACCACAGTTAATGGCAGCCGGCGAAGAGGTATTGCCAAGTTACTGGACATCCAATTATTTTACTTTGGCTCCTTCTGAAACCACAACTGTTTCAGTAAGTTGTCCTAAAGTAACCCTGGATGGCAAAAATCCGGTTATTAAAATTTCTGGCTGGAACGTAAATGAGGAGGAAATTAAATTAAAATAATCCTTATCCTGATAACAAAAAAACTCAATGACCTTCTGTGACAGCTGGTTGTTTTGTGTTAAGATAATCGCTACTTTACTTTATCGTAATAGTATGTTCCTGTAATTTCATTTCCTGACATCTTATTTGTGAAGAAGAAACTAAGATTCTGCCCTTCATTTTCAACTTTCCATGTTTCATTAGCAGTCATGTCTTCCTGACCATTACCGCCATTAAATGTGGTAGTTGACGCAATCATGATTGAGCCGTCGGTATCTGACAGCGTTGCTTTTGATGTTCTGGGCATTTCAAAAATAACTATTTTGGACGCCATCCCATCTAATGAAAGTTTCTCATCAAAAGGATATTCATCTCCATTCCCGTTTTCGTAAACCCTGGTTGTAAGCAGACTGTCATTTTTATGTTGGATGGTGATTTTGGAAAGGAATAGCTGGTTATCTGCAAGAACAGATTTCTCCTTGTTTATTTTCCATTCCCCTGAAAAATTTGCTTTCTGAGCAATAATAGAAGAGGCAGGCAAAAGAATTATCAGGAAAAGAATAGAATAGATTGTTTTCGTTTTCATTGTTGAAAATTTAAGATTATTTGGATTAATTATCTGCAAAATTATAAAAAACCTGTTAATAATGAATTATTAAAAATACTTCCGGAATTTATCACCGATTTTGAAATAGGTATATCTGCCGGCATCTTCACCGGCAATATGAACAGATTCCCCATCTGTCTCAAAAGTACTATGCTCACCTACTACCTGAGAAAAATATACGTTATGACTCTGCCCTGAATCATCCAACAATATAACATGGGCAAGATTCTTATGGATATCAGAAATAAGAGAGGTGTTACATAACGGGCAATAATATTCAAGTGACTCACCTGTCTGAAGCTCGAATGTGCGGTGCTTATGGCTGGTATAATTACCTATATGCGGACTTAATAGAAGAAGGGCAGACTGTTTTTTACTGTTTTTCACTTTGAAAATGATATTTTCCCCAACCCTAAGATGTTCCCTGCATTTTGGACATAAAAAATCATGCATTTTTGCCTCCTTTTTCATTATTCCTAAGATAAAACAAAAAAGAGGCGGGTTTTGTTGTTTTGGACCTCTTTAATTAAATCAGTAAGTTTTTATGTTGGTGGATGCAGCCGCTTATGGAACCATATACGTACCGACCGCATTTTTTCAAGTTGGTTTGAAGGAGTGCGCCGATGACATGTAGCCCGTTCATCGCTGTTTTCCGGCGCCCCCCAACGGATTTCGATTCCATCATTCGGATTATAAGCCATCTCAAAGTTATCCATTCTTTTAAGTATTTCCCTGACAGTCAGTTTTTGTAAAGAGCCATTTGAACGGACATAACTGATAGAAAGTTCGGAAGCTTTATGATCCAGTATCGCCAGAAGCTTTTTCTTAACCTGCTCCGGAGAGACTAGTCTTGAGATATTAAAATCCTCTGGTGAATGAACAATCATGTCCGGGAAATCGAGCACAGCATCCATAGCAATCAAAAGCCTTAAATCACGGTTAGGAGTTGAAAAGTCTTCCCATTGACCACCTGTCTGAAAAATTCCGGCAGCACTGGAAGGCATAGGAATCACTGTACCCGGATGTAGTTTGAAATAAGCTTCACCATTAGCTACTGAAGTGACGCGTACCATCAGCTGTTCGTGAAGTGCCTGGATCAGATCAAGCAACGCAGTTTCAGGGTCGAGCGGCTTTGGGTTGATTAATCGATCCATAGTGTGGTAGAAAACATCGCTTTTCATCTTTCTCTGCTGAAGTGAAAAGGGGACAAAGCCTGCTGATGCGGTTAGTGCTTTGTTTCGCATCAGGTATGGCGCCCCCTCACGCACAGAAATGGGACGAAAAGCCTTAAAGCCTGGTTCCCCGATCACTCCGGAGGTGTTAAAAAGAAAATTCCCTTTCCAAAACCGCTTGATTCCCACAGTCCCATCGGGTTGGGCATCTACTGAAAGAAGTAGACCCGGATGGTCATTGGTTTGTGGCACCCAGCCTACGAGTATCAGCGTATGTCCGTAAGGATCAGCAAAAACAATACCAGGATGCAATGCTCCACGTTCAAGTGAAACGGGATAATAATCAGAATTTTCATCATCCAATGCAGTTCGGGCCGTGCCTGAATGGACACCATCCTTCACTCTTCTGAGAAAGGCATTGAATGCCAGGGCAGGAAGGGTTTTCGAACTGGAGGTTTCATTTGTGATCCATTGACCGGTTTTGGGATTATGCACAAGGCTGCCCCGGTCGCTCAAATGGTAACCAAATGGGAGGCCTAGTTTCCATGCAAAATATGCCCTTAAGTAAAATGGATTATCGGCACAATCAGGCTGCATTATCAATCTGTTTTTCCCGTTAGGATCATCTTCCCCAAGAGAGAGGTAGTTATATAGGAAATTCTGATTTTGATTTTGGGTCACCTCGTGTAATGCAGACCAGGAAGATTGCTCGTCGCAACCCTGAAACAAGGCATTTATCCAGGCAGAATAGATTGCCTCCGTGCCTCCGTCCCACCCACGGAGGGTCTTCCATACTACACCAGTTGGGGGAGTCCCCTCCTTTGGAGAAATTATAAACTCCAGATTACTGACCACCTTTTTATCCGCAATCAAAGTGATCTTATATTTACCAGCAGAACTTCCGTTAAAATCATCAATTCTCCAACAAGGCAATTCCTTACCAATTTTACTTTTCAGGCATTCTAAACTACCCGACGGACCGTTGACGATAATATGCGCTTTCCTGATATTTTCCCCTCCGGTTGCCAAAATACGGAATGGTTCACCCGGATTAGGATTTTTGGGTAATACCAGTATAGTATTTACCGAATGGTATTCATAAGGAGTAACACTCTCTTTAGTTGAATCTGTCATTCCGGAAGAAACCAGGTTTTTCTTTTGGGCCGGACTATCACCACAGGATGCTATACAATTGAAAATTAAAGGAATAGTCAAGCCTAAGATCAGTGAACGAATATTTATTCCGGCCATAGTTTTTATTATTGACATTTTTGATTTAAAGATAACCGAAATCATAATGAAGCTGGCAGATGAAAAGCAATAATTGATTAATGTAATCTTCTTTGTCTGACAGATTCCTGAATAAATTATTACATTGTGATCATCAGAAAGAAAACGCTTCGCTATGGGTAATCAAAGGAATCTGGTCAGGACTCTGGGTATAGGGTATGTTGTTATTATTGTTGTTGCAAATATCATCGGATCAGGAGTATATAAAAAAATTGCTCCGATGGCAGCAGAACTCCACTCTTCGGCATGGATTCTGGTGGCATGGATTGTGGGTGGAATCATCACACTTTTTGGAGCATTGAGTAATGCGGAAGTTGCAGGATTACTGGCCGATACAGGTGGGGAATTTATTTATTTAAAAAAAATTTATAACCGTTTTTTTGCATTTATGTACGGTTGGTCACTCTTTACAGTTATTCAGACTGCTGCAATCTCATCCATTGCTTATGTATTTGCACAATCCCTGAACAGTATTATCCCTATCCCCGGGATTTTTAGCTCTCTGCAACATTTTACAATAGGTGGTGTCTTCTACCCTTTTCAGGATTTCGGAGTCAAGCTGACAGCAATTCTTCTGATTTTGATTTTAACAGGACTGAACATCTCCGGATTAAAAAGCGGAGCAGGGGTCAGCAAAGCCATCACGTTACTGGTATTCACAGGTCTCTTTATGATTGTAGTCTTTGGGTTGGGCCACATCACATCCAGATCTGCAGATTTTTTGGACTTTAAAGAGTTGACAAATGGAAATGTTACACTCTCTTCCTTTTATACAGCTTTACTTGCTGCCTTCTGGGCTTACCAGGGATGGGTTTCTGTGGGATTTATTGGAGGCGAGGTTAAAGATCCTACAAGAAACATCCCTAAGGGAATTGTGACAGGTGTTTTTATTGTGATATTCATTTATCTGCTGGTCAATGTGACATACCTGTCTCTCTTATCTATTTCTCAACTTGTGCACATTCATGAATCAGGAAATCAGATTGCTGCAGTTGAGGCGGTCAGGACTTTATGGGGAAAAGGAGGTGTGATGTTTATTTCGATATTAATACTTGTTACAACTCTGGGATGCACTAACGCCAGTATACTTACAGGAGCCCGACCATATTATGCAATGGCCCGTGAAAAGCTTTTTTTTCCGGGTTTCGCAAAGATTAACAATGCCAACGTGCCATCCAACTCCCTTTTGTGGCAGGGAATATGGGCATCGGTGCTGGTTCTTTCAGGAACCTTCGATCAGTTGACTGATATGATAATTTTTGCAGTCTTTATATTTTATGGAGCCACTACATTAGGGGT
>Ga0209880_1000086_pt1 | contig 17851 bp, 12 predicted proteins | sample PersoiDNA2013191_FD_185803 | JGI IMG/M metagenome (GOLD analysis project Ga0209880, IMG submission 185803) | Permafrost soil microbial communities from the Arctic, to analyse light accelerated degradation of dissolved organic matter (DOM) -... | ecosystem: Environmental > Terrestrial > Soil >... | reverse complement strand
CGAGGGAAGAGGATCCGGTACTCGTACATCGTGCGCCTCCGTGCGTTACAGCGCCGTTCGTTGTCACTATATTGCGACGTGGCTTGCTAGTCTGTCAAGTGGTGTTTCCATTTGGCAATATGTGACCTCCAATGGACGCCTGAACCCGGCCCGAGCCCCGGCGATGCGCGGCGTGCCCGCTTGCCCCGCGGACGCTACGATCCCGCCATGCTCACGAACCGGCTCGCCGGAGAGACGAGCCCGTACCTCCTCCAGCACGCGCACAACCCCGTGGATTGGCATCCGTGGGGCGCGGAGGCGCTGGAGCGGGCGCGCGTCGAGGACCGCCCGATCTTCCTCTCCATCGGCTACGCGGCCTGCCACTGGTGCCACGTCATGGAGCGCGAGTCGTTCGAGGATCCGGGGACGGCGGCGTACCTCAACGCGAACTTCGTGAGCATCAAGGTGGACCGCGAGGAGCGGCCGGACCTGGACGCGATCTACATGCAGGCCGTGCAGGCCCTGACCGGGTCCGGCGGGTGGCCGATGAGCGTCTTCCTGACGCCCGATGGTCGGCCCTTCTATGGCGGCACGTATTTCCCGAACACGCGGCGCCATGGCCTTCCATCGTTCCGCGACGTCCTGGAGGGCGTGGCAGGCGGGTGGCGCGAGCGACGCGACGATGTCGAGCGAGCCGGGACGGGGCTGGCCTCGCGGCTCGCGCCGACGATCCGTCTCGGCGACGGCCCCGCACCGGCGGACGCCGCGATCCTGGATGCTGCCGTGTCTGCGCTGGAGGCGGGGTTCGATCCCGGGAATGGAGGCTGGGGGACGCCGATCAAGTTCCCGCAGCCGATGGCGCTCGAATTCCTGCTCCGGCGCGCGGCCGCGGGCGACGAACGGGCGCTCCCGCTCGCTCGCCGAACGCTGGACCGGATGGCTGCCGGCGGGATCCACGACCAGCTGGGCGGCGGGTTCAGCCGCTACGCCACGGAGCCCACCTGGCTCGTGCCGCATTTCGAGAAGATGCTCTCCGACAATGGGCAGCTCGCGCGCGTGTACCTCCATGCGTGGCAGCTGACCCGCGAGACGGGGTACCTGGACGTCGCCCGCTCCACGCTCGACTTCGTGGCGCGCGAGCTGACCCTGCCCGATGGCGTCTTCGCGACGAGCCTGGACGCGGACACGAACGGCGAAGAGGGCGCGACCTACACCTGGACGGAGGGCGGGATTCGCGATCCGCTCGTCGCGGCGGGCCGCGGCGCGGGCATCGAGCTGTTTGCGGCCGCGTACGACATGAGCCCGGGCGGCAACTGGGAGGGGCGCACGATCCTCCGGCGGATCGCGACGGACGCGGTGCTGGCCGCGCGGACCGGGCTCCCAGAGGCCGAGGTTCGAGTCCGGCTGGCCGAGGCCCGCGCGGTGCTCCTGGCGGTGCGGGACCGACGGCCCCAACCGGCCCGCGACGACAAGGCACTCGCGGGCTGGAATGGGCTGATGCTGGCGGCCTTCGCCGATGCGGCGGCCGTGTTCACGCGCGAGGCGGACCCGACGCTCGCGGCCGCCGGACGCCGGTATCGCGAGATCGCCGAGCGGGCGGGGGAGCGGCTCCTCGCCGTCCTGCCCGACGAGCGCGGCCGGCTGCGGCGATCCTGGAAGGACGGGCAGGCGCGACACGCCGGCACCCTGGAGGACCACGCCTGCCTGGCCGACGGGCTGCTCGCGCTCCACGAAGCCACGGCGAACGAGCGCTGGTTCACCGCGGCCTGCGATTTGGCGGAGACGATCCTCGCGCGCTTCGTAGATCCGGAAGGCGGCTTCTTCGACACGGCCGATGACGCGGAGACGCTGGTCGCGCGGCCCCGCTCCGTGGAGGACAACGCGCTGCCGTCCGGCAACGCGATGTCCGTCCTCGTGCTCCTGCGACTCGCGGCGCTCACCGGCGAGGGGCGCTACGCGGACGCGGCCGAGGGCGCCCTGGGGCTCGTGGGGACGGCGCCGGCACGGTACCCGACGGCGTTCGCCCAGTGGCTCCTGGCGCTCGACTGGCGGGTCGGGCCAGTTGACGAGATTGCGCTCGTCGGCGCGCCGGAAGACCCACGGCTCGGGCGTCTCCTCGACGTCGCGCGCGCGGGCTTCCGGCCGCGCCAGGTGGTGGTGGTCGCCCCGGACCCTGCGGCGAGCGCGGTGCCCCTCCTGCAGGCACGCTTCGCGCTCCGCGGCCTGCCCACCGCGTTCGTCTGCCGCGCGTTCGCGTGCCGCCAGCCGGTCACGGAGCCCGAGGCGCTCGCGGCGCTCCTGGCGGGCTGACTCGCCGAGGTCACGCCCCTCCCGGCTCGCCGACGATGGCGGGCGTGCCCTGGTGGAAGCGGATGCGCCAACGGCCGTCGCGCCGGACCCACACGGACGAGCGCCATGCGTGCCGCGCCGGGACCCCGGGAGCGCGCGCGATGCTCCGGTAGGTGACGAGGACGACGTGCCCGGTGAGTGGGGCGGCGGTGAACGCCTCGATCGTCACGTCTGCCGGAGGCGCCTCGGCAAGCAGGGCGACGATCGCCGGCCGATCCCAACGCCGGCCGCTCGCCCCGAACTCCTCGAACTCGTCGTCGATCAGGCTGGCGAGGCCGCCGGGGATCGCCGTGCCATCGCGCCGCGCGAGCGACAGCTCGAAGACGAAGAGCTGGTCCGCGAGCGCGGTCAGGGCTTCGGGGCTCCGTTCGTTCCGTCGGTTTCGTCCGCGTCGCCTGCGACGTCCGTGCCGCCCGCGTCCCGCCGGAGCTCGTCGGCCTCCTTGCGCGCGGCCTTTACGCCGCGTCCCAGCGTCTGGCCCCACTTCGGGAGCGTCTTCGGCCCGCGCCAGACAAGCACGACCGCGAGGACGATGAGGAGGACGACCACGGTGTCCAGGCCGAACATGGGCGCATCGTAGCCGAGGCGCTCAGCCGGCGTCGGCCGCCTGCAACGGTGCCGGGAGGTTCGAGCGCCACGAGGGATGCGCCGGCGACCGCCGGCCGTGAATCGGCCCCGCGCCGGGTCAGCGAGGCGTACCCTCGCCGTGCCGGGCCGGCCGGGGCCGTGGCCGCGGCGGAAAGGAGGCCGACGTGGGCATGCGCGTACCGGACCTGGGATCGCTCCTCTCGGAGGTGCAGGCACGCCGGATGGCGCTGGATGCCACCGGCTCGTACTTCGTGAACGAGATCGACGCGCCGCACGCGGAGGATTTCGCGAAGTCGATCCTCCTCATGAGCATTCCGCGCCGCGGCCAGCGGGACCAGCCGATCACCGTCTACATCAACTCGGGCGGCGGCTCCGTGGGCGACGGGCTGGCGATGATGGAGATGATCAACCGGATGCGGCGCCGCTTCGACGTCCGGATCGACACCGTCGTGCTGGGCTACGCGTACTCGATGGGCGCCATCGTCAGCCAGGCTGGTGACCATCGCTCGATCGGCCGGTTCGGGACTCTCATGCTCCATTCCACGCAGTGGATTCTTTCCGGCGAGGACGAGCGGATCTTCAAGGACTACCAGCAGCTCTCCAAGCACTATCAGCGCACCGTGGCCGACCTCTTCGCGCGCCGGACCGGCCGGCGCGACGCGGCGTGGTGGCGACGCTTCATCTGGTCAGGGCGCGAGCGCTTCCTGGGGCCGGACGAGTGCCTCGAGCTGGGGCTGGTGGACGAGATCCTGGAGCCGGCCAACCTGCCGGTGGGGACGCCGAAGGCCGAGTCGCCGAAGGCCGAGTCGCCGAAGGTCGGGTAGGGACCCGACCCCTGGGGACCGGCGGCGTCAAGGCCGCCGGACTTCTCCGCGGCCCGGGCCACGCGCCAACAATTCGAACGCCTGAGCGGTTCCGGGTTCCGGGCGTATACTCCCGCTCCCGTGGCTCCCCGGTCCGTCTCCGCCGCCGACCCCCTTGCCCGGTTCAGCCCGCCCGTGGCGACCTGGTTCCGGGAAGCCTTCGAGGCGCCCACTCCGGCGCAGGTCAAGGGCTGGGCCGCGATCGCTGCGGGCGGGCACGTCCTCCTCCACGCTCCGACCGGCAGCGGCAAGACATTGGCCGCGTTCCTGTGGTGCCTGGACCGCCTCGTGCGGGAGCCCGCCGAGTCCGCAGCGGCGGCGGCGTCGCCCACAGCCGCGCCCGCCGCGCCGGCCGCGAAAGGCGGCGGTCCGGGCTCCGTCCGGATCCTGTACGTCAGCCCGCTCAAGGCGCTCACCTACGACGTGGAGCGCAACCTCCGTGCGCCACTGGCTGGGATCGCGCTTGCGGGAGCGCGGCTCGGGAGCCCGGTCCGCGCGGTCTCGATCGCGTCGCGCACGGGCGACACCCCGACGAAGGAGCGCCGCCTCGTCGCCAAACGTCCGCCCGAGATCCTCATCACGACCCCGGAGTCGCTCTACCTGCTCCTCACCTCGCAGGCGCGCGAGATCCTGCGGGGCGTGGAGCACGTGATCATCGACGAGATCCACGCTGTGGCCGGCACGAAGCGCGGCGCGCACCTCGCGCTGAGCCTGGAGCGCCTGGAGCGCCTTCGCGCGCCAGGCGCTCCGGCGCTCCAGCGGATTGGCCTCTCAGCGACGCAGCGGCCGCTCGAGACGATCGGGCGCTTCCTGGCAGGCGCCGGTGAGGGTCGCGCCGTCACGCTCGTTGATGCCGGCACGCGCAAGGCACTCGACCTCCAGGTAATCGTGCCCGTAGAGGACATGCGCCGCCTTGGCGAGGCATCGCCACCGGACGACCAGCCGGGTGGCCCGGTGGGCGGCGGCGAGCGGCGCGTCAGCATCTGGCCGGCGATCCACCCGCGAATCCTGGAGCTGATCCGGGCCCACCGGAGCACGCTCGTCTTCGTGAACAGCAGGCGGCTGGCGGAGCGGCTGGCGCAGCGCCTCAACGAGCTCGCCGGCGAGGACCTGGTCCGGGCCCACCACGGCTCGATTGCCCGCGAGCAGCGCGTCGCGATCGAGGAGGCGCTCAAGGATGGCCGGCTGCCGGCCCTCGTCGCGACCTCGTCGCTCGAGCTGGGGATCGACATGGGCGCGATCGACCTCGTCATCCAGGTCGAGTCGCCGACGTCGGTCGCCCGCGGGCTCCAGCGCGTCGGCCGGGCCGGGCACCGCATCGACGAAGTGAGCCGCGGGGTGATCTTCCCGAAGTACCGCGGCGACCTGCTGGAGTGCGCCGTCGTCGCCGAGCGGATGCGGGAGGGCCTGATCGAGGCCACGACGATCCCGCGCAACCCCCTCGACGTGCTGGCCCAGCAGCTCGTGGCGATGACGGTCATGGACCGCTGGTCTGTCGACGACCTGCTGGCCACCGTGACGCGGGCGGCCCCGTTCGAGACGCTGACCCGCGAGGCCTTCGAGGGCGTGCTCGCGATGCTCGCCGGGGCGTATCCATCGGACGAGTTCGCGCAGCTCAAGCCGCGCCTTGTCTGGGATCGCACGGCGGACACGGTGGAGGGCCGGCGCGACGCCCGGGTGGTTGCGGTCACCTCCGGCGGGACGATCCCGGACCGGGGCCTCTTCGGCGTGTTCGTGGCGGGCGAGGCCGGCACGCCGGGCCGTCGCGTCGGAGAGCTCGACGAGGAGATGGTCTACGAGCTCCGCGCGGGGATGCACGGCGACGTGATCGTGCTGGGGGCCAGCAGTTGGCGGGTGACGGAGATCAGCCCGGAGCGAGTGATCGTGGTGCCCGCGCCTGGCGAGCCCGGCAAGCTGCCCTTCTGGAAGGGCGACGCGATCGGCCGGCCGATCGAGCTGGGCCGCGCGCTCGGCGCCTTCGTCCGGGACGTCGAGGGCGACCTGACCCGCGGTGCCGCGGGCCGCGAGGCCGTCGTCGCACGGCTCCGCGAACGGCACCATCTCGACGCGCTGGCCGCGGAGAACCTCGTCGCGTACCTCGAGGACGAGCGCGAGGCGGCGGGCGCCCTCCCGACCGACCGCCGGGTCGTGGTGGAACGCTTCCGCGACGAGCTGGGTGACTGGCGGCTGGTCCTCCTTACGCCGTTCGGGGGCCGCGTCCACGCCCCCTGGTCGCTGGCGATCGAGGCTCGCCTTCGCGAGCGGCTGGGCCAGGAGGTCGCCTCGATCTGGTCGGACGACGGGATCGCCGTCCGCCTGCCGGAGGGCGACCTGGACGGCGTGGAGGAGGCGCTCTTCCCCGACCCGGAGGCGATCGAGGACCTGGTGGTGGCCGCCGTCGGTGGCTCCGCCCTCTTCGCTGCGCGCTTCCGCGAGAACGCTGCCCGGGCGCTGCTCTTGCCGCGCCGCCGGCCCGGCTCCCGGACGCCGCTCTGGCAGCAGCGCCAGCGGGCCGCCGACCTGCTGGGCGTCGCCAGCCGGTACGGAAGCTTCCCAATCCTCGTGGAGACGTACCGGGAGTGCCTGGCGGACGTCTTCGACCTGCCGGCCCTCCGCGAGGTGCTGGGCGGCATTGCCCGGCGGGAGATCCGCGTCCACCGGGTTGAGACGCCGGCCGCGACGCCCATGGCTTCGTCGCTCCTGTTCGACTACGTCGCCGCCTACATGTACGAGGGCGACGCGCCGCTCGCCGAGCGCCGCGCGCAGGCGCTCGCGCTCGACCGCGACCTCCTCCGCGAGCTGCTGGGCCAGGAGGAGCTGCGCGAGCTATTGGACCCCGTCGCGCTCGACGAGACCGAGCTGGGCCTGCAGGCGCTGCGCGACGACCGGAAGGCCGGCTCCGTTGACCAGGTCGCGGACCTCCTGCGCCGACTGGGCGATCTGGCTGAGGACGAGGTCGCTGCCCGGACGCGCGGCGGCCCGGCGGCCGCGCGTGAATGGCTGGAGACGCTGGCCGCGACGCGCCGCGCCATCGTCGTGCGGATCGGCGGGGAGCCCCGCTGGATCGCCGTCGAGGATGCCGGCCGCTACCGCGACGCCACGGGCGCCCAGCCGCCCCAGGGAACGCCGATCGCGTTCCTCGGTGCGACGCAGGACGCGCTGGGGGGCCTGCTCGCACGCTGGGCCCGCACCCATGGCCCGTTCCTCACGGTTGAGCCGGTCCGCCGCTGGGGACTCCCGGCCGGGATCGTCGGGGACGCGCTCGGGCGGCTTGCCGACGCGGGCACCCTCCTCCTCGGTGAGTTCCGACCCGGCGGCGCCGAGCGGGAATGGTGTGATCCCGAGGTGCTCCGGGTCCTCCGCCGCCGGTCGCTGGCGCGCCTGCGGCGGGAGGTGGAGCCGGTCGAGGCCGCGGCGTTCGCGCGGTTCCTGCCCGCCTGGCAGGGCGTCGCGCCGGTGCCGGCCCCCGGGGCGGAGCGTCCCGCGCCCCTCCGCGGCCAGGCCGCCCTGGAGCGGCTCGCCGAGGTCGTGGACCAGCTGGCCGGCGTGCCGATCCCGGCGTCCGTCCTCGAGCGTGACGTGCTCCCGGCGCGCGTCCCCGGCTACCAGCCGCGGCTCCTCGACGAGCTCGGAGCCCTGGGCGAGGTTGCCTGGATCGGCTGTGGGCCCCTGGGCCGCGACGACGGCCGGGTCGCCCTGTTCCGCCCCGGCAGGGGCGACGTCCTGCGGGCCGCGCTGGCGGCGTCCCGCGCCGCGACGGCCGATCGGGCCTCGGGGCCGCGCCACGCGGCAATTCGCGACCTCCTGGCGAGCCGGGGTGCCTCGTTCTACCGCGAGGTCTTCGCTGCGGCGGGCGGCGGCATGGACCGCGACGTGCTCGACGCCCTCTGGGACCTTGTCTGGGCCGGCGAGGTGACGAACGACACGTTCGCGCCGCTCCGGGCCCTCCGCTGGAAGCGCCCGGGCGGGGACCGGCGGCCACGGCCAGGTCGGCTGGCCACGCTGGGGCCGCCGGAGGCCGCCGGCCGCTGGTCGCGCGTCGAGCCGGGCGAGCCTTTCGGTAACGGCGGGAGCGAACGAACCGTCACGGCCGCCGGTGGCGTGGCGGCCGCCGACGGCCTTACGGTGCCGAGCGCGACCCAGCGGCTCCACGCGCTGGCGCTCGCCCTTCTGGATCGCCACGGCGTGCTGACCCGCGAGGCGGTGATCGCGGAGGGGGTCGAAGGCGGCTTCGCGGGGATCTACCCGGTCCTCCGGGCGCTCGAGGAGGCCGGCCGGATCCGGCGCGGCTATTTCGTCGACGGGCTTGGTGCGGCCCAGTTCGCGCTGCCGGGCGCGATCGATCGCCTGCGCGCGGTTCGCGACCCGGAGGCTGCCGCACCGCGCATCGACCTGCTGGCGGCCGCCGATCCGGCGCAGCCGTACGGCGCCGCGCTCGCCTGGCCGCGCCGGGACGCGACCGACCGCCGGCCGTTCCAGCGAGCGGCCGGGGCATACGTGGCCCTCGTGGACGGCGTGCCCATCCTCTACCTCGAGCGCGGCGGACGGGGGCTGGCCACGTTCCCCGCCTCCGACGACCCCGCGCGCCTGGGGCCGGCGCTCGCCGCCCTCCAGATGCTCCTTGCCGACGGCCGCCTCCGGGAGCTGGTCATCAGCCGGGTGGACGGCGAGCCGGTGAGCCCGGCGAGCCGCTGGCGCGACCGCCTGGCGGCCGGCGGCTTCGCGGCCGGCTATCGCGGAATGGCGCTGCGTTCGCGCGCGTGAGGCCGCATCGAGCTTGACAGCGGGTCGACTCCCTGGTGGTGAACGAGTCGCGGACCCGTGCCACCAGGGACACTACTCGCTCGATCGATCGGTCTTCCGACTCGTCGTGCCCGGCGCTCGCGGTCGGCGGGTCGTCCGCCCGCGCGACACCGCCCGGCTCTGACCCGTACCAATTCCGATGGCGGCGCCGACAACCGCAACGTCGCCGGTGTCGCCTCTGACGAACAGGGCGACTGAATCGAAGCCAGGCCAGGGCCCGGCCTGGGCGTGCGCGGCCACGACGTCCGCCAGAGGCGAACAGATCCGTCGATCGCGACAGCCGCGCGACCGCCGATCGGTCGATTCCCGTCGTTTGGTCGCGAGGAGCGACACCCACCCACCGCCACAGGACCGCGTCGTCCCGATGCCCGGCGCGCCCGCCGACGACAGAGGCGCGACGACCCCTTGACGCTGCCACGCGGGCCGCTACTCTGGGCGCGTCGGGGTCAGAGGTCGCCGTCACGGGGTGGGCCGATGTGGGATTCGATCCGTCGCGAGCCGGGATGGCGTTCTCCCGCGCGCCGATGCGTGGATCCGGGCGGGGTCCGATGACGCCGCTGTCGTCCGCAGACTCGCCGGTCGACCTCGGCGAGCGGCCGACCGCTGCGCTGCCTCTCGGGCAGCTGGTCCGCCTGTCCCTTTACTGGCTGGGCCTCTCGTCCATCTTCGCCGGGCTGCAGGCGATCCTGGGCGGCCGCCTCGAGTTCGAGCACCTCGTCCAGCCGGGGACGGAGGGGACGGCGCTCTTCCAGATGACGGCGTTCGGCTCGCTGATCGCCGCGGTCGTCCAGCCCACCGTCGGCTCGCTAAGCGACTACACCGTCAGCCGATGGGGCCGGCGCAAGCCGTACATCGTCGTCGGCTCTGTTCTCGACATCGTCTTCCTGGTCGGCATCGCGAGCTCCAGCACCGTCCTGACGATCGCGGCTTTCATGACGCTCCTCCAGGTCAGCGCGAACACTGCCCAGGGACCGTTCCAGGGGTACGTCCCTGACCTGGTCCCTGAGCGGCAGGTCGGCCTGGCGTCCGCCCTCGTCGGCATGTTCCAGGTCCTGGGCAACGTGATGGGCGCCGTGGTCGCGGCCCTGGCGGTGGCGACCAGCCAGTACGCGGCGGCGACCGTCGCGCTCGGCGTGATCGAGGTGCTCACGATGCTCAGCGTGGCCCTGGGGGTCCGCGAGGGGCGAGCCGCGAAGGACCGCGCCGGTCGGTCGTGGGCGGCAATCGCGCGCGAGGCCTGGGGAACCGACGTGCTGCACGAGCGGAGCTTCCTCTGGCTGGTCGGTTCGCGCCTGTTCGTCCTGATCGGCTCGCTGATGCTGTTGAACCTGGGGGTCTTCTACCTGGTCCGCTCGCTCGGCCTCGCGGAGAAGTCCGACGCCGGACAGGTCTACCTCATGGTGTCCGGCCTGGTCGCGGCCGGGGTGCTCCTGGCCGTGCTGCCGGCCGCGCGGGCCTCCGATCGGTTCGGCCGGAAGCCCGTGATCTACACGGCCTGCGGCGTCGGAGCCGTGGCCCTCTCGACCATCGCGGTGGCGCCCTCGGTTCCGATCGTCCTCGTGGGGGCCGGGCTGCTGGGCGTCTCCACCGGGTCATTCCTCGCGGTGGACTGGGCGCTGATGACCGACATCATCCCGAAGGCGTCCTCCGGGCGATTCATGGGGATCAGCAACGTCGCCACGGCCTCGGCCGGCATCTTCGCGACGGCCTTCGGCGGGACCCTGATGGATCTCGTGGGCGGCTCGGCGCGCCTCGGCTCCGGGCCGCGCGCCGCGATGTGGCTGGCAGTCGGCTGCTACGCGATGGGAGCGATCCTCCTGCGGCGGGTCCGCGAGCCGCCCCGCCGCGCGACCGCGGCGGACGACCACGTGGCGAGTCCGGCCTAGGCCGCCGGCGCTCCGTCGCTCGGCGCGCGGTCCCGGCCCTGGTCAGGCCGCCAGGCCGAAGAAGCTGCGGGCGGCCGCGCGCAGCCGGTCGCCCGCCCGGCCCGGAGCCCGCCCGGCATCCCCGTGTTGGCCATCGCGCCACGTGCGGCCGGTCGCCATGAGCTTCGCGGCCCACGCTCGCCACGTTGCCGGGCGAAGGAACCAGGCCGGGTCAGGTCGGAGCCAGACGAAGGGGACCAGCGCCCACAGGTAGACCAGGTAGTCCAGCCGCGCGGGCCGTGGCAGCGCGAACAGGACGGAGAGCTGGACGAGCGTGAGCGGGAGCGTGGCGAGCGTCAGGAGCCCGGCGATCGCCAGGAAGAGGACGCCGTGCAGGCGCGCCCTGGGGGCAAGGATCGGGAGGAAGACCATCGGCACCCACTTCATCGCGGTGGCCAGCGCCCAGAGCAGGCCGGCCGTCCGTGGACCGGTGAACCGGGCGCCCCACAGCATCAGGACCAGGACCAGGTTGATGTTGCCGGTGTCCAGGTTGGCAAATGCCGGGAATGCAAGCCCGAGCGCCACGATCGCCGTTGCGAGCGGGTGGCGGCCGTAGGCCCAGGTGACGGTCCAGAGGAGGAGCAGGATCGTGCCGCCGCGCCAGACGAACCACGCCACGTCCCACGGCAGGAGGGCCCATGGCGCGAACGCGGGGAGCAGCCACGGCGAGTAGACGTACGGCATGAACGGGCTTGCGGGATGGTACGGGTCGCCGCCGTTGAGCCAGATCCGAACGGCGGCCCAATAGGCGCGGGCATCCACGCCGGCAAGCTCGCCGCGGGCGAACATGCCGGCCAACCCGATCCCGCCGGCCAGCGCGAGGAGGAGCACGGCGAGCAGCCGGCGCCGGTCGTGGAGCCGGGAGAACTGGCGTCGGAGGGCCCGTCGGAAGACCCCGCCCCGCCGGCGCGTCGGGTGGTCCACCAGCCCGTCCACCAGGCTGCCCACCAGGTCCGAAGCACGCCGGGATGCCATGCCGGGGAGTATCGCATCGCGCCGGGACCCCGTCGCAGCACTCCGTGGACCGATGCCGGGCGGCCACCTGGGGGCGGTCTCCGTAGCGGTTCCTCGGCGCTGCAATCCCGGCGCGGCAATGCCGGCTCGGCTGCCAGCCAGCGCCACGCTCGCGCCCCAGAGGCGGCACACTCCGCGGATGCAGAGCAGTCCGGTCGACGCCATCCGCGTCTTCGTGATCCTCGTCACGGCCGCCTCCGTGGTGGGTCTCGTCGCGCGGCGGATTCGGCTGCCGTACGTGGTGGGCCTCGTCCTCCTGGGCCTTGCCGCCGGGTTCGTCCTGCCCGAAGCCCCGCGGGGGATCACCCCGGACCTCGTGCTCGCGGTGCTCCTCCCGGGCCTCATCTTCGAGGCGTCGTTCCGGACGCCGCTCGAGCCGTTCCGGTGGGCCGTCTCGCGGGTGGTGGTGCTGGCGGTGCCGGGCGTGATCCTCACCGCGCTCGTCGTGGCGGTGGTGGTCCACCTGGGCACCGGGATCTCGCTTGGGTCCGGCCTGCTGGTGGGCGCCATGGTCTGCGCCACGGATCCCGCCGCGGTCGTCGCCACCTTCCGGCGGCTAGCGGCGCCCGATCGACTGCGAACGCTCGTGGAGGGCGAGAGCCTCCTCAACGACGGGACCAGCCTGGTCATCTTCGTGGTCGCGCTCCGGATCGTGACGGGTGGCCTGGGTGCGGCGGACGCGACGATCTTCTTCGTGACCACGCTCACGGTCAGCGTCCTGATCGGTGGGGTGCTGGGATTCGTCACGGTGCAGGTCCTGCGTACGCTGGACGATCACGTCCTCGAGGCGACGATCACGATCGCCTGCGCGTACGGCGCGGCCGTCATCGCCGACGGGCTGGGCGAGTCCGGGATCGTGGCGACCGCCGTCGCGGGCCTCGTCGTGGGGACCTATGGCCGGCGAGTCGCCCTGAGTGTCGCGACGGAGCAGGCGCTCGACGAAGTATGGGAGGTGGCGGCGTTCGTCCTCGCTGCGTTCATCTTCCTGATCGTGGGCGCTGCGATCCCGCTCCCGCGCCTGGTCGCCGACGCTGGCCCGGTCGCCTGGGGCGTGGTCGCAGTCGTCCTGGCGCGGCTCCTCACCGTCTACGGGCTGCTCGGGTTCGGCGAGCGCCTGCTCGCGCGGGTGGGTCGCCGGCGCGCGTCCGTGACGCGGGGCGTGGTTGCGGCAGCGAGCGCGCGCGGGCAGCCGCTTCCGCGACCAGAGGGCCCGAGCGTCGTTCCGCGCGCCTGGCTCGACGTGCTTGCCTTCTCAGGCCTGCGCGGTTCCGTGACCGTCGCGCTGGCGCTCGCGCTCCCGGCGGGCCTGCCCGACCGAACTGCGATTCAGACCCTGACCTTCGGGATCGTGGTCGTCACGCTGCTCTTCTTCGGCCTGCTGGCTGGCCCGTTCGTGGGCTGGGTGCTCGGGCGCGCCCCGGCCGAGCGGCGCTGACTTCGAAGCGTGTCGTCCGGCCGGACGCCCGGGGTCCCCGTCGGTCGGTCCAGCGGACCTGCCTCGTCGGCTTCTTCGATCCCGTAGCCACCGTAGACTGACCGAATGCCAACGGATCCGACCTCCCTCGTTGCCGACCGCGATCTCGCCGCGCTCCGCGCGCGGCTCACCGCCGCCGAGCCGGATCTGCTGGCCGACCTTGAGCGCCTCGTCAACGTGGACTGCGGCAGCTACACCCGCGACGGGGTGAACGAAGTCGCGGCCTGGACGGCCGACTTCCTGGCGCGGCTCGGTGGTGACGTAACCCGGCACGCGGACCCGGCCGGGGCGCTCGGCGACACGGTGGAGGCGGTCTTCAGGGGCGCCCCCCGCGGTCCGCGCGCGCTGCTCATCGGGCACACCGACACGGTCTTCCCGGTCGGAACGGTCGCCGAACGCCCGTTCCGGGTCGCGGACGGCATCGCGACCGGCCCCGGGGTGACCGACATGAAGGCCGGCCTGCTCACGCTGCTGTACGGGCTTCAGGCCGTCCTGGCCACCGGCGGGCTCCCGTTCGAGCGGCTTACGGTCATCGCGAACCCGGACGAGGAGATCGGCTCGCCGGTCTCGACACCGCACGTGCGGCGGGTCGCGGCCGAGAGCGACGTGGCATTCGTGCTCGAGTGCGCCCGCGCGAACGGCGACATCGTCTCGGCGCGCAAGGGGACCGTCGACTACGTGGTGACGATCACGGGGCGCGCCGCCCACGCCGGGGTCGAGCCCGAGAAGGGACGCAGCGCGATCCTGGAGGCGGCGCACCAGGTCGTCGGCCTCCATGCGCTCGCGGGCCGCTGGCCCGGCGTCACGTGCAACGTGGGTGTCATCGAGGGCGGAACCCGCCCGAACGTCGTGGCCGAGCGCGTCGTCCTCGAGGTCGACCTGCGGGCGGTGGATCGGGCCGCCATGGAGGCGGCAACTGCCGCGGTCCAGGCGCTCGCCGCGGCTCCCACGGTCCCCGATGTCGTCGTGGTGGCCGCGGAGCTCCACCGCCACTGGCCGATGGAGAAGCTGCCGCGCACGGAGCGGCTCGTGGAGCACGCGCAGGCACTCGCCGCGCGGCTGGGCTTCCCCGTTCGCGATGCCGCGACGGGAGGCGCATCGGATGCCAACACGACCGCGGGGATGGGCGTCCCGACGCTCGACGGCCTGGGCCCGATCGGCGGCCTGGACCACTCCCGGGACGAGTGGCTGGACGCGGCGAGCATCGTCCCGCGGACGACGCTCTTCGCGGCCCTCCTCCTCGCGACCGGGCGCGACCCGGAGATCGTGGCCTGGCGGGCCGGCCCACCCCGCTGACGGACGAGCGCCGGACTGCCGGCGCCGGTGGGCAGCCCGCTCAGCCTGGCCCGACGGCCCGGGCCCCGGCGGTCACGACGACTGCCACGAGCAGCCCCACGAAGAGGTTCCGTCGCCACGCCACGAGCGCGGCGCAGGCAAGGACGGCGAGGGCGTCGAACCCGAGGTGGATCACAGGGCGGCCGTCGGCGCCGGTGGCCAGCAGCACCTGTGACGCGGCGATCGCCCCGAGCACGGCCGGTCCCACGAGGCGGAGGTACTCCAGGGCCCGCGGCGGCAGGCGCTCGAAACCCGGCGCCAGGAGCGGGATCGCGCGCGCCGGGTACGTGACCGCGGCCATGAGCAACGCGAGGCCGACCAGCCCGATGTTCATGCCGGCCCCGTCACGGCGCGAGCCCGTCGTCGGAGCGGTCGGGCCGGCTGAACGAGCCCGGGTCGGCCGGGAGCTCGTCCGGCTCGGGGATCGCGGGGTCGCGGCGCGGGACCAGCAGGCCCACGACCGGGCCCAGGAAGCCTCCCGCCAGGACGCCCGCCCGGGGATCGACCGCGAGCCCGACGATGAGGGCGATGCCCACTCCGGCGACGCCCGCGGCGACCTCCCGCCGGCCGGTCGCGAGGCCCACCGCGAGCCCGGCCATCGCGGCGGGGAACACGATATCGAGCCCGAGGACGCGCGGGTCGGGGACGACCTGGGCGCCCAGCACGCCGGCGAGCGTGGCGAGGTTCCACGGGATGAAGACCCCGCCGATGGCGGCCAGCCAGTAGCCGCGCCGGTCGGCGAACCCGAGCCGCCGGAAGTGGACCAGGCTGAGCGCGAACGCCTCGTCGGTCAGGACGTGCGCCATGAGCGCCCGCTCGCGACGGGAACGGTCGCGCAGCCATGGCCCCAGGGCGGCCGCGTAGAGGAGGTGACGGGCGTTGACGAGCCCGGTCAGGACGACGATCGCCGGCCAGCCGAAGCCGGCCCCGATCATCCCGGCCGCGGCGAACTGCGACGCCCCGGCGAAGACGAGCACGGAGAAGGCCACGGCTTCGATCGCGGAGAAGCCGTTCGCCCTGGCCGTGAGCCCGAAGACGATCCCGAACCCGGCCGCGGACGCGACGATCCCGAGCATGTCGAACAGCAGCCGCCGCCGGGCGGCCCGGAGCGCACCGGCGTCCGGTTCGGGTTTCGGCGCGGACGTCACCTCGATCTCTGCCGGCGGCGAGCGACGCGGCTCAGCGGAGCGCGGTCTTCCCGCACCGGTCGCAGACCACGTAGACCGCGTGCTGGTCCCGCGCATAGCCGGCCACGTGGAGCGTGCCGCCGCAGCCACCATGGCGGTAGGTCCACCGGCGCTCGCCCGGGTCGAGTGGCGAGGATTCGCCGGCGATCGTGACGTCGAGTCCCGCGTGGCCCGCGACGGTCGCGGCGACGGCGGCAGCCCGTTCGGCTTCGGTCTCGCTCGAGTACGGGTAGGCCTGGGAGATGTTCGAGGTCACCGGGTCCTCCGCGGGCGGCGCGGCCGCAGCGTGCGGCGCAGGGGATGGCTGGTCCGGCGGCGAGTATCGCACGCGTACGGGGCCCCGGGCGCCGCACGACCGGGGCCGTCGCGGCGGCCGGCGGCGAGCGTCAGGCGGGCGGCTCCCCGATGGCCCGCCGCCACGCACCCTCCAGGACCTCCACGACCTCGACGGGCAGGTACTTGCGGAGCGTCGCCGCGCAGGCCACGTTCCAGCACGCCACGATCGCGAGGCGCGGATCCCACGGCGCGACCGCATCCTCGATCAACCCGATCGCCGCACTCTGGAGCGGCCGATCGGCAGAGGTTGATCGCAGCAGGCGCGTCAGGTCGCCGATGGCGCCCCCCTGCTGCCCGCCCCGGAGGCGCGCCCCCAACCGCTCGACGTCCAGCCCGGTGAGGCCGCCGGCGATCGCGACGACGACATGGCCGAACAGATCCTGGAGCTCGTCGCCCTCCGCCCTCTTCAGCCGCGGGCCCTCGTACCAGGCCAGCCAGAACCCCTTGTCCACCCGCTTGCGATACGGCTTCTCGTCGCGCAGCGCGAGAACCGCCGCGTCGAGCGCATGCAGGTCCTCGACCGTGAGCTGGCTCAACCCGCCCAGCAGCGCGGCGCGGGGTCCCGGGAAGAGCAGGGGATCCCGCTCGGACGAGTGGCTCACCAGGCGGCCGGGAGTCCGAGGGACCGCGGGTCCGTGGCCGCGGCCAGGGTCCCGCCGCGAGCGGGTCCACCCTCCACCAGCTCGATCGCGTGGGCGTGTCCCAGTCCGCCGTCGAACGGCGCCCGCACATCCAGGCGGTGACCCATCGCGGCCAGCTGGTCGAGCAGGCCGGCGCGGAAGCGCGGCTCGATGACGACCGTTTCAGGTGGGGCGAAGTGCCGGGGTGAGGCCGCGTGCCAGCGCGGCGCGGCGACCGCGGTCGCAACATCCACACCGCCGTCCACGAGCGCCGACACGACCTGGGCGAAGATCGCCGGTTGCGCGTCGCCGCCCATTGAGCCGTGGACCACCCATGGCCTGCCCTCGCGGAAGAGCATCCCGGGCAGGAGGGTGTGGAGGGTCCGCTTCCCGGGCGCCAGCACGTTCGGGTGGGTCGGGTCCAGGCTGAAGTAGCTGCCCCGGTTCTGGTACGCGATCCCCGTTGCCGGGTCCACGATCCCGGAGCCGAAACCGGCGTAGTTCGACTCGATCAGGCTCACGGCGTTGCCGTGACCGTCGACGACCGCGAGGTAGATGGTCCCGCCACCGGGCGGGTTCGTCGCGGGCAGCGGAATCACGGCTCGCCCGGGGTCGATCCCGGCGGCCAGCTCGGCCCCGTACGCGGGATCCAGCAGGCGCTCGACCGGGAACGTGGCGAACGCCGGGTCGGTCAGGAAGGCGTCCCGGTCGGCGAGCGCGCGCTTCGTCGCCTCGATTCCGGCGTGGACCCAGCGAAGGTCGGGGCCGGCGGTGGCGCCACCGTCGCCCGGGGCGAAGTCTCCGGGTTTCGGCGCCGGGAGCGCGCGGAGGATGTTCAGCACCTCGAGGGCGATCACGCCGGAGCTGTTGGGCGGGTGCGTGGTTGCCGTGACGCCGCGATAGTCGAGCGCGAGCGGCGTCTCCCAGGTGGATTCGTGTGCCGCCAGGTCCGCGGCCGTGCACGGCGAACCGGCCGCGGCCAGGCCCGCGGCCTGGCGCGCCGCAACCTCACCGGCGTAGAAGTCGGCCAGCCCGGCCGTTGCGAGCCGCTCGAGCGTCCTCGCGAGGGCGGGCAGGCGCACGCGCTCGCCGAGACGCCATGGCCGCCCGTCGGGTCGGTAGACGGCGTGCCAGCCGCGGGCGAGCGGCCCGAGCTCCGCGTCGAAGACCCGGGCGGATCCTTCGACCGCGCGGGCGAAGAGCTCGTCTGCCGGGAAGCCCTCCCGCGCGAGCTCGATCGCGGGGGCGAGGAGCGCGGCAACGGGCATGCGCCCCCAGCGCGCGTGCGCGTCGGCCCACGATCGGACCGCCCCAGGGATCGTGATCGTGAGCGGCCCGCGATAGGGCAGCGTCGCCAGCCCGCGAGCCCGGAGCGCTG
>Ga0209880_1000084_pt1 | contig 18010 bp, 15 predicted proteins | sample PersoiDNA2013191_FD_185803 | JGI IMG/M metagenome (GOLD analysis project Ga0209880, IMG submission 185803) | Permafrost soil microbial communities from the Arctic, to analyse light accelerated degradation of dissolved organic matter (DOM) -... | ecosystem: Environmental > Terrestrial > Soil >... | reverse complement strand
AGTGCCGCCAGACCCAGCGTCCCTGAGGCTCTTGCTAATTTCATGTTCTTCTCCATGGGGATTTACCGGCCCTAATAAAGTCATTAAGTTACGGTGAATTGTTACTGTGAACTCTAAGACGGGACGCCTATGATTGTCAAGGCGTCTGGTATTTCCCAATAAAAACTCTTGTGTCTGTTGCATAAATGCAACATGAACACTATTTGGCAGTCCCTTCTATCTCCATACTCACTTTGTCCTGATTAAGCAATAAAGGTCGGCAGAAATAACTCTGCCGACCTTTATTTTGATGCCTCAAGCCTTACGGGGCAGGCATTTCGCACCGACTTTCACAGTATTACCCTCCGCCGCAAAAGGTTCTGTGCGATGGCACACATATGCGGGACGAGGTGCGCGCCCGCATATACACAGCGTCAAGTATTTCGGGTCTTCGGCAAATCGAGTGGGTGATTTTAGGGGTAAATGTGGCCGGAACCCGCATGGATATTGGCTTGTATGCTTGCTTATGCCGGTTATCCATAGGCGTGCGCGGGCGGCGCATCAGGACTGACGTTCGTCGGCAAGGCGCACGACGTTGGGCGCGGCCGGCTTGTCCTCCAGCTGCACCGACTCGATCTGCTCGAAGCGCTGGCTGATCTTGCGGCTGGAGACGTGGATTTCCTCCACGTCCTTGCCGGCGAGGCGAATGTGGTCGGCGAGCTTTTTCATGCGCTCGTCGAACAGGCCGAAGTCTTTCGCTAGCTTGGACAGCGCGTCCTTGATGACGTGGACCTGCTTGCGCGTCTCGACGTCCTTCAATACGGCGCGCGCCGTGTTGAGCACCGCCATGAGCGTGGTCGGCGAAACGATCCACACGCGCTTGGCCATGGCGTAGTCCACCACCTCGGCGTGGTAGGCGTGGATCTCGGCGAACACGGCTTCCGCCGGGACGAACATCACCGCGCCTTCGGAGGTCTCGCCGGGGATGATGTACTTGTTGCTGATATCGTCGACGTGTTTTTTCACGTCCTGGCGGAATTGCTTCTGCGCCAGCATGCGCTCGACCTCGCTCGCGCCCGCATCGAGCATGCGGTGGTAGTTCTCCAGCGGGAACTTGGAATCCACCGCCACCATGCCGGTCGGCTCCGGCAGCTTCAGCACGCAGTCGGCGCGCTTGCCGTTGGAGAGCAGGTACTGCATCTCCCAGGCATTGGGCGGCAGCATGTTGCGCACCAGCGCTTCCAGCTGCACTTCGCCGAAGGCGCCGCGCGAGCGCTTGTCGCCGAGCAACTCCTGCAGGCTCACCACGTTGCCGGCGAGGCTCTCGATCTTCTTCTGCGCCTCGTCGATCACCGCAAGCCGCGTCATCACGCTGGTGAAGGTCTCGTTGGTCTTCTTGAAGCCCTCGTCCAGGCGCTCGTTGACCTTGCCGGAGATCTGCTCGAGGCGCTCGTCCACCTTCGCGGTGAGCGCCTGCGTGGTCTCGGCCAGCTTGGTGACCATCGCCTCGCGGCTCTCGCCGAGGTTGTTCGCGAGCGAGAGCTGCAGCGCATGCAGGGTGTCGCGGGTCTGCTTGAGTTCCTCGGCAAGGGTGCCGCGCAGGCGCTCGGAGGACTCGCTGAAGTTCGCACCCAGACGGTCGCCCTGCTGCGTCAGGCCGCCATGCAGGTCGGTGAGCATGGCGCGGTGCTTTTCTTCCAGGCCCTGCGCCATGCCCGCGGGCAACTCCTCCAGCTTGCGGCTCACGGCGGCCATGCGCCAAGCGAGCCAGCCCGCGACCAGGAGCAGCAGAACGGAGAGAACGATGAGGAGTTCCAGCATGGGCCAAAGTATAGCAAAGCCTGGTAGGGCGTCAGTTCATCGCTTATCCGGCTTCACGCAGCGCCAGCATCGGCGGATGATTCAGCGCGGCGCGCCCGCCAAGCCAGGCGTTGAGCGTCACGCAGGCGAGGCCCGCGAGCGGCCCGGCGAGCCAGATCGCGGCATTGAACTGCCACGGGAACTGGAACACGCGCTCGGCGAGCACGTAGCCGATCGCCGTCGTCCCGGCCGAGGCCAGCACCCCCGCCACCAGCCCCAGCGCGAGAAACTCGGCACGCTGCGCTCCCGCCACCTGGGCGCGGCTCGCCCCCAGCGCCCGCATCAGCGCTGCCTCCTGCACGCGCTCGTCCTGGGTCGAGAGGAGCGCCGCGTACAGCACCAGCACGCCCGCAACCAGGGCGAACAGGAATACGAACTCCACCGCGCGGATCACCTGGTCGAGCACGCCGTTGATCTGACGCATGACGGCGCCGACGTCGATCACAGTGAGGTTAGGAAACGCCTGCGTCAGGCGGGTGGTGAACATCGCGTCCGTGGCGGGCAGACGGAAGGTGGTCATGTAGCTCAGCGGAAAACCCGCCAGCGCCTTGGGGGTGGTCACGAAAAAGAAATTCGGCCGCATCGAGTCCCAGTCGAGCTTGCGCAGGCTCGTCACCGGCACGGTGACGCTGGCGCCGCCGCCGGCGAAACTCAAGCGGTCGCCGAGTTTGATGCCGAGGCGCTCGGCGATCCAGACCTCGACCGAAACCGAGCCCAGCGCGAGATCGTCGCGGCTGAACCAGCGCCCGCCGGCAATCTGATTTCCCGGCGGCATGGTTTGCATGAAGCTCAGGTTGAACTCGCGGTCGATCTGGCGCCTGGCGCGCTCGTCGGCGTAATCGGCTGCGCTGACCGCGCGGTCGTTGATCGCGGTCAGCCGCGCCCGCACCATGGGAAAGGTGGCCGGCGCCCCGACCCGGTTTTGTGCCAGGAATCGCGCCAGCGGCTGCACCTGCTCCGGCTGGATATTGACGACGAAGCGGTTGGGCGCGTCCTGCGGCAGCTTGGTGCGCCAGGACTCCAGCAGGTCGCCGCGAATGAAAGTCAGCAGCAGCAAAGCAGTCAGGCCCAGGGCAAGCGCGACGATCTGCACCGCGTTGGCGCGGCTGCGCCGGCGCAGATTCGCAAGGCCATAGCGCCAGGACACGCTGCCCGCGCGGCCCAAGGCGGCGAACAGCCGCAAAGCGCCCAGGCTCGCCAGCCAGAACAACATGAATGCCGCAGTAAAGCCGGCGAACACGGTGGCGCCCAGTTTGAGTTCGCCCGCCTGCCACACCAGCAACGCCCCCAGCGCGGCCAGCCCGAGCGCGTAGCCGGCGAGTGCGCTTTGCCTGGGCGCGCCGACCTCGCGGCGGATGACGCGTATCGCCGGCACGTTCTTCAACTGCAACAGCGGCGGCAGCGCGAAGCCGAGCAGCAGCAGCAGCCCCGCGGCAAATCCCTGCAGCACCGGATAGAGGCCCGGCTGCGGCAGCGATGAAGCGACGAAGTCGGTCAGCCAGCGCGCGATCACCGCCTGACCGGCATAGCCGAGCACGCAACCCAGGGCGCAGGCCGCGAGCCCGAGCAGCACGAATTCCCAGCTGAACAAGGCAAACAGCCGGCCCTGCTGCGCGCCGAAGCAGCGCATCACGGCATAGCCGTCCAGATGGCGCTGGGTGTAGCGGCGCGTGGACAGCGCGATGGCGACAGCGGCGAGAATCACCGCGAGCATGGCCGAAAGGCCGAGAAATTGCTGCGCGCGGTCCAGCCCCGCGCGCACCTCGGGGCGGGCGTTGCCGAGGCTTTCGATGCGCTGCCCCGGACCCAGCTTCGGCTTGGCCCAGTTCTCATAGGCTTCGGTGGCCGCGCGCGCGCCCGCGACGTAGAGCTGATAGTGGGCGCGGCTGCCGGTCTGGATCAGCCCGGTGGCGGCGAGATCGTCCACGCGCATCAGCAGGCGCGGCGCGATGTTGAAAAAGCTCACGCCGCGATCCGGTTCCAGGGTCAGCACCGCGCCCACGGTGAAGCGCGCGTTGCCAAGTTCGATCTGCTGGCCCACCTCGACGCCGAGCGCGGCGCTCAGGCGTTCGTCCAGCCAGGCGGTCCCCGGCGGCGGGATCGCGCCGGTTTCGGCATCCTCGGCATTCAGACGCGGGGCGACGCGCAGCTTGCCGCGCAAGGGGTAGCCCGCGCTCACCGCCTTGACCCCCGCGAGCTGGGTTGCATCGCCCGCGCGCGCCATGCTGACGAAGCTCACGCCGTCGGCGCGGGCAAGGCCGCGCTTCGCGATTTCCTCGCGCAGATCCGCAGCGAAGGGATGATCGGACACCAGCAGCACGTCGGCGCCCAGCAACTGGTTTGCCTCGCGCGTCAGCGCCTGCCACACGCGGTCGGCAAAGAAGCCGACGCTGGTGATGCTGGCCACGGCGATGACCAGAGCCAGCGCCAGCACGCGCAGTTCCCCTGCGCGCCAGTCGCGCAGCAGCATTTTCAGCGGCAGGGGCAGGTTAACCGGAGGTTGAAAAACCGGCTTCATGTGACGATGCGCCCGCCATGGAGCCGTATCTGGCGCTGGCAGCGGCGCGCGATCGCGTCATCGTGGGTTACCAGCACCAGCGTGGTGCCGGCCGCGGCGTTGAGCGCAAACATCAGATCGATAATGCCGGCGCCGGTGGCCGGGTCGAGATTCCCGGTAGGTTCATCGGCAAGCAGCAGCTTGGGCTGCATGACGAAAGCGCGCGCCAGCGCGACGCGTTGCTGCTCTCCACCGGAGAGGTGTTTCGGATAGTGCCTCAGGCGCTCGCCCAGGCCGACGCGCTCGAGCATGGCCGTCGCGAGTTGCCCCGCGCCGGCAGTGCCGGCCAACTCCAGCGGCAGCATCACGTTCTCCAGCGCGTTCAGTGCCGGCAGAAGCTGGAACGACTGGAACACGAAGCCGAGCAGTTTCGCGCGCAGCGCCGCGCGGCCGTCCTCGTCCAGCGCGAACAGGTCCACGCCGTCCAGATGCACGCTGCCGGCGCTGGGCGTATCCAATCCGGCGAGCAGGCCCAGCAGCGTGGATTTGCCCGAGCCCGAGGCGCCGACAATGGCCACCGCCTCGCCCGCCATGACCGCGAGGTCGATCTCATGCAAAATAGCGAGCTGGCCCGCGCCGTTCGGCACCACTTTGGACAGGCCGGCCGCCTTTACCATGAACGCATCGATGGATTGGGTCATGCTGCTGAGATTATTAGTCACTTGGTTGATGTGCTTGCCGCTCACGGCGTGGGCCGGCGGCACGATCCTGATCTATGGCGACAGCCTGTCCGCCGCCTATGGCTTGAGCCAGGACGCGGGCTGGCCCACCCTGTTGCAGGCGCGGCTGAAGCAGAAAGCACTGGATTATACCGTGCTGAACGCCAGCATCAGCGGCGAAACCACGAGCGGCGGTGCGGCGCGCATCGCGCAGACGCTCAAGGCGCACCAGCCCAGGGTGATCATCGTCGCTCTAGGCGCGAATGACGGCCTGCGCGGGCTGCCGCTCGGGCAGATGCGCGCGAACCTCGCTAAAATCGTGCGCGCAAGTCAAAAAGCCAAAAGCCGTGTGCTGCTCGTCGGCATGCGCCTGCCGCCCAATTACGGCGAAAGCTATACGCGGCCGTTCGCACAGGTCTACGTCGATCTGGCGCGCGAATACAAAACCGCGCTCGCGCCCTTCCTGCTCGAAGGCATGGCTGAGCAACGCGAGTTGTTTCAATCGGACAACATGCATCCGACGGCGCAGGCGCAACCGATTATCCTGGACAACATCTGGACGGCGCTCGCGCCCCTATTGAAATGAGTCAGCTTAGCTGTTACAAAATGAGGGGATACCTCCCCTCATCCTCCCCTATATCGGTCCGTTGCAAAATTCATTTTGCAACGGATTGTCAATTAACCGATTGGTTACTTTTGCATGAAACCGGAAAACCTGTCAATACTGCCGGGCCGGCGCCGGCGCGGGCAGACGCTCGTTGACAGCGAAAATTCGCCTCGGTAACATCGCCCTTGACCATCTGCTTATGGCTTTGCACCTTCCGAGCGCACATCCACCGAGGAGAACCCCATGACCAAATTCCGATTCCGCCGCCTTGCCGCGGCCGCCGCCGCAGCACTGGCGCTCGCCGCCAGCGCCCCTGTCCTGGCGCAGAAGACCGAAAAAGTCGATTTCATCCTCAACTGGGTCGCAGGGGGCGACCACGCGCCCTATTACTACGCCAAGAAAATGGGCTGGTACGCCCAGGCCGGCATCGACCTCAACCTCGAGCAGGGCAAGGGCTCGGCGCTCGCCATCCAGAAAGTCGGCGCCGGCGCCAACCCGGTCGGCCTGGCCGACATGGCCAATGCGCTGACCCTGCGCGGCAAGGGCGCCGAGACGGTCGGGGTGTACAACGTCTATGCCAACTCGCCGCAAGGCCTTTACTGGCTGAAGAGCTCGGGCATCAAGTCGGTGAAGGACCTGGTGGGCAAGAAAATCGGCAACCCGCCGGGCGACGGCGCGCGCACCATGTGGCCGGCGCTGGCCAAGGCCAACGGCATCGACCCGAACTCGGTGACCTGGGTCAACATCGACGCCAATTCCAAGCTTGCCGCGCTCAAGTCGAAAGCCATCGACGCCACCACCTCGTTCTACAATATCCATCACGTATTCCAGCGCGAGTTGGGTGACGACATGGGCTTCCTCGCCTGGCGCGACGCGGGACTCAACCCGTACGGCAATTCGATCATCGTCAACGCCGAGTACCTGAAGAAGCACAAGGCCACCATCGCCAGCTTCGTCAAGGTCACGCAGAAGGCGTTCGCCGCCTGCGTCGCCGATCCCAAACCCTGCGTGCAGGCGCTGGTCGACGCCAACGGCGCGCTCAAATACGACAACGAAATGACCAACTGGCTGCTGGTGGAAGTGTTGATGAGCGACAAGACATCGAAAACGGTCGCGCTCGGCTGGCACGACGACGCGCGCATGGCGGCCGACTACGAACTGGTGAAGACCTACATCGGCCTGGACAAGCCCTTCGACGTCAAGGCCGCCTACACCAACGAATTCCTGGACAAATCGATCAAAATGACCAAGTGACGGCGCGCAGCGCCGTCATCCCCGGGCAGGCGCGGGCTACCCCAACTCAGGTCCCGCCACCAGCATTACGGTCTCGTTGTTGCCGGGCGCGCGCCCGGTGCCGTGCACCATGCGCGTGAACGGCCGCTGCACCGCAAAGCCCCGCATCAGCGCCCAGCTGCGCAGGCTGGTGTGACGGTCGACGATGTCGATGTACAACGGCGCAGCCACGCGCTCGAGCGCATGCGAGAGCAACGCCTGCGCCGCGGGCAGGTCTGCGGCGACCAGGGGGCCGAGCTGCCGCGCTTCGCGCCCGTCGCGGCCCAGCAGGTAGCCGCAGATTTTATCCCCGCGCTCGGCAACCAGCGCAGCATCGGGCAGGCGCGCAGCGAGCGCGCGTAACAGGGGTTCGCGGCTGGCGCCGAAGGCAGGCAGATCCATAGCCAGAATCTGCGGCCAGTCGTCATCGGCGAGCTGCCGCAGCTTCAGCCCCGACATATCCTGCCAGCCGGACACGGGCCGCGCCTCGGGGAGGCTGTAGCGCTGAAAACTCCAGGTGTCGCGCAAACCCTCCTGCAGGTACACCTCGTGTCCCGCGGGCGTGGCGTCGAGCAGCGGCGTAAGCCGGCGTGCCTGCAGGTACGCGATCGCGCGGCGCAGCAGGCGCGAGGCATAGCCGAGGCGGCGGAATTCGGGCGCCACCAGCACCATGCTCATCCAGGCAAACTTGTCTTCGTAGGGCAGCACTACGATACTGGCGACAAAACTGCCGTCGGCAGCCGACAGGCCAAAACCCTTGCCCAAGCGCAGCATCATGCGCCAGTCGGTCTCGTTCTGGTTCCAGTTCGCCGCGCGCGACAAGGCCATGGCGCCGGCGAGATGCTGCTCGCCCAGTTCGTGCTCGTGCACCGCGAGCGTATCAGTATTTTCCGTCGCGGGCATCGAAATGCGTGTCCTTGCCCAAGCTCGCGCCGCCGCGCGCGATCCAGTCCGCCTGCCAGGCGATCATCGTGTTCAGGGGCACGCCGGGGCGGCCGAACAGGCGCTGCGCCTCCGCACTGTTCACCAGCCAGGCCGTGCCCGCTTCCTTGCCGGTGAACACGGGTTGCCGGTTGAAATGCCGGCCGAAGGCCTCGGCCAGCGCGCGCACGCTGACCGTCTCCGGGCCGCTCAGGTTGAGCGCGCTGGCGGGCGCGGTGCATTGGCCGAACGCGCGCAGCGCCATGCTGTTGGCGTCGCCCTGCCAGATGACGTTGACGTGCCCCATGGTGAGGTCGATGCTCGCGCCGGCAAACACCTTCTTGCCGACGTCGTGGAGCACGCCATAGCGCATGTCGATCGCGTACTCCAGGCGCAGCAAGCGCCCCTTTGTTCCGTGCTTGCGCGAAAAATACTCGAACATGCGCTCGCGCCCGACGCAGGAATTGGCGTAATCGCCCGAGGGCGGGATGGCCGGCACCGCCTCGGTCGCGCCGCCCGAGGTTATGTCCACGTAGGGATAGACGCAGGCGGTGGAGAAGGCGACGATGCGCGAGGCGCGGAAAACCTCGGCCACCTGTGCCGGCACCATCACGTTCATCGCCCAGGTGAGGTCCTCGCGCCCGCTGGAGCCGAACTTGCGTCCGGCCATGAACACCACGTTCTCGATTTTCGGCAGACGCTCGATCTCGCCGCGCTCGAGCAAATCGCAGGCGATGCACTCCACGCCCCAGGCTTCCAGCTTCTCGCGCAGCCCGGGCTCGGTGAAACGCGCCACGCCGACCACGCGCTTGCCCGGCGCGGCGCGCCTGGCGAGACGGGCAAGAGTAGGCCCCATCTTGCCGCCGACGCCGAGGACGAGGATATCGCCAGAAAGCCGGTTCAGCTCGGCGCCGAGTTCGGGCGAGGGTGTGGTCATGACGTCTTCGAGCTGGGCGACGTCGGCAATGCGTTCGGGAAGTTTCACGACAAAACCTGCGCTGAGATTTCAAGCCCGGCGATTCTCGCCGACCTTGACGATCTTCATCGTGTTGGTGCCGCCGGCCTTGCCTATGGGCTCGCCGATGGTGAGCACGATCAGGTCGCCCTTTTGCACCAGACCGGCGCGCAACAGCACGCCTTCCGCCTCGTCCAGCAGTTCCTCGCGCTCGCGTCCGGCGTGGGTCACCATCAGCGGATAGGTATCGCGGAACAGCGCGCAGCGGTAGCGCGTGGCGGTGCGCGTGGTCAGCGCGTAGATCGGCACGCCGCAGTTCAGGCGCGACATCCACAGCGCGGTCGAGCCGGACTCGGTGAGCGCGGCGATGGCCTTGACCTTCAGGTGGAAGGCGGTGAACAGCGCCGCCATCGCGATCGACTGGTCGACGCGGGTGAAAACGCGGTCGAGGAACTCGCGATCGAGCGTGACCGGCGCGGAGTTTTCGGCGACGACGCAGATGCGGCTCATCGACAAAACGGTCTCCACCGGATACAGGCCGGTCGCGGTCTCGGCCGAGAGCATCACCGCGTCGGTGCCGTCGAGCACGGCGTTGGCGACGTCGGAAACCTCGGCGCGGGTGGGCACCGGGCTTGCGATCATGGATTCCATCATCTGCGTCGCGGTGATGGTGAGCTTGTTGTGCTCGCGCGCCATGCGGATCATGCGCTTTTGCAGCGCCGGCACCGAGGCGTCGCCGACCTCGACCGCTAGATCGCCGCGCGCCACCATGATGCCGTCGCAAGCCGACATGATGTCCTCCAGCGCCCCGGGCTCGACCGCTTCGGCGCGCTCGATCTTGGCGATCAGGAAGGCTTCGCCGCCGGCGGCGCGCAGCAATTGCCGCGCCATGTACATGTCGGCGCTCGACTTGGGAAACGACACCGCGAGGAAGTCCACCTTGATCATGGCGGCGGTGCGGATGTCGTCCATGTCCTTGGTCGTGAGCGCCGCCGCGGTCAGCCCGCCGCCACGGCGGTTGATGCCCTTGTTGTTCGACAGCACGCCGCCGTGGTGCACGCGGCAACGCACCCGATTGCCCTCGACCTGTTCCACCTCGAATTCGATGCGGCCGTCGTCGAGCAGCAGCACGTCGCCGGCGCTCACGTCGCGCGGCAACTCCTTGTAGTCCAGGCCGACTCGCTCTGCGTCGCCGAGCTCGCAATCGGCGTCGAGGATAAAGGCGTCGCCTGGCTTGAGCGTGATTTTGCCGTCGCGGAACTTGCCGATGCGGATCTTCGGGCCCTGCAGATCGCCCATGATGCCGACGGTGCGGCCGGTCTTGCGGCAGACCGCGCGCACTACTTCGGCGCGCTGCCGGTGGTCCTCCGCCGTGCCGTGCGAGAAATTGAGGCGCACGACGTCCACGCCCGCCCGGAACATCTGTTCGAGGATTTCCGGACTGCTCGATGCGGGGCCGAGGGTAGCGACGATTTTGGTGCTGCGAATCATCTTGGGATGGGCCTTTTCTTCTACAGGGGATCGCAGTGCAAGGAATGGCCTGACGGCGTCACCCACTCAATCAGAGCTTCCCAGACTTGACGACGTCCTGAGTTTAACATCACCCTGTGAACCGGTTTCAGCATGAGGGGATACCTCCCCTCATGCTCCCCTAGATCGGCCCGTTGCAAAATTCATTTTGCAACGGGTTCTATGACACTTTGTCTTGCATCTCGCACTTCGTGTCTGCCCCGGGGACGCAGCGCGACGCCCGCACAGCTTCAGTTCATTTGCAGCGCAGATTTGCATAGAGCGGCCCGAGCGGCTGGCTGCAATCGCGCTCGGCGACGGCGCGGCCCTCGGCCAGATCAGGCGGCTTGCGCGAGGAAGAGCCGTAGCGCCAGCGCAGGTAATCGTCCTGAACGCCGGCGGCGAGGTAGCCGAGGAAGACCAGGCCGAAAAAGGCGCCGGGCGTTACGTCCGCCTGGATCGCAGCCGAACTGTAGGAACTCCCAGGAGCAGAAGTGCTCCCCGGCATCGAGGGCGAATTGGTGCTGCGCAGGCCGATAGTGGTGCTGGCGCAGCCAGTGAGCAGCATGGGGATGACCACCACCGCGATTGCCAACTTGAATTTCATGCTTTCATTCTAGAACGTATTTCAAAGATGAGGGGATACATCCCCTCATACTCCCCTAAGTCAGGTGCCGTTTCGGTAATTCTGAAACGGCCTCTAAGACTATCCCCTCGCGCAGCTACAATACCCGGATGGACATTCAATCGGTCGCGCTCGCCGCGGGTCTTGCCTGGGGGAGCGGCATCAGGTTGTACGCGGTGCTGTTCCTCGCCGGCCTGATGGCGCGCCTGGGCTATGTCGAGCTGCCTCCCGGCCTGGGCCTGCTCACCCATCCGGCGGTGCTCGGTGCTTCCGGCTTCATGTTCTTCATCGAGTTCTTTGCCGACAAGGTGCCGGGCTTCGACACCCTGTGGGACGCGGCGCATACCTTCATCCGCATTCCCGCGGGCGCGCTGCTGGCGGCGCTCGCGCTCGCCGACCAGGATCCGGCGCTGATCCTCGCCGCCGCGATCCTCGGCGGCGCCCTCGCCTCCGCGGTGCATCTCACCAAGGCCGGTAGCCGCGCGCTCATCAACACGTCGCCCGAGCCCTTCTCCAACTGGACCGCCTCGTTCGGCGAGGACGCGCTGCTGCTGGGCGGACTGTGGGCCGCGTTCACGCATCCGCTGGTCTTCCTCGCCGGCCTGGCGATTTTCCTGCTTGTAGCGCTGTGGCTGCTGCCGAAGATCTGGCGCGGGTTGCGCGTCGTCTGGCGCAGGCTGCAGGCCGTGCTATCGCGGCAGCGGCCGTAACGGCGGCTTGAGACCGCACGCTTGGAAGACGAAAAATAGAGGGAAGCTCACATCGGCTTGAGCTTCCTAATCGGCTTGCGCCTGGCGCAAGCCTCCGTCCCCGTGCGCCGGCCTCTGACCTGGCCCAGCCGCGAGCAATAGCTCACTCCGCAAAGCAGCACCCGCGGGCAAGCCGCCGGCGTCAGCACGCGCCGGCCGCCCGCACCCGTTTATTTGCCTATCACCTCGCCAAAGCGCACCCATTGCTTGCCGTCGAAGCGGATCAATTGCTCCGCCTGAATCGGCGCGAAGTCGGTCGGACTGGTGTTGATCTTGATCCCCGGCAACAGGATGGCGAGCTGCAAATCCTTGAGGCTCGCCGCTTGCTTCATCACGTTCTCTCGCGTGAGGTTGTCGCCGCATTGCTTCAGCACCTGCACCGGCGTCTGCGCCGCCGCGTAGCCGAACACGTTGCCTCCGTCCTTCAGATCGCCATCCGGATAATATTTCGCCATGAAGGCATACCAGTCTTTCATGCCCTTGTCGTCTTTCCACGCGCTGTCCAGCGGATCCTTGAGATACGCGGTCGAGATTAAGCCAATGGACTTTTCCAGACCCGCCGGCACCAGCACCGCCCCGATCGAGGCCCCTACGTTGTTCACATAGTGCACCGGCTTCCAGCCGATGTCGTAGGCCTTGCGGATGGCCATGGCGGCGAACTTGGGCGTCGTGACGTTTAAAAAGACATTGGCGCCGGATCCCTGCAACTGGACGATCTGCGAGTCCACGGTCGGATCGCTGGTCTCGTAAGAAACCTTCGCGACGATCATTTTTTTCGCCTTGTCGCCGAGCTCGTCTTCGAAACCCTTCAGGAGGTCCTTGCCGTAGTCGTCGTTCTGGTAGAGTACCGCGATTTTCGCATCCGGCTTGGTTTGCAGAATGTGCTTGGCGTAGATCGCGGCCTCGGTCTGATAGTTAGGCTGCCAGCCCATGGTCCAGGGAAAGTTCTTCGCGTCGTTCCATTTGCTCGCGCCGGTGGCGACGAACAACTGCGGCACTTTCTTCGCGTTCATGTACTTGTGGATTGCCGAGTTCGACGGCGTACCCAGGGACTGGAATACGAGCAACACCTGGTCCTGTTCGACCAGACGCCGCGCCATCTCCACCGCTTTCGGCGGGCTGTAGCCGTCGTCGACGCTGACGAAGTTGATCTTGCGCCCGTTGATGCCCCCCTCGTCGTTGATCTTTTTGAAGTACCCTGCCTCGGCCTTGCCGATGGTGCCGTAAGCCGAAGCCGGTCCGCTGTAGGGCATGATGTTGCCGATTTTGATCTCGGTGTCGGACGCGCCCGGATCGTATTTCTTCTGCGCCAATGCCGCCGATGCACTGAGCGCAAGCCCGGCAATCACGGTCGCTGAGACTAACAAGTGCTTGGTTGACATGATGACCTCCTTTGCGTGAGTTACAAAATGAGGAGATATCCCCCGAGAGGACTTTCCCCACAAGGGGGATCGAAACCTTCGGGGCGCATCCCCTCATGCTCGCCTAAGTCAGGGGTCGTTTCAGTCATTCTGAAACGGCCCCTGATGTATTTGGGTGAATTCACCCGGAACGATGCTCGTTGCTGCCCGCCTTACGCTTGATTCGCGCCCATCCAATGCGAAGGGCCCCGGCCACACCGACCGGCATCAGGTACATGAAACCGATCAGGAACACGCCGTAGATCGCCCACGGTGCAGCCTTGGAAATCTGGTCGGCGATATTGGGCACGAACTGGATGAAAAGCGCACCGTATACCGCGCCGGAAATCGACGCCAGCCCGCCGATCACGATGCCGACGAGCAAGCTGATCGACAGGAAAATGGTAAAGCTGTCGGGCGCGACGAACTGCACCGCGATCGCGCCGAGCGCGCCGGCGATACCCGTATACATCGCGCTCACGCCGAATGCGAGCGACTTGTACAGGGCATTGTGCACGCCCATGGCCTCGGCGGCAATCGGCTGATCGCGGATCGCGACGAGCGAACGCCCGACCCGCCCGCGCAGCAGGTTCCAGCCGAACACGAACATCACGAGCGCGACCGCAAGGGTGAAAAAATACAACCACTGGTCCTGGTTGATCGGCAATCCGAAGGGCGGATCGGGCTTGAGGATGACAATACCCTGTACGCCACCGGTCCATTTCTCCAGATGCTGGTACTTGAGCAGTTGCGGCATCGACACGCCGAGAGCGAAGGTGGCCAGTGCGAGGTAGAGTCCTTCCAGGCGCAACGCCGGCAAGCCGAAAAGAAAGCCGGCCGCCAGGCACACGACTCCGGCCACCGGCACGGTAAGCCAATAGGGCACACCGAACTTGTCCATCAGGATCGCCGCGACGTACGCGCCGATCGCGTAGAACGCGCCGTGGCCGAGCGAAATCTGGCCGTTGTAGCCGGTCAGGATATTGAGTCCCAACAGCGCGATCGCGTAGACCAGCACCAGCGTCAACTGGAACGTATGGTAGTTGCTCACCAGGAACGGCAGCGCGCAAACGGCCAGCAGCAGCGCGGCAAGGGCTGCGACCCGGGGCTTGCTCGATGCGGCGGGAACGGCGGTCGCGGGCGATGCAGGCGTCATGCGTTCATACCCTGGTTACGTGAATTTTGCCGAACAGGCCCGAGGGCCGGACCACCAGCACGCCGATGATCAGCACCAGCGCGACCGAGAGCTTGAGCTCGTTGCCGATGACGTAGGCGCCGAGCAGGTTCTCCAACACGCCGACGATGAAACCGCCCAGCACCGCCCCGCCGGGGCTGTCGATGCCGCCCACCAGCGCCGCCGCGAACGCATACAGCAGGATGCCCGCCATCATGTTCGGATCGAGATAGACCGTGGGCGCAACCATCATGCCCGCGATGGCGCCGATCGCCGCCGCGAGCCCCCAGCCCAGCGCCAGCATCCAGCCGACGCGGATGCCGACCAGGCGGCCTGACTCCGGGTTCTGCGCCGCCGCGCGCATCGCCAATCCCAGCGGCGTGTAGCGAAAGAACGCATACAGCAACGCCAGCACCACCAGGGTGACGCCGACGGCGCCGAGCTCGTGCGCGGAAAAGAAATGAGTGCCGACGTGCACCGGCTCTTTCGGGAACGGACTCGGAAACACCTTGATGGTATAGGTGTAGATCCAGCCTGCGAGGCTGTTGAATATCACCAGCAGCCCGATGAATACGACCACCACGGAGAGCACGGGCGCCTGCTCCACCGGGCGCACGATGATGCGCTCGATCAGCACGCCGAGGGTGAATGCGATCGCAACCGTGAGGAAGAACGCCCCCCAGTAAGGCATGCCGGCCTCGATCAGGGTCCAGGCGATGTAGGTCGAGAACATGGCGATCTCGCCTTGGGCGAAGTTCACCAGGTGCGTCGCCTGGTAGATCATCACCAGCGCCAGCGCGACGCTGGCGTAGATGCCCCCGGTGGCGAGGCCGGCAAAAACCTGATTGAGGAAGGCGTCCATTGAATGTCCCGCTGCGCTTGCGCTCTAATAACCCAGATACGAGCGCCGCACGGCGTCGTTCTGCTTGATTTCGTCCGCGCTGCCGGAGAGCACCACGCGGCCGGTCTCGATCAGGTAGGCGCGATCCGCCAGGTCCAGGGCCATCGCCGCGTTCTGCTCCACCAGCAGGATGCTGACCTTCTCGCTCTGGTTAATCGCGCGCATGATGTCGAAAATCTCGCGCACGAGCAGCGGCGCCAGACCGAAAGACGGCTCGTCGAGCAGCAACAGCCGCGGCCGCAGCATCAATGCGCGCGATACCGCCAGCATCTGCTGCTCGCCCCCGGAGAGGGTGCCGGCCTGCTGATGGCGGCGCTCCTTCAGGCGCGGAAAATACGCGTAGATGCGCTCGAAATCCTGCTCTACCGCCCGCTTGTCCTTGCGCACATAGGCGCCCAGGCGCAGGTTTTCTTCGGTGGAGAGATTGACGAAAGTGCCGCGGCCGTCCGGAACATGGGCGATGCCCAGGCGCACGATGTCCTCGGTCGCGCGGCCGTCGATGCGCGCGCCGCCGAAACGGATCTCACCCGAGGTCTGCACCATGGCGCAGAGCGCGCGCAGCGTAGTCGTCTTGCCGGCGCCGTTGGCGCCGAGCAGCGCGGTGATCGAGCCGTCCTCGAGGACAAAGTCGATGCCGTGGAGCACCCGCGTCGGCCCGTAGGCGGCGTGCAGGTTCGAAACTTCCAGCAGAGTCGCCATCAGGCGCTGTTCCCCAAATAGGCCTGCACCACTTCGGGGTGCTGCTGCACCTCGGCCGGCGTGCCCTCCGCGATCTTGCGCCCGAAGTTGAGCGCGACCACCTTGTCGGAGACGCTCATCACCAGGCTCATGTGGTGCTCCACCAGAAGCACGGTGACGCCAAGCCGGTCGCGGATGTCGCGGATCAGCTTGCCGAGCGCGTCCACTTCCTCGTGATTGAGGCCGCTCGCCGGCTCGTCCAGCAACAGCAGCTTGGGCTCGCTGGCGAGCGCGCGCGCCAGCTCGACGCGTTTCTGCGTGCCGAAGGAAAGTTCGGACACGCGCTTGCCGGCCGCCGCCTCCAGGCCGAGGAACGCGACCAGCTCGCATGCCTTATCGGCCGAGGCCCGCTCCTCGCGCGCCACCCGCGGCAGGCGCAGCGCATTGGAAAGGAAACCGCTCCTGGTGCGGCAGTGGCGGCCCAGCATCACATTGTCCCGGACCGTCATGGTGCGGAACAGCGCCAGGTTCTGGAAGGTGCGGCCGATGCCCGCTGCGGCGATGCGGTGCCGGGGGATGGCAAGCAAGGGCCGGCCATCGAAGACAATCTGCCCGCTCTGGCAGGCGTAGAGCCGGGAGAGGCAGTTGAACAGCGTGGTCTTGCCGGCGCCGTTGGGCCCGATCAAACCGGCGATCTGCCCCGCGGCGATGTCGAACGAGACGCCATCGAGCGCCACGATTCCGCCGAAGTGCACGGACACGCGCTCGACAGCCAGCAGACTGCTTCCAATTGCCGCTTGGGTCTGATGCATCCACCCTCCTGTGTCGGACAATCGTTCCCCAAAGCAAGGCCTTGGGCCGAACTTGTCCAGGCGGTCCCGATCTTTGCCGGGATCCGTCCGGTGCCCCCACCCCCCGTTCTGTGCCGGGGGCTCTGTGCACCGCGGGCCCTATGCTTTCACAAAACCCGGCCCGCGTAAAGCCGGGGAACCTGAGATTGGACAGAACAAGCCGAATTGGTTCGTTGGCAGGCTGTCGAAAGATCGTTTTTGCCAGCGATTGGTCGCGCGATGGTAAATTGGCTGCGCTCGCGGCAGCCTCTGATTCGGGGGATACGCTAGCCGCTGTTGCGCAAGCCGGCGGTGAGCCCGTTGATGCTCAAGTGAATGCCGCGCCTGGTCAGTTCGTCGGTGTCGCCCGCGCGATAGCGGCGCAGCAACTCGATCTGCAGGTGGTTGAGCGGATCGAGATAGGGAATGCGGCTGCGGATGCTGTGCGCGAGTTCGGGATTGTTGGCAAGCAGCGCTGGTTGCCCGGTGATCTGCAGCAGATAGCGGACCGATTTATTCAGCTCCTCGCCGATTCGCGTCAGCACCAGCTCGCGCAGCGCCGCATCCTCGAGCAATTCGGCGTAACGCGACGCGATCGACAGGTCGGTCTTGGCGAGCACCATGTCCATATTGGACACGACGCTGCGGAAAAACGGCCAGCGCTGATACATCTGCCTCAAGGTGTCCATGCCCTGCGGGTGCTCGGCGAGCCAGGCCTCGACGGCGCTGGCAAATCCGTACCAGCCGGGCAGCAGCACGCGGCACTGCGCCCAGCTGAACACCCAGGGAATGGCGCGCAGGTCCTCGATCCCCCAGGAGGCCTTGCGCGAAGCCGGCCGGCTGCCGATGTTGAGTTCGGCGATCTCCGCGATCGGCGTGGTCATGCGGAAGTATTCGACAAAACCCGGCGTGTCGTAGACCAGCCGGCGATACGCCCGATACGCGTGTTCGCTCAGTCGCGCCATGACCTCCTCGTAGCGGACCGTCGCCGCGTCCAGGCCGTCCGCATGGAGCAGGCTCGCCTCCAGGGTGGCCGCGACCAGGGTTTCCAGATTTTCGCGCCCCAGTTGCGCGTCGGAATACTTGCTGGCGATGGTCTCCCCCTGCTCGGTCAGGCGCAGCATGCCGTCCACGCTGCCCGGGGGCTGCGCCAGGATCGCCTCGTAGGCGGGCCCGCCGCCGCGGCCGACCGAGCCGCCGCGCCCATGGAACAGGCGCAGGCGGATGCCGTGTTTCCGGAACACCCCGACCAGGCTCGCTTCGGCCTGGTACAGCGCCCAGTTGGCGCTGAGATAGCCGCCGTCCTTGTTGCTGTCGGAATAGCCGAGCATCAC